>JAANMX010001719.1_pt1 | contig 23959 bp, 29 predicted proteins | sample 7279681 | NCBI WGS metagenome assembly JAANMX01 (sample SAMN14094542, study PRJNA606508) | bioreactor metagenome | isolation source: A lab-scale SPAN reactor treating ammonium-rich wastewater day 351 | place: Ireland: Galway | collected 2018-01-01
GTTCGCATCGGCTTCACGTCGCTCCTGACTGGCGCGATCGCAAGTTACTGCTCGAACGATCCGGCGCCGATCTTGGCGCTTCTGCCAACCGAAGCAGACTGCCGCCGTTATATGGTCGCCGACATCGAGCCGATCTTCGATGAATCGCCTGCGCTTCGCGGCCTATTAGCAGACGGAAGCGACGAATCGGGCCGCAACACGATCCTGGCTCGGAGGTTTCCCGGCGGTTCGCTGACCCTTGTCGCCGCCAAGGCACCACGCAACCTTCGCGCTCACAATGCCCGCATCCTGTTCATGGATGAAGTCGACGGCATGGAGATGACGAAGGAAGGGCCGCCGACGATACTGGCCGAGAAGCGCACGATGTCGTTCGCGGATCGCAAGATCGTGACCGGCTCGACGCCGATCTTCGAGGAAACCAGCCCGGTGATCCGGGCCTACGCTAAATCGGATCAGCGCGTCTTTGAGGTGCGATGCATCGAATGCGACGGCTTCCATGAGATCGCGTGGAAGGACATTCAGTGGCCTGACGGCGAACCAGAGAAGGCGCACTGGTGCTGTCCCGGCTGCGGATCGGTCGTTGAGGAAAAGCACAAGCCTGCAATGGTGGAGGCTGGCCGTTGGCGGGCCATGAAGCCGGAAATAACGGGACACGCCGGTTTCCGCATCAACGCGCTGGTGTCGCCCCACAAGAACGCGTCCTGGGGCATTCTCGCTACGGAGTTTCTCGCGGCGAAATCTGACCCAGGTTCGCTTCAGATATTCGTCAACACGATCCTCGCGGAAGGCTGGCGCGAGGAAGGGGAAGAACTCGACGACGCCGAACTGTCGACGCGGGCCGAACCATTCGGGTTGGTCGCCGATGAAGCAACCGGCTGCACCGGCATTCCAGCCGAGGTGATGGTCATCACCGCTGGTGTCGACGTGCAGCGGAAAGACCGACTGGAAGTCACATTCGTCGGCTGGGATGAACAGGGCAACGCCTACGTGCTCGGCCACACCATTGTGTGGGGCATGTGGGATGACGACACGACATGGGTGGAACTCGACACGGTCCTTGCCACCAGGTGGGACCATCCGCTCGGCGGCCGGATCGGCATAGACGCGACCTGCATCGACAGCTCGGACGGCGTCACGATGGAGACCGTCTATCGCTACGCTTTCCCGCGTTTCCGCAGGAAGGTGCTGGCGATCAAGGGCGACGAAGGCAAGCGCCCGTGGATCAAGATGTCGAGCACCAAGGTCAAGGGCGGGCATCTGTTCATCGTCGGCGTCGACGGCATCAAGGGCGCGATCATCTCGCGCCTGCAACGCAGCAACATGATCCGGTTTTCGAAGAGCCTGCCCGTTGACTGGTACGAGCAACTCGCCAGCGAGCGGGTGATCGTCCGGTACAATCGCGGACAGCCGCAACGTCGCTTCGAGCGAATTAAAGGGCGGCGCGCCGAGGCGCTGGACTGCACGGTCTATGCCTTTGCCGCCCGGCAGGTGGTCAACGTCAACTGGACACAGCGTGCCGGGGAACTGTCGATGCCGGTCGAGATGGTGCCTGCGCCGACGGCGCCGCGGATAGCGAAATCGGAGTGGCTTTGATGGCGCGTTCGCGTGGTGAAATTAAAGCTGAAATTACTGAGGTGTCAGAGATCATCCGGCAAATGACAAAGCGCGCTGTTTTTCACTCAGGCGGAACACGTCGCGAAATCGAGAACCATTCTCTCAAGGAAATGCTGGAATATCGCCGGTCACTCTATGCTGAACTGGCGAGGCTCGATGGGCAATCCGCGATCGTGCTGGCGGCGCTCTGATGGCGAAGGCCAACATCATCGACCGTGCAATCGGATGGGTATCGCCCGGCTCCGGGTTGCGCCGTGTGCGCCAGCGGGCAGTCATGGAGATGCTGACTCGCGACTATGACGGCGCCGACCGTGGACGGTTGAAGTCTTCGTGGAAGGCGCGATCGACCTCGGCCGACGCGGAGATCGCCAAGGCCGGGCGCATCCTGCGCGACCGGATGCGTGATCTGGCCCGTAACAACCCGCACGCGGCCAACGCCATCTCCGTGTTGGTGACCCATGCGATCGGTGACGGCATCGTGCCGCGCACCAAGGACAAGAAGGTCAACGAGCTGTTCTCCGAGTGGTGCCGAGTCTGCGATGCGGATGGTCAACTCGATGTCTACGGTATCCAGGCGCTGGCCATGCGCGGCATGTTCGAATCGGGTGACGGCCTTGTTCGGCGACGTCGCCGTCGCGCCGAAGATGGCCTACCGGTCCCGTTGCAGTTGCAGGTGCTTGAAACCGACCTGATCGACAGCACAAAGGAAGGAACGTTGTCTGGCGGTGGCATCGTTATCCAGGGTATCGAGTTCGACGCGATCCGCCGTCGTCGCGCTTACTGGATGTTTGGCTCGCATCCGGGCAATTCCTTCTTCGACCCGCTCACGTCGATCGTGTCGAAGCCGGTGCCCGCCGAAGACATCGCGCATGTGTTTGAAAAACAGCGAACACAGGTGCGCGGCGCGCCGTGGGGCGCTCCGGTCATTGCTGACCTGCACGACCTAGCCAGCTATGAGCAGGCCGAGCTTGTGCGCAAAAAACTGGAATCGTGCCTCGTCGGCGTCATGACGGGCGGCGATATAGACGACCCGATCGGTATGCCAATGAGCGGCCAGGACGGCAAGCCGCTGCCGACGGGCATCTATAACGCGCAAGGCGAGCGGGTCGAGAAGTTCGCGCCGGGCATGTTCTACAATGCCGTTGGCGGTAAGGATATCGAGTTCAGCCAACCGGCGGCGACTGGTAGTTATGACGCCTACAAGACCGCCATGCTGCACACCATCGCTGCCGGCTTCCGGGTGCCGCACGCGCTGCTGACCGGCGATCTGCGCGGCGTGAACTATTCGTCGAGCAAGGTCGGGCTCGAGGGCTTCAAGCGGACGATCAGCGCCTTGCAATGGCAGTGCATCATTCCGATGCTGTGCGAGCCGATCTGGCGCTGGTTTCTGGAATCGGCCTATCTCGCGGGCAAAATCGATCACCTGAACCATCCGGCCGAGTGGTCCCCGCCGCGTATGTATTCAGCCGATCCGGCCCGAGATGTGGCGGCCCAGCTTGCCGAAGTGAGGGCTGGCTTTCGATCCAGGTCATCAGTCGTCTCTGAGACTGGCTACAATCCAGACGACGTTATGGCCGAGCAAGCAGCGGATAACGAGAAAGCCGATAAACTTGGTCTCGTGTTCGACAGCGACCCGCGACGCATGTCGCAGGCCGGACAAACCCAGCAAAAGCCGAGCGGCGACACGATCGGCGACCCGGCAGACAAAGACGAAGAGGCTTAATCATGCCTGAGAAGGTGGTGTACCTCCCGAGGTTCGGGCGGGAGGCAGAGGTGCGCGCGTCATCCTTCGATGAGGCTGACAATAGCGTCGAGGTCATCTGGACAACTGGCGCGACCGTCCCCCGCTGCGATTGGCGAACCGGCGTCAGCTACAATGAGACGCTCGAATTGAAACCCGGAGCGGTTCGGCTCGACCGCCTCAATGCCGGTGCACCGCTTCTCGATACGCATGACGGCTGGTCGCTGCGGTCGGTGATCGGCAATGTCGCTCCAGGGTCAGCGAAGATCGAGGGCGGCAAAGGCATTGCCCGCGTCAGGCTGTCCAATGCGCCGGGCGATGCCGATACCGTGATCAAGATCCGTGACGGGAACATCAGAAACATCAGCGTCGGCTACGCCATCCACAAGGTCGAAAAGACCGAGAATGGGGAAGGCGAGCCGGAGGACTGGCGCGTCGTGGATTGGGAACCGCTTGAGATTTCGGCGGTGCCGATCGGCGCCGATCCCGGCTCGCAGTTCCGCTCTGCCGGTGATGCAGATCAATTCCCATGCACTTTCGTTTCAACCCGCTCGAACAAGGAGGCTTCCATGCCCGAGAGCACCACTGTCGTAGCGGGAGATGACCCCGCGATCACCGAAACCAACGGTCAGGAGGTTCGCGTGGCCAAGACCGACAAAGGCGAACGCGGCGGCGGCAATTCCACGCCGGCGGCCGCTCCTGCGCCGGACGTGGCGGCTGTGGCCAACGAGGCAGTCCGCTCGGAGCGTGAGCGCGTCGCGACCATTACCGATCTGGCGCAGCGCGCCAACGCCATCGATCTGGGCGCGCAGCACGTTCGTTCCGGCACCGCCGTCGATGCCTTCCGCACCGCGCTGCTCGATCGGCTGGTCGCGCAGGAAAGCAATGCGCCGACCGACAGCAACGTCCGGGCGACCGTCGGCACCGAGGATGTTGACCGCGTACGCTCGGCCAAGATCGAGGCGCTGGCTTACGGCCTTGGGGCTCCGGTACCGCAGGCCGGCCCGAGCGAGGCGGCCCGTCAGTTCATGGGGCGTGGCCTGGTTGATCTCGCCGCCGATAGTGTCAATTACCGTGGCGGTCGCATGCTCAATGCGCGGCAGATCGACGATATCTTCACCCGCGCCTCGATGACGACGTCGGATTTTCCGATCATCTTCGAAGGTGCAATCAACCGGACGCTTGAGCAGCGCTACGCCTTGACGCAGCCGACCTTCAAACGGTTCGCGCGCAAGAGAAACTTCCGTGACTTCCGCCCGGATACCACCGTCAAGCTCGGTGATTTCCCGCTGCTGCAGAAGGTGCTGGAGAGCGGCGAGATCAAGTATGGCAGCTTTGCCGAAGGCAAGGAGCAGGTGCAGGCGTTCAGCTACGCCATCGCGCTGCGCGTTACCCGGCAGATGCTGATCAATGACGATCTCGGTGCTATTTCGGAGCTACTCACCAGCTATGGTGCGACCGTCGCGCTGTTCGAGGAAGTGACCTTCTACGCCAGCGCCTTCAACGGAAAGCTGGCCGACGGCAAGGATGTCTATCACACCGACCACAAGAATCTCGCATCGGCCGGCACCGTGATCGATGTCGAAAACGTCGGCAAGGGCCGGGCGGCGATGTCGAAGCAGAAGAGCGCGGAAGGCAATCCGTTGCTGGCCAACCCGCCGAAGATCCTGCTTACCGGTCCCGACAAGCTGACCGAGGCGGAGAAGCTGCTCGCCTCGATCACGCCGGCGACGGTGTCGAACGTCAACATCTTCTCAGGCCGGCTCGAGCCGCTCGAAACCTCGCAGCTTACAGGCAATGTCTGGCACCTGCTTACCGATCCGTCCTTCGGCTCCAACTATCGCTGGGGCTATCTGGACGGCTACGAAGCGCCGCGCGTGCGGATGGACGAGCCGTTCGGCCAGCAAGGCTTCGCGATGTCGGTCGAACATGATTTTGGCTGCGGCGCCACCGATTTCCGCTTCGGCTACAAAAATCCGGGCGCCTAGCGGCACGCCAATCGCGGCGGGCGCGGATACTTGCGCCGCCGCTTCCACACCTTTCCCCTTAGTAAAGGAATCTAACCCATGAAGAACTTCGTTCAGCCCGGTCGCGTCGTGACGGCCATTGCACCCGCGGACGTTTCGTCCGGCGATCTTGTCGTTGTCGGCGCGCTGTTCGGCGTTGCCGCCACCGACGCCAAGAGCGGCGATGCCGTCGAGATCGTCACCGAAGGCGTGTTTACCCTGCCGAAGACCAGCGCCCAGGCATGGACACAGGGTGTCAAGGTCTACTGGGACTCGGAGAACAAGCTCCTGACCACTACGGCATCGACGAACCTCTTGATCGGCCACGCCGTCGTAGGGGCCACCAACCCAAGCGCCTCCGGCGTCGTCCGGTTGTCGATCTGAGACACGACCATGGCTGGCTGGCGCGATCTGGAAGCAAGGGGCGATCGGAGAATGGCTCGCAAATTCGGTGAGTCTGTCCGGCTGTCGTTCCTGAAGAACGGAACGACCGATCCCGCTCGCCCCTTGGTCGATATCGTCGCCATCCTTCACACGGGAGGCGACGACAGCTTCGCAGCAGGAACCGGTATGCGCACCCGTCTCGCTGCCGGACAGGCCGAGCTTCAAATCGATCGCTCGACCTACACCGGGTCGATGCCGCGCCAGGGTGACAGGATAAGAGCAAACGACCGTTACGGAAAACCATGGTTCGAGGTGACGACCGTCGCGGATCGCTACAGCAACCTGCTCGTCCTGACGTTGGGACAGGCGTGATGCTCGGCCGGATCGCGCTCCGCATGGCTACTGTCGAGGCGCTGAAGGGCAACACCCTTGTCGGCGGCAACGTCCTCGACTCCGAGATCGGGGCTCTCGATGTCACGGCCGACGGCGAGTTGCGGACCGATCAGGAGAAGCCGTTTATTTCGGTCTACGTCGAAGGCGCGAAGCTGGAAGGCGCAGCCGATATCCGTGCGCTGCACAAATCCGGGCCGACCGATCTGATCATCGAGATCGGCATTACCGCGGCCATGACCTCGACCGACCCGGAGACCGGAGCATCAGAGGTGATAGGGTTGCAGATTCCGGCAACCGATCCAGCCTTTGAGTTCTTCCTCGACTGCACGTCGCGGCAGGTGGTCAACGCGCTGACCGATCCGCGCAATGCCTGGTCGGAGATCTGGCGCGGGCTGATGTCTGGCATCGTCAAGATCGAGCGTCGTCGGACGGCCAATGTGAGCAACGGCGCGCGGGTTGCTGCCCATCAGATCGCGATCACCGGCGACCTGCTGCCGGACCCGGTCTATGGCGAACCGGTCGCGCCGACCTCGATCTGGAAGAAGTTCTTCGACAAGCTGGCCGAGCCGAAGCTTCCGAACCCTGATTACGATCCGAATGAACCGAATAGCCCGGAGCTGATCGTCGACCCGATCGTCGCCAGGAAGTGGACCGCGATGCTGGCGCTGCTCGGCGACCCGGGCACAACCCTTGACAGTCAGGCGCAGCGCCAACGTTTCGGCATGACTCTGGAAGAGGCGAGGGCGCTGTTCGATATCGCGGTGCAGCCGGCGGAGGCGACGGAGCCCGGTATTACGCAGGTTGTCGTCGAGGGCGCGGGCTGAACCGGTGTCCAACAGCCTGATCGATCACGTCGTCGAGCTGGGGCGGCGGATAGCGGACCTCGAGCGCCGCAATCGCAATCGCCGGCGCACCGGCGTCGTCACCGAAGTCGATCACGCCAAGGGGTTAGCGCGGGTCAAATTCTCGGAGAAGCCGAAGCCATATCTCTCGCCGTGGATGCCGTGGCTCGAGATCGCCGCCGGCGGTACCTCGACCCACATTCCGCCGACTGTTGGCGAACAGGTCGACGTGGTGTCGGAAAGCGGCGAATTGACCGACGGCATCATCGATTTCTCGACCCATTCGGATCAGAACCCGCGCCCGCACGACGGCTCGGAAGTCGTGATCAAGCACGGCAATGTCCGCATCGAGATCGCCGACGACAAGGTCACCATCAAGGGTGACCTCAAGGTTGAAGGCAAGGTCGACATCGAGGGCGATCACGTCAAGCACAATGGCCATCGCATCGATGACCACCACAAGCACACCGATGTCGAGCCGGGTAGCGGCCTGTCGGGTGTTCCAGAATAGGAGAATGAGTATGAAGGTCGTCGTCAAGGAATCCGGCTTCTACGCCGGTACCTGGTTCGAGGCAGGCCCGTCCGTGGTCGACATGAACGATCGTGTCGCGCGACCCTTCCTGCCGCCTTACGGGCATCAACTAGCCCCTGCGCCAGCGCCGGAGCCGGCGGCGAAGCCCACCGACAAGCCGAGCGGAAAGAAGGCCGGCTGACTTGGCCTCGACTGGCTTCAATCGCGAGACGGGTGCGGTCCTTGAGGATTTCGACCACGTCCGGCAATCGATCGGCGTCATCATGTCGACGCCGATCGGCTCGCGCGTCATGCGCCGCGAGTTCGGCTCCGAGCTGTTCGACCTGATCGACCGGCCGATGACCGACCGCGTCATCCTCGCGATCTACGCAGCCGCCGTGACCGCGATCGCGCGCTGGGAGCCGCGATACGCCCTGACCGGCTGTCGCGTGACCCATGCCGGCGCCGACGGCGTGATCGGCCTCGAGCTCAACGGCACTTATTTCCCGCGCGGGCACCTCGGCGATTTCACGCCGGCCGGTGACCGGCGCATCATCGTTCCGATCCGGGGCACCGCATGAGCCGCTTTGTTGCACCTGATCTTGAGGCGCTGGGCGACGTTCCGCAGGTCGTGCCGGTCGATTTCGAGGCTATCAAGACCGCTCGCGACGAATTCCTGGTCGCGGCGCTGACGCGAGTCGGAATCGCCTATGACGTGACCGACCTGGAAACCGACCCGCTGGTCATCGCTTATTCCGAAGGCGGCGGCTATCAGGAGATGAACTTCCGCCAGCGGGTCAACGAGGCGATCCGTGGCCTGTCGCTGGCGACGGCGATCGGCGGCGACCTCGACCACATCGGCGCGACCTACGCCGGCATCGGCCGGCTGATCTATCCTAATGATGCCGACGATCAACCGGCGAACTCGCAGTGGGACCCACTGCGCGGGAAGTGGGTGGAGATCGACAGGATCTTCCGCGCCCGCATCAAGTTGGCGTTCGAAGCCTTTTCCACCGCCGGCCCGGAAGGTGCTTACGTCTTCCACGCCCTCGAGCTCGACGGCGTGCGCGATGTTGCCGACGCCGCGGCCTATTCGGAAGAGGACGCCGCGACCTACAGCGACACGCTGCATGCTGATGCCTATTCGATGGGACTGGTTGATGCGCCCTTTGCTGATCGAGACGACGGCGATCCGGTGCTGGCGCCGGAGATCCTGATCGTGGTGCTGCCAACCCGGCAATATGGCGCCGCCGACCAGGAGCTGCTTGATCGGGTTTTTACTGCCTGCACGGCGGACGACGTGCGTCCCGTTGGCGACAACGTCCGGATCGAGGCGGCGGCGGTCACCTCCTACGACATCGAGGTGAAGCTGTATTACGCGCCCGGCGCTGATGCCGGCGCCTTGGCGGCCGCTGCCAAGATGCGGCTGGAAACCTATGCCGCCGATCGAAGACGGATCGGCCTGTCGATCCAGCGTGAAGTCATCGGCGGACGCGCCGCGATCGACAACAATGTGACGGTCGAGATCGTCTCGCCGGGCGCGGATATCGAGCCGGGCTCGAAAGGCGCGGCGCAGGTCGGAACGGTCACGGTAACGCCGATACAGACCCTGGGAACGTGGGAATGACGCCGGCGGAAGCTGTCGCCGCGGTGGCGCCGATCGCCGATGCCATTCTGCCGCGCACGTCTGCTCCGATCGAGCGGGCGGTGCTGACGGCCGAGCTGGCGCGGATCGCAGCCGTGGACCCGACCGTCATCGTTACGATCTGGAACCCGGTGACCTGCCCGGCGGCATTGCTGCCCTGGCTGGCGCAGGGTGTTTCCGTTGACGTGTGGTCGGACGCGTGGCCGGAAGCGCAGAAACGGGCGGTGATCGCCGCATCGCCGATGGTGCACCGGCTCAAGGGCACGCTGGGCGCGGTCCGCCGCGCGCTGGCGGCCTTCAATCTGGAAAGCCGGATCGTGGAGTGGTGGCAGGACGGTTCGCGCCGCGGCACCTTTCGCATCGAGCTGATCTATCGCAACGGCGGGCCGGTGTTCGATCTGCCGACGCAGGGATATGCAATCCAGTCGGTCGCCGCCGCCAAGCCGAAAAGCCGAGTGTTCACGTCGCTGGCGATCATGCGGGCGCGCGGCGCTGCCAGTGTCGGCGCGCTGGCGCGGTCGGCGCTGGCGGTCACCGCGCGCCCGTTCGTATTTGCGCCGCCGGTGCTGCGCGCCACCAATTACGTCGGGGCCACGGCCGCGGCGATCATGTCCGCTACTGCGCGGGCTTTTGTCGGAGCGGAAGAGGGGCCGTCGCTGGATTTCTCGGATCCCGCCAACAGCGGCTACATCGCCCTAATCGGGGATTGAACGAACCATGGCTCAAACATCTTTTGCTCTGCTTACCAACATGGGCCGCGCCAAGGAAGCGGCGGCGCTCGCCAATGCGACCACGATCGAGATCACGCATATCGCCATCGGCGACGGCGTGACGGTGCCAAGCGGCGGCGAGACCACGCTCTACAACGAGGTCGCGCGCAAGACGATCAGCGGGCATGGCACCGTCGTTGGAGCTTCGAATGTCGCATACTTCGACTGCTATCTGGCGGCGGGCGATGGACCCTACACGATCAGGGAAGCCGGTCTCTATGATGTCGAGGGAGATCTGATCGCCATCGCGCATTATAACCCGCCGATCAACAAGCCGGTGCCGGAGAGCGGCCAGACGGTCGAAGGCACGGTCCGTCTGGAGGTGGCCTTCAGCAACATCGCCACCGTCATCATCTCAGTCGACCCGTCGATGCAGGTCGCGCTGCAGCGGCTCTCGCGGCTGCCGTGGATTCCGATCATCTCCATGTCGCTGGCGACGCCGCCGGTCTCGCCGGTGCCGGGCGATACTTACGTCATCGCGGCCGATCCGACCGGATCATGGGCCGGCAATGCCGGCAAGATCGCAGAGTACACCATCGCCGGATGGGCCATCATCGCGCCGCCGGATGGTCATGGGGTCAGCCTGCCGAACGGTCGGGTCTTCGAGCGGATCAGCGGAACGTATGTCGAAAAGATCGCGCTCGATGTGCAGATCGGCAAATGGACCTATGCGGTCGCCGGCGGGACGCCAGATGCGCTGACCGCGACGCTCGATCCGGTTCCTTTAGCCTACGCCGCCGGCATGGCGGTGCGCCTTAAGATTACTACCGAGAACACAGGCCCGGCGACGTTCAACGCCAATACTCTCGGCGAGAAAGCTATCGTGCGTGGCGATGGAGTTGCGCTCGCGGATGGCGATTTGGTTGCCGGTGAAATCGTCTCGCTCGTTTATGACGGTGCTGAATTCCGCCTGCTATCGTCCGTGAAGAGCCAGATGCAGAAGGTCTCCGGCGACGCTTTCAAGCAGGCGTCTACCAGGATGGTGTCCGGCGTGTCAGGAGGCGTGATCCCTGACAACGTTGTCACGTATATCAACCGGACTGGCTTTGTGGAGGATGGGCAGGGTGATTTTGTTACGTCCGGCGCAAACGGGATCGAGTGTGCTCGAGCAGGTCGCTATGTCGTCTGCGGGGCGTTTTCGATAAATCTTCCGAGTTCTCCGAGCACAACCTTCGCGCTCTCGGCTGGGGTGAGAAAAAACGCAGCCGAGTTTATGTCGACGTCGGTTCGATTGTCGACGGAAACCCTCAACACCACTTTCGGCGGCGCAACCATCATCCACGATTTTGACGTTGGGGACATACTTCAATCGTGGATCTATTCCGATGCGGACGCCAGCCTGTCCGGCGGCAATCGGACCGTGAACGCAAATTTATCCATAACCATATTGCGGCTGGCGATCGAATAGGTGGCTGAGATGATCGAGTTCGAAATCTCTGTTGAGGATGTTTCGGCACTGTCGGCCGCATTGCCGGGGCTGCGCGGTTCGATATACGCCGGCGACAAGTTGCTTGTGCCAGAAACTGCAGCCAGCGAGATAACGGCCATGGTGGCCGATCTACCCGCTTACCGCGCCGCGGCTTTTGTGGCCTTGAAGACATCGCTCAAGCGGCAGGTGGACGTTGCGGCCGAAGCCGAGCGGTTGAAGTACATCACAGGCGGCGCGGGGCAGGCCATGACCTATCAGCGGAAGGTCGAGGAGGCGCGCGTGGCGTCCACCGATAGCAATCCAGACCCCGGCGACTATCCGCTTTTGGCGGCGTCGGTCGGTATTGACGGGCCGGACATTGCTACCGTGGCGGGCGTTATTCTCGACATGGATGCGGCCTGGGCTCACATCGGCGCGGCGATCGAGGCCGTACGCCTTGGCTCAAAGAAAGCGATCGACGAAACGGAAAGCCAAGCCGCAGCGCAGATGGCGTTCGACGTCGTCGAATGGCCGGCGCCATAAGAGCTGCTTCGAAGTTCGACGCGGCGTTCGCCGTCTAATCCCAGACTTCACATTCGAATCCCCTAAACCAAAGGAGAGCCGATATGGCTTCTGTGTCCTTTCACCACGGCACGCGTGTCTTCCAGTCGGCCGAAACGCCGGTGCTCGTGCGCACCGCGCAAACCGCCGTCATCGGCCTGATCGGCACTGCGCCCGACGCGGACGCGGTCAAGTTTCCGCTCAACAAGCCGATCCAGATCCTGCGCCCGAGCGATGCCGACGGTCTCGGCGCCGATGGCACGCTGCTCGATGCGCTCGACTCCATCTTCGACCAGGTCGGTTGCCCGGTCATCATGTCGCGCGTCGCCGAGGGCGAGACCATGCCCGAGACCTGGGCCAACGCGGTCGGCAGCCAGGTTTCCTTCACCGGCGTTCATGCCTTCCGACGCGCCAAGCCGGACGGGCTCTACAAGCCGAAGCTGTTGCTGGCGCCGGGACTGACCCAGACCTCGCCCGCCGACGGCATCGCCTCGATCGCCGTCACCAATGGCGGCAGCGGCTATCCGGCCGATGGCACAACGGTGACGATCAGCGGCACGGGCGGGGCGGGAGCCGAAGCCAGGGCGGTCGTGGAGGGCGGTATCGTCACCTCGATCATCGTCACCAAGCCGGGCTACGGCTACACCGGCACCGTCACGGTGACAATTACCGGCACCGGCGGCGCGGATGCGACCGCGACGGCGAACAAAGGCTCCGTCATCAATCCGGTCGTCGCCGAGCTGATGGGCGTTGCCGAGACGCTCAAGGCGGTCGCCTATGTCGACGGGCCGGATTCGACCGATCAGGCGGCGGTTCAGTATCGCGGGTTGATCAACTCCGGCCGCATCTTCGTGTGCGATCCCAAGGTTCTGAAGTTCGACACCGAGGAAGCGGTCAACGTGCCGCAACCGTCGTCGCCGATCTGGGCGGCGCGGCAAGCCAAGATGGACCTCGAGCAGGGCTTCTGGTGGGCGGGGTCGAACACCGAGATCGCCGGCATCACTGGCGTCAACCGGCCGATCGAATACGGGCCGCAGGCGAACTACCTCAACGAGCATCGCGTCAACACCATCGTCAACATCGACAACACCAGTTTCCGGTTGTGGGGCGTATGGACCTGCGACAGCGATCTGCTCTGGCAGTTCGTCTCGGTGCGCCGCACCGCCGACGCCGTCAACGAGGCGCTCGAGGTCGCTTATCTTGAATTCGTCGACCGGCCCTTCACCAAGGCGAACCTCAAGTTCATGATTGAGGCGGGGCGAGCGTTCCTGCGCACCATGGAGCTCGAGGGTGCGATCCTTCCCGGCCATGATGTCTGGCTGCTCGACAGCAACACCGACATCGATCTTGCGCAGGGCATCGTCAAGCTCGGCGTCAAGTTCGAGCCGCCCGCGCCGATGGTCGATATTCGCATCACCAGCTACCGCAACATCGCGAGCTACACGCTGCTGCTCAATCAGGTGGCGCAGGAAATCAGCTCGGGTTCGCTGGCCGCATAGCGGCTCGTCATAGCCAAAACATCACCCTAAGCGAAGAGGCCCCATATGCCCTCAAGTTCCGACATGCCGCGCTACATCCTGCGCAACTGCACCATTTTCGCCGACCGCGTGTCCAAGATCGGACAGGCCAGCGAGATCACACTGCCGGTCCCGACCGAGAAGGTCGAGGAAATGCGTAACGCCGGCATGGTCATGCCAATCGACGTGCCCATGGGCTTCGAGAAAGCCGAGGCTTCCTTCAAGCTGACCGGATTCGATCCGCAGGTGATCCAGCTTTTCGGGCTCGCGGTCGGCCAGGAGCGGGAGTTCATGGTCACCGGTGCCCTGGCGCATGAGGATGGCACTATCCTTAACGCCACCGCCTATATTCGCGGCCGGCTGATCAAGAACGACCATGGTTCGTGGAAGCCCGGCGAGGTTGGCGAGAACGACTTCCAGGTCACGCTGCGCTACTACCGGCTTGAGGTCGACGGCCGGACCTTGATCGAGATGACGCCGTTCGACGTTTCAATCGGCGGCCAGTCCCAGACCAGCGCCATCCGTTCGGCGCTGCTGGCGTAAGGAGCGATCATGTCTCAGACCGTTACCTTCACGCCGACCGAGCCGGTCACCTTCAATGAGAAGTCCTATCCGTCGCTGACGCTCCGGAAGATGAAGGCGAAAGATCTGGTCGCCGGGGATCTCGTCACCGGCGAAACCCGCAAGTCCTTCGCCATCATGGCCTCAATGGCCGGCGTGCCGATCGGCGTGATCGAGGAACTGGATGTCGACGACTTTGAGCGGTTGAGCGAGGTCGCGACACCGCTGATGGGAAAGTCAGCGCAGGCGGCGATCGCGGCCGTCAAAGAGAAGGCGAAGACGACAGCGCCATAGTCGCCGTCGCGATTCTTGCACGCCACCTCCACACGCCGATCGGCGAGATCGAGGAGATGGAGTGGGACCGCTTCGAAGCCTATTCGCGGGCGCTGAACGTCGTGATCGGCCTCGAGCAACCAGAAAAGTGAGCCATCGACATTGGCAACCCTAACTTCAAAGCTCATCGTCGAGTTGATCGACCGGGCCACGGCGCCGGCGCGCGCGATCGCGGCCGGCGTCAACCGGCTGACGGCGATGCAGTCGCGCAATGCGGCCGCGCTGGCGACGGCCCAGACGCAGATGATCGGCGCTGTCGGGGTTGCCTACGCTCTCGCGAAAGCGTTCGGCGCGCCGGTCAGTGCGGCCGTCGACTTCGAGACCAAGCTCGAGGACATCGGGCAGAAGATCAACGCCCCGGTCTCGGACCTGCCGAAGCTGGGCGAGGAGCTGCGCGCGGTTGGGCGCCAGACCTCGCAGGCGGCTTCGCAGATGGCGCTGGGCATGGACACCCTGGCGGGGTTGGGCGCAGGCCGCGAAGATGCACTCGGCCTGCTGCCGGCGATCGGCCGTGCCGCGACGGCGTATAACGCCCAGGTGGTTGATCTTTCGAACGCTGGCTATGCGGCACTAGACAACCTGAAGGTGCCGGCCAATCAGTTCGCCAAGGCACTCGATGCCATGGCCCAGGCGGGCAAGGCCGGTGCGTTCGAACTCAAAGATATGGCAAAGTATTTCCCGGCTCTCGGTTCGGCTTATCAAGGCCTGGGACAAAAGGGCGTGCCGGCAGTTGCAGATCTATCCGCTGCTTTGCAGATTGTGCGGAAGGGGGCAGGTGACAGCGCGGAAGCGGCGACGAACCTCAATAATATCCTGCAAAAAATCAACGCCCCTGCCACGCGGCAGAAGTTCAAAAAGATGGGCGTTAATCTTGAAAAGGAGATGAAGAGCCTCACTGACGCCGGCATGACGCCGATCGAGGCGATCGCGGTGCTGACTAACAAGGTCCTGAAAGGCGACCTTGGCAAGCTTGGTGATCTGTTCGAAGATGCGCAGGTGCAAAAGGGATTGCGCCCGCTGATCCAGAACATCGAGGAATATCGGCGCATCCGTAAAGAGGCGCTGGCGGCGCAGGGTGTGGTTGAGGAAGACTATCAGCGGCGGCTGAAAACCGGCGCGTCGGCGAACCAGCGATTCCGGATTGCGCTGGAAGGCATCAATCTGGCGATCGGTGCGGCCCTGTTGCCCGGCTTGACGGACCTGGCCGACGCGATCGTGCCCCTCATGAACCGGATGGCGTCCTTCGCGGAGAAGCATCCGGCCGTGACGCGCGCCGTGGTGGCGACCACCGCTGGCCTGATCGGCCTGCGTATCGCCGGAATCGCCGCGAAGTTCGGGTTGCTGTGGCTGTGGGGCGGGGCGCTCGCGACTGCGATAGGTGGAATGAGGCTGCTTAGTGGAGCTCTTCGGCTTGGCGCCATTGCTCTCTTCCCGTTCGGCGCGGCGGCTCGTGGTCTAAGCGCTGCCTTTTTCGCAACGCGTGGCGCGATCTTCGCATTCATGACTGCGGCGACACTTATGGGGACGGGCGGCGCGCTTAAGATGGCTGCGGCCTCAATTTTCAGCATTGCCGCCGCGATGAACGTCCTCAAATTTGCGTTGATTGGCACCGGCATCGGCGCCGTACTTCTCGGTATCGCCGCGGCCGGATCATTCATTTACCAGAACTGGTCCGGCATCAAGGAGATGTTCTCCGGTATAGGCGAGGGGCTGAGGTCTAGTCTTGCGCCAGTATCCTCGGTGATACAGCCGATCGTTGATGCCTTTTCAAGGCTGGTGAATATGCTGGCGACGATTACTGAACCCCTCAATATGAGCAAGCAGGCGTGGCGCGATCTCGGCGTGACGATCGGCACCAGCGTCGGCGGCGCTATCACTGGCGTCATCGAGAAGATCAAATCGCTGATCGGTTGGATTACGTCAGTTCCCGGCAAGATCGCCGGCATGCTCGGCGGCGGAAGCAAGTCGGCGGCGTCCGGCGCGGCACCGGCCATCGCTGGTGCGCGCGCCGCTGGCGGACCGGTGAGGGCAGGCAGCACCTATCTGGTCGGCGAGAATGGCCCGGAGCTGTTTCGGGCCCGGGCGAACGGCGCAATCTCCAGCACCATGGATACCGTGCGGGCGATCAAGGCGAACGCATTGGCGGGTGCTGCCCAGGCGAGAGGCGGCACAGTCAACAACGTCAATGTCGGCGGAATTCACGTGCAAGGCGCGCCGGGACAGTCGCCGGAGGCGATCGCTTCCGCCGTCGAACGTAAGCTGTCGGAGAAGCTGGCCGCGCTCTCCCGCGGCGCGTTTAGCGATGGGGTGTATTGATGCCGACGCCCATGGCTCTTGGTCCCTTCGGCTTCCATTCGCTGCGGTTCGGATACCATGGTGTCTCGCGCGCATTGGCGACGCCGTGGGCCGACATCCAGACTGTCGGCGGACTGGACCGTCTTCAATGGCTGGGTGGCGAAGCCGACAGGGTCAAGATCGAGGGCGTCGTGTTTCCCGAGGAGTTCGGCGGGCTCGAAAGCCTCGAGGGCGTGCGCTCGGCCGCGCGCAACGGGGCGGTGCTGCCGCTGGTGACGCTCGGCGGCAACGTGTTCGGGATGTATATCGTCGAGCTCGTGTCGGAAGACCAATTCTATCACGATGCCACCGGCCGGCCCCGCAAAGACGTCTATACGATCGGGCTCAGGCGATATTCCGGCAATGGCTTCTCGCCGGTCTCGATCATTCAATCACTGTTCGGGTAATGCGCGATGCCGACGGTCTACATCACGATGCAGGGCGAGATGGTCGATATGATCTGCCGTCGCGCCTACAGCGACGAGAGCGGCTATGTCGAGCAGGTGCTCGATCTCAACCCCGGTCTTGCCGCCGCAGCGATCCCGCTGCCGATCGGGACCAGGATCATGTTGCCTGACCTGCCGCGAGCAGCTCCCGGGCGGAAGATCGTCAGCCTGTGGGATTGATTCCTTGAAAACCCCGCGCGCGGAAATCTCCGTCAACGGCAAGCCGGTCGCCTCGATTTTCAACGAGCGGCTGATCTCGGTGACGATCGTCGACAAGGAAGGCGTCACCAGCGACACCATTTCCTGCGAGCTCAACGATGGCAATCCCTTTGCCGAGATTCCGCGCAAGGGCGACATCATCACCGCTGCGCTGGGGTATCTCGAATCCGGCGTGCTCGATTTCGGCCAGTTCACAGCCGACGATCCGGAAGTGCATTGCCTGCCCTACAAGCTGTCGGTCAACGGCAAGGGCGCGAACATGCGCGAGAAGCTGAAACAGCACGGCGCGCGGCATTGGGACAAGAAGACGGTCAAGGACATTGTTTCGGATATCGCCAAGGATCACGGCCTTACGGCCAAGGTCGACGGCAAGGTCGGTGCGCACACCTATGAGTGGTTCGGTCAGGAGGACGAAAGCGGCATCCATGTCGTCGAGCGCCTGGCGCGCCGTCATGACGCGTTGTTTTCGATCAAGAACGGCAACCTGATCTTCGCCGCCAGAGGCAGCGGGCAATCTGTGAGCGGTGCAGCCCTGACTCCGGTGATTGCGACGCCGACGAATATCGTGGCTGATACCTGCAAGGCCAAGTTCGCTCACCGCAACAGCTTCGCCAAGGTGAAAGCGCATGCGCAGAATCGCAAGACTGGTTCGCGCGACGAGGTCGAGGAAAACAGCGACGATAACGGCGAGGCCGAATTCACGCTCGCCGAACCTTTTGCCGACAAGGACGAGGCCAAGCGCGCGGCCAAGGCCAAAGCCAAGGATCTGAAAGCCGAGACGATCCGGACCTCGGTGACGCTGTTCGGAGATCCCGCGATCCGCGCCGGCGCGCCGCTGATCTATGCCGGTGTGCGGCCCGAGCTCGACGGAATCGAATTCATCATCGAGACCGCGACGCACACGCTTTCAAAGAGCGGATACACGACGGCCATCGAGGCCAAGCTCGGCGGCAAGGGCGGCTAGCCCATTTCAGCCCAAGGGGAGCCCGATGGCTTCTGTGTCTTTTCACCACGGCGTGCGCGTCTTCCAGGCCGGCGAAGAGCCGCCGCTGTTCAGCCGCGCGCCGGCGGACACGAGCGACCCGGTCGATCCGCCGATCGAGGGACTCCTGGATTTTTCACAAGCCGCGCAGAGCGGCCTTCTGGCTCTCCTAGAGGATATCTGACATGGCGACGATCAATGTGAGGAACGCTACGGGCGAGATCGAGGCAATCGAGAAGCCGCTGCCGCCCAGCCGCGCCGCTGCCGCAGCGAGTCGGCCCGTGGCGCTGTCCACCGAGGACAAGGCGGCGCTCGATGCGCTCGCAACCGGCGCGAAACAGGACACCGGCAATGCGACGCTGGCGTCGATCCTGGACAAGCTGCCATCCAGCCCTGCGACGACGGCCGGGCAGGCAGCGATCATCGCCGCGATCGAGGAAATCCCGGGCGGTGGCGGTAGCGGCGGTGATCGTGTTTGCTATCGATTTCTGGAACGAGGCGAGATTGAGCGTGGCGCCGCCGCTGTTCGTCAAATTGGCGACTGGCGTGCTGTTGATCGTAGCCACTATTGCGTGGTCGCCCGAGAGTATCGGCAGCTTCATCTACTTTCAGTTCTAAGGCGCAGCTGAACGAACGAAGTCCGGCGTCGGGTAGCGGCGTCGGACTGCTTTTCTGCATTCCACAAAAGGACCCACCAATGCCCAACCTCGATTCCGGGGGCGCTGGCGTGCGGCTGACGCCTGCCTTGCTCCGCTCTATCTTCCCGAAAGCGCCGGCCACGATCATCGACGCCTTTGACGGGAAGCAGGGCATCCTATCTGCGGCGGGTGTGAACCAGACCCGGCAGCGGTTGGCCTACTTCTTCGCGAATGTCCACCACGAGACGGCGGGGTTCACGATCAGGGACCTGACGGAGAACATCAACTACACCGCCGCCCGCATGGCGCAGGTGTGGCCGAACCGGTTCAAGTCGGCCGCCGGGGTGCAGGCCAAGTACGGGACGGCGGCGGGATGGCAGCGCAAGGCCTTCGACGACATCTACGGCAACCGCATGGGCAACCGTCCCGGGACCGGCGATGGCTCTACTTTCATCGGCCGTGGGGGGCCGCAGATCACGGGTCGCGACGGCTACGAGCAGATCAGCAAGCGCATCGGCGTTGACCTCGTGTCGGCTCCTGACCTCGCCTGTAACCACATCTTGCAGCCGGACATCTGTGCAGCCTTTTGGGACTGGAAAGGGCTGAACCGCTTCGCGGATAACGGCGACTTCCGAGGCTGCGTCAAGCTCTGGAATGGCGGGACGAACGGGCTCGCGGATCGTCAGTCGCAACTGGCGCGGATCACAAAGATTCTGCAAAGCGCGGAGTGGGGTGAGATCGCTGGCGCTTCGATCAAGCCGCCGCCCGAACCTGTTCCTGATCCCGCGCCGCCCGATCCGGCGCCAGTCCCACAACCCGCACCCACCCCGCAGCCGTCCGTTTGGACGGCCTTTTTCATGGCCATCATCGCAATCTTCAGGAGGGCAAAATGATCTGGTTCCTGCTCATCATCCCCGGCCTTATCGCCACTTACGTGATCTTCGCGCGACCGGTTCTCAGAGCGTTGCCCGCGCTGAAGAGCTTTTATGCCGAGGCTGATACCTTCTGGGGAAAGGTGTGGGCCATGTCCGGTCGATCGGTGACGGTCGTTTGGTCCATCGTTGTCGCAGGGGCTTCCATGGCCTTCGACTATGTCGACCCGCTGGCCGCGCTACTCGGCGCGCCTGACTTCAGATCCCAGGTGATGAGTCTCCTGAAGGATAACCCGCAGTACCTGGGCTACTTCGCGATGCTGGTGTCCGGCATCACGATCGCGGCTCGCTTGCGCTCGATCGCGAAGAAGGACGCGGCGAAGTGACCGCGATCCTGTCATGGCTCGCCTCGCTGCTCACCGGCCCGCTGCTCAACAAGGCGCTTGATGCCTACAAGGCGAAGCTGTCGGCGGGCAATGATGCCAGCCGCATAGCCGCCGATCTGGCGACGCGGGAGATGGCCGTCCAGCTCCGCGAGATCGAGGTGCAGGCGCAGTATCGCATCGCGGCGCTAGGCCACTGGTACGAGCCCGACAAGCTCATGGGCTACGCGGTCGCTGTCTACGTCGGCAAGCTCCTGATCTACGACAAGGTGCTCGGGCTCGGCGTGACCGACCCGCTCGGCGGCTGGATCGAGACCACGGCCAATCTGATCGTCGGATTCTACTTCGCAAAGCGCGGCTTCGAGAACGTCGCTCGGATCATCAGAAAGTAAGGGCAGGGGCAATGAGCGAAGCAAAGCGATTCGATGATCTGCCGGCGAAAACAAAGGAGTTTCTGTCCAATCTTCGCGATGACGAGATCGATACGCTCAACGATGGAATCCGGCTTGTTGGCGCCATCAGAACAGTCGGCACCTTCATGAAGTGGGTCATCGTCGGGCTGATCGGCATCCTCGCCGGGTTCGTGATGGTTGGGGAGTCGATCAGCAAGATCGCGGTTTGGCTGCGCGGATAAGCGGGGCTGCCAGCCAAGGTACCAGAACCGACAGCCCCATTTGCCGGTGACACTGACGATGTCCGGCCGCCAGAACATACCCGAGGAGAAGCTATGCGAGTTATCGTCATTTTGACGACGCTGCTTTGCGTTGTCTGCTTGGCTGCACAAGCCGATGCGAGGCCGAGACGTCACAAAGCCGCGCCTCCAATGAGCTTTTGAAAGAGTGCCGGGACGCGCTGCTGGCGTGCAAATCCGCGCTTGAACTGATCCGGAATGAACGCGCCCGCGTTGGTGCGTGATCGGGACTGCCGGCAGGGCTGGGGGCCAACAAAACCGGCAATCCCTTGCCGGGGCATGCACTCCCCAGCGCCATGATCATACCTGACAATCGCCAGAGAGGCACCATGATCCTGCGACTTCTCGCCGGCGCGCTGCTATGCGCCCTGACGATCCACGCGGCCGATGCGAGGCCGAGGCATCATCGGCACCATTCAGTTGTTTCAAGAATTGAAATACCTCCCGGCCTTCACCGCGTCATGGCCGAAGGAGCGGGTCGCATTGTCGGAGGCCGTCCACGCGGCTGCCCGCGCCGGTACTGCGGCTGCGGGGCTTCGCTTCACATCTTCGGCAGGATCATCCCACGATTGAATCTCGCGGCGAACTGGCTGCGCTTCCCGAGGGCTGCTCCCGCGCCCGGCATGGTCGCGGCAAGGCGGGGCCATGTGTTTGTGCTCAAGAGGCGCATCAGCGGCGAGACATGGCTGGTCCACGATAGCAATTCCGGTCGGGGCAAGACTCGCATTCACCCGAGATCGATCGCGGGGTTCACGGTCGTTGATCCGAGGTAAGTGACGGGCTGGATTTAACGAGGCGTCCGGTCCTCGCATGAGCTTTTCAGCTAGCCGCCCACGATACGGTCTATTCCCGCGTCAGACCGTCTACCAAGACCCCCGCACCATGACGGACAACAGGAACGGGCCGATGTCACCTTACCACATCGCGCTCCGGATCGGAATCCCCGATGCAATCTATCCTCGCTCCGATAGGATCCCTGGCATTCAGCCTCGGGGCAGCGCTGAGCTTCATCGCCGGCTGGATGCGCCTTTGCGACAGCGGGAGCGATATGGCGGGCAGGGTGCTCGGAGCGGGAGTAACGCTGCTGCTGCTCGGGTGGCTGATGATGGAGTGCGCGGGGGACGGCGAATCGTACGGATTTCCGTACTAGCTTCCCAGCCGCATGATTGTAGCTTGAGAAACGACTCAACAACAGTCGACGCGAATTATGGATATCGTCGCAACTTTGATGCTTACCAGCGCGCTTATAGGCGCGTTCGCCAGCATGCGCTTTAACGCGTTCGTCCTCGTGCCCTTCGCGATATTGATTGCTCTCGCATCCGCAGCGATCTTACACAGGAACGATTTTGGGCCTTGGAGCGGCATTGCCACTATAATCGCCTGTCTGGTCGTGAACCAAGCTGGTTACATAATCGTCCGAATATTTAATCCGGCCGCCCATCTACTTTCAAATGATGTAGCCGACAGCGAACCAAGCCCCCGCCGCCAACAGGCCGTCCATGACGATGATAACGATGGCGATTAAAAGCAATCCCCATGTGCTGGGTTCGTTTTCGGCCTGAGGGAATGAAGAAGCGAAGAAGGCTCTTCCCGCCCGATAAATCGACATGACAACTCGCAAATTTGATTTTGCAGAAAACAAGCGTAAAATTATTCAAATTAAATGTCATCTAAGTTAGTTTTTAACGAGAATTTAATAAATTTCTATGCCTTTCCGCGAGTCGCGGAGAGTGTTTTGCTCACTTTTCTGAGATTTATTCCATTGTGCAGTGGCGAGCGGGCGGCCTCCCAAAAGGCCCGCCGGGACGAAGATCGATCGACGGGCCAGTTCGGGGTCGGGGTCGGGGTCGCGGGGGGTGCGAAAGGTGCCCCGTTCCGATGGCACAACCCGCGTGGCAGGCGAGTGTTCCTAAAGGAGAAACCCGCCGGTGTGGGTTGAGGGCGCCGGCGGGTTCGACGAGGGCGGGGGCAGGTTCGAAACCGTCCGCCCGTACAGGTAATTGATACCGCGCAGTGGCGTTCCGTAATCCTGACGCGGGGCTGGCATGCGGCGGCCTTTTCGTTCCGCGACACGGCCCTTACATCAAGCCGTCCGTGGAGCATCGCAATGGCCCGCGATCGGATGGCGGCACGACGCCGGCAGACCAAGGCCGACGACGGGTTCGCGCGCGAGACCTTCACCCAGCCGCGGGAGCAGGCCCGCCAGACGGCGAGGGCGTTCCTCGATCGCTGGCCGGTCGCCGCCTACATGACAGCGGTCGAATCCTGGCGCGAGCTACCCGGCGGCGAGATCGAGTTCACGATGAAGCGGCTGCGGAGCGCGGATTGAGATGGGCCCATAAAGGGAACCCGACAGAGCCACGGCGGGTGGACGGACAAAGGAACGCGGTTGCCCGAAGGCGCTAGTTTATCTATTTATAGTGAGATTCAGCTATAAATGGATAAACTCATTGGATCCTGTCAGGAACCCTTATGCCCCGGGTGCGGGTAGCCCTCCGCCAGAGCTGGCTGGCAGGAAGGATGTCATCGAAAACGCGAAGGTCTCTCTACGGCGACTTTCGATAAATAGGCCCTCGCAGAGTCCGATTCTGGTTGGGTTGCGTGGCGTTGGAAAGACGGTGCTTTTGGTTCGCATTAAGCAGCTAGCCGAGGCAGAACACATCACTGCAATTTATGCAGAGGCTCATGAGGGGAAGACGCTTCCTGAATTGCTGATTCCGGGTATTCGACAGGCGCTTTTTTCACTGAGCGCGCTAGAAAATGCAAAGGACAAAGCTCGCCGCGCTCTTATGGTCCTAAAGAGTTTTCTGAGCGGGCTAAAGGTAGCCATCAATGACATAGAAATTGGGATCGATGCTGCAACAGGGATTGCAGACAGCGGGGACATAGAATCAGATCTTCCTGAGCTTTTTATGTCGTTGGCCGAGGCTGCTGCAGCGGCGCGTATCCCAGTGGCGGTCTTTATAGATGAGATGCAATATCTATCAGAGAAAGAGTTTAGTTCTCTGATTATGTCGATACACCGGATCAATCAAAGCTCATTGCCCCTCATCCTTATCGGGGCCGGTCTGCCTCAGATTCTCGGCCTTGCTGGTAATTCGAAATCGT
>JAANMX010001720.1_pt1 | contig 23949 bp, 16 predicted proteins | sample 7279681 | NCBI WGS metagenome assembly JAANMX01 (sample SAMN14094542, study PRJNA606508) | bioreactor metagenome | isolation source: A lab-scale SPAN reactor treating ammonium-rich wastewater day 351 | place: Ireland: Galway | collected 2018-01-01
TGATCGGTTGGTTGCACAGGCCCATTTTTTGAGCCTTTGGTTTAGTGTTGCCTTTTTTCAGCTTCTCACCCTCTTTTCTCGTCCTATTTTTCAGGGCAGTTGACAGGAGATGTCTATGTCCCAAGAGATGCTTGACCAATTGCGTTCTATGGACCCCGCTATGCTCACCACTGTCCTGCGCCAGGAGCAGGGCAACCCGGCCTTCGAACTGCTCGATTGGTCCGTCGAACCGCTGGGCCACGAGAAGATCATTCGCACCACCGGCGGACTCTACCACTTCAGCGGTCACGGGCAGGACGGCGATGGCATTCGGCCCTGGTCGGTTGTGTTGAAAATCGTCAATCACCCGTCCGGCGAGATGTGTCAGGCCCCCCGGGAGTGGTGTTACTGGAAACGGGAACTGCTGGCCTTCGATTCTGGCCTGCTGGCCGGGCTGCCTGGGCCTGTGCGCGCGCCCCGCTGCTACGGCGTCACCGAACAGGAAGACGGCGGCTGGCTCTGGATGGAGCACATTGTGGAGTCCACCGGGCGGCGCTGGTCCCCGGCGGATTTTGGACGGGCGGCTTACCATTTGGGTCGTTCGGCTGCTGCCTATCTGAACGAAAGAGCGCTGCCGGACGCGCCCTGGCTGGGCGAACCCTTCTTCCGCAGCACCTTCGCCGACGGCGGCTGGTGGGCCCGGCATATGGCCACCGACACGCCGGAAAGCGTCTGGCAACACCCGCTGGTACAGCAGGCGTTTGCGCCGGATCTGCGCCGCCGGATACTGGCAATCTGGGCGGACAAATACGGCTTCTTCGACGCCCTGGATCGGCTACCCCAGGTCCTTTGCCACAACGACTGCCACCGCCGCAATCTGATGTGGCGCAAGGCTGATGAGGGACAGGAGGAACTCATCGTCCTGGATTGGGCCTTCTGCGGGCTGGGCGGTGTGGGGATGGACATGGGGGAACTGGTGGCTACCAGCGCCTATTTCTTCGAGTACGAGCTGTCCGCTATTGAAGAAGTGGAGAGATTGGTCTTTCAAAATTATCTGGCCGGGCTGCGCGCCGCAGGTTGGATGGGCGATGAACGGTTGGTGCGGTTGGGATATACCGCCAGCGCGGCTCTCTGGATGGGGGCCACCCTGCCCGGCTGGACGGCGATTATGCTGGACCCGGCGTCGGGGGTCAATGTGACGGCGATGTACGGTCGTCCCGCTGAGGATGTGCTGGCAGGCTGGGTGGCCCTGACCGAGTTTTTGCTGGACCGGGCCGATGAGGCCCGGCTGTTGATGGGCGCAATGGAGATCGCATAAGAAGTTATGACAGCGACGCCGCAGATACGCGGTAACTGTTCAGCCACCCCACCCTACCCCTCCCCATTCCAGGGAGGGAACTGGATCGACTCCTCCCCCAATGTGGGGGAGGTTGGGTGGGGGTGAGCAGTTACGATACGCGCAGGTGAGTCCAGAAAGCCGGTGTGAAGCCTTTTCTCTTTCGGCGATAGCAAGGATTCTTGTACCTACTCAGCCAACGACAGAAATAACCACTGAATACACAGAATACGCGGAAATTCTCGCTTTTTCAGTGTGTTCCGTGTTTTCCGTGGTTGATACGCAGAGGATGCCTGAGCAGTTACGGATTCTTTTTTAATTTTCGAGAAAGCAAAGGTTCAAGTCGCGGTAAACGCCAAAGAGGGCTGAACGCCGATTCCCCGCAAATTCAGTTCTTCGGCGAAGTGGCAGGCGCTGTAATGATTGTCGCTCACCAGGCGTAGCTCAGGCGCTTCGGTGCGACAACGCTCTTTGACATACATACAGCGGGGGTGGAAATAACAGCCGCCAGGTGGGTTGGCCGGATCGGCCACGTCGCCTTCCAGCACAATACGCTGTTTTTGCTGGCGCAGACGGGGATTGGGATTGGGAACGGCCGATAACAGGGCTTCGGTGTAGGGGTGTTTGGGGTTGGCAAACAGATCATCGGCGTCGGCCATTTCGACCAGTTTGCCCACGTACATCACGGCCACCCGATCGCAGAGGTAGGCAATCACACTGAGGTCATGGGAAATAAAGAGGTAGGTCAGGTCGAGTTCCGCCTGCAAATCCTGCAGCAGGTTGAGTGTCTGCGCCCGCACCGACACATCCAGGGCGGACACTGCTTCGTCGGCCACCACCAGATGTGGATCCAGGGCCAGAGCGCGGGCGATACCCAAGCGCTGGCGCTCGCCGCCGCTGAAGGCGTGGGGAAACCGGCGCATATATTCCGGCCGTAGCCCGACCCGGCGCAACAAAGCCGCCACCCGATCCTCCAGTTCAGAGCCGGATGCCAGCTTATTGACGATCAGGGGTTCACCCACAATCTCCAACACAGGTAGGCGGGGATTGAGGGATGAATAGGGATCCTGGAAGATCAACCGGATTTGCGGCCGGTATGGTTTCAGCTCCTTGTTGGAGAGGGGCGCCAAATCTACCGTACGCCCGCCTTGTTCCCGATATAAAATTTCACCGGCGGACGGTGTGTAGGCGCGCATGATACAGCGCCCAACCGTTGTCTTGCCACATCCGCTTTCGCCGACCAGGCCCAGGGTTTCGCCAGTGCGGATAAAGAAGCTGACATCGTCCACCGCCCGTACATGACCGACGGTGCGCCGAAACAGACCGGCGTGGATGGGAAAGTGCATCCGCAGGTTATTGACTTCCAACAGGGAATGGGTCTGGGCGGTCGGAACGGAAGCCAACTGGCCGGCCTGGCGCTCTACCTGGGCTGACGCGGCCGGCTGGCGGAGAACGGCTACCGTTTCCGTCGGGCGATACTCTGTAACAGTACCTGCCAAATCCGGATCGCTGAAGAGCAGACAGCTCACCTCCCGGTTCGGACTGAGGTGAGTACGGGGTGGGGTCTCGGTGTTGCAGCGCCCCGGGATGGCTGCATAGCAGCGGGTGTGAAAGGGACAGCCGCCGGGCCGGTTATAGGGATCCGGCACCATACCGCGGATAGAGTCCAGCCGTTCCCGTCGGGTGATATCCAGTTTGGGGATCGAGTGCAGCAGGGCCCGGGTGTATGGGTGTTGCGGATCGTGGAAAATGGTATCCACATCCCCCCGCTCGACCACCCGCCCCAGGTACATCACCGCCACGTCGTCGGCAATTTCAGCCACCACGCCCAGGTCGTGGGTGATCAACAGGATACCCATACCGAACTCCGCCTGCAATTCCATGAGCAGTTCCAGGATTTGGGACTGAGTGGTGACATCCACAGCCGTGGTAGGTTCATCCGCGATCAGCAGGCTGGGATTACAGGAGAGGGCCATGGCGATCATAGCCCTCTGACGCATGCCGCCGCTGAGTTGGAAAGGGTAACTGTCGAAGTGTTCCGATGGCCGGGGAATCCCCACCCGGCGCAGGAGTTCCACCACTTGCCCCCGAGCCGCCTGGGGACTCAGTGCCATGTGCAGTTGGATCACTTCCGAAATCTGATCCCCAATGGTGTGGATGGGGCTGAGGGACGTCATAGGCTCTTGGAAGATCATGGCGATATCTTTGCCCCGGATGTCCCGCATGGCATGTCCCCGGGGATCGAGGGCGGCCAGATCGACGATATCGGTGTCGGAATTGTTGGATCCCAGGGCGCGATGATAGAGAATCTCGCCTGACACAATGCGGCCGGGATGATCTACGATCTGCAGAATCGACTCGGCCGTGACACTTTTGCCGCAGCCGCTTTCGCCCACCACACATAGGGTGCGGTTACGGTAAATATCCAGATTCACCCCGTCCACGGCCTTGACCACGCCCTCATCCAGAGTGAAATGGGTTTTGAGCTCTTTGATTTCGATCAGGAGTTCAGCTTCTGTTTGCATGCTCGCGATTCACTGTGATTGGAATGCGTGGGGATCAACCCGGTTGATTGTTATGGCTGCATTCAAATTGGGTTGGTGGGCTACACAGCCCCCGGCACTTCACGTACTTCGTCGTAGAGTTGAGCCTATTTCCCCCCGCTGGGTCGAAAGGCAGCGGACCTTTTCTCCAACTCAATTAGCGGTAGGGATCGGCCGCATCCCGCAAACCGTCGCCCAGAAAATTCAGCGCCAGCACGGCTATGACCACCGCGGCACCCGGGACAAGCAGCCAGGGCGCCGTGGCCACTGCCCGGATATTCTGGGCTTCCTGCAGCAGCACACCCCAACTCACGATGGGTGGTCGCAGCCCCAATCCCAGAAAGCTGAGGGAGGTTTCGGCTAAAATCATGCCCGGAATGGCCAGAGTGAGAGAGGCAATGATGTGGCTCATGAAGGAAGGCACCATATGCTTCCAGATGATACGCATTTCGCTAGAACCCTCCAAGCGAGATGCCAACACAAAGTCCTCCGTGCGCAGGGCCAGGAAGCGGCCGCGTACGACCCGGGCCAGTTCTGTCCAGCCAATGAAGGATAGGATAATTGTGATGCCAAAGTAGATGCGCAGAGGCGGCCAGTCGGACGGCAGGGCCGCGGCCAGCCCCAGCCAAAGAGGGATGGTCGGAATGGAGCGAATAAACTCGATGACGCGCTGTATTACGTTGTCAATCGTACCGCCATAGTAGCCCGAAATACCTCCCAGCAGAATACCCAGCAGAAAGCTCAAGGCTACGCCCACCAGTCCGATAGACATGGAAATGCGGGTGCCATAGAGCAGGCGGCTGAACACATCTCGCCCCAGTTTATCGGCACCCAGCAGATACATGGGAGCATCCGGCTCTTTGGGGCCGAGAAGGTGGACGTCGGTCGGTAGGATTCCAAGAAGCTTATACGGGGCGCCGTTGACCAACAGACCAACATAGTGTTTGGCCTCGGGATCCACGGTAAAGACCCGACGTAGGGCCGCCTGCTCGATCTCCACCTTATACCCGTTAACATAGGGGGCGAACTTGAGACCGTTCTCTGTCTCCTCGAATAGATGCAGGGGTTGGGGCGGGGCATAGGTATATTTGGCTGCAAAACTGACCGGCGGAAAAGGGGCCAGGAATTCCACAAAGATGGTAACCAGATAGATGAGGATAGTGACCACACCGCCCAGCATGGCCAAACGATGTTTGCGGAACTTCCACCACATGAGCTGCCACTGAGTGGCTACGTTGACGCGGCTCTCCTCAGAAATCGGCAGAGTCTGATCGGCCACATCCCCAGGAATTGGTTCAATGTCGGATGTCACATGACCCTCACTTGTTGACAGTGCGAACTTTTCATTGGGTCACACATCCCTTCCGTCCAGACGAACGCCGGTAGAGTGGCGATGCAGCCCCAGATATCTAATACCGGATACGTGGGTCCAACCAGGCCAGCAAAATATCCGAAATCAGTGTGCCGATGATAGTCATCACCCCCAACATCAAGATGAAGCTACCGGCCAGATACATATCCTGAGCGATCAGGGCACGCAGCAGCAGAGGACCTGTGGTAGGCAGGCTCAATACCACCGAGACGATGGCCGAACCAGAAAAGAGCGCCGGCAAGGTCCAGCCGATGGTGCTCACAAAGGGATTCAGCGCGATGCGCACCGGGTATTTGAGGAGCAAGGCGGTCTCGGACAAGCCCTTGGCCCGGGCCGTCTTCACATAGGGCTTGCGCAGTTCATCCAGCAGGTTGGCGCGCATGATGCGGATCAATCCAGCCGTGCCCCCGGTACCCAGGATCACCACCGGGATCCACAGATGACTCATCAGATCGACAAACTTGGCCCAATTCCAGGGCGCGTCGATGTATTGTTGGGAGAAGAGACCACCCACGCTTTGGTTCAGGTACTTGAATGAGAAGTACATGAGAACCAAGGCAAGCAGAAAATTGGGGATGGCCAGACCGATGAAGCCGATGGTCGTGGCGATATAGTCGCCAATTGAGTACTGGCGGACAGCCGAATAGATGCCGATGGGAAAGGCCACTACCCACGTAAACAGCAACGTACTTAAGGAGAGCATTAGGGTCAAGCTGAGCCGCTCCCACAATAGCGCCTTGACCGGCAGATCCCACTCGAAAGAGAAGCCAAAGTCTCCCCGCAACACAATGCCCGAGATCCACTTGTAATATTGCACATAGAGGGGCTGGCCCAACCCATAGCGAGCCCCCAGCGCCGCAATCACATCCGCCTCTACCAAATCGCCCTGAGCCGAGAGCTGGGCCAAGACGGTGGTCAGATAGTCCCCCGGCGGCAGTTGGATGATAGCAAAGGAGACCAGAGAGACCGCAATCACGGTCGGGATCATGTAGAATATGCGGCGGCTAATATATTCCAGCACCTCTCCACCCCTTCACGTTTGGGCTGTACGGGAAGCCAACGGTATGTGTGCAGCAACCAGACTATACTTGACAAGGTGACAAAATGACCGGGTGACAAGGTGATAAAATGTCAGTTTATGCCCGTGTCGGGTATAAACGTGGCCGGCACCCACGGCTGTTCCTCAGATGCCGGCCACGATAGGCTGGTGTTAATCTTGAATAAAGTACTGTTCCGGTCGGGTCTGAGCCGGGGCAGAGGAGACATGCCACTGCCAAACCGATTCAGGCACGTTGTAGAAGTTGTTCTTGATAATGCCATAACCCTTGTAGTACTTGGTGATGCCCATTACCCAGAACTGCTCAGTGGCGATGTCCAGGATTTCGGTCATAATCGCATCCTGGCGGGCCGGATCCACAGTGACTTGCAACTCGTCATAGAGGGCCTGCTGGCGTCTGGCAGGTTCCGACGGTTCTTCACCCTTGGCACCGCCGCTGGCCCACCAGTCCGCCCAGGCCACACCAAAGAGAGACTCGTTGCTGAACGCCATATAGGAGCGGGGGTCCATGACCAAGGCGATGCCGTCGGCCCCAGTCCATACGATGACATCGTGCTCGTAGGCGGCCTTGCGTTCATAGAAGAGGGAGCGCTCGATGACCTTGACATTGGAGGCGATGCCCAGTTCGCTCCAGTAGCTGCTGACCAATTCCATGATATCGGCCCAGGGTTCGAAGGCAGCGATCACCTCGATGGTGAAGCTGAGAGGCGTACCGTCGGGTCGCTGGCGAATACCGTCGCCCCCCCGGGTCAGGCCCAGATCGTCCAGCATCTGATTGGCCGCGGCCGGGTCATACTCGGTATATTGGTAGGCTAGCTTCTCGTTGTAGTAGGGCGACTCGGCCAGGGGCGCCGGCTGGCGAGGCTCGCCGTCACCCACATAGATAACGTCGATGATATCCTGGCGGTTGATGCCCATAGAGAGGGCTGCCCGGAAGTCCTTCTGATTGAATATCTCTTTGAGAACCGGGTCCTTATGGCTGAGGTTGAAGCCAATGGAAACTGGGGTCTCCCAGGCGAACTCGACATTGAAGAAGTGGTAATCGCCATCCTCCATATTATCGAAGAAGACGGCCTTGTTGGCTGGGGTGGCGATATGGCGGTCCATCATATCGATTTCACCGGCCAGGGCCTTAAGCACCAGGACATCCACGCTCTCTGCAATGGGGTAGACCAGCTGGTCGATGTAGGGCAACTGGTTGCCTTCAGTGTCTACCTTCCAGTAGTAGGGATTGCGCTCGGCCACTAGCTGGGTAGCGGAGTTGGCCGGAACTGTAGCCACCCAGGCGTTCAGGGTGGGGTAATCCACATTGTTATAGTGTTGTCGCTTATTGCCGTAGAGAGCCACCCAGTCCTGCATCTGCAGCTCGGCGACGGCCTTCTCGACCCCTTCCTTGTTATAGTCGATATGCCATTGTTGCATATAGTGGGCAGGCTCGAAGGGGTATTGACTGCCAAGCTGTTTGAGAAAGAGCCCGTGGGGCGCACCAAACTTAAACCGTACTGTGTAATCATCCACCTTTTCTACCACACCCAGAGTGCCGCCGGGGCGCATCCACTGGGGTTTGACCGGCGTGAGCTGGTCATTCAGGATGACCGCCTCATACCAGTAGAGCACGTCGTCAGCCGTGAAGGGCTGACCGTCGGACCACTTCATACCCTCTCGCAAATAGAAGGTAAACTCGGTACCGTCAGCCGAGACTTCCCAATCCTTGGCCACATTGGGGATGGTCTTGGTCAGGTCCGGGGCCCAACGCAGGAAAGGATCATAACCCATAGTTCGTCCGATCCAAGCGGAGTCAGCCTGGCCCAAGAGACCGGAGCGCCAAGTGCCGCCATAGACGCCGATGCGTTCTACCGGCTCGATGACCAGAGGCGCCAACGGTAGCCGTTCTGCCAGGGGTGGCAGCTGACCAGCCAACACCTTCTCGTGCAATTGTGGGGCCTCGTGAATGGCCTCTGCTGCGGGGGCGGCGGTAGCCTCGGCCTGGGCTACAGGGGCTTCGGCTGGCGTTTCTACCGGGGCAGGCTGACAGGCAGCCATTCCCAGTGCGAAAGTGATCAGCAAAGCCAGCAAACCAACAAGCTTCCGATTCATCTGAACTTCCTCCTGTTGTTTGGATTGAACTGCATGAGGTTACTTACGAAGAATTTGAGGCTGGATTCGAGAGTTTGTCCAAAGATGTCGACATGACCTTCATGTCATTGCACAAAATATCCAGAGGACACGCCAGGTTCAAAAGGCGATGAAGGAAGCAAATTGCCGATCAAAATTCATTACATACTCGACACGGGTATAAACTGACCTTTTGTCACTCGGTCATTTTGTCACCTTGCCAAGTATAATTGATCCCTATGCACAGTGTCAACCCAGGTTTTTTTGGACGGAGGCAATCGGTCAATAGGTTCAGACCGATTGACAAACCGTGCTACAATGGGTAGCAGAAGTCCTCGCTTTGGACAGTTGACCGTTACCCGTGTCGTATCTGTTCAGCCACCCCAGCCTACCCCTCTCCATTCCAGGGAGAGAAGTGGATCGACTCCTCCCCCACAGTGGGGGAGGTTGGGTGGGGGTGAGCAGTTACCCGTGTCCTGCTTTACCAGATATAAAAATACGTCGATGTCTATTTTGGATATCCACCTCTTAGGCGATTTTCGGATAGCCGTTGGTGATAAACCGATCACGACGATCAACCAGGCGCGCCAACAGGCCATCCTGGCCTATCTCCTGCTCCATCGCCACGCGCCCCAATCCCGCCAACACCTGGCCTTTCTCTTCTGGCCGGATAGCCCGGAGGCTCAGGCACGCACCAATCTGCGCAATCTTCTGTACAAACTCCGCCAGGTCTTGCCGAACGCTGACCAGTTTGTGCAGAGTGACACCCAAACCGTGTGCTGGCAAGCGGATGTGCGCTACCGGTTTGACGTGGCCGACTTTGAAGCTGCTCTCTCCCAAGCGTCAACACGCGCCGCACTGGAAAAGGCGACAGCTTTGTACGCTGGCGATCTGCTGCCCAGTTGTTACGACGACTGGATTCTGCCGGAACGGGAGCGGTTGCGCCTGTTGGCGCTGGATGGGCTGACCCGTCTGGTTGAATTGCTGGAGAGCGAACGGGACTATCGGACCGCCATCGGCTATGGCGAACGTCTGCTGGGATTGGACCCACTCAGCGAGACGGCCTATCGCACACTCATGCGCCTGCACGCGGCTGACAGCGACCGGGCCGGCGCGCTGCGCGTCTTTCAGCGTTGCGTGGAGACGTTGCGGGTGGAACTGGACGTCGAGCCATCCCCGGCCACCAGTGAACTTCACCAGCGCCTGCTGGCCGCAGATTTTCCCCCGCCAACGCCCAGTCCAGCCAATCCTGACCAATTGCCACTGGTCGGGCGTGCCGCCGAGTGGGGAAAGCTCCGTGATATCTGGTTTTCTGCCAGCAGCGGCAAACCCCAGTGTGTGGTGCTGGTTGGGGAGGCTGGCATTGGCAAGACCCGGCTGGCCGAGGAATTGATCGGCTGGGTGGAGAGCCAGGGCTTCGCGGCCCCGACCGCCCATTGTTACGCGGCCGAGGGTACGCTGACCTATGCGCCGGTGGTCAGTTGGCTGCGCTCACCGCTCATCCACAAACGGCTGGCGAGTCTGGAACCGGTCTGGCTGGGTCAAGTGGCGCGTCTGCTGCCGGAGTTGCTGGTGTTGCAACCCGACTTGCCCAAGCCAGGTGCATCCTCCGATGGCTGGCAGCGCCAGAATCTGTTTGAGGCAACGGCGCGGGCGCTGCTGAGCGCCGCTGATCCACTGCTGCTCTTCGTGGACGATCTGCAATGGGCGGATCGGGATACGCTGGAATGGCTGCACTACCTTCTGCGTTTCCATAGCCGGGCGCGCCTGCTGCTGTTGGCAACTGTGCGGGCCGAGGACGCGGCCACCAATCCCGCGTTGCAAGCGTTTGTCTCCGCTCTGGGCCGGGATGGGCAGATCAGCGAATTGGAGATCGGCCCGCTCAACGCGTCGGAAAGCGGGGCGGTGGTCGAAGCAGTGGCCGGGGTACCTCTCCGCCCGGATGAGGTTGGGCAGCTTTTCCGGGAGACCGAGGGCAACCCCCTCTTTGTGGTAGAGACCGCGCGCGCCAGCGAATGGCTGGGGATGGAGCAGAGCAGGCAGCGGGGGGCGACGATTTGTGGGCGAGATTCACACGATTACCGGCGCGATAGGCATTGGCCCTATGTCATCGGGCTGGCGAGCCGGGCCGGAAACGGGCAGCGGGCCACTGCTCTATGTGGGCTCCCATCTGGTAGACGCGATGATCTGGTACATACAGGATGAGCCGGTAAAAGTCTATGCGGATGTGCGCTACCAGGCGGATACACGGGCCGACGAGACGACGACGTTTCAGCGGGGCGCTGATTCCGGGAATCGACCAAACCAACTCTCTATGCCGGAGATCGCCTGGTCGATTCCCGGAATCGGTTGCCCCAATTCGAGTATGCGTCCTGTCTGGGCGGTGCGGTTGCGTGCGTCCGGTGATTGGAAATATCCAAAAGATTTCGGAGAGAAGAATGGCACAGCCCTTATCTTTAGACCCATCTGCTTTCCTCTTGGAAGGGGGACCGGTTGGGGTTCTACTCGTCCACGGTTTCACAGGTTCTCCCACAGAAATGCGACTGGTGGGCGAGTATCTGAACCAGCGCGGAATCACCGTATCCGCGCCCTGCCTGCCCGGTCACGCAACCACCCTTGACGATTTGAACCGGCGTCGCTGGAGTGATTGGTCCAGCCATATAACCCAAAAGGCAGCCGATCTGCGCAGCCGTTGCGACACAGTTTTTGTCGGCGGGCTTTCTTTGGGCGCATTGCTCAGCCTCTATCTGGCCGCCAATCTGCCCGGTTTGGCCGGCGCTATCCTCTATTCGCCAGCCATAATGCTGACAGACCCGCGGCGTCATCTCCTGCCAGTGCTCAAATATCTGGTGCGACAGTTGCCCAAACCTGCGGACAATTTCGTCGATCCGGAGGCGGGGTCACGGCTCTGGTCATACAATGCCTTTCCGGTGGCGGCCTCCTATGAGGTGATAAAACTGATCGGGCAAGTCGAACGACATTTGCCCCGAGTCACCTGTCCCCTCCTCGTTGTTCAGAGCACAGCCGATGACAGCATCCATCCAGACTGCGCCCAGTTTGTGTATGAGCGGGTCGGCGCTGCCGAGAAGGAGATCGTCACGCTGCATCACTCCGGGCATGTGTTGACGCTGGATCAGGAGTGGGAGCAGGTAGCGGAGCAGACATACCAGTTTATCCGCAAGCAGATATAAGCTACGGTCCGATGGCATTCGGTCCTGGTCAGTCGTGTTGAAAATCGTCAATCACCCGTCCGGCGAGATGTGACAGTCCCCCCGGGAGTGGTGTTACTGGAAACGGGAACTGCTGGCCTTCGGCTCTGGCCTGCTGGCCGGGCTGCCTGGCCCTGTGCGCGCGCCCCGCTGCTACGGCATCACCGAACAGGAAGACGGCGGCTGGCTCTGGATACGGTATCTTCTCAATAATCGAGGGTCACACGAGACCTGACAGGCGCGCCAACCGACTTTTCTTGCCTGAGAGACTTCTCCACTGGCGCACCTGTCAGGTCTTTCCCCTGAATATTGAGAAGATACATTCTATCCGCGAAAATCAGCCCGTTCCGCATCATCCGCGTTTGATTTCTTGCCTCTCCCACTGCCTGCGATGGAGCAAATTTGAACCAAATGAACGAGGGTGTACAATAGTTTGTGTCAATGGGATGACGCCAATAGAGTCGGCGAAAATCAGTATATGGATCAACCTTCACCATCTCAAGCCACAAGGAGAACACCCGCATCATCCAACAATCTGTACAGCATTGGCGGCATCGCCGCCATCCCCAGCGCCATCCCCAGCGCCATCCTGGGGCTGGTTTATATCTTCTACAACCGGCAAGCCCTGCGCTCCAAGCGATTGCCCGTGACCCTGGCCTGGATTGGGATCATCGCCAATACCGGCGGGGCTGCCCCTGATGGAACTTTCCAACTGGTTGAGCGTGGCGCTGGGGCCGCTGGCCAGCGCTGACCTGTTTGGACAGATCAGGCGGCCAGCAGCAGCTATGCCTGGCCACTGAGTACTACCAGGCCAACGTGTTCGATGCTGTCAATGTATGATCTGCCAGGAGGTGCAAGATGACCCGCAATCCCTCAGAATGGGTAGACGCTTTCCTTAACCTTTTATCCCTGGCCTCCCGGCTGGAGGAGGAGGGAGAGTATAACATCGCCAAGCTGGCGCGGGCCGCGGCGGATTCGCTGGGCCGGGAAGCCGCCTATCAGGCGCGCCCAGCGATGGAAGCTGACCAATTGGCTGTCGGCATTCGCCAGACCGCAGCCTCGCTCTCCCATCTGGGCGTCAGTCCGGCCCTGCTCGCCGCGCTCGAAAACGGGGCTGCCACCCTGGCTGCCGGGCGCGTCTCGCTCATCGGCGACGCCCCCCATCCCTCCGTCTGCCGCACCTGCGGCCACCTGGCCCTGACCACCCCCCAGACAAAGTGCCCCACCTGCGGCGCCTGGCCGGACACCTATCAGCGTTTCATGCCCAACTACTGGTTCGATGCCCTGGAACCTTTCGCCGCCCTGGAAAGCCTGCGACGGACGCCGGAAGAAGCGGCAGCACTGCTGACCGGATTGGCGGAAGAAACGATGGCCCGATTGCCGACAGAAGGCGGCTGGGCGATCCGCAACGTCATCACCCACCTGCGCGATGCCCAGCAGTTGTTCGACTTCCGACTCGACCTGTTTCTGCAAGAGGAACACCCCGACCTGGAAGCGAAGGCGGTGTGGACATGGGCAACCCAGGAAGAGGAGCGTCCCCCCACTGCCAGCGAGATCTTTGCGGCGTACAGGGCCTCTCGCGCCCAATCCCTGGGCAAACTGGAGCAGCTCCCGCTGGCTGATTGGTGGCGCACGGGCCGACACCAGGAGTTTGGAGAGGTGACGCTGCGCCAGCAGGTCAGCTATTTTGCCGCGCACGAGGTGACGCATCTGCCACAGATCGAATCCCTGCGTCACCGATGGATGGAGAGCGAGACCCATCCCAGAGCAGCCTGACCTGAAAATAGCCCTGTAACGCAAGCTGTTAGCTTGCGACGTCCTATCTTCATTGATGATTGTGCCCCACCGGGGCATGGAAACTGACCGGAAACGGGAATACTGAACCGGCAGTTAGAAAGCGCCGAACCCGCGATGAGACGAACCCTACCCTCAATGATTTTGGTCGTAAGTCTATTCATCGTCGCCAGCGTAGCCCAGCGCGGACCCTCTGCCCTGGCGGACGCCAATGGGCGGCCAGCGCCCCAGTCCACTCCGACCGAGCGCTACACCGTCACCGACCTGGGCACGCTGGGGGGGGAGAGCGAGGCGCGTGCAATCAACAACGTCGGCCAGGTGGCTGGCTTCTATCGCACCGGCAGTGGCTTCGATTCCCGGGCTTTTTTGTGGGAAGATGGGGTGATGCAGAACTTGGGCAGCTTGGGGGGAGATAGGAGCGAGGCTTACGGCATAAACGACAGCGGGCAGGTGGTTGGCATGTCGTATACCAGCAGTGGCACGTTCCGCGCCTTCCGGTGGCAGAACGGGGTGATGCAGGACCTGGGCACGTTGGGAGGAACCCACAGCTCGGCACGTGCAATAAACAACGCCGGGCAGATAGTAGGTATGGCATCGACAAGTGCTGGACCACAGCACGCCTTCTTGTGGAGCGGAGGAATGGCGGATCTGGGCGCCCTGGATTATGGTAGTGATGCCTATGGGGTCAACGAAAGCGGTCAAGTGGTTGGGTATGCCCAAGTTGGCACTGTGGATCCTTGGGAGATGTATGGGCATGCCTTCCTGTGGAACGGTTCGATGCAAGACCTGGGCACCCTGGGGTGGGCGCAGAGCCAGGCTAACGCCATCAACGACAACGGGCAGGTGGTCGGCCATCTGGTGAACGACAACCAGGATGACTGGCACGCATTCCTATCGCAGGGCGGCGGGATGCAAGACTTGGGGGGAACCCAGAGCGTTGCCTACGACATCAACAACGCCGGGTTGATCGTGGGCGAATCTGGAGGGCGCGCTGTTCTCTGGGACAACGGCCAGAGGCAGGACCTCAACAGTCTGATTCCAGCGGACTCGGGTTGGATATTGAGCAGCGCACGCGCCATCAACGAGCGGGGACAGATCGTGGGCAGAGGTTCTTTCAACGGCCAGACGCGCGCCTTCCTGCTCTCGCCGCGGGCGTATTACTGGATCAACCCCAGCGGCGGCTCGTGGCACCTGTCCACCAACTGGGATCCCCAAGGCGACCCCGGCGACGGCGACACGGTCATCTTTGCCCTGAGCGGGCAATACACGGTGGATGCCAGCGCCGCCGTCGCCGCGGCCGGACCAGCGGCCAACTTCCCGGTGGGCCGGATGGTCATATCGGCCACCAATACGGTAGACTTCCAAAACCTGGCTCTGAATCTGCTGGACGATTCGGTGACAGAACCGGCGCTGACCGTCAGCGATGGCGGGACGGTGAAAATCACTTCGGGCGCGGGCAATCTCATCCACGCCACCATCGGCGGCGCGCCCCCCGCCAATCCCTCGAATCCACCCATCGCCCGTTTGCAGGTCTTCAACAGCGGTACCAGACTGAACGGCACGGGCCGCCTGTCTATCGGCGGCGAAGGGCCGGGCGACCTGTTTGTGGCCAACGGCGGCCACCTGACCAGCGCCGAGGCGCGCCTGGGCGGCTTGCTGTCCACAGCGCCCGGCACGGCGGTGGTGGGCGGAGATGGGTCGCTGTGGCAGACCGGCAACATTGCCGTGGGCTATGGCAAGAGCGGTGCCTTGACCATCGAAAACGGCGGGCGCGTGGACTCGAACAATGCCTCTGTTAGCTTTGGCATCCTCAGCGAAGATTCAGAAGTGATAATTGAAGGCATTGGTGCGGGCGCCAGTCAGCCCTCTTTATGGGCAGTTGGGGGCGACCTGGCCGTCGGGCAGAGCGATAATGGCTCCGTCGAGGTGCTGAAGGGCGGGCAACTGGCTGTCAACGGGAATACGTTCATCTACGAGGGGGTGCTCAAGGTTGACAACTCGAACCTGAATGTGCTGGAGAGTGTTTTGATCGGCGGCAATGGCAACGGAGGCATCCTCTCCATGTACCAGAACGCCCAGGGCGACATCGACGGCGATTTGATCCTCGGACAGCGCGGCCTCGGCTATGTGATCCTGGACGATTCCAATTTGGACGTGCAAGATCCGCTGGCTGGGTTGTGCCACATTGGCCGGGAATCTAGCGCATGGGTGACGATTGAGGAAAACAGTGCTTTGTACTGCCGCAACATTCAGTTGGGGCTGGCCGGCACACAGGGCGTCGGTATCATCAGGTTGCATGGCGGTTGGTTGAGCGCTTCCGAAATCCTGCGCGTTGGCCAGACCAACAGCGGAGGCGGACTTGTCGAATTGATGAATGGCGCCCGCATCGTGGCCGCGGAAGGCCTGCACATCGCCCCCAACGGTACAGTGGTTGGCGCGGGAGATATCTTCCTGGGTTCCATCGGATTACTGAACGAAGGAGTGCTTGACCCGGGCATCATCGTACACGCCCCGCCGCGATTGCCTGGGGCAGCCGCGTCCCAATCCCTGGCGGCTCAGGGCAATCCGGCGACGTTGACCATCACCGGCACGCTGACCATCAGCCCCACCGGGCGGCTGCAGATTCCCTTGACCGGCAGCAGCGCAGGCGAGTACGGCAGCCTGGCTATCACCGGCGCGGCCAATCTGGATGGCGTGCTGGCGCTCAACTTCGGCCAGGGTTTTGCCCCCAAACAGGGCGACACATTTGCCTTCCTCACCGCAACAGGAGGCGTCAGCGGCGCGTTCGACCGGGTGGAGATCGGCGGTCTGGCTCCAGGTTTCGAATACAAGTTGACAGCCACAGGCGGGCAGGCGACGCTCGAAGCGCTGAACGACGGCACGCCCCCTGGCAGGCTATTCCTGCCGCTGGTGGCCCATTGAACACCACCAGAGAAACGGCCAGACGTTCAGGAGAAATGCCATGCGTGTCGCCCTGCTGTTGGTTTGGCTTCTACCTGTGGCTCTCTGTGGGGCCAGTTCGGTCTCCCGGTCCGCCAGCCCAGGAGTGGTCTATTACGTGGCGACCACCGGCGACGACGCCAATCCGGGATCTCTGGAGCAGCCCTGGCGCTCCATCCAGCACGGGATGGACAGGCTGTTGTCCGGCGATACGCTCTATGTTCGGGCGGGAAGCTATCACGAGCACGTGACGCTGACCCGTTCTGGCGCGCCGGGCGCGTTTCTCACGTTGGCTGCCTATCCGGGAGAGACGGCGACGGTGGATGGGGACGGCTTTGACCTGTGGGGGTGGGGTGGGGTCATCGATCTCTCAGGCCAGAGTTACATCCGTGTGAGCGGTCTGCGGATAATCAATTCCGCTTTTGCTGGCCTCTTTGCGGACACGGGCAATCATCTGATTGTGGAGCGCTGCTACACCTACAACACCGCCTCTTCGGGGATTGCTTTTCTTGGGGCGCAGAATGTGCTGGTGGACGGCAATGAAGTGGTTCTGGCAGGCTGGGGCCAGAACCAGGAACATATTACCATCGCCGATGTGAACGGTTTTGAGGTCCGCTACAATCGGGTTCACGGCTTCAATCCAACCACCGGCGGCAAGGAGGGCATCGACGCCAAAGACGGCGCGGCCAACGGTTCTATTCACCACAATACCGTCTACGATCTGGACCAGGTGGGGATTTATATCGACTCTTACAGCAAACCCACCTACAACATCCGAGTCTACGCCAATCGGGTCTACGACATTGCCGCGGATGACGGCATCGCCCTGGCCGCCGAGGCGGGCGGCGGGCTGGAGAACATCCGCATCTACAACAATCTGTCGATGGGCAATCTGGTCGGGCTGAAAGTCTCGGATTGCTGCGACGATCTCGCCCCCACCCACCCTATGACCGATGTCTATATCTTCAACAACACCTTCTACGGCAACGGCGGGACCGAATGGGGCGGCGGCCTCCACATCGCCAACCCGCATGTGAGCAATCTGGTGGCGCGCAACAATATCGTCAGTCAGAATCTGAAATTTCAGATATTGTTGGGGAGTGGTGTGCCCGCCGCTGCCCTTCACATCGACCACAACCTCATCGACGGCTTTCGGGATGCAACGGGAGAGATCTATGGAGATGACGCCGTGACAGGCGATCCACTCTTTGTGGACGCGACTGGAAGCAACTTCTACCTGCGCGCCGGCTCACCGGCCATTGACCGGGGCGTCAGCCAGGATGCGCCCATCGAGGACTACGACAACAGACCCCGTCCGTTGGATGGGGATGGAGACGGCCTGGCCGCTTTCGATATCGGCGCGTTCGAGTTCGCGCCTGTCAAAGTGCGGGCATATCTGCCCCTGCTCCAACATCAGGCGCAGTAGATCGCGTTGTCTTTCTCAGGTGTAGGCCATCTCCACCATTCGGGCCACGGCCAGCGCATCCCCCCGAAAGCGGGCACTCCGTCCACCCCACTTTCTGGAGCGCCTTTGTGGGAACATGCAAACGGCACCTCTATTGCAAAACCAATCGCTCCTGGGTCACTGCGTCCAGAAATGGCTCGTCCACCACCGCGCCGTTGCCGGGGCCGGTCGGCACAGTCAGGGTGCTGTCGCTGTTCAGGCTAAAGGGATTTTGCACGATGTCCCGGGGGAAGTAACGGTCATTGGCGCTGATGTCGCCGGGCAGACTGAAGTTGGGCAGGCTGGCCAGGGCCACATTTGTCGCCCGCCCGATACCCGTTTCCAGCATTCCCCCGTGCCAGACGGGCATCCCCGCGGCCTGGGCCAGGTTGTGAATCTCCACCGAATCGGCCAGACCACCGATGCGGGTGGGCTTAATATTGATGATGCGGCAGGCGTTGAGCTCGATAGCCCAGCGCGCGTGATCCGGTGAGACGATACTTTCGTCCAGACAGAGCGGGGTAGCGATGATCTTCGCCAGTTTGGCGTGATCAAAGATGTCGTCGTGGTCCAGGGGCTGCTCGTTCAGCAGCAGATCGAACTGGTCCAACTCCTTCAGATGTTCGGCATCGCTCAGGTGATAGATGCTGTTGCCGTCCACCTGCAAACGCAGATTCGGCCAGCGTTCCCGGATGGCCCGGGTCGGCTCCACATCCCAGCCCGGCTTGATTTTGAGTTTCACCCGCTTGTAGCCGTTGTTCAGATAGCCGCCTACCGTCTCCAACAGAGCGGGAATATCCGGCTGGATGGGCACGCTGACGCCCACCTCCACTTTGTCCCGGGTGCCACCCAGCAGTTTGGAGAGGCTGACATTCTGGGCACGCGCGAAAAGGTCCCACACGGCAAACTCCAGACCGGACTTGGCCATACGGTTGGCCCGCACCCGGTTGAAGACGTGGCGGGTCTGCCAGGCATCGTCGATATCCGCATCCAGCAGCATCGGCCCCAGGTAGGTTTCCATCATAAACCAGGCGGTCTGGTAGGTCTCTTCGTTGTACCAGGGGCCTTCGCTCATGGGCGCTTCCCCCCAGCCGGTAACGCCGTCGGCGTCTACCCGTACAATAATGGCGTCGCTGGCGTCGTGATACCAGCCACTGGTCTCAAAGCGGCGCACATAGGGCAGATGGATGCGGCGCAGTTCAATGCGTTCGATTTTCATGGCGAGTGTCCTGTCGCGATGGCAAAGGGTCGAATAGATAACGTCTTGGCATTATACCACCTCTCGTTACAGCCTCGCTAGGCGCTTCACACACCCGGGTACTTCCAAAAACTGGATCGACTCCTCCCCCAAAGTGGGGAGGTTGGGTGGGGGTGAGCAGTTACAACCAAAGAGGCGTGAAACGTGAGAAAGGCCGAGGCATCTCACGTTTCACGCCTCTCGTCTCTTCTCCAACCGTCTACACCCCGGACACAGCGGCCTCCATCAGCATCTGAATCCGCTCCACCATCTCCGCCGGGTTGGGGTGAATCCCCTCCACCAGCAGGGCGTTGGCAAAAAGCTGTTCGATGGTGGCGTCGATCAGCCGGCTCTCGCTGTCATTCTGCATCAGCGCCGCCAGATTGCGCACCAGCCCGTGCCTCCGGTTGAGTTCCAGAATCTTCACCGGTGTCTGGAAGTCCTGCTCCATCAGACGGCGCAGACGCTGCATATCCCGGTCGAACTCATTTTCCGGCGAGACCAGCCGGCAGGGATTGTCCACCAACTGTTTGGACTCGCGCACATCAGCCACCCGCTCGCCCAGTCTCTGTTTGACCCGACCCACCAGCGCATCGAAATCGGTCTGGGCCACCTTCCCGGCGGCATCTTCCCGCTCCTTTTCCGGCAGCTTCAGCCCCGCGTCGTCCACATTTTGCAGGCTCTTGCCTTCGTATTCCCGCAGCATAGAAGTCATATAGCCGTCGATGGGATCGACCAGATAGAGGACTTCGATATTGTTGGCCCGGAAATAGTCCAGATGGGGGCTGCGGGCCACAGATTTTACATCCTCGCCCAGGACGTAGTAAATCTGTTCCTGCTCCACGCCCATCCGCTCGGTATATTGGGCCAGGGTCACCCATTCCTCCGGCCCAGTCTTGCTGGAATGGAAACGCAGCAGTTCCACCAGCGAGCTTTGGCTGGTCGGGTCCGAAGCCACGCCCTCTTTGACGAAGATGCCAAACTCCTGCCAGAAGCGCCTGTACTTCTCCCGATCCCCATCGGCCAGGGACTTTAGCTCGCGGATGACCCGGTTGGAGAGGGCGCGCCGAATCTGGCGGATGTTGGGGTTGCTCTGCACCGTTTCGCGAGAGACGTTCAGGGGCAGGTCCTCCGAGTCCACCACCCCGACGACAAAACGGAGGTAGTCGGGCAGCAGCTCCCGGTTGTGGTTCTGGATCAGAATTTTGCGGGAGTAGAGGTGCAGGCCGTGCTCGCTCTGGGCGGACATCAGTCCCCGATCCCGGCGCGAGGGGATGAAGAGCAGGCTGCGCAGATTGACCGGCGCATCTGTGATCAGGTGGACGTGCAGCAGTGGCGCCTCGGCGTCGTAGGAAAGCTGCTTGTAGAAATCCACATATTGCTCGGCTTCTACCCCCTGGGGCGACTGCCGCCACAGGGCCGTGCGCCGATTGACCATCCGCCGGGTTTCTTCGCTTTCGCCCTCTCTCTCTTTTTCTTCGACCAGATAGATGGGAAACGAAACGTAATCCGAATGTTTCTTGACGATCTGCTCCAGCCGCCAGCCGCTGGCAAATTCGTCGGCGTCGTCCTTCAATTGGATGACGATCTCCGTGCCCCGGCTGCTCTTGTCCGCGGGTGAAAGTTCGTAGGCGCTTTCGCCTGTGGAGTGCCAGCTCCACGCCTGGTCGTCGGGCCGGTAGGAACGGGAAGTGACAGTGACCTCCTGGGCCACCATAAAGACCGAATAGAAGCCCACGCCAAACTGACCGATCACCTCGTCCAGGGATGCGCCCCGCTCCTTTGCTCCCTGCAAAAAGCTGCGTGCCCCCGAGTGGGCAATCGTGCCCAGATTCTGGACCAACTCCTCCCGGTTCATACCGATACCGGAATCGCTGATGACAAGTCTCCTGTTCTCCCGATCTACCCGCAGGGTGACGGCCAGCTCGGCGTCGTGATCCACCACATCCGAGTTGGTCAGCATTTCAAACTGAATGCGGTTGAGCGCGTCCGAGCTATTCGAAATCAGCTCCCGCAGGAAAATCTCCCGCTCGGTGTAGAGCGAGTGGGCCAGAATGTCCAGCAGTTGCCGGACTTCGGTGCGATATTCCAGGGATTCAGTAGCCTGTGCGGTCTCTTGTGTCATAGACAAACCTCCAGCAAAAATTGTCAGAATAGAATAAAAGGAGTGGTGGCCCAAAAAGAGCCACCACCTATTGTAGCACAAAGAGAATTGTCAACAGCTATCCAAACGTTAGTGCTTTGTTGGCGTTTTATAAGCACGCCGCAAAGCTCCCGCGGGTCTGACACGGGCGGTACAGTTGTCTACAGGCCAGGCTGAGGACGAAATAACATTTTTGGCGTATCTTATCCTGTGCCCCGCGCGCCCTGGGCCACATCCAGCGCGGCCTGGGCAGCCGCCGGGATAACCGGGCCAAAGGCGGCAAAGCGCTGGTCTTGGGTCTGCCCGCGCACAAAGCGCACGTAGATTTGGGCAATAATCACTACGACCCGAAAGAGGCTCAGGGCGTGATAGAAGTGAATCTGGCTCACATCCCGCCCGCTGCGGGCCGCATAGCGGGCCACCAACTCCTCCCGGCGCAGAAAACCCGGCTGAATCGGCATCATCGCCAGGGCTTGAAAGTGGGGCGGATCGTCCGGCAGACTCCAGTAGGCCAGCAGGGCGCCCACATCCGAAAGGGGATCGCCCAGGGTACACATATCCCAATCAAAGATCGCTACCAGACGCCCGGGGTCTTGGGGGGCCAGCATTACATTGTCCAGTTTGTAGTCGTTGTGAATCAGGCTAGGCACGCCCTCGGCTGGCTGGTTTGCCAGCAGCCAGCCATAGACAGCGGTCATAGCCGCTTCTTCGCCCAGTTCTGTGGCTTGCCAGCGCCGCCACCAGCCCTCGATCTGGCGGCCCACAAAACCCGCGGGTCTGCCCAGATCGGCCAGACCGATGGCTGTATAGTCCACCGCGTGGAGATCGGCCAATGCGTCCACCAGCGCTTCGCTCATGCGCCGGGGTGCGTCGGGTATGGCCGCGTAGGCGGGGGGAATCCGCTTGCGCACAACCAGCCCCTGCCGCCGCTCCATTACAAAAAAGGGTGCGCCCACAACAGATTTGTCATCGGAAAAGAGGAAGGCCCGGGGTGCGTAGGGATAGGCTTGCCAGAGCGTCGAAAGTACTTTCGACTCCCGGGCCATATCGTGGGCAGAGGGGGGCACGGGTCCCAGGGGGGGGCGGCGCAGAACGTACTCGTGGCTGCCGTAGTCCAGGTGATAGGTCAGATTGGCCGCGCCCCCCCCAAACTGGCGCACAGCCAGCGGCTGATCCGAGCCGGGCAGCTTACCCCACAAAAAGGCCGCCACCCGCTCCCCGTCGATCTGCTCGTCATCCCGCACAGGAATGGTATCCTGCATTTTTGCTCCCCGCTCCCCAGCCGCCAAGATTCCGGGAATCGGCCACAAAATCGCTCGAATGTCCCAGTGCGTTTGGCCGATTCCCGGAATCAGATCACCTAAATTGTCTACGGACAGTTATCTAATATCTTTTCAAAATCCGCCGGGCCACGCTGATTTTGTGTACTTCATCCGGGCCGTCGTAGATGCGGGCCGCCCGTTCGTGGCGATACCACCAGGCGATAGGTGTATCGTCGCTCATACCCAGACCGCCCAGGGTTTGCAGCGCCCGATCCAATACCCGGTTGATGACGCCGGCCACATAGAATTTGATCAACGAAATCTCATCCCGGGCCGCATAGGAGCCTTCCTCGTCAATCTTGCCGGCGGTTTCCAGCACCAGCAGTCTCGATGCGTTGATCTCCGCCCGGCTTTCGGCAATCCACGCCTGGACAATCCCCTGTTCGCCCAGGGTGCGCCCTGGGGCCACCTGGCGGTGGGCTGCGTGGCTGCACATCAGATCAAAGGCCCGTTCGCAGATGCCTATCCAGCGCATACAGTGGTGGATGCGGCCTGGCCCCAGCCGCTGTTGGGCCAGGGCAAAACCCGCGCCCTCCTCACCGATGCGGTTGCTGACGGGAACCCGTACATTTTCATAGGTCACTTCGCCGTGGGTGGGCCAGCCTTCCCCGCTCTCGCCCATCACGGCGATATTGCGTACGAGGGTAAACCCGGGGGTGTCCAGCGGCACAATAATCTGGCTGGCCCGCTGGTGGCGGCTCTCGGCGTTTGGGTTGGTCACGGCCATTACAATCGCAAAGGCGGCCCCATCCGCAGCTGTGGTATACCATTTGTGGCCGTTGATGACGTACTCATCGCCTTCCTGTACAGCGGTTGTACTCATCCACGTAGGGTTGCTGCCGGCGTGCTCTGGCTCGGTCATGGAGAAACAGGAGCGGATTTCGCCCCGTACCAGGGGCATCAGCCAGCGATCTTTCTGTTGTGGGCTGCCATATTCCAGCAACAATTCAGTGTTGCCAATATCCGGGGCCTGACAGTTGAAGACGTAATGGCCCAGGGGGGTGCGCCCCAATTCTTCGCTCACCCGGCCAAACTCGGCTAATGTCAACCCCTGGCCGCCGATCTCTGGGGGCAGAGCCAGCCCCCACATGCCTGCGCTGCGCACCATCTGGCGTTTGGCCTGTAGTGTCGGCTCCAATTCCCGCCAGGGCTTGCTTAGGAAAGCGCTCTCCAGAGGAATCACTTCGCTGTCGATGAATTGTCGAATACGGGGGAGAAGTTGGGAGAGAATGTCAGTGGTCATTGGTGGAATGTCCATTCGCTGGTGGTTTTTGTATTGCGTAGTGCGTATTTCGTATTTCATAAGGTGGCGCAGCCACGATTTGCGTGCAGGAATGTGAAGACGTGAAACGTGATGACGTGAAACGTGAAGACGTGAAACGTGATGACGTGGAACGTGATGACGTGGAACGTGATGACGTGGAACGTGATGACGTGGAACGTGATGACGTGGAACGT
>JAANMX010001722.1_pt1 | contig 23940 bp, 18 predicted proteins | sample 7279681 | NCBI WGS metagenome assembly JAANMX01 (sample SAMN14094542, study PRJNA606508) | bioreactor metagenome | isolation source: A lab-scale SPAN reactor treating ammonium-rich wastewater day 351 | place: Ireland: Galway | collected 2018-01-01
CTTCGATGTACTTGCCCATGCCGCGCAGCTTCTGGTAGCGCTTTTCCATCAGGTCTTCGATGTCCAGCGCCATCAGCTCGTTGAGGTGCTTGAGCAGGTAGCTGCGCACGTTGTCGAAGGTGCGGCGCGGGTCGCGGTGCGCGCCGCCGTAGGGCTCGGGCACGACCTCGTCCATGATGCCGAGCTCAAGCAGGTCGTTGGGTGTGAGCCGGAGCACGCGTGCGGCGTCGCTGGCCTTCTTGGCGTCATGCCACAGGATGGCCGCGCAGCCCTCGGGGCTGATCACGCTGTAGTAGGCGTTCTCCATGATCAGGTAGCGGTCGCCCACACCGATGCCTAAAGCACCGCCGCTGCCGCCCTCGCCGATGGTGAGGGTAATGATCGGCACGCGCAGGCCGGACATCTCGCGGATGGCTTCCGCGATGGCCTGGCTCTGGCCGCGTTCCTCGGCCTGGATGCCGGGGTATGCGCCGGGCGTGTTGATGAAGCTGATGATGGGCAGCTTGAACTTCTCGGCCATCTTCATCTTGCGCAGGGCCTTGCGGTAGCCTTCCGGGTGGGCGCAGCCGAAGTTGCAGCGCAGGCGCTCTTGCAGGGTTTTGCCCTTGCGGTGGCCCATCACCATGCACTTGGTGCCCTCGAAAGTGGCGAAGCCGGTCACGATGGCCGGGTCGTCCATGTAGGAGCGGTCGCCCTGCAGCTCCTGGAAGTCGTCGAACAATGCGCCGATGTAGTCGCTGGTCAAGGGCCGGTTGGGGTGGCGCGAGAGCTGGACGCGGTCCCAGGGGTCGAGGTTGCCGAACACGGAATCGGTGAGCTTCTTGAGGTCTTTCTCGAGCTCGTCGATTTCGGACTGGATGAACTTGCGGTCTTCTTCTTTGTCCGCGTTGGCGAGGTCCATGCGCCGGCCTTCGATGCGCATTTCCAGCTCGACGATGGGTCGTTCGAATTCGGGCACGTTCAGACGATCAACACCGCTCATGGCAGCCTCCTGTAAGCGCGACAAGCCTACTTAGGACCGGCTAATCTTCCAGCGGTCAGGCAGGGGCGACAACGTCCAGTCGAGACAAAAGCCCGTCGTGCAAACGACGGGCTTTGGGTCGGCGCGCTCTCCGGATTTCCATCTCGGGTGCTGCTCCCGAACCAAAGCCCGCCATCGGCATGGCGGGCTTCTGTTTGCCCGGTCGTGCGCTAGCGTGTGCGTTCGAAAAGCGGTGTTACGTCTACCACGAACCCTTCGAGCAGGGCGGACTCAGCCTTCGAACCCTTTTCCGCGCGTGAGTACTCGATGTATTTGCCATTCTGCAGGGACAGCACCGTGATGCGTCCTTCGGCTGGATCGACAATCCAGTACTCCGTGATGCCGGCCTGCTCGTACTCCGCGCGCTTTTCCGTGTAGTCGCGTTCACGATCGCTGTCGGAGCCGCTGACGACTTCAACCACAATGTCCGCACGCTCAAAGAGTTCGTCCGCACCCTGGGACTTGTCCAGCAATGCCACAACGTCGGGCATGCGAATTCTGTCCTTGAGGGTTCGCACCCGCAGGCCTGACACCCAGGCATCGCCCCGCGGCGCAAGGAACTCACGCAACGCCAACCAGATTAACTGGAGAATCTCCTGGTGCGTCCTGGTGGGCATGGGAAGAAACTCCAGGCGTCCACAATTGAATTCGATGCCGGTCTCAACCGAAGTGAGCCCAAGGTAGTCGGCTTCGGTCCACTGGCCCTGGCGAGGGTAGAGCGCGGTCAGCTCCCATACGGGGTCGCCGTTCTTGCTGCGTCTCGGATAGTCGGCCAGTCTCATGTCGGCATTGTAAACCGGGGGCCGGATGCGCGCCACTTCCGGCTGAACGCAGAAGCCCGCCATTTACCACCTCGATTGGCTCGGGGCAGGCATGGCGGGCTCTGTGGGTTGCTCGGTTGACTGGCTAGTCGCGGTCGCGGCGTGGGCCGCCTCGGCCTCCGCGTCCGCCTCGGTCGCCGCCTCTGCCTCCGCCTCGGCCGCCGCGGTCACCGCCGCGTCCGCCGCCGCTGCGTTCGCGGGGGGCGGGCGCCTTGTACTCTTCGCCGCGGTCCTTGAGGATCACGGCCTTGCGGCTGCCCTTGATCTTGCCGGTGGGGTCAACGTTGATGACCTCGAACTCGAACTCGTCGCCGACCTTCACGGCGTCTTCCGGGTTCTCGACGTACTCGTCGCTCAGCTCACTCACGTGGATCAGCGCCTCGTGCGAGCCGCCGTTGAAGTTCACGAACGCGCCGAATTCGCGGATGCTGCCGACCGTGCCGTGCACGCGCTCGCCGACCTGCACCTTCTTGGTCATTGAGGCAATGCGGTCACGGCAGGCCTTGGCCGCCTCGCCGTCTTCGCCGAAGATCTTGATGGTGCCGTCTTCCTCGACGCTGATGGTGGTGCCGAACTCGTCCTGCATGCCGCGGATCATCTTACCGCCCGGGCCGATAATCATGCCGATCTGCTCGGTGTCGATCTTGATCACCTCGTAGCGCGGCGCCCACTTGCTGATCTCCTCGCGCGGGGCGGCCATGGCGGCCTTCATCTTGCCCAGGATGTGCAGGCGCGCGTCGCGGGCCTGGCCCAGCGCCTTGCGCAGCAGGTCGCTGCTCAGGTGCTTGATCTTGATGTCCATCTGCAGCGCGGTGATGCCGTCTTCCGTGCCGCACACCTTGAAGTCCATGTCGCCGGCGTGGTCTTCGTCGCCCAGGATGTCCGTCAGCACGCAGAACTTGTCGCCTTCGCTGACCAGGCCCATCGCCACGCCCGCCACGGCCTTCTTCAGCGGCACGCCCGCGTCGAACATCGACAGCGTCGCGCCGCACACGGTTGCCATGCTGGAGCTGCCGTTGCTTTCCAGGATGTCGCTGACCACGCGGATGGTGTACGGGAACTCGTCTTCCGCCGGCAGCATCGGGCGCAGGGCGCGCTCGGCCAGGGCGCCGTGGCCGATCTCGCGGCGGCTTACACCACGGATCGGCTTGGCCTCGCCGGTACAGAAGGGCGGGAAGTTGTAGTGCAGCAGGAAGCTTTCCTCGCGCGACTCGCGCAGGCCGTCGATCAGCTGGGTGTCCTCGGCCGTGCCCAGGGTGCAGGTCACGAAGGCCTGGGTTTCACCGCGCGTGAACGTCACACTGCCGTGGTTGCGGGGGAACGGCGACATCTCAATGATGATGTCGCGCACCTCGTGCAGCTCGCGGCCGTCGATGCGCTTGTTCTCGTTCAGGATGATGTCGCGCAGGGCGTCGTACTTGAACTCGCCGACGATTTCGCCGGCCTGCTTGGCGGCCTTTTCGGTCTCCGCGACCTGGACCTTGCTGTCTTCCATCGCGGCCGCGTATTCCTCGAAGGCGCGCTGCTTGATGGCCTTGAGTGCCGCCGAGCGCTCGTGCTTGCCCTTGATGCGGATGCTCTTTTTGTACTCGGCGTAGTACTTCTCGCGCACTTCGCGGCTGAGGCTTGCCGGCACGCCCTCGGGGGCGGTGAAGGCCTGGCGCTGCACGCCGACCTTCTTGACCAGGTCAAGCTGCGCGTTGCAGAGCTTGACGATAGCCTTGTGGGCCATTTCCAAGGCCTCGATGATCTGGTCTTCGGTCAGCTCGTTAGCGCCTGCTTCCACCATGCTGATGCCGTCAAGGGTGCCGGCCACCACCATGTTCAGTTCGCCTTCGTCAACCTGCTCGTAGCTCGGGTTGACCACGAACTGGCCGTCGACGCGGCCCATGCGCACGGCGCCCACGGGGCCGTCGAAGGGCAGGCCCGCCAGCATCACCGCGGCGCTGGAGCCGTTGATCATCAGCATGTCCGGGTCCAGGTTCGGGTCGGCGCTCATGGCCATGCCGTTGATCTGGACCTCGTTCTTGAAACCTTCCACGAACTGCGGACGCAGGGGGCGGTCCGTCATGCGCATGGTGAGGATCTCTTTGCTGCTGGGACGCGCCTCGCGCTTGAAGAAGCCGCCGGGGAACTTGCCCGCGGCGCTGGTCTTCTCGCGGTACTCGACCGTCAGCGGGAAGAAATCGATGCCCGGGCGCGGGTCGGCGGTGGTCACCGCCACGAACACCGCGCTGTTTTCCTCGCGCACCAGCACGCTGCCGGCCGCCTGCTTGGCGAGCCAGCCGGTCTCGAACGAGATGTTGCGGCCGCCGATCTCGACGGTCACGACCTGCTTGCTCTGGTTAATCTTGTCTACTGCCATAACACACTCTTCTGCGTACATGTACGCACTGTGACCCGCGCCCTGTCTGCGCCGGTCTGACTTCGTTGTTGGTGTGCAAGGGGCCCGGAGGCTACCCGGGCGGGCAGAGAAGCCAGGGCTGTCAATGACAGCGCACGCCTCTGTGTCCGCCAGGGCCGGTGACAGGATCCCGAACCCCTTGCACGTCTTTGCCGCAAAAGAAGCGGGCAGGCGCGAAGGCCTGCCCTGCTTTACTTGCGGATGCCCAGCTTGCCGATCAGGTCGCGATACCGCTGCTCATCGGTGTTGCTGAGGTACTTCAAAAGCGCGTTGCGCTTGCCGACCATCCGCAACAGGCCGCGACGGCTGTTGTGGTCTTTCTTGTGGATCTTGAGGTGGACGGTCAGGTTGTTGATTTCTTCGGTCAGCAGCGCGGTCTGCACTTCCACAGAGCCGGTGTCTTTCTCGTTGCTGCCGTATTCCTTGACGAGCTGCGCCCGTCGTTCCGTGCTGATCATGTTTTCTCCTGCACTTACGTCAGGCGCAGCCGTGGCCGCAACTGACGCGCCAAAAAGTTGCGCGGAAGGGTAACAGCAACGTGCCCCAAGTCAACGGGGTGGAAGCTTCCCTCTGCGGGACGCGAGCGACTGTCTTTGCTCTGAACTTGTATACTTGCTCCCGTTGCAGAATCCGAAAGCCGTAGGGCTTCTGCGCGACGCACGAGTTTGGACGGAAACGATACAAAGGCCGCTGAAGGATTGAGTTCATGGCCAGATCTGCCCCCTTCGAGGCCCACCACGCGCGCTACGACGACTGGTTCGAACGCCACCCGCGGGTGTACCTGTCGGAGCTGCTGGCCCTGCGCGCGCTGATGCCCCTGGCCGGCCGCGGACTCGAGATCGGCGTGGGCACCGGGCGCTTCGCCGCGCCGCTGGGCATCCAGGTCGGCCTGGACCCCTCGCCCCGCATGCTGGAGTACGCCGCGCGCCGCGGCATCGAAGTGCACGAGGGCACGGCCGAGGAGCTGCCGTTTCCCGACGCCGGCTTCGACATTGCCCTGAGCGTCACCACCCTGTGCTTCGTGGATGACCTGCCGCGCATGCTGGCTGAGGCTTTCCGCGTGCTGCGCCCGGGCGGCACGCTGCTGCTTGGTTTCATCGACCGCGGCAGCGCGCTTGGCGAAGACTACCTGTATCGGCGGCTGGCCAACGTGTTCTACAAGGCGGCAACCTTCGTGGCCGGCGATGAACTGGAGCCCATGCTGGCCCAGACCGGCTTCCGTGACCTGGTGTGGGCCCAGACCATCACCCGTCCCTTCGAGCAGATTAAAGAAATCGAACCCGCCCACCCCGGCCGCGGCCAGGGCCTGTTCGTGTGCGTGCGGGCGCGACGCGCTTAGAGCAGCAGCAGCGAGAACGCCATCACCGCCATGCCTGCGATCAGCCCGTAGACCGCGTAGTGGCCTTGTGAGAATTTCTTGGCGTTGGGGATCAGCTGGTCGAGCGAGATGAACACCATCACCCCGGCCACGGCCGCGAGCGACGCACCCACCACGCTGTCGGTCAGGAAGCGCTGCAGGGCCAGGAAGCCGACCATCGCGCCCACCGGCTCGGCGAGCCCGGCCAGGAACGAGTACCAGAACGCCTGGCGGCGATTGCCGGTCGCGAAGTAGATCGGGATCGCCACGGCCAGCCCCTCGGGGATGTTGTGCAGTGCGATCGCGAACGCGATGGGGATGCCCACCCGCAAGTCATGCAGGACCGAGACGAAGGTGGCGAAACCCTCCGGAAAGTTGTGCAGGGCGAGCGCCGCCGCCGTCAGCAGGCCTACGCGCTTGAGCGCGGGCTGTACCCCCTCGACCTGCAGGTCTTCCACCACACTCGCGTCGTGTGGGTTTTCGGCACTGGGTATGACCAGGTCGATCAACGCGGTGGCCGCCACGCCGCCCAGGAAGCTGAGCGCCGCAGCCCAGGCGCCGGGGCCGTCGCCTTGTGCATCGGCCAGCAACCGGTTCGCCGCGGGCAACAGCTCGACAAAGGAAACGTAGATCATCACGCCGGCCGAGAAGCCCAGCGAAGACGACAGGAACGCCTTGTTCGTTCGGCGCGTGAAGAAGGCCGCCACGCTGCCAATGCCGGTAGCCAGCCCGGCCAGCAGGGTCAGCCCGAACGCGGCCAGCACAGCGGAATCAGTGAAAGCAACGCCCACCATACAGCCGGAACGCGACCGGGGTGCCATAGCGTCCCACAATCAGCCGGTGGCTCCGCCCTGGCAGCCAACGCTGCCAATGAAGTGTCGGGGATCGGTTCCGTTGTTTCGGCGGCGGCACTTGCGTTCCACCGAGACTGTTGGAGTGTGCATCGCGGGGACTCGGAAGTGCATGGCATTGCTGCTGGGGGGCTCTAGATTGGAGTTCCTTGGCCGGGGCATGGCGATATGCGATCCGCAATCGATACCTTCATGGTTCGGGAAGATGAAGTCGAGTTCCTTGAATTCGTTCTGCAGAACCCGTCTGTTGCATTGATCACCGACTCACGCTTTTCCAGACCCGAGGTCCCAAGCACCCGAATCGCCGACGACGATGAAGTCATCCAGTACTTCCTCTGGGACAGGGAACTGCTGGATGAGCCGGCTGTGCGGGAGTACGCTCCCCAAGGAGCGGCAAGCTATCGGCTGGACTGCAACGACTCTGTTCTCCAGTTTCTCCGCTCACGAACAACCAATGGCGTTCTGACGCCCGGTCGAGTAGCGATCGCAACGGAGTTCAAATACGGCAAGCCAAGGGATCCAGCGAGAGCCGATGCGCTGGCACAGTGGTACAAGTCGCTGCGAAGCTGGATCAAGAAGCATTACTCGAACAGGTTGATTTACAGTTCGGACCACAAACCCGAGGTGGGTGAAAGAGTCCGCCACATCTGGATCGGACCGAGGGCCATCGAAGCTTGGCGCAAGGGACTGAAGTTAAAGGTCGGCGAAGCTGCGCCGTTCTCCTACCAATACATCGATGCGGTAGACGAAGAGCGAGTCGTTTCCCGACTGCGTGACGTGCAGCGCGTGCTGGCAACCGGGGTCGTCGTTGGGATAGGCGAGCGAGAAGGATACAAGCGTGTCTACGAGGTCCGCTTTGAAAAGGAACATCCGGTTCAATCCATTCGCGCGCCGTTCAGTCTATACCGTCCGGAACCGGACGTTGGAGATGAAGTGGCATGCGTGTTGATTGAAAATGTTTATGGGGAACACTCCGGCTTATGGGAACCCCGGGAGATCAAGAAGCTGAGCGCAACAAACCGTGCCAAAGTGATGAGTTCACTGAAGCGACAGTGGCGTATTCCGTAGTACAGCGTCAGGCAAACAGTCCGGCGGTTGGACCATGTTCGGCGTCTGTTGCAGGGGACTCGCCGCCGCCCGAAAACAACAAACTGCAAAATGCAACCACGACTAAACACAGGTGAACATGTGTACCTGTGTTCAAAGGTGGTTGCAGTTCACTACGTGCGAACCAAGCATTCTAACGTTGCATGACAGCGCCACGGCAGGGCCGTGGCGCTACAGTCGCTTGGTTCTGGCGGGGCGCTGTTGCCTTGCCTACTCTTCCTCGGCCTGTTTGCCCTTCTTCTTCCTGGGCTTGGTCTCGGGTTCTTCTTCTTCGGCTTCTGCTTTGCCCTTCTTGTCGCCGGGGTAGGTCTCGATGCCCTTCTCGATCACCTTGTCCACGTGGGCCTGGGCCTCGGCCTGGTCGGCTTTCTCGAAGGCCTCTTCCTCGTTCATGATCTTCACCACGCTGGTAATCTCGTCGCCGTCTTCCACCCGCATCATGCGCACGCCCTGGGTGGCGCGCCCGATTTCGCGCAGGCTTTCCTCGGTCACGGCCGTGCGCAGCACCACGCCGCCCCTGGTCATCAGCATGATCTCGTCGCCTTCGAAGATGCTCTTGGCGCTGACCACGTGGCCGGTCTTGTCGTTGATCTTGTAGTTGATGATTCCCTTGCCGCCGCGGCTCTGGATGCGGTAGTCGTCGAAGCTGCTGCGCTTGCCATATCCTTTACTGCAGATGCTCAGGAAGCTGGCGTTGCGGTTCACCACCGCGGCGCCGACTACGATGTCGCCCTTGCGCAGGTCGATGCCGCGCACGCCCGCGGCCACACGGCCCATGGTGCGCGCGTCGGTCTCATTGAAGCGGATGCTGTAGCCGTTGCGCGTCACCAGCACGATCTCGTCGCTGCCGTTGGTCAGCAGCACGTCGATCAGGCGGTCGCCCTCGTTCAGCTTTATCGCCCTGATGCCCTTCTTGGTGACGTTGCTGTATTCCTCCAGCTCGGTCTTCTTGACCGTGCCCTCGGCCGTGACGAACAGCAGCTTCTGGCCGGTGTCGAAGTTGCGCACCTTGATGCAGGCGCTGACTTTTTCGACCTGGCTGATGTTCAGCAGGTTGACCAGCGCTCTGCCTTTGGCGGTCTTGCTGAACTCGGGGATGTCGTAGACCTTCAGCCACAGCAGCTTGCCCAGGCTGGTGAATACCAGCAGGTAGTCGTGGGTGCTGGCGATGAAGAAGTGCTCGACGTAGTCGCCCTCCTTCGCCTTGCTGCCCGTGCTGCCCATGCCGCCGCGGCGCTGGCGGCGGTAGGCCTCAAGCGGCACGCGCTTGATGTAGCCCTCGGCGCTGATGGTCACCACCATCTGCTCGTCGGGGATCAGGTCCGTGATGTCGAATTCCTCGGCGCCGGCGGCCTGGATTTCCGTGCGGCGCTCGTCGCCGTGGCGCTTCTTCACGTCGGCCAGGTCGTCCTTGATGATCGACAGCACGCGGGCTTCGCGGGCCAGGATGTCCATCAGGTCGGCGATCTCGGCCAGCAGCGCCGCGTACTCTTCCTCCAGCTTGTCGCGCTCGAGGCCGGTCAGCTTGCTGAGCGTCATGGCCAGGATCGCGTCGGCCTGCGCGCGCGTCAGCGTCTCGTTGCCCTCGATGATGTGGCCGCCCTCGGTGGTCACCTTCTTGGGGAATTTCAAAGCCATCAGCTTTTCGCGCGCTTCGTTCACGTCTTTTGAGGCGCGGATCAGCTTGATGATCTCGTCCATCTTCGTGAGGGCGAGCAGCAGGCCGATCACGATGTGCTGGCGTGCGCGGGCCTTGTTCAGCAGCCAGCGCGTGCGGCGCAGGATCACTTCCTTGCGGTGGTCGCGGTACGCCTCGCACAGCTGCTTCAGGTTCAGTGTGTGCGGCCGGCCCTCGACGATCGCGATGTTGATGATGCTGAAGCTCTGCTGCAGCTGGGTGTGCTTGTACAGCTGGTTCAGCACGATGTTCGGGTCGTCGCCGCGCTTGACCTCGACCACCAGCCGGATGTCTTTCTTGCTGTAGTCGTTGATGTCGTTGACGCCCGTGATGCTGCCCGCGCGCACCAGACCCGCAATGCGGTCGATCAGCGCGGCCTTGTTCACCTGGTACGGGATTTCCGTGATCACCAGGTTGGTCTTGCCGTGGTCGCCCTGCTCGATTTCCACGCGGCCGCGCACCGTCACGATGCTGCGCCCGGTCTTGTAGGCCTCGCGGATCGGCTTCACGCCGCAGATCACGCCGCCGGTCGGGAAGTCGGGGCCCTTCACGATCTTGCACAGGTCGTCGATGCTGCATTCCGGGTTGTCCACCACATGGGTGATGGCGTCGCAGATCTCGTTCACGTTGTGCGGCGCCATGGAGGTCGCCATACCCACCGCGATGCCGGCCGTGCCGTTGCACAGCAGGTTCGGGAACTTGCCGGGCAGCACCGTGGGTTCTTTGCGGGTACCCTCGAAGTTGTCGATGAAATCGACTGTGTCCTTGTCGAGGTCTTCCAGCATGTCCGTGGCGGCGCGGGTCATGCGCGCCTCGGTGTAGCGCATGGCGGCCGGCGGGTCGCCGTCGATGGTGCCGAAATTGCCCTGCGGGTCCACCAGCATGTAACGGGTGTTGAAGTCCTGGCCCATGCGCACCAGCGTGGGGTACACGACGCTTTCGCCGTGCGGGTGGTAGTTGCCGGATGTGTCGCCGCAGATCTTGGCGCACTTGCGGTGCTTGGCCGTGGCGCCCAGGTTCAGGTCGTGCATGGCCACCAGCACGCGGCGCTGGCTGGGTTTCAAGCCGTCGCGCACGTCGGGCAGCGCGCGGCTGACGATCACCGACATGGCGTAAGTCAGGTACGACTCGCGCATTTCGTCGGCAATGTTCAGCGGCTCGATACGGCCGTCAGAGGGCGGTGTAGGTGCGGCAGGTTCCTTCTTGGCCATGCGGTCCTGTCCATTCTGGAAGGGGTCAGGCACAGTTTCCGCAACAGCGCGGAAACTGAGCCAGACCCCAAGATGCCGCAATTTAGCGGGTTTGGGCGCGATAACAAGCGGCAAACGCGGGCAACAATCACCCGCAAACCCGCTCGGTGAAGGGCATCACAGCCCGTTGGCAAGTTGTGGAACGATTGCGGGCAAGCTGCTACAGCTTGACGTCGATGCTCGCGAACAGCAGCTCTTCGGCCTGGGGCGCGGGCACGGGGCGGCCGAACAGGTAGCCCTGGGCCCAGCGACAGCCGTGGTCGTGCAGGAACTTGAGCTGGCCCGAATGCTCGATGCCTTCCGCTATCACCCGAAGGTTCATCGCCTCGGCCAGGGCTAGGATCGAGGTGCTGATTGCCACATGGTCCTTGTCGTGGGGCAGACCGCTGATGAACGAGCGGTCGAGCTTGATGGCCTCCACAGGCAGTTTGCCCAGGTAGCTGAACGAGCTGTAGCCGGTGCCGAAATCGTCGATGGAGATGCCGATGCCCATGGCCTTGAGCTCGTCCAGGGCCTGCAGGTCGCCCTTGGAGTAATCGACGAACACGCTCTCAGTCAGTTCGAGTTTCAGCGCCGAGGTCGGCAGGCCGGTGTCGCGCAGTACGTCGCGCACCATGCTGACAACGTCTTCGCGCTGCAGCTGGTAGGCCGACAGGTTGACGCTGATGATGGTGGGCTCGCCGAACTGGTCCATCCACTGGCGGTTCTGGCGGCACGCCTCGTACAACACCTGGCGGCCCAGCGCGCAGATCAGGCCGGTTTCCTCGGCCACGGGGATGAAATCGGCCGGCGAGACCATGCCGCGGCCGGGCTGCATCCAGCGCACCAGGGCCTCATAGCCGGCCACGACACGCTTATGCAGATCCACGACGGGTTGGTAGAACACGACAATCTCGTCCGTGCCGATGGCGCGCCGCAGGTCGGTCTCGATGCGCATCATCATGACCGTCTGGCTGTGCATCTCGATGTCGAACACCTCGTAGCGCCCGCGGCCCTTTTCCTTGGCGCGATACATGGCGATGTCGGCGTGGCGCAGCAGTTCTTCGGCGTCTTCGTATTCACTCTGGCAGATGGCGATGCCGATGCTGGCGTTGGTCTTGACGTGCGTTCCACGCACCACGATCTCCGGCTCCAGCGCCGCCTGGATGCGTTCCGCCAGCTGGATCGCGTTGCGGAGGTCGTGCACGTCCTCGACCACCACAGCGAATTCGTCGCCGCCAAGGCGCGCGACCGTGTCGGCCGGGCGCACCGCATTCACCAGGCGCCTGGCAACCTCGACGATCATCTGGTCGCCGGCGGTGTGTCCCATGCTGTCGTTGACCAGCTTGAATCGGTCAAGGTCCACGAAAAGCACCGCGCAGCGGCTGCCGGGCTGATCCTCGCGGCGTTTCAGCAGGTGGTTGATGCGGTTCATTACGAGCGCGCGGTTGGGCAGGCCGGTGAGCTTGTCGTGGAAGGCATCGTGCAGAAGCTGGCGCTCGATGCGCTTCTTTTCGCTGATGTCGCGTATCACCGCGATGTACAGGCGCTTGGCGCTCCCTTCCACCTCGCTGATGGTCACTTCGGCGTCCATCAGCCGGCCGTCGGCGCGGGTCGCCACGAACTCGCGCGGCGACCGCAACTGCTTCCGCACGTCGGCGGTTGCGGCTTTGCCGGGCAGGGGCAGCACGGGGCCGGCCTGGTCGTGTGCGAACAGGCAATCAATGTCCGCCCCCACCAGATCCTTGCGCTGCATGGCGTACATCTCGCAGATCGCGGCGTTGGCGGTGACGATGCGTCCGCTGTGGTCGAAGGTGACGATGCCGTCGGCGGCGGCCTCCAGGATCGCCTCGATCTCGATGGTGTACTGCAACAGCGATGCTTCGATTTCCGAGAGCCTGCGCCGTGTGCGGATCACCTCCAGGGCCCTCGTCAGCGCGGCCGGCAACCTGTCCAGGAATTCGGTGTCCTTCACGATGTAGTCGACCGCGCCGCGTTTCATCAGCTCGACAGCCAGCGACTCGTTGCCCTGGCCGGTGGTGATGATGAACGGGAAGCACTTGCCGTTTTTCTCGAGCTGCTCGAGCAGGTCCAGGGCACGCATGTCGGGCAGCATGTTGTCGATCAACAGAAGGTCTGCGCTGTAATCAAGCAGCCACTGCACGGCCTGGGTCCCCGTGTCAACCGTGACAGGCTCGCACTCGACCTTTGCCACGGCGTTGCTGACCAGCTTCGCCAGGCCGGGGTCGTCCTCGACGATCAGGACTTTGGGGGTGACCATACCTGTCTCCTTTCGCGCCTGGCTACTCCTCGAGCGGCGGCACGCGCATGATGTGCAGGAACATTCCCAGCCGCTTGATCACGTCCACGAACTCGTCGTAATCCACGGGCTTGGTGATGTAGTCGTTGCAGCCGAGCTCGTGACAGCGACGGATTTCCTGGGGCTCGTCCGTTGTGGTCAGCATGATCACCGGCATGAGGCGCAGCTTGGGGTTCGCCTTCACGTGCTTCAGCACGTCGTCGCCGCTTACCTTGGGCATGCGGATGTCGAGCAGCAGCAGGTAGGCGTTCTCAAAGTCCACGTGTTCGCTGCCATTCTCCTTCTCGCTCAGGAAATCCAGCACCTGCTGCCCGTCTTCGAAACGGCGGATGGTGTTGCGGATTCCCACGTTGCGAAGGTTGTTCTTCACCAGCGTGGCGTGGCCGGGGTCGTCCTCGGCTAGCAGAATTTCCATCTTGGTGTTCCTCCTCTTTGCTTCAGGTGCGGTCTGGTTCATGGCTGCGGTTTCCTCTGGTGGTCGCTCCGACGCGCCTCACAGGCGGTGCCGGCACGGTTACGATGAATCGACTGCCCTTGCCCCTTTCCGACTCGACACGGATGTCGCCCCCGTTTAGCTCCAGGATGCGCCGCACCGCCGCCAGCCCAAGGCCGTCGCCGTCCACGCCGTCCTTGGGGTTCAGGCGGTGGAACACCTCGAAGATCACCCCCAGGTGGTTCTCGGCGATGCCGATGCCGTTGTCGGAAAACGTGTATTCGACCATGCCTTCCAGCTCGCGCCCGCTGACCACGACCTCGGCCGGCCGGTCGGGCGAGCGGTACTTGATGGCGTTGTCCAGCAGGTTCGAACAGACCTGGCTGAGCTGGTCAGCGTCCATATGGCACGGGGGCAGCAGCTCTACCTTCACTGCCACTTCCCGCTCGTTGATCACGAACTGCATGGCGCCCACCACCTCGCTCATAAGGGCGTTCATGTCGACGACGGTGGGGTGCAGGATGGAGCGCCCCAGGCGCGAGAGTCGCAGCAGGCCCTTGATCAGGCGGTCCATCTTGCGGGTGCTTGAGTCGATGTAACCCAGAGCTTCGGGGATTTCCTCTCGCAGCAGAGGTCCGACCTCATCGCGCAGCTCTTCCCTGAGCGCGCCGTTGGACAGCAGCTCGTTGAGCCTGGCCACCGAGTCCGCCATCTGGCGGCTGAAGCCTTGCAGGTTCACCAGGGGAGAACGCAAGTCGTGAGAGGCGACGTAAACGATGCTCTCCAGCTCTTTGTTCACCTGCCGCAGGCGCTGCTCGCTCTGGACAATAGCCTGCTGGGCCCGGCGGCGCTCCGTGATGTCGCGCACGGAGGCGACCACCATGGGCCGACCGTCCATGTTTATGGGGCTGAGGCTGACCTCTACCGGGACAAACTCACCGCTTCGATTCACGGCATTGAGTTCGCGACCTGACCCCATCGATCGCACGTCAGGCGCGGCGGCGTAGGCAGCCCGCTGGCCCACGAGGGCTTCGCGCAGGTGCTCCGGCAGCAGGAGTTCGACCTTCTGCCCGATCGCCTCCTCCCGCGTCCAGCCGAACAGGCTGACCGCCTGGCGGTTGAACTCGACGATGGAACCATCCTCGTCCACCAGGATCGTCGCGTCCGGGGCCGAGGCCACGAGGGACTCGAAGCGCGCGGCGTTGTCCTCGGAGCGGGTCACCGCGCGTTGCAGCTCGACGTTGCTGCGTTCGACATCTTTCAGCAGCTTCTCGCGCTCTTCGGCCGCCTTTACGCGCTGGGTAATGTCTCGCAATACCCAGGCGTACTTGCGGCCCGCGGCGGTCTTGAATCCGGAAATCGCCACGGTCGCCGGGAACTCGTTTCCGTCCAGCCTTTTGCCGCGGCCCTCGGACTGGGACCCGACCAGGTCCTCCATGCGGCTGGTGCGGACCTTGCTGACCAGCAGGTCCGGCAGGCCGCCGCTCTGCACCACCAGACTGTCCACGCCCTTGCCGACCAGTTGCTGACATGTGCCCCGGAACATGGAAGCGGCCGATTCGTTTACTTCCTCGATGCGGCCGTTGGCGTCCACGATCAGGACCGCGTCCAGCACGGAAGCAAACAGGTTGGCCAGCTTCTGTTCGCGTTCCTCCAGTTTCTCAAGGCTCTCCGCGAGTCGCTTTGCGTTTGCTCTTTCTGTGCTCCCAAGCTGAATGCTGAAACCGAGCAGGTTGGCCAGGACCAGGCCGGCCATCAGGATGGTTTCGGCAATGCGCGTGCGCTGGAGCGCGACATGGGCCACCGTCGGGGTAATGGCGATTTCCCAGCTTTCCCCGCCTGCGCGGAATTCTGACCGCGCGCGGAAGGCCTCAGCCTGAAGCGTCCCGACCGCCGACCGTGCCAGAATTAGGCCGTTCGGACTGGCCAGCGCGATCTCGAATTCGTTCCATGCCTGTTCCGGTACCAAGGCCTCCAGGTATGCCTCGGCTTCGATCAGGGCAATCGCGAAGCCCTCGTGCTCTCCTCCCCGGTCGATCGACGCTACGATCAGGAAACCCGGGGCGCCTTCCGGCAGCTTCACGGGGCCATGCATAAAGGAAATCCGGTCCTTCAGCCTGCCCTTCGCAACCTCACTGGACGTTGCCGCGAGCAGTTCGCGTACATGGCCCGAATCATCGCCGCGCCCCGCCTTCGAGACCTGCCTGAATTCACCGTCGCGCCTGGCCCACACGGCCATGACCATCCCCGGAATGTCCTTCACGTAAGTTTCCGCATCGGCTTGCCACAGGCTGTCCGCGAACTCGGGGCTTGCCTCGATGCGCAGCGCCATACGCTCCATGGCCTTGCGCGACTGGTTGGTCTCGATTGCGACCACGGAGGCCAATTCCTCCATGGCTGCGGTGTCCCGGGCCCGAACCACCCCGGTCTCCCGGACTTCCAGGTACGTGGCCAGGGCAACCACGAGCGTGGACACGCCAAGGGCGACAACTACGGCGACCTGTGACACGGGAGCGTGCAGCGTCTCGGACAACTCGCGCCAGCCGTGGCGGGTCAGGGCGATGGACAGCAGCAGCACGCTGACGGCCGTCATCACGGAAATGCCGGTAAGGATGCCCCAGCCGAAGTCGAACAGCATGCCCCCGACGTACCCCGTGAGGGTAAAAATCGCGTTCCCGAGCGCGAAAACACCAAGCACGCTCGCGCCCAGCCTTTGCCACAGGCTTGGGCGCAGCAGAAGCATCATCGCGCCGGTCGTGATGAACAGGAAAGAGAGCGCTGAAGCCGAGGACATGCGGCCGCGGGTGGATACGTGGTCTTCCGTGAAGGGCGACACCAGCAGGGTGTCCAGAAAGATGCGTTCAATGTTCGCGAAGTTGGCCGCCAGGGTGACGGCGCAGATCGCGACTACTACGCCGCCGCAGGCCAGGAACAAACCCCGACGGCGCCCCCGGATTCCCGCCACGAGGACGGCACACAGCAACACGCAGATTGCCGTGGTCAGCGACATCACGGCCGAAAAACTGCCCGGCCGCACCATCCACTCAATCTGGAAGAACCAGCCAATGACTGCCACCAGGGCTATCAGGGCGGCCAACACCGGCAGGACGAGTTCTGTTTTACGCGCAGCGCTCACGAAACTTCTCAAGTGGGTGCATCGACGAAGCGGCCTGCACCTGCCCGTCTAGAACCGCCTGCTGTAGCTTGATTCTCTGCTGTGCTGAGTTGAATCGCTTTGCGATGTCGTGAGTCGTGTCGCTAGCCCGATACATCCAAAATACAAGCAATACCGTACAGCATGCCCCTATTTTCGTCTATCTGTTTCTCTGATGTGCGACATGTCTCCTTGATGATATCTGTGCAATGCGTCGTATCACAATTTTGGTCCCTTCGCCTGCGATCCGGCCGCACCTGGCTGGAAAGGCCTGCGACACGCCGGGCCTACTTCACGCCCGCCGACTGCAATCGCTTCTCGGCGGCGGGGGCCTGCGGGTGGCCTGCCACCTTGGCAATGCGGTAGTTGCGCATGGCCTCGCTTTTGTCCACCGCGCTACCAAACAGCCCATGCTCATACACCAGGCCCAGGCGATAGGCTGCTTCCACTCCGGCTTTGTTCGTCGGCTCTGTGCCGAATCCACTTTCCGAGAAGCCGCCACCGGCGTACTGGGCCTGCCAGAACAGGGCCTGCTCGATCGACGTTGTGGCGTACTCGCCGGCGCCCGGGTCGTATTAGCGCACGAAAGGCCGACCTTCGCCCCAGAGCACAACTTCATACCCCTGCAAAACCTGTTGCTCGAGAACGGACAGAGACCCGTCCGCAGATCCCTGCGTTACTCCCGCGGCGGGCGGCGCGCTATCTGCCGAGCCATACCAGATCACGAAACCGAGGAAGCCTGCCACCAGGGCAAAAAGGACGCCGGCCGCTATGGCAACGATCTTCATGTCCATGGTGTGCCTCGGGTTGAACGCAGTTATCAATGTATATGATTTCGAGGCAATTTGCAAGGTTTTAATGACGTTTAGTAATGTAATAGAATCGTGCGCAGGTGTTCGGCGTGATTTTACACGCACCATACCTAACTCAGTATGCCAAAATGTGCTGATTCGTTGCCGCGCACGTAACGACAACCAGCAACGTCGTTTACAGCGACAAGCCAGCCCGGCGCCATTGGCGGCTGCGGTCTGCGACCTGCGTCGCGTTGGAATTCCGTCGGCCGGAATCGTACAAGCGCCGGTTACTCGCCCTGCAGGCGGGGCAGCAGGTATGCGGGCAGGTCGTCGATCTTTACCCGCTCTTGCTCCATGCTGTCGCGTTCGCGCACGGTTACTGTGCCGTCTTCGAGGCTTTCGAAGTCCACGGTGATGCAGAACGGCGTGCCGATTTCGTCCTGGCGGCGGTACAGGCGGCCGATGCCGGCGCTGTCGTCGTACACCACCCTGAAGTGGCGCTGGAAGCGCTCCTTGATGGCCTGGGCCAGCTCCACCAGCTCGGGCTTGTTCTTCTTCAGCGGGAACACCGCCAGCTTCACCGGTGCCAGGGCCGGGTGCAGGCGCAGCACCGTGCGGGTGCAGTCCTCCACCAGCTTTTCCGTGGGCGGCCGGAACTTCTTGACCGGCTCGAGGTTCGCAGCGCCCTCGTGGTCGAGGGCTGTCAGCACTTCGGTCAGGCTTTCCGGCAGGCGCGCCACGGTTTCGTCCAGTTGCTTCAGGAAAGCTTCCACCTTGGCGGGATCGTGTTTGGCCTCGCGCCCGGCCGCGAGTTCCTTCTGTGCCTCCTTGATCTTCTTCTCGGCGTTCTTGCGGATCATGGCGGCGTCGGACTTGATCTGGTCGATCTGCTGCTTGGTGGGCTCGGTCACCACTTCGTCGTGATAGGCCTCGCACAGGAAGGTCAGCATGGCGCGGGTGGCGCCGGCCGAGGGCTCGATCACCCAGGGGATGTAGCGGGCCTTGGCATCCGGGTCGAAGTAGTCCAGTTTTTCGGTGCTGTCGTGGTTGGCCTCGAGCTTGAGGCGCTTGAGGTCTTCCTCCGGCACTTCCTTGCTGTGGGCGCTGAGATCGAAGTCGGTGCGGTTGGCCACGCCCTCGATTTCTCCCCATCCGAGCGAGCCGGGGAACAGGTACTCGATGTCCGTTGTGGCCTTGGCGTAGTGGGCCAGCTCGTCGGGCGTCTGGGCGCGTGCGCGGAAACGCGCGGCCGTGGCGTCGCGTTCCTCGACGGTTGCCGAGGGCGAGGTGGCGTAGCGCAGCCACCAGTTGAACCTCTGCTCGACCCACTCTTCGTGCCACTGCTGGTCGTTCTTTTCGCCCTCCTTCACGAACTGGGGCGGCTTGATGAAGAACTCGATCTCCATCTGCTCGAACTCGCGGGTGCGGAAGATGAAGTTGCCGGGCGTGATCTCGTTGCGGAAAGCCTTGCCGATCTGGGCCACACCAAAGGGAACCTTGCGCGCCATCGCCCGCTGCACATGGGCAAAGTTCATGAAGATGCCCTGGGCAGTCTCCGGCCGCAGGTAAACGCGCGCGGCCTTTTCTTCGTCAGTCCCCGGCGCCGCAGACACAGGACCGACATGCGTCTGGAACATAAGGTTAAACAGTCTCGGAGCGGTCCACTCTCCGGGTTCGCCCGCATCAGGATCCTTCATCGGACCATTCGGACCATCATTGAGCGCAAGCTCCGCACCGCGCGGGTACTCCAGGAGAGTCTGGGTTAACCATGTCGCCGCCTCTGTTACCCTTCCTTCCTCCAAATCACGAACTGCGCTCTCGTGGTCGTTCTTCAGCTTGGCGAAGTTGCCGAGCAGCCACTCTTGCTTTCTTCTCTGGGACTCGGTGAGCGAATTGGCGTCAACAGCCCTAGCTTCACTAACCATCTCATCGATAACGTTACCGAATCCACTCAGTAGCCACTTGAGGTTCCACGCATTGTTCATCTCAAACAGGTGATCCAGCCTATGCCTGCGGTTGGTCTTTCTGTTCTCGACCAGCGGGTCGCTGAAGGTTGCTTCGTGGCCGGAGTGCTGCCAGACCTTGCGGCTCATGAGCACGGCCGCATCGAGCCCTTCCATGTCGTTGCGGGTGTAGATGGTGTCCTGCCACCAGGCCTTCTTGATGTTGTTCAGCAGCTCCACGCCCAGGGGGCCGTAATCCCAGAAGCTGGCGACGCCGCCGTAAACGGCGCTGCCCGGAAACACGAACCCGCGCCGCATGCAGAGGTTGCGAACTTGCTCAAGACTGTTGGCCGGCATGTCTGCTCCGTAGTACTGCCCTACGCGAAGGGGGCGATGGTCGCGATTCATCCGACGTAGCCTCGGCGAAGTCGGAAGAACTGCAACTGCATGACTGGCCACGAAAACACGAAAACACAAAAGGCACTGCGACACGAAAAAGGCTTTGGTGGTAGTTCCTTTAGTGCTTTCGTGTTTTTGTGGCCCAACGCCTTTCTTCGCGTCAAAATCAACGCGCGCTCTAGCTACCAGTGGGGTAACGAATTGCAAGGGGTGAACGCTTCAGCCCCGCCCGGAAGGGCGGGGGAATTGCCCCATCGCCCGCTTCACCAAACTCCCCCGGCCTGCCGGCCGGGGCTGGGCCGCAACCGGCGACCGGGTTCAGATCTCCATGGTGAACACGTACCAGTACGCCACGGCGGCCGCGCTGCCCACGATCACCACGCCGATCAACTCCGGGAACACGTACACCAGCGTGCGGAAGCTCAGCAGCCGCAGGCAGGCCGACAGCAGCGAAAGCTTGATGATACGGCCGGGCTTGGCGCGCAGGGGCTTCTCGAGGCTGAGGTCGTAGTCGGGATCAAGCATCAGGCGCACGTCATCGAACAGGCGCTGCTCGTTGACCTGGCGGTTGAAGTCCTGCAGCAGGCCCTGCAGGTTGCGCAACGACATGATCGCGGTAACCACGAAGTAGACGGTGATGCCGCCCAGCACCAGGCCCAGCACGTAGCGATAGCTCGTGTAGGGCTCGGCGCTGTGCAGGAAGTCGAGCAGCTTTTCCATGGGCGTCGTTTGGTGATTGAACATTGCAACCGCGCGCAGGATACTGATTGCCATGTCGGACGCGATACGCAAGGAAATCCGCCGCGTGCTCGGCGAATGGGAAGCAACCAGGCTGACCGCACAGGGCGTGCAGAACTGGGCCAAGGAAACCAGCACCAGGGGCGCCGACGCGTACGCGGCCAAGGTGATCAACCACCTGCGCGGCCTGGGCGAATATCTGATTACGGTTGACGACATCCCCACTTACCTGGAAGGGCTGGAGCTGCCGCCGGAAATGGGCGTCAAGCATCTGGAGAATGAGGGCGCCAACTTCGACGTAAAAACCCGCGCCACGGACTTAAAAGACGACCCGTTCTACGGCCCGCATACCAAGGCGATTTTGCGCGAGCTGACGTAAAACATCCTGGCTCCCGTGGCGAATGCCCGGCCGAAACAAAGCCCGCCGTTTGCACGGCGGGCTTGTGTTTGCTTTCCAGCTTGTTGAGCGCCTAGTTGCCCGTTGCCGGCTCTTTCTCGGCCTTCTTGGCCTTGTACAGCCAGACATTGCCGCGGTACTCGCGCTTGGGCTGGTACTTGGCCATCTTCTGGTAGAGCTCGCTGTTTTCCTTGCTGACCGCCAGGTACTCCTCGTCGGCGCGCAGGGCCTTGGAGAACGCCTCGGCGAACTTCTGCTGCTCTTCCTTGGTGGCGAGGTCCTTGCGCTCCTTGCCGAACTCTTTCTCCACGGCCTTCTGCACGCGGCTGATTACCGCGCTGAACCTGGTCGACACTTCCTTCTGCAGCTCCTTGAGCGCCTCGTACTCCTTCTTCTCCTCTTCGCTGAGCTGCGGCTGCGGGTGCATGATGTAGCCGAAGTCGCCCAGCAGCAGGTCCAGCGCGCCGTCGCCGTCCACGTCGCTGACGCACACCTTGGCGCGCGAGCCGGGCAGAATTTCGCCTTCCTTCGCCGCGCCCGGCTTCTCCACCAGCGTGACCGGCGCGCTCAGCTTCGGCGCGCCCTTGCCCGCGATGCCCGCGTACAGGCTGACCGCGCCCGAGCCGTGGGCCAGCAGCAGGTCGTGGGTGCCGTCTCCGTTCCAGTCCACGATCACCACCTGCGAGTCGCCGTGGTCGGCTTTGATGTCCTTGCCGTCGTGCTGCAGCTTGGTCGGCGCCGCGAACTTGAGCTCAGCGCCGCCGCTCTCGTTGGCCACCAGCCAGGCGTAGCCCTGGATGTCGCCCACCAGCAGGTCCAGGTCGCCGTCGCCATCCCAGTCCACCGCGTAGGGGGTGGTGGCGCGTCCGACCGCGATGTTCTTGCCGTCCTTGTCTTTGAGAATTTCGCCCTTGGCGAAGCTGCCGTCTTCCTTGCGGGCGAACAGGTAGAGATCGCCCGGGGTGTAGCTGCCGGTGAGGATGTCCTTGCGGCCGTCACCGTTGAGATCCACGAACTGTGGGGTGAAGCCGATGCATCAGCCGGTGGGGACTTTGGCGATCTCGCCGTCGGCCTTGAGGTACTCGAAATCGGTAAACTTCGGCGCGTTGTCTTCGCCGACGTTCTTGTAGATGCGCAGCTTGCCCTCGCCGAACTGGCCGACCAGCAGGTCGCGCTTGCCGTCGCCGTCGATGTCGGCGTAGTACGGGGCGGCGTGGCCGACGTCCACGGAGATGGGCGCGTCGCCCGCGTTCAGGCGCACCGGGGCCTCAAAGCCCTGCGCGTAAAGGCCGGCCGCGAAGCCCGCCACAACCAGAGGAATCAAAGCACGTTTCATGGGTCCGATCCTTGTCAGGGGTAGATGGGCGCAACGGGTATTGTTACGGCCGACCACCGTCGGAGGTCAAACTTTCCGTAAGCCGGCGTTGCAAATTCGCAAGCGGGAGTGTGAGCGGTTCGCAAGAAGGTGAACGGTGGTGGTGTGTTGCAGGGGTGGCGCCGACAATCCTGTCGGCGGTCGCGCCGCATTTGGCGCGACAAAGCAGCGCCCGACAAGATTGTCGGGCCCACCCCAAAAACCCGCCCCTACGTGACCGGCGGCAGGAAGCCGCTGGCATCGCTGCTGCCGGCGCGGGGAATCACGGTGATCTTCATGACCTGGCTGGTCTGCGGCGTGATGCGCGCGCGGTGCGCGATGGTCTGGCCGCACACCACCAGTATGCCGCTGCTGTCGCACACCAGGGGCGTGACGTCGCGCTGCTCACGCGGGACCTTGCCGTCCACCAGCAGGTCCTGCAGTTTCTTCTCGCCGCTCAGGCCCAGGGGACGCAGGCGGTCGCCATCCTTGCGCGCGCGGACGAACAGCGGGAACAGCACGGCCTCGGCGTTCAGGTACTCGACCTCGTCGGGCTTGGCTTCCATCAGTTCGTTCGCGCCGCCTGAAGGCATCGCCATCATCTCGGCGGTGATGCGCGCGACGGGGCCGCGGTCCACGTCGGCGACCCAGCTGCCGTCGCGGCTGATCTGGAACTCGGCGGGCGTGATGAACTCCGGCAGCGCCGTGGTGTGGGCCAGTTTCACCACGATGTCGTGGTCATCCAGCAGCACGCTGGAGTTGTCGGACAGGCGCACCACCAGGCCGCGGCGCTCACTGCCCAGCAGGTCGCGCACGCGCTCGACGCGACGGTGAGTCACCTCGCGGATCGGCATGCCGGCGCTGTGCAGCGCGTGGCGCAGGATGTAGCGCTGCGCCAGCGGCCCCTGCAGGCGCAGCTTCTCGATCGGCACGCGCACCACGGTTTCGCTGCCGCGCTCGACGGCGGGCTCAAGGAAGCCTTCCGCGAGCTTCGAGAGTTCCTGTTCCAGCTCTTGCGCCTGCTGGCCCAGCGCCGCCAGGTGCCGCTTGGCGCCGGGGTTGAACTCCTTGATCAGCAGCGGCATCAGCTTGTGCCGCACCTTGTTGCGCGAATAGCGCGGGTCTTCGTTGGTGGGGTCAAGGAAGACCGGCACCTTTTCGCTTTCCACCCACTCCTCGATCTGGTCGCGCCCCACGCGCAGCAGCGGGCGCACCACCTCGGCGCGCGAGTTGCGGCTCAGCGGCCGGCGCACCGGGATGCCCGACATGCCGGTCAGCCACGAGCCGCCGATCACGCGCATCAGCACGGTCTCGGCCTGGTCATCGAGCTGGTGGCCGGTGGCGAGCTTGGTGATGTGGCGCTCGGCGCAGGTGTCCACGAACAGGCGATAGCGCTCGCGACGGCCGAGCGATTCGATGCTCATGCCCTTGAAGCGGCCGGATTTCAGCATTTCCGGGATGCTGACCTTGCGCGTGACCAGCTGCAGCTTGAGGCGGTCCTCGGCCATCAGGCGGCAGAAGCGTTCGTTCTCGTCGGCGTGGTCGCTGATGCCGTGGTTGAGGTGCGCCAGCACGATGTTCCAGCTGTACTTGTAGGTCTGGCTGATCTGTGACAGCGCCTCGGCCAGGAACATGCTGTCCGGGCCGCCGGAAAAGGCGACCAGGATGGATTCACCACGGTCGAACAGGTCGTTCGTGCGGATGAAGGCGTGGACTTCGTCAAAGTAGCGATGCAAAGGCGGCCCGGGGTCAGGTGTCGGGGTTCAGGTTACAGGGGTCAGGGGTTGGGTCAAAGGGGTCAGGGCGCAGGAGGCAGGACGCAGGAGGCAGGAGGCAGGAGGTGTTGGGCCGGGCGGATTCCTGACAGTTTAGACCGGGCGCATGCCTGACACTTTCCTCTTGTACAACTTCCCCTTTGACGTTGCACGGTTGCTGCCGAT
>JAANMX010001723.1_pt1 | contig 23931 bp, 15 predicted proteins | sample 7279681 | NCBI WGS metagenome assembly JAANMX01 (sample SAMN14094542, study PRJNA606508) | bioreactor metagenome | isolation source: A lab-scale SPAN reactor treating ammonium-rich wastewater day 351 | place: Ireland: Galway | collected 2018-01-01
ACGGTGTTCGAGTTGATGCGAGGCGACCACACCGCCCGCCCGGTTGAAGATCATGAAACGGGTGCTGGTGGTGCCCTGATCAAGCGCGCCGATGTAGTGGGTCATGGCCCCTATCCTTGTCTTGGCGTGGGTGTGGAGCGATGCGTGGCGGGAATCATGGCGATGGTCGGGGTGTGGGGTGGGCCGCGGGGGGAAAGGCTGGGGTAATCCCGCCATGACCGCAGTCTAGCGCATTATCTGCCCCTGCCAAAAGGCAGCCCCCGCTCTTTCAGGCTCACCCAGCGGTCGCGGCCGATCACCAGATGATCGAGCACATGGATGTGCAACAAATCCCCTGCTTCGATGATGCGCTGGGTGAGTTGGATATCTTCGGGCGAGGGAGTGGGATCGCCGCTCGGGTGGTTGTGGGCCAGGATGATGGCGGCGGCGTTGCGGCGGATCGCTTCTTTGAAAAGCTCGCCCACGCGCACCTCGGTGCGGTTGAGGGAGCCTTTGTAGATGGTGGGGGCGGCAATGACGCAGTTGCGGGTGTCGACCAGCACTGTTTTCACATACTCTTGTTCGGCGTGCGCCATCTCTGTGCGCAGCAACTGCACCACAGCTTCGGGGGAGTGCACGCGCGGGCGCATTTCGGGGTTGGCGTACAGCACCCGCTTGCCGAACTCGATCGCGGCCAGCAATTGCGCGGCTTTGGCCTCACCCACGCCATGATGTTGGCACAGTTCAGGGATGCTGGCCTGGGCCAGATCGCCCACATGCTGGTAATGCCGCACCAGGTTTGTGGCCAGATCGATCACGTTGATGCCCTGAGCGCCGCTGCGCAGGATGATGGCGATCAACTCGGCGTCGCTGAGTGCCTCTGCGCCCAGCCGCGCCAGACGTTCACGCGGGCGCGCGTCGACAGGCAGATCGTGAATGGTGTAATAGGGTTTGGGTGTGATATCGGCGTTCATCGTAGTGTTCTGAAGAAAAAAAGCGAATAAACTCTAAATAATAACAATTCACCTTATTTTGTCATTGCGAGGGGCGATAGCCCCGAAGCAATCCCCAACGTTGCTTAAATCCCCAAAAAATGACGAGCCACCTTGGGGATTGCTTCGCTGCACTACCTAGAAACTCCCACGCCGGGATGCTTCGGCGGACCTCAGCATGACGGGAGTTCGTCGCTATGGCGCATCCTGCTGCGGCGGGATGGGCCACTCGCAATGACATATCAGGTGAACTGTTACGGTTTTAAAAACCTTTAGGGTTTGTCTACGATTCCTCCGCTGCCGGCAGCAGATTCTGTTCGAGCAGGGCGCGCAGGTATCGCCGCCGTTCTGCCGAGAGGTGGAGGCGCTGCAAGACTTGATCCAACTGCGCTTGCATCATGACCGGTTCATCGATCTCCCCTCGATGCAGATGGGCCGATACCGCTGCCGCCGACGATAGGCCGCTGGCCGGCGTTTCCTCTCCCCCGCGTCCCAGATACGCCAGCCGCGCCCAGCCGACCACATCCACCCAGGCGCTGACCAGGCCTTGATCATCGGCCAGCAGGGTGGCCGGCGCCTCCAGAATGATGGTGAGGCGGTCGGCCTCGAATTCGAAGGCGTGACGCACAGCGGGTGTTTCCTCTGCACCCGTGGCGGCCAGGGGGGATGGCGGCAGAGCGGGGGCGGCGGCCAACCGGGGGACAACGGGGGCCGGGCCTGCTGCAGGCCGGGCCGCCGCGGGCGCTGTCGTCGCGCGGCTGAACAGCTTCAGGCCCACATACACGCCCAGGAAGGCAAACCCGGCGAAGATGAGGCCCTGTACGATCCAATTTCCGATCAACGTCCAATCGACGGTCATGCGCAGCAAAGGGGGGGGAAGGAGGGAAAGGTGGGGGGCAGTATACACCCACGCAGTTCCAGGCGCAATGCACTTCTTGGCGATTTTTGCTATGCTGCAGCGATGTCAGAATTCGCACAGGGCGCGCCTGCCTGGTGGGACGCCCGCTATCGCCAGGGATCGACGCCGTGGGATCAGGGTATTCCCGCCCCAGAGGTGCTGGCTTTTGCTGCCCAGCATCCGGGCGAGGGGAGATGGGCGCTGGACATTGGCTGCGGCACCGGCACGCACGGTCGGGCGCTGGCCCGGTCGGGTTATCGGGTGGCCGGGATCGATCTCTCATGGGTGGCGCTGCAGCGGGCGCGGGCCGCGGCCCACGCCGAGCGGTTGCCCTGGGTGGGCGTGCAGGGCAGCGCCGAGGATCTGGCGCTCTTTGCCCTGGCCTTCGCCATGGCGCTGGATGTGGGCTGCCTGCACACGCTCGACCCCGCCCAGGCCGGGCGCTACGCCCAGGCGCTGCGCCGTCGCGTGCCGCCCGGCGGCCATTACCTGCTCTACGCGGTGCATCCTCGCCAAGATCCTGCTCAGAGCGGCCCGCCCGGCCTGTCTCCGGGCCTGATCGAGCAGGTTTTTGGCCCCGGATTCGATTTGATCTGGCGGCAGCAGGGTTGGCAGGGCGAACGCCGATCTGATTGGTGGTTGTGGCAGAGCCGTTCACCATGAGACCGGCCAGCGGCTACCGCCCACCCTCACCCCGGCCCTGCTATTTCGCCACAAACTGCGCCACCGTCACCCCGTCGCCCCCCTCCCCCTCCTCGCCGCTGCGGAAGTGGGCAACGACCGGATGCCGGCGCAGGGCATCGCGCACCACCTGCCGCAGCGCGCCGGTGCCTTTGCCGTGGATGATGCGCACCCAGGGCAATTCGGCCAGATACGCGGCGTCGATATACGCCTGCAAGCGGGCCAGCGTTTCCTCGGCCCGCAGCCCGCGCAGATCCAATTCCATGCCGGGCGAGGTCGGCCGGCTGACATATTGGGCGATCTGAGCCAGCTCCGGCTGCGGCCGTTCGCGCAATTCCACCCCGCTGCGCAGCGCCTTCAGCCGGAACATGCCCACCTGCACCTCCACCTCGCGCTCGCTGCTCAGCGCCACCACCTCGCCGCTGGCGTGCAGGCTGTGCACCCAGACGATATCGCCCAACTGTAGAGGCCCTTGCAGCCGCGCCGCCGGCGCGGCCGGCTCTGGCAGGGGCTGCGCCAGCTCTTGCCGGGCCTTCAACGCCTGTTCCGATTCGACCAGGAAACGTTCGTGCGGGCTGGCTGCCCCAGTTTGCAGCCGGGAGCGCACCCGCGCCATCTCCTGGCGCAGCGCTTCCAATTCTGCCTGCGCCGCGGCGCGCGCCTCGTTCAACACCAGCCGTCGCGCTTCCTCGATCTTGTTGAGTTGCGCCCGCAATTCCGCCTCGTGCGCGGCGATCATGCGCTGCTGCGCCTCTGCACTCTGCTGCGCCCGTTTGGCCGCGTCGCGGGCCGTGCGGATCTCGGCCAGCAAGGTGTCCGCGGCCAGGCTCTCCGGCTCGACCAGGGCCTCGGCGGCGTCGGCGATGCTGCGCGGCAGGCCCAGGCGCCGGGCAATGGCCAGCGCGTTCGAACGGCCGGGCAGGCCGATGGTCAACTCGTAGGTGGGGCTGAGCGTCTCCAGGTCGAACTCGACCGAGGCGTTGACAATGCCGGGGCTGTTGTACGCAAAAAGCTTGACGTCGGAGTAATGGGTGGTGCCCACGGTCGGCACGCCGCTGTCGCGCAGGTGCGTGAGCAGGGCGCGCGCCAGGGCCGAGCCTTCTTCCGGATCGGTGCCCGCGCCCAATTCATCCAGCAGCACCAGGGTGTGGGGCGTGGCCGTCCGCAAAATGCGCACGATGTTGGTCATGTGCGAGGAAAAGGTGCTCAGACTCTGCTCGATGCTCTGCTCATCGCCGATGTCGGCAAAGATGCTCTCGAACAGGGTGAGTTGCGAGCCGGCTTTGGCCGGGATGGCCAGCCCCGCCTGCGCCATCAGCGCCAGCAGCCCCACCGTCTTCAGACTCACCGTTTTGCCGCCGGTGTTGGGGCCGGTGATGACCACGATGAAGTAGTCATCGCCGAAATGGAAATCCACCGGCTTCACCGTGGCCGGGTCGAGCAAGGGATGCCGCGCCTGGATCAGATCGATGACCACGCCGGGGTGCTGTTCCGGCTTCAGATCGGGCCGACGCTGGAAGCCCAGCAGCTCAGGCGAGGTCGCGTGCATCTCGTCGCTGTAGCGGACGCGGGCCAGGATCAGGTCGAATCCGGCCAGAGCGTCGAGGGTGGCGCGGATGTACAGCGCCTCCTCTGCTACCAGCTCGGTCAATTGGCGGAGGATGCGGTTCACCTCCTCCTGCTCCTCGCTCTGCCGCTGCCGCCAGTCGTTGTTCAGATCGACAATGGCCAGCGGCTCGACAAACAGGGTGGCGCCGCTGCCCGACTGATCATGGACGATGCCGGGGATCTTGCCCTTGAACTCGGCCCGCACCGGCACCACATAGCGGCCCTGGCGTTGGGTGACGATCGCCTCCTGCAAGTAGGGCGCGTTCTCGGCGCGGGCGGCGATGCGCTGGATGCGGTCGAGCAGGCGGTCGTGGAGCACCCGCACCTCGGCCCGCAGCCGGGCCAGGCGGGGGCTGGCGCTGTCCATCACCTCGCCCCGTTCGCTGATTGTGCGCCCGATTTCGGCGGCCACATGCTCCAGGTCTTGCATCTGCTCGCCCCATTCGGCCAGGGCGGGAAAGCGGGCGGCCGCGGCCAACAGCACCTGGCGCAGCCGGCGGGCGCGCAACAGGGTCGAGCGAATCGCCAGCAGATCAGGCGGGGTCAGGGTAGCGGCCCGCTCGGCCATGATCAGCAGGGGGCGCAGGTCGTGCACCCCGCCCAGGTGCAGATCCGATTGCTGCGCGGCCAGGGCGCGAGCCTCTTCCGTCTCCTGTTGCCACAGCCGCGCCTCCGCCAGATCATCACTGGGCCGCCAGATCAGGGCCAGTTCCTGGCTGATCTCGAAACTGCAGAAGCGCTGCAAACGATCGAGGATCTTATGGAATTCGAGGACGCGCAGGGTGTGTTCGTTCATGGCCGGGCAAGCATAGCACAGCCCCGCCCCATGCCTCGAATCGCTCTTTGGCGCACGATCACCCTCCGCCTGGTCGCAGCGACGCGGCTATTTTTATCATTTCCTTCATAAAAATTTGACGCCTCCCCCCGACCATCCTACAATCAAGTCAACAGCCAACAGTCAACAGCCAACAATCAACAGTCAACAATCAACTTCCAATCCCTGACACCTGACACCTGACACCTACCCCCCTGCATGTCCCTCCTCACCCTTGCCCCTCGTCTGCCCGCCTACTGGGCCTTTCGCCGTTTCGGCTGGCCGCGGTTGCTGCCTTTCTCTGTCGTCATCTCCATCAGCTTCCGCTGCAATTCCAAATGCCGCACCTGCGACATCTGGCGCAAGCCCAACGACGACATGACAGTGGCGGAATGGGACCAAGTCTTCGCCAGCCTGGGCCGCTCCGTCGAATACCTCACCTTCACCGGCGGCGAGCCTTTCCTGCGCCGCGACCTGGATGAGATGGTCATTGCCGGCTATCGCCATTGCCGGCCCAGCTACATCACCATCCCCACCAATGGCCTGCTCACCGACCGGGTGCTGGCCACGGCCGACCGCATCTGCGCTGAGTGCCGGGGCACGGACATCGGCATCAACCTCTCGCTGGATGGCGTGGGCGAGGAGCACGACGATATCCGCGGCGTGCCGGGCAACTGGGAGAAGGCGATGCAGACCTGGCAGGGCCTGAAAGCGCTGAAGGCCAAACACCCCAACCTGCTCGTCACCCTCCACACCGTCATCAGCCGCTTCAACGCCCACCGCTTCCGCCAGATCTACGAGGGGTTGCAGCCCTTGCAACCGGACAGCTACATCACCGAGGTGGCGGAGGAGCGGGTGGAATTGGATACCGTCGGCTGGGGCATCACCCCGCAGCCGGAGGACTACGCCCCGATCGCCGATTTCTTGAGCGCGCAGGCCCAAAACGCCCCGGCCAAGGGTTTTGCCCGCTTCACCCAGGGTTTTCGGGCGCAGTATTACCAGATCGCCAAACGCACGCTGTTCGAGCAGCGCCAGGTCATCGACTGTTACGCCGGCTGGGCCAGCGCCCACATCGCCCCCAACGGCGATCTGTGGAGTTGCTGCATCCGCGCCGAGCCTGTGGGCAACCTGCGCCAGAGCAATTACGACATCCGCCCGCTCTGGTTCAGCGCCGAGATGCAGGAACTGCGCCGCAGCATCTACGATAAAGAGTGCGCCTGTCCGATGGCCAACGCCACCTACGCCAACATGCTGCTACACCCGCCCACGGTGGCCAAGGTGGCCATCGATCTGATCACCTGACGCCGGCTTGATCGTAAGCGCGCATGCATCTGCGCGGCCTGAAGATTTTGGGTGCACGGGGTCAAGGCGCTAGAATCTTGGGCGTTGTCTGTCGTCATGCTGCGCATGGCCTTGTGCCCGTTCGGATCGTTGAGGAACCTGATCGATGGCGTCGATTCATTTTGCCGGTCCCCTGATCAAACGCGGAAATTATTACTGCGTCGAGTTTCCCCGCTTTATCAGCGGGGAATTGAACAGCCGCGCCCGCGTCAAGGTCAAGGGCACAATCAACGGCGGCGATTACCAGGGTTCGGCCTTTCCCACCGGCGATGGCCGTCATTTCATTATGATCAACGCCCGCATGCGGCATGATTTCGAATTGGCCGAAGGGGAGGAGGTGGTGGTGATCCTCGATTCCCTCGATCACAATGGCAATGTCATCGGCGAAGAGGACTGAACCGCCGCCGGGCACCCCGCCCGATTTCGCAATGGATGCTGGAAAGCAAAAGCCCAGGAGCACTGCTCCTGGGCTTTCACTATTATCCCCTCCCCCGGGGAAATCAAATGAACAGCCCGGAGTGTAAGCGAGATCGCCACGGCATTACTGTAAGATGGCTCCCAATTCAACCTTAAAAATGAGCAAGGGGTGGAGGGGGCTACCACGCTGCCGCGGGGCAGAGATCATTCAGGGGGCAGTTGGCGCAATCTGGTTTGCGGGCGTCGCACACCCGCCGCCCATGAAAGATGAGCAGGTGGGCCATGTCGATCCAGTCTGTGCGGGGCAGCAGGGCCATCAGGTCTTGCTCGATCTTGTCGGGGTCGTTGTGTGTGGTCAGGCCCAGGCGCTGGCTGAGGCGTTTGACGTGGGTATCGACCACCACGCCGGCAGCGATATGGTAGGCCACGCCCAGCACCACGTTGGCGGTCTTGCGGGCCACGCCGGGCAGGCGGGTCAGGGCCGCCATCTCCGCCGGCACTTCGCCATCATATTCGACTGCAAGCAAGTGAGAAGCCTCCTGGATGTGCCGGGCCTTGTTGCGGTAGAAGCCGGTGGAGCGCACCGCCTCTTCGATCTGTTCACGCGGGGCCGCGGCCATTGCCTGCGGGGTGGGATAGGCGGCAAACAGGGCGGGGGTGACTTTGTTCACCCGTTCATCGGTGCATTGGGCCGAGAGGATGGTGGCTACGAGCAGTTCGTAGGCGTTGCTGTGGTCGAGGGCGCAACAGGCATCGGGGTGGGCCAGGCGCAGGCGCCGCACGATCTCGGAGATGCGCTCGGCGGCAGGGGCGTGGGGGGTTAGTGTAGGCATGGGGCAGGGGTCAGGTGTCAAGTGTCACGTGTCAAGTGTCAAGTGTCAGGGATTGGAAGTTGACTGTTGACTGTTGATTGTTGATTGTTGATTGTTGACTGTTGACTGTTGATTGTTGATTGTTGATTGTTGAATGGTCAGGCGAGGGCTTGGAGGACGGCATCGCGCAGGGCGCCGGACGCTACCAGTTCGGCGGCGACGGCCATGTGCGGGGCCAATTCCGCATCTTCGGCCAGGAAGGGGATGCGGCTGCGGATGATCTCGTAGGCCGCAACTGTGCCGCGGCCCAGCCGCGCCCCATCGCCAAGGCCGCGGCGGCGGAAGTCGACGGCCTGCGCCGCCGCCATCAGTTCGATCCCCAACATCTGCTCCAGGTTGCGCAGCACCCGCCGGGCCTGGCGCCCAGAAATGGGGCCGTTGGAGACGTGATCCTCGACATTGGCCGAGGTGGGGATGCTGTCGGCGCTGGCCGGGAAGCAGAGGGCTTTGTTCTCTGAAGCCAGGGCCGCGGCGGTGTATTGGATGAGCATGAATCCCGAATTGAGGCCGCCGTGCTCGGTGAGAAAGGGGGGCAGCAGGTTGCCGTTGCTGGCCGGGTCGGTCAGGCGGTTCAGCCGGCGCTCGGAGATGTTGCCCAACTCGGTCATGGACAGGGCCAGATGGTCGTAGGCGATGGCCAGAGGCTCGCCATGGAAGTTGCCGCCGCTGAGGGCCAGGGGCGCGCCTTGTTCATCCCAGAAGATCAGCGGGTTATCGGTGACGCTGTTCAACTCGATCTCCACCACCCAGCGGGCATAGGCCACGGCATCGGCGCAGGCGCCGTGCACCTGGGGCATGCAGCGCAGGGTGTAGGCGTCTTGCGGATCGGCGCTGGCGTGGCCGCGCACGAAATCGGAGCCGGCCAGGAGCTGACGCAGCCGCGCGGCCACGCTGATCTGGCGGGGGTGGGGGCGCAGGGCGTGGATACGGGGATCGAAGGCCACGGCAGTGCCGTTCAGCGCCTCCAGCGAAAGGGCGCCAGCCACATCGGCCATGAACGCGCAATTTTCCGCCTCGACCACGGCCAGACAGCCCAACGCCGTCATCAATGAGGTGCCGTTGGTGAGGGCCAGCCCCTCTTTGGCCGCCAGTTCCACCGGCGCCAGCCCCACAGCGGCCAGGGCGGCGGCCCCGGGCAGGATCTGGCCCTGCACCTCGGCCCGGCCTTCGCCGATCATGACCAGGGCCATGTGCGCCAGGGGCGCGAGATCGCCGCTGGCTCCCAACGACCCTTGCCGCGGCACCACCGGGTGCACGCCCCGTTCGATCATGTCCAGCAGCAGGCGCAGGGTGGGCAGGCGGATGCCGGAATGGCCGGAGGCGAGGGTGTTGGCCCGCGCCAGCATCATCGCCCGCACGATCTCCCTATCCAGCGGCGCGCCGGCGCCGGCGCTGTGCGAGCGCACAATGTTGCGTTGCAACTCTCGCAGCTTATCGGGCGGGATGGTGCGGTTTTTGAAGGCGCCGAATCCGGTGGTGATGCCGTAGACCACCCGGCCTTCCTGTACGATCTGTTCTACTGCCGCGGCCGCGCGCTGCACCGCGGCCTCGGCCTCTGGGGCGAGGGGCAGGCGCAGGTCGCCCGCCGCGGCCTGCGCTACGGCGGCGACGTCGGCGATCTGCAAGTGGGCGCCGTCGATGGTAAGGGTGAGCATGGGCAGGTCAGGCGGTGGGGAGGAGGTCGAGCAAGCTTTTGAGGATGCGGGAAGTGAGTCCCCAGATCTTGTGCGGGCCGTACTGCCAGATGTAGATCAGCGGGGGCAGGGGAGGGCGGTGGCGCACTTCGATGTATTGGTTGGCGAGGCAGCGCAGCCAGGCCAGGGGCACGGTGACGATGGCGCTGACTTCGGCGGGATTGGGGCGGAAGGGATAGCCGGCAGGCGCCTGCGCCACCACCGGCGTGGTGTAAAAGCCGCTGGAGGTGGGGCCGAAATCGTCGAACAGGCCCCAAACCTGCACAGCCGTGGGGGAGAGGCCCAGCTCCTCCTCTGTTTCGCGCAGCGCAGCCTGCACCGCGTCCTGGTCTTGCGGGTCGATGGCGCCGCCGGGGAACGCAATCTGCCCGCCATGAGCGAGATCCGTGGCCCGCTGCGTCAGCAGCACCGACCAGCCCTCCGCCCCGGCCACGAAGGGCACCAGCACGGCGGATGGCCGGTAGGGAGAGGAGGCAAGGCTGCGGCGGGGGCGGCCGGCCAGCAGGGCGGGCAGGCGCTGCGAAAGGTCGAGTGTGGTCATGACAATCTCTTGGGCCTCGATTATAGTGCGTTACGCCTGGATGGGGAAGCCGGGCAAACTGTGCTAAACTCAAGGGACGATGGACGATGGACAGTGGATTATGTCTGGCATCGTCCCCCTCCCCCCTCCCCCCTCCCTTCCGCCCATGAATCCTGACCCATTGACCAAACTGTATGTCGAGATCACCACCACGTGCAATCTCGATTGCATCACCTGTGTGCGCCGCGCCTGGAACGAGCCGATAGGGATGATGTCGCTGGCAATGTTCGAGGATCTGGTGGGGCAGATAGCCAGCTTCGCGCCCGGCGCCACCCTGCATTTTGGCGGCTATGGCGAGCCGCTGCACCACCCCGATTTTTTGACCATGGTCAGATTGGCCAAAGAGGCCGGCCTGCGCAGCGAAGTCACCACCAACGGCATGCTGCTCTCTCCGGCCCTGGCCGAGGCGCTGGTGGCGCTGCCCCTCGACCGGCTGGTGGTGTCGGTGGATGGCGTTACGCCGCAGCACTACGCAGATGTGCGGCAGTTGGGCGATTTCGAGCAGGTTATGGGCAACCTGGCGCACCTGCGGCGGGTGAAACTGCGTCGCGACGGCCGCCACGGCCCCCCGCGTGTGGGCATCGCCTTTGTGGCCATGAAACAGAACGTGGCCGATCTGCCGGCCCTGCCCTGGCTGGCCACCCGCATCGGCGCCTGGGAGATCATTGTCTCCAATCTGGTGCCGCACAGCCTGGAGATGGAAGGGGAGATCCTGTACGAACGGGCGCTGACGGCCTGCGCGTACCGCGCCTCGCATTGGGTGGCCGACATGAGCCTGCCCAAACTCGATCTGGACGACTACACCCTGCCGCCGCTGGCCCGCGCCTTCACCGCCACTGCCAGCCTCAGCCTGCTGGATGCCAGCCTCAGCGCCCGCAACGATTACTGTCGTTTTGCCCAGCAGGGCTACGCCGCGGTGCGGTGGGATGGCGAGGTCAGCCCCTGCCTTTCGCTGCTGCACGATCATCCCGAATACATCCACCACCGCCGCAAATGGGTCACACATCAAAGTTTTGGCAATATCGCCGAGCGTGACTTTGGCGCGATCTGGACGTCTCCACCTTACACAGCCTTCCGCGCCCGGTTGCGCGAGTTTCACTTCTCTCCCTGCACCACCTGCGGCGGCTGTGAGCGCTTCCCCTACAACTACGAAGACTGCATCGGCAACGATCATCCCACCTGCGGCGGCTGCCTGTGGGCGCAGGGCTTCATCCAGTGCCCCTGAGCCTGCATCCTCTCCCCCTTCCAGGCGTTTTGCAGACAGCGGTCGGCCGATCTCCCGGTCTGACCGCTTATGCATCCCCTCCGTTTCCTCGCCCTGCTCATCCTTCCCGGCCTTTTCCTCGCCTTTCTCGGCCTGGGGGCCAGCCGCGCGGCCTTCGACCCGGCCGCAGTGCCCACGCCCACGCCCATCCCCACCCCGCTCGCGCCCGCACTGCTGGGGCCAGAGGATGGGGCCGATGTCACCGGGATCAGCGACCCGCCGCTGGGCCTGCCGCTGCTGAACTGGGCGCCGGTGGATGGGGTGCACAAATACCACATCCAACTTGCCACATCGGCCGGTTTTGCCAGCCCCCTGGTCGATGCAGACACGGCCGCCACCGCCTACGCGCCCGACACGGCCCTGGCCGATGGCGTTTATTACTGGCGGGTGAAGGCGCAGCGCGTGGCCTTTTGGGGGCCATATTCGGAGGAGCGTTCCTTTGTCAAGGATTGGAGCGCTGCCGGCGCGTTGACGCCGCAGCTGCTCTCGCCGCCGCCGGGCGCGCGCCGCGCCGCTTTCGAGCATGAGGATTTCCAGTGGACGCCATTGCCCGGCGCCGCCTCCTATCTGCTCGAACTCAGCACCGACCCCGCTTTCAGCACCCTTGCCTACAGCGCCGTCACCCTGGTCCCTCATCACACGCCCACCCTGCGCCTGGCCCGCAACACCTATTACTGGCGGGTGACGCCGATCGACCGCCGCGAGCATTACGGGGCGGCCAGCGCCTCCCAATCCTTCGACTACGATTGGAACCTGGCCCCGCAACTGCTCAGCCCCGCCCCCGATGCCGTGCATGCGTTCGCGCCCCCATTCGAGTGGACAGCGATCGAAGGCGCCAAAGAATACCGGCTCGAGGTCAGCACCCAGCCCGATTTCAGCGCCGTCGCCATCTATCGTACCCGCAACACGGCGCTCACCCCGGCCAAAACCCTGAGCAACGACCAGGATTATTACTGGCGCGTACAGGCCACCGATGCCAGAAACCACAACAGCCCTTGGAGCGAGTCTCGCCGCTTCCGGCTGGCCTGGGATTTTCGCCCGCAGTTGCTCACTCCCGCCAATAACAGCATCCTCCTCGCCCATCCCTTCTTCAGTTGGACGCCGATCCCCGGGGCCGAGCGCTATCAGATTCAGATCGACGAAAGCACCGCCTTCAGCAGCCCCGTGGCCAACATTTCCCTGTACAACGTCACCACCTACGCCCACGGCGATTGGCGCAACCTCACCCTCGACCGCGACTATTTCTGGCGGGTGCGCGGAGTCGACGCCCAGAGCAATTACGGCCCCTGGAGCGCGGTCAGCGCCTTCCGCGTCAGCACCGAGACCTCGCCCAACCCCATCTATCCGTTGTATTACTACCCGCCCGACAGCGCCAACCTGCCCGTGCACAGCGACCGCAGCATCGCCTGGCCGCTGTTTCTGTGGGATACGGCCCACATCTTCACCGGCGTCCCCGCCTTCACGCAGCCGCCCGATTTCTACGAGCTGACCGTCGACGACAACCCCCTCTTCCTTTCGCCCAATTTCAGTGTGCAGACTGCAGGACTGGGCGCGGCGCCCACGCTGGCCACGCCCTTCACCGGCCTCAGCGATGGCAAGCTCTTCTACTGGCGGCTGCGGGCCGTGCGCGCGGGCCGGCAGATGGGCGCGGATGTGGTCTGGCTGACGCGCTACGACAGCCAGGCAACGCCCCTGCCGTTTGCACTGACGCCGACCCCGATCTACCCCGCGGATGGCTTCGAGGCGGTGGCATCGCCCCCGGCGTTGGGGTGGTTACCGGTCAGCGGCGCCGGCCAGTATCGTTTGCAGATCAGCCGGGATCGCGATTTCAACGACGTGGTGGAGGATGTGCAGCCGCAGTTTGTCAATTATGTGCCCTGGCAGGGGCAACTGACGCCCATGCCCTGCGGCAGCTATTGGTGGCGCGTGCGCGCCGAGGCCCCGGCCGGCGAATGGAGCGCGCCCCGCCACTTCAACCTCTCGCTGCCCCTGGTCACCGGCAACAAGTACGACGTGGTTCCGCCCACCGCCCCGCGCACCATTCTCGACAGCGCCCCCGCCTACGATCCGGCCAGCACCTATGTGGCTGCCAGTCCCGATCAGGGCCTGGGCGCCTATGAACTGGGCGCGCTGCACATCATGCAGGATCGCGTCATCGATCCCAACACCAACTACAACTGGGTCATCGCCTTCGAGACCGGCGCCGGCCCTGCCGATGATCTGTGGTACGGCGTGTACGTTGATACGGATCATGTGGACAACGCCGGCGCCGCCGTGGATCCCCTGGGCAAGCCGATTGTGGTGGATTCCCTCTTCCTGCCCGATTATGTCCTCTACATCCACCGCCAGGCAGGGGACGTTTTAGATCCCAGCCAGGCTTTTTTCTTCGAGTGGGATGGCGCGGCCTGGCGCGCGCCCCGCACCCTGGCAGCCATGGGCGGCCTGCTCTGGCGCGACCCCGCGCGCAACGCCGTGCAGGCCCTGGTGCCCTACACAGCCCTGGGCGCGGCCGACGCCGATTTCAGCGGCAGCATCGCGGTGGCCCTCTTCAGCACCAGCGGCGCTGAAACGGATGGCATGCGCGACAGCGTGCCCCCGCAGGGCGCGGTGCTGGCCCGCCCTGCCTTCCTCTCCAACATGCTGATGCCGCTCTATCCCTTCGATACACCCTTCAGCAATCCCATCGTCCATTTCGATGTGCCGCCCATGCGCTGGCGCATGCCCCAGGTCGATTCCATCGACGGCTATCAGGTCGAGATCGCCCGCGACGCCCGCTTCACCGACATTATCGAAACCTGGGATACGATCGAAAATCAGACCAGCGGCTATTTCGGGTTGGCGCCCACCATTTTCCAGCCCACGCGGGCCTACACCGACAACGAAAGCTATTATTGGCGGGTGCGGGTGCGGCACGAACGCTACGTCTTCCTGCCCACCGATTTCTTCGATTATGGGCCCTGGTCGCCGCCCATGCGTTTCAAGCTGGACAGCCGCCGGGCGGCCAATCTGCGCCTTTCCACCGGCGCTTTTGCGCAGATGACGCCCTCTTTTCAGTGGGATCGGGTGGAAGGCGCGTCTGGGTACAGCATTCAAATCGACGATGACGCCAGTTTCAGCTCGCCCACGATCAACCAGAAGATCGACCTGAACAGCTTCACGCCCCAGGGGGGCATGGAGTCGATTTTGGCCGATGGCAGTTATTTCTGGCGGGTGGCCATGCGCCGCTCCAACACCGTCAGCGGCTACTGGACGGAAGGCCCGCCTTTTGTGGTCAGTTCGGTGACGCCGCTGCCCCTCAGCCCCATCGCCGATGCCGAGATCTCGCAGCAGCCCACCTTCGCCTGGACGGCCGTGCTCACGCCCACCCTCACCCCGCGGGTGGCCGCGGGCCGCTATCAATTGCAACTCGACGACGATCCCAACTTCAGCACGCCCACCCAGTTCGAAACCGATAACACTTCCTTCACCCTGCCCAAGGGCCGCAGCATCGCCGACGGCACCTGGTATTGGCGGGTGGCGGTGCTGCATGATTTCAACAAGACCGGGCCGTTTAGCCCGGTGCAGCGGTTCTACAAGGAGTATCTGGCCCCCACGCTGATCGCGCCGGCCCAGGGCGCTACCAGCGCCGGCCTGCCTGTTTTCACCTGGGCGCCTCTGTCTGGCGCCGCCTATTACCGGATCGAGATCGCTACCAACGAGCAATTCCGCCCCAGCCAGTTCTATCTCACCGACAATACGCGCTTCACGCCGCAGGTGGATTTGAAAGCGGGCGGCTATTATTGGCGTGTGCAGATGTTCGACCGCGATCGCATCTCTGGCCCTTGGGAGATGGGCCGCGTCACTATCGGCCCCATCACCGATCAGTTGTATCTGCCGGTGCAGTTGGCGGGATGGGGGGAGGATTAGACGAAGGCTAATGGCTAATGGTCAATGGATGACCCGTTCTGAGTATCTTTGGCACTGATGTGCGGATAACAGTCAATTAAATTAATAATTGTAACAATTCACCTTATTTTGTCATTGCGAGGGGCGATAGCCCCGAAGCAATCCCCAACGTTGCTTGAATCCCCAAAAAATGACGAGTCACCTTGGGGATTGCTTCGCTGCACTCGCAATGACACATCAGGTGAACTGTTACTAATAATTAATAGTGGAAGCGGTGTCAGCGGGGGATGAAGCGGACGCGCAGGGTGGGGCTCTGGTCGGGGGGCCAGCTTTCCAGGCTGGCGATGGCCACACGGCCATTAGGCCCGCTCATGGCAATGGCCAGATAGCCGCGTTCCGGGTCAGGCCCCTTCGCATCCCAGGCCGCGATCTGCTCCCGCACGGCAATGGCCAGATCCCCCAGCGCCGGCGGCACGGGCACAGGCTCGCCAGGATTGAAGGCGATGGGTGCGCTGGCAAAGGTCACGGCGGCCGGGTCGAACGCCTGCGTATTGAGCACGATTAGCTGCTTGCCCCAGGCCCCGCTCTCCAGATAGAGATGGAGGACGAGCGTCGCTTCCAACACCTCGGCCCCGGCTGGCAAGAGACTGCGATCGAAGAGGAGCAGGGCATTGTCCTGGCCGCTGTTGCGCACGATCAAGCCGGGCTGGTTATTGTAGTTTTCAGCAGCCGCGGCGGTAGCCACCCAGGTATCGGCCAGCAGAGGCAGGGTCGCTACCACCTCCACGGTCACGGCGGCGGCAGCCTGGCCGCTGTCGCCATCATCATCCTCCACGCGCACCGTGACGGTGTAGCGCCCGCCCCGGTCGTAGCGGTGTTCCAGGGTGAAGGTCTTGTCGGGGTTCAGGTTCAGGGGCTGCGGGCCGCCGCCGTCGCCAAAATCGACCGTCGCTGTCCACACATCCGCGCCGGCGTCGCTGAACAGGCCCGCGGCCCGGTACACTTCGCCCGCGATCAGGGTGGCGTCCGCGTCCAGGTGCACGCGGGGCGGATCATTGTGCACGGTGACGGGGAAACCGGCGCTGTCGCCGGCGTCGCCATCCGTCACCGTCATGTTCACCATGAATTGGCCGGCATCGGCGTAGCGATGGCGGAGCAGAAAACGCTGATCCGCGGCGATGGTCAGGGGCTGCGGGCCCGCGCCCTCGCCAAAATCGACCGTCGCTGTCCACACATCCGCGCCCGCATCTTCCACCCAACCCGTCACCTGCAGTTCCTCCCCTTCGGTCAGGGCGAGGGCGGCGGGCAGCCCCATGATCACCGGCGGCGCGTTGGTCACGTTGACTGCGAGCGTGGCCTCAGCCTGATCCTGGCCATCGTCGATGCGCACCGTGAGGGTGTAGATGCCATCGCGAACGTAACGATGCGCCAGGGCAAAGGTCTTGTCGGGGTTGAGGGCCAGGGCCTGGGGGCCGTCGCCATCGCCAAAGTCGACGGTGGCGCGCCAGGTGTCGGGGTCGGGGTCGCTGAACTGGCCGGCGGCGGTGAAGAGATCCCCCTCCTGCCAGGGCCCGGCGGCGCCGAGGGTGATCTGCGGCGGCGTGTTGCGCAGGGGCAGCGTGTGGGCATAACTGCGCAGGGGCTTGCCGTCGGCGAGATAGAAGATCAACTCGGCGGTGAGGGCGCGCTGGCCAGGGTGGGGCTGCACTTGCACGCTGAACCCGCCCCCCATCTCGGCCCCGGCATTGAGTTGGCCCAGAAAGACGAACCCGGTCACCTCGGCGGCGGCCAGGGCCTGAAGATCGCCCTGCTGCCAGGCGGCCACGGCCTGCTGCGGCGAGACGCCGACGGGGAAGAACTCGCCGCTGACACTGCCCGGCACATACACCGCGCCCGCGGGCAGGGAGACGAAGCCCAGGTAGTGCGCGGCCGCGCCCACATTGCGGGCCGCGAATTGAAACGTCACCACATCGCCGGTGGCCGCGGCCGGCGCCGAGGCCGCGGCCGCGCCGCTCAGTTCGTGGAAGGCCTGCCACACCCGCACCACGGCCTGCTCCTCGCTCTGCGCCATCACGGCGATGTGCAGGCCATAGTGGGCGGCGGCGTCGCCGGGGTGCCCCGATCCCAGCCGCCGGCCAGGCGCGACCTCCACCCCGTACAGATCTGTGTACGGCTCGCCATCGGGCCAGGTGATGGGCGTGGAATATTCGCCGCGGGCAGGGATGACCGCGCTGGCATCCCAGTCGCGCAGGTAGATGAGCGAGCCGGCGCCGGGGTAGAAAAAGCCGGGCGTGTAGCCCAGCGCATCGTGAAACGCGGGGCGACCGGCGCGGCTGGGCCAGGTTTTGGTCTCCAGCGGGACGCTGCTCCAGCGATAGGTGTCCCAATCGAAGCCGAGGCGGGCGGTCCAGGGCAGGGTGGGGGTGTGAGAGAAGAGGGCGTCGCCGGACGCCACGCGCCCGCTGATCGGCACACCCACCCACGCCCCCTGATAATTGGGGGAGACGGTGTCGAAATAGAGGGGATCGTAATGCGCCTCCACGGCCAGCAGGCCATATTTGGGGCCATAGCTGGGCGGCGCGTCCAGGGTGCTGCTCAGTTCATAATCGAAAGGCTCGCCCAGATTGCGATAGCTGATCAACAGGCCAGGCGTGGTCGCGGGCAGCCGGTTCACCTTCGTTTCCCGCGCCGGCGGGTCGGAAAAGACCAGTTGGTAGGGGTCGTCGAGCGACCGGTCGAAGCCGTTATCATCTCGCCACTCCACCAGATAATAATGATCGGTGTACTCGACCAGCGGCACCCGCTGCCAGCCCTCGTTCTGCCAGTCGCTGAGGTCGAACTCCAGCTCGTTGCTGTAGAGATTGCCGAATTCGTCGTCGAGCGAGAGGTTGTCCACCCACCAGCCGGCGTAGGCGGTGGAATCGTCGGTGATGTAGCGCAGGCGCAGGTGCACGGTCTGATTGCGGTAGGCCGAGAGGGCGAAGCGCAGGCGGGCGTTGCCGCTGCCGGTGATCCCCCAGCCCAGGTTGCGGCCGTGTGGGTTGCTGCCGGTGAGGATGCCATCCAGGTCGCGCAGCACTTGCCAACTGCGGCCTGCATCGCTGGAGAGTTCGATGAAGCCATAATCCCAGCCGGCTTCTATCTCCCATGCCGCGTCGAAGGAGAAGAGGATGGTGCTGCCCGCGCCGCGCAGATCGAAGCTGCGCCACAGCCGGTGGTCGAGGTCATTGCCCGATCCGGCCCAGAGGCCGCCGCCGGCGCCGGCGCGGTTTTCCACCGCCAGCTCCTGCGGCGGCAGGCGGATGATCAGGCCGTCGCCGAGGCCGGCGGGGGTGTGGCGGGCGCGGCCCAGCAGATAATCGGCCTGCGGGTCGTCGTAGGCGATGACCAGAGGCTGCCGCCAGCCCAGCAGCCAATCTTGCCAGAGCGTGTGGCCCACGGGCCGGGCGCCGCCCAGCGGCCCCCCCCACACCCCCGCGGCCAGCGCCCCCCAAAAGCCGTTGGAGGTGTCCCCATCCAGGGCGTAGAGGTCGGGCAGGCCGATGTGATGGGCGAATTCGGTGTGCAGCGCGCCCAAATCCACCTGCTCTGGCAGCAGGGCGAAGGGATCGAGAAAGTAATCATCGCTGGGATCGTCCGGGGTGGCGTGGCCGCCGATCTGCGGCCGGGGCAGGCCGGCGGCGCTGAAGGTGGCGCTGCTGCGGCTGAGGCGATCGGGGTTGCCCCCATCCTGCCAGCCCTGCCCGGCATGGATGATGAAAGCCAGGTCGATGATGTGGTCGCCGTCCGCGTCGAAGCGGGCCCAGTCCATGCCATTGCCGTGGGCAAGGCGGATGGCGGCAGCGACATCCTGCAGGAAGGGGAGGAAGTTGGCGTCGGTGTCGGGCTGGGCGCGACAGCGGCCATCTGCGCCCTGGGTGTAGGCGGCGTAGCCGTAATATTCGTGGGCGTGGGGCAGTTGCAGGATCGTGGGCAGGATGCCGCCCCCCACCTGATAGCGCCCGCGTGACATTTCCAGCAAGTAGTTGTTTAGGGTGTAGCCGCGCAGATCGATGCCCCCCAGATCGGGGCGGACAAGGCCGTAGCCGGGCGCGTCCGCGCCCACGCCGAAGATGACCGACTCGTAATCGGCCAGGGTGATGCCGGGCTTGTAGAAGGTGAAATTGTCGCGGGGGCCGGGGGGAGGGTCCTGGCCCAGGGCCAGGGGCGCGAAGGTGAAGGGCGTGGGCGTGCAAGCGCCGGTGGCCGGATGGGGGTAGGGCCGGGTGATGGCGTCGGCGCCGGCGAATTCGACGACGACGGCCAGGATGGCGACCGGTGGGGTGGGCAAAGAGGCCTCGGCCGCGGCCACATCCCCGCGCAATAGCGCCTTTTCGCGGGCCAGCAGGCGCTGGAAAGCGGCGGGGTCGGGGCCGAGCCGGGTTTCTTTTTGCATCTGTTGGAACCAGGCAACGACGGCTTGCTGCGCCGGCGCCGTCCCTGCCGCCGCGGCTGCCGCGGGCAGGCTGCCATCGGCGACGAGCAAATCGGCCACCAGATGAGCGCGGGGCGGGGTGAGGCGTCGCCAGGGTGCGGGCGGGGTTGGGGCCGCGGGCGGGGCTGCGGCGCTTGCGCCCCCCTGCCCACCCCCGGCAACCAGCAGCAGCGCCGCGATCAGCAGGGGCAAAAGAGAAGAAAATTTGCAAAAGGGCAGGAACACCCGCTGCCAAAGTCCGGTCATGGCGCGCTCCACGCAGAGAAAAAGGGCTGAGGAAGAGGTTCGACTCCAAGAACTACCGGTCAAGACGGGCGCAGCGGGGGGAGGAAACGGGCGAGGCAGGGGATCCGGGCGTGGTCGCCCCCTGTCTGGGGCCGGTCAGTCGCCGATCTTCGTTCCATTGGTCACTTTGACACTGTTTTCAGCAGCGTGCTATAATCGGGCCTCTTCTGCCTCCCCGCATAGCGCCCGGTTTTTGAAGGCGCGCTCTTTTTCTAATCCAACTCAATCTCTGAGGGTGTTCGTGTCTTATGGCTGATACCGAAACGAAATCATCCACCACCCCGCCCTCTCCTCAGGAGCGGGCCGCTGCTGCCAAAGAACGAGCCGCAAGCCATGCCAAACCTGCTGCCCCAGGCGGCGAGGAGGGTGGCCTCGATGAAGCAGCGCAACGTTTCCAGGCTGTGAAGGGGCGTCAGGCGACGCAAAGCCGCAAGGAACGTGAACAGGAGTTGTTGCAACGCGCCGTCAGCGTGGCGCCGCGCAGCAGCGTCGAGAAGATGCCGCAAGCCAAGGTGGCCAAAACCGAGCCGTTGCCGATCAACCGCCGCGAATTCCTGACGTATGCCTGGGGCGCGGCCTTGGCGTTGGTGACGGTGCAGGGCACTGCCGCCACCCTGTGGTTCTCCTATCCCCGCTTCCGCGCCGGGGAATTCGGCGGCGTTTTTACCGTGACCGATCTGCCGGAGGTGGGCGCCAAGCCGGGGGAAAACCTGACCGGCAAGTTCTGGTGGGCGCACACCGAGGATGGCATGAAGGCGCTGTACAAAGTCTGCACCCATCTCGGCTGCCTGTACGAATGGAAAGATCAGACCGGACGCTTCGAATGCCCCTGCCACGGCTCCAAATTTCGCCAGGATGGCCGCGTCATTCATGGCCCCGCCACCCGCGACCTGGACGAGTTCGTGGTGACGGCCATGGATACCGGCGGCCAGCAGGTGGCGCAGACCGCCATCGTGGCGGGCGAGGGCAATCAAGAAAAGCTGCAAGCGGTGCCCGCGCAGTCGGGCCTGGTCTACAAAGTTGATACCGGTCGCAAGTTGCTTGGCCGCCCTCTCGACCCCGATCTTTTGGAGGGTTAATCCATGAGTCTCATTCAGGACATTCAGGGCCGCGGACTGCGCGGTTTTGTGGCCGACAAGGCCGATCAGACGTTCACACGCGTCACCGCCGGCATTCCCTGGCGCGACTTTCGGGGCATGTTGCGGGGAGATGACCCGCCCCGCCCCAATCCTCGCCTGAAACCGCATTCAGAATCCTTCTGGCTGCACATCAAACCATCCTATTACCACGAATCGGTCACCCGCTTTACCCACACCTTCCGCTTGGGGCTGCTCAGCACCTACCTTTTTGTGATCGAGATCATCACCGGCCTGTTGCTGATGATCTGGTACGCGCCCACGCCGGAGCGGGCCTACAGCGACATGGTGCGCCTGCTTTCCAACGTGCCCATGGGCCAGTTGATGCGCGATGTGCACCGCCTGGCAGCCGAAGCGATGGTGATTGTGGTGGTGTTGCACATGTTCCGCACCTATCTCACCGGATCGTACAAGAAACCGCGGCAATTCACCTGGCTGACCGGGGTGGTGCTGCTGGCCGCCACCCTCTTCCTCAGCTTCTCCGGCTATCTGCTGCCCTGGGATCAGTTGGCCTTCTGGGCGGTGACGATCGGCACCAGCATGGCCGAGGCCTCACCCACGCCGCCCGGCGCCGGCCCCATCGGCGAGTTGTTGATCGGGCAGAGCGATTGGGTGGGCACGGCTGTGAACTTGCTGTTGCGCGGGTCGCCCGATATCGGGGCCAGCGGCCTGTTGCGCTTCTATCTGCTGCACGTCTTCTTCCTGCCCCTGCTGGTGATCGTCTTCTTCTTCGTCCATTACTACAAGGTCGTGCATTTTGGCATCTCTCTGCCCGCCAAAGAAGAGGAAGTGGGCCAGGATTCGGCCAACCGCGTGCCGGCGGATCGCCGTCGCTACTATCTGATGGACATCGCCATCGATGAGATCGTGTTCCTTTCTGTGGTCACCTTCATCCTCATGGCCATGTGCGCCTTCTTCTACGACGCCAAGCTGGAGAACATCGCCAACCCGTTGAAGACGCCGTTGCACACCACCGCGCCCTGGTACTTCTTCTGGCTGCAAGGGCTGCTGAAGGTCGGCGACAAGGTGCTGTGGGGGTTGTTCATCCCCGCGGTTTTCGTCGGCCTGATCACGCTCGTACCCTACCTCGACTACAACCCCAGCCGTCGCGGCAAGGATCGGCGGGTGGCGTTGGGCCTGGGCTTCCTGGTAGCGTCAGCGATCATCGTGCTTTCGTTTATGGGCCTGCCCCTCTACGCCGTCGAATCCCCGCCGGCGGAGGAGGTGGTGCAGGAGTTCATGCCGGAAGAGGGCGTGGGGCCGGTGCGCGAGGTGCCCTGGGCCGAGTTGGTGCCCGGCATCTACCGCACCGACACATTCGAGGGCAGCGTCCCCCTCTCGGAATTCGAGCATGTCTTCCTGGAGTTCAAGGAGCGCATCGAGCGTGATCCTGGCCTGCAGGGAGGGGTGGGCAGCATCACCGTCGAACCTGCCCAGCCCGGCCTCAAGCGCATCCGCTTCCAGATCGATTACTTCGATTTCGAGGGCGCGCCGGCGCAGTTCATCAAAGATTTCTACCTGCACGAAAACTCACTCTACTGGCACGACTTCCAGTTCTAGGCCCCCGGGAGAGACTCGTTTATGTACGGCATTTCTCGACTCATCATCGCCACGTTGGCCATAGTCGGTATGATCGTGGTGGTTCTGGTTTATGGCGCCGCCGAGTCGGCCCGCATGGCCCGCTTCGACGCCAATTTTGCCGGCCGCCAGGTCGAAGCCGGGGCGCTGATCTTCTACGAAGCCTGCGCTTCCTGTCACGGCGCCAATGGTGAAGGGCTGGTTGGCCCGGCCCTGAACGCTGCGGATCTGCTGATCAGCGCCGAAGGGGAGACGCGGCCCCCCCGCCTGCTGCAGAAGAATTGGGCGGGCGATCTGCGCAGCTATCTCGAAGGCGCCATCACCTACGGCCGCCCAGGCACGGTCATGGTGGCCTGGGGCCAGAGCGCGGGCGGCCCCTACCGTCCCGATCAGGTGCACGCGGTGGCCAGCTTCATCATGAACTGGGGCGTGGACCCCGGCAAGAAGTGGGGCGGCGCGCCCGAACGCACGGCCCTGGGCGGGGTGACGCCTGTGGATGTGCCCGTGGCCAGCCTGGGCGAACCGCCGGCCCGCGATGTGCGCAGCGCCGCTCTGGGCCGCTATCTGTTCGAAGGCCCCCTCGGCTGCGATACCTGCCACGTCTTCAATGGTCACGGCGCCAACGTGGGCCCGAACCTGGATGACGTGGTGGCGCGCATGGGCCGCGACTACGTCTACCAATCGATCATCAACCCCAATTTCTTCGCCTCTGCAGGGCACGCGCCGGGGGCCATGCCCGAAACCTTCGAGTTCAATCTCACCGATATCGAGATCGAGTCGATCATCGATTACCTGGAGACGCCGGCCGGCGTTCCCTCCTTCGAAACCCCGGCCGCAGAGGTGGAGACAGGCCCCTTGGGGCCGGAGAATGGCCAACAACTGGCCCAGGCCAACGGCTGTGTGGCCTGCCATTCGATCGATGGCAGCGTGGTGATTGGCCCCAGTTGGAAGGGCCTGTGGGGCAGCGAGCGCCAATTCGAGGGGGGCGGCAGCGCCATCGCCGACGCCGATTATCTGCGTAACTCTATCCTCGACCCCGCCAGCCAGCTGGTGGCCGGCTTCCAGAATCTGATGCCCGCCACCTATGCCAACACCCTCACCACCGCCCAGATCGAGGACATCATCTCCTACATCGAAACGTTGAAGTAGGGGGGGGTGGTTGGTTGGTTAGTTGGTTGGTTGGTTAGTTGGTTAGTTGGTTAGTTGGTTAGTTGGTTAGTTGGTTAGTTGGTTAGTTGGTTAGTTGGTTGGTTGGTTGGTTGGTTGGTTAGTTGGTTGGTAGATTGGTAGATTGGTAGGCAGATCGCCGCTAATCTACCAATTTACCAATCTACGTAACAATTCACCTTATTTTGTCATTGCGAGTGACCCATCCCGCCGCAGCGGGATGCGCCCTGGCAAGAAACTGGCAGGAGCCGGGAGTTTCTAGGTAG
>JAANMX010001725.1_pt1 | contig 23927 bp, 25 predicted proteins | sample 7279681 | NCBI WGS metagenome assembly JAANMX01 (sample SAMN14094542, study PRJNA606508) | bioreactor metagenome | isolation source: A lab-scale SPAN reactor treating ammonium-rich wastewater day 351 | place: Ireland: Galway | collected 2018-01-01
TCGCCCGCGACCAGGGGCGAGATCTTCTCCCGGACCTGCGCATGATAGGCGTCGAGCCAGGCGATCTCGGCCGGGGCGAGCAGGCCGGGCTCGATGAGGCGACGGTCGATCGGGGCGAAGGTCAGGGTCTCGAAGCCCAGCATCTCGCGCCCGTCGGGGCTGCCCTGTTCCTCGACCACGATCAGGTTCTCGATGCGGATGCCGAAGCCGCCCTCGCGGTAATAGCCGGGCTCGTTCGACAGGATCATGCCGGGGGCCAGCGGGATGTCCGAGATGCGCGAGATCCTGACCGGCCCCTCATGCACCGAAAGGCCGGCGCCGACGCCGTGCCCGGTGCCGTGGTCGTAATCCATGCCCTCGGACCACAGCGGCGCGCGGGCCAGCGCGTCGATATGGCAGCCCGCGAGGCCCTTGGGGAACTGCACCCGCGACAGCGCGATCATGCCCTGAAGCACGCGGGTATAGGGCCGCTGCACCGCCGGATCGACCGGGCCCATCGGCAGGGTGCGGGTGATGTCGGTGGTGCCGTTGGCATATTGCCCGCCGGAATCGACCAGCAGCACATGGCCGGGCAGGATGCGCAGGTTGCTTTGCCGGTCGACATGGTAATGCGGGATCGCGGCATGCGGGCCAGTGGCCGCGATGGTGTCGAAGCTGATGTCGAGGATGCCGCGCGCCACGCGCAGTTCCTCGAGCTTGGTGGCCACGTCGATCTCGGTCAGCGGCTCGGCGTCCAGATGCGGTGCGCGGGCGTCGAGCCAGCACAGCAGTTCCGTCACCGCGGCGCCGTCCTGCAGATGGGCGGCGCGCATCCCGGCGATCTCGGCCGCGTTCTTGCGCGCTTTCGGCAGGATCACCGGATCCGGGGCTTCGGCGATGGGGGTCTTCATGCTTTCGATCAGCGCGAACACCTGCTCGGGCGCGCTGGCGGGGTCGACCCGCACCGGGCCGGCCAGGTTGGTCAGCGCCGGGGTCAGCGCATCGAGCGGCAGGATCGAGACCGCGTTGCCAAGCGCTGCCCGCACCTCCGCGCCGAACTTGGCCGGGTTGGTGAAGACGGCGACATGGCCGTTCTCCTCGATGATGGCGAAGCCTTGCACCACCGGGTTCTTCGGCACGTCGGCGCCGCGGATGTTCAGCAGCCACGACACCGAATCGGGCAGGGTCAGCACCGCTGCCTGCTGTCCGGCATCGCGCAGCGCGCGGGCGATGCGGGCGCGTTTCTCGGCCGCAGTCTCGCCGGCGATCTCGTCGGGCCAGAGGCGGACCGCGCCCACCGGCGCCTCGGGCTGGTCGGTCCAGATCGCATCGACCGGGTTCGTGTCGAGCGCGATCAGCGCGATGCCCGAGCCGGCCAAGCCCTTTTCCATCTCGCGGATTTCGCGCCGCGTGTGCAGCCAGGGATCGTAGCCGATGCGCCCGCCCTCGGGCAGGGCCTCGCGCAGCCAGTCGGCGGGTTTCGTCTCCGGCCAGGGCACCGGGGTGAAATGCGCGGGGTCCACCTGGGCCTTGACCTGCACGCGATAGCGGCCGTCGATGAACACGCCGGCGCGGTCGGGCGTGACGATACAGAAGCCGGCGCTGCCGGTAAATCCGGTCAGCCAGGCCAGCCGCGCATCCCGCGCCGCGACATATTCGCCCTGATGGGCGTCAGCGCGCGGCACCAGGAAGCCGTCGAGCCCGCGCGCGGCCAGTTCGCGGCGCAGCGCCGCCAGCCGGGGCGGATGCGCGGCGGGGTCGGAGTGGCTGTCATAGGTCTGGAACATGCTTGCCTCTGGGTCTTGTTCTGGATGTCAGGCGCGGGCCAGCGCCTCGTGTGCGCCGGGCAGGGTGCGGGCCAGCCCGTCGGCCACCGCCTGGGCGCTGCGGCGGTGGTGGAAATCGGCAGCGACGCGGGCGCGGGAGGCCTGCGCCAGCCGCCGCGCCTCGTCGGGATCGGCGTGGAGCCGGGCGATTTCGTCCGCCATGACCTCGGGGCGTTCGGGCGGTACCAGGATCGCGTCGCGGCCCGAGGTGATCAGCTCGTGATTGCCGCCGACATCGGTGACGACCACTGGCATCTCCATCGCCATCGCCTCCATGATCGCGACCGAGATGCCTTCGTTCAGGCTGGCCAGCGCAAAGACATGCGCGCGCTCCAGCCCCTCGCGGACCGAGGTTTCGTTGACCGCGCCCAAGAGCGTGACTGCATCGCTGAGCCCCTTTTCCGCGATCAGCGCGTCGAACTGGCGGTGATAGCCGGTGCCGCCCTGTTCGTCCTCGCCGGCGATCTCCAGCCGGGTATCGATGCCGCGGGCGCGCAGCAGGGCGACCGTCTGGATCAGGTGGTCATGGCCCTTGACCGCGTTCAGCCGGCCGCAGCTGAAGATGCGCAGCGGCTCGCCCGGCGCGGGCGGTTGCCAGGGGGTCTGGCGCCGGATCTGGTCGAGGTCCACCCCCATCGGCGCGACATTGATCACCGCCGGGCGGTCGGTGCCGATCTCGCGCTCGGCCACCTGCGTCAGCAATTGCGAGATGATGGTGGCGAAGCGCGCATGGCGCCATTTCTGCCGCTGGTTCGGCCCGTAGCCCTCCAGCGTCGGGCCGTGCAGGGTCAGGCTGTAGCCGGGCCCGCCCAGCCTTTCGGCGAACATGGCGATATTGGCGCTGTCGGCGCAGCTGTGGACATGGACGTGGTTCCAGCCCTGCTGGCGGGCGATGCGCTTGAGCCGCGCGCCCATGGCCAGCAGCGCCAGCATCCGCAGCCGGCCCTTGAGCCCCTGCGCCTCGGCGGTCATCGCCGCGCCCAGGCCCCGCGCCCAGCCGGCGGGCCCCGAGCGCAGGAATTCCGCAAGGATGCCCAGGCCCTCGCCGCCCAGGGGCATCAGGTAGCGGGTCTGCGCCTGCGCCTCGGCGGCCCAGCTGTGCGAGGCGACGGCGCGCGGCGGCGGGCGGGTCGAGATCAGCTCGGCCTCGATCCCCAGCTCCGCCAGCGCCTGCCGTTCGCGCCACAGGAAGATATGGGTCTGGCCCGGAAATTCGGGAATGAAGAAACCGATCTTCAGCACGTCAAAACCCCTTGGCCTGCGAGGCGGAAAAACGGCCCCGGTCCTGCGAAATTGGTCGCATGGGACGCGGGGCAGTTCAAGCAGCCCGAAAGAACAGGTTCAGCCCACGCGGCGCAGGTTCATGGCGCGGGCGCGCTTCCTGGGATCGGCCTCGAACAGGGCGGCGAGCTGTTCGGTCATGGCGCCGGCCAGCTGCTCGGCATCGGTGATCGTCACCGCGCGCTCGTAATAGCGGGTCACGTCATGGCCGATGCCGATGGCCAGCAGCTCGACCTGCTTCTTGCGCTCGATCATCGCGATCACGTCGCGCAGGTGCTTTTCCAGGAAATTCGCCGGGTTGACCGACAGCGTCGAATCGTCCACCGGCGCCCCGTCCGAGATCACCATCAGGATGCGCCGCGCCTCGGGCCGCCGCGACAGCCGGCGATGCGCCCATTCCAGCGCCTCGCCGTCGATGTTTTCCTTGAGGAGCCCCTCTTTCATCATCAGGCCCAGGTTCGGGCGCACCCGCCGCCAGGGCGCGTCGGCGCCCTTGTAGATGATATGGCGCAGGTCGTTCAGCCGCCCCGGCTGCGCCGGCCGGCCTGCGGCCAGCCATTTCTCGCGGCTCTGGCCGCCCTTCCAGGCGCGGGTGGTGAAGCCCAGGATCTCGACCTTGACCTGCGAACGCTCCAGCGTGCGGGCCAGCACGTCGGCGCAGATCGCGGCGATACTGATCGGCCGGCCGCGCATCGAGCCCGAATTGTCCAGAAGCAGCGTCACCACGGTGTCGCGGAACTCGGTGTCCTTTTCGACCTTGAAGGACAGCGGCGTCGTCGGGTTCGCCACCACGCGGGCCAGGCGGCCGGCGTCCAGCACGCCCTCTTCCTTGTCGAATTCCCAGCTGCGGTTCTGCTGTGCCTGCAAGCGCCGTTGCAGCTTGTTGGCCAGGCGCGAGACGGCGCCGCGCAGGGGTTCCAGCTGCTTGTCCAGATAGGCGCGCAGCCGCTCCAGCTCGGCCGGGTCGGCCAGATCCTCGGCGCGGATCTCCTCGTCGAATTCCTGGGCATAGACGCGGTAATCCGGGCTCGCCTCGCTGACCTGCGGCGGCAGGTCCGGGGGCGTCTCGGCCTCGGACATCTCGGCCTCGTCCACCAGCTCCTCGTCGGACTGGTCGTCCATGCTGACCTGGGCCTGGCGCTCTTCCTGGGTCTGTTCCTGCGTGCGCTCGGGGCTGGCCTCGGCCTCGTCGTCCTGGTTCTGGTCGCGGGACTGGTTGTCGCCGGCCTCCTCGTCCTGCTCGGCGTTTTCCTCGGCCTCGTCCTCCTGCGGCTCGTCGGGGTCTTCGCCCAGCTGGTCGCCATAGCCCAGGTCGGCGATCACCTTGCGGGCGAGCCGGGCGAAGGCCGCCTGGTCGGCCAGCACCTCGCCCACATGATCGAGATCGGCGCCGGCCTGTTCCTCGACGAAGGGGCGCCACAGGTCGGCGACATGCTGCGCGGCCGAGGGCAGGGCGCGGCCCGTCGCCGCCTGCCGCACGATATAGCCCGCCGCCACCGCCAGCGGCGCATCGGCCGGGGCCTTGATCTGGCCATAGCCCTTGCGCTCGGCCTCCTGCCCCAGCTTGGCGTCGATGTTGCTGAGCGCGCCGGGCATGTCGCGGGCCCCCAGCGCCTCGCAGCGCGCGGTCTCCATCGCCTCGTAGAGGTCGCGCGCCATCGGTCCGGCGGGCGCGTATTTCGCATGGGTTCCGGCATCGTGGTGGCGCAGCTTCATCGCCAGGGCGTCGGCGGTGCCGCGCGCAAGCAGCACCTCGTCGCGGGTCATGCGGCGGCTGACCTGCGGCAGGCGCATGGTATCGCCCGCCACGCCGGAAGGGTCGGCGGTGAAGGTCACGTTCAGCTCGTGATCCTGGGCCAGGGCGCGGGTGGCCTCGGTCAGGGCCTTCTTGAACGGATCGGCGGGGTTGTCGGATTTTTTCATGATCTATTTCTGGGCCAGTTCAGGCCGGCTGTCGAGAGGACTTGACGCAACAGGTCATGCGCACATATTTACACACGTGGAAATCCTTCGGAACGGCCGCGACATTCTGCGCCGCCTTGCCGCGGAAGGCTGGGAAGAGGTTTCGGTCCGGGGATCGCATCAAAAGTTCCGCAAGGAAGGGCGCGTCGTGATCGTGCCGCACCCCCAAAAGGACTTGCCCCTTGGCACGGCCCGCAGCATCGCGCGCATGGCAGGATGGTTGGAGGACAAGGAATGAAAACCTATCTGGCATTGGTCGAAAAAGCTCCCGACAGCGCCTTTGGCATCCGTTTCCCGGACCTGCCGGGCTGCTTTTCGGCGGCCGATGACGAAAAGGACATCCTGCCGAACGCGGTCGAGGCGTTGGAACTGTGGTTCGAGGACGCCCCGGACAGCCAGCCCCGCGCCTTGGGCGAAATCGCCGCCGAATGCGCGGCAGAGCTGACGGCTGGCGCCTTCCTGATCGCGGTGCCGCATATCCGTCGCATGACCAGGCAGCGCCGGGTGAATGTCAGCATGGATGCCGGAACGCGGGACGCGGTCGATGCGGCGGCAGAGCAATTGGGCCTGACCCGCTCGGGCTTTCTGGCGATGGCGGCCCTGAACGAGATCAAGGGCGGGCATTAGCCCGCCTTGACCGCCGCGCTTTCCGGCAGTTCCTCGTCGAACAGGCGCTGATAGAACTCGGCCACCGTCTGGCGCTCAAGCTCGTCGCATTTGTTCAGGAAGGTCAGGCGGAAGGCATAGCCCACGTTGTCGCCGAAGATGCGCGCGTTCTGCGCCCAGGCGATCACCGTGCGCGGCGACATGACCGTGGAGAGATCCCCCTGCATGAACGCCGTGCGCGTCAGGTCGGCCAGCGTCACCATCTGGCTGATGATCTTGCGGCCTTTCTCGGTGTTGTAGGTCGGGTTCTTGGCCAGCACGATCGCCGCCTCGGCGTCGTGGCTCAGGTAGTTCAGCGTCGAGACCAGCGACCAGCGGTCCATCTGGCCCTGGTTGATCTGCTGCGTGCCGTGATAGAGGCCGGTGGTGTCGCCCAGGCCCACGGTGTTCGCCGTCGCGAACAGGCGGAAATAGGGGTTCGGGGTGATCACCTCGTTCTGGTCCAGAAGCGTCAGCTTGCCGTCCGCCTCCAGCACGCGCTGGATCACGAACATCACGTCGGCCCGGCCGGCGTCGTATTCGTCGAAGACGATGGCGGTCGGGTTGCGCAGAGCCCAGGGCAGGATGCCCTCGTGGAAGACCGTGACCTGCTTGCCGTCCACCAGCTTGATCGCGTCCTTGCCGATCAGGTCGATCCGGCTGACGTGGCTGTCCAGGTTCACCCGCACGCAGGGCCAGTTCAGCCGCGCCGCCACCTGCTCGATATGCGTGGATTTGCCGGTGCCGTGATAGCCCTGGATCATCACCCTGCGGTTGTAGGCAAAGCCCGCCAGGATCGCCAGCGTGGTGTCGGGATCGAACTTGTAGGTCGTGTCGATGTCGGGCACCCGGTCCGAGCGTTCGGCAAAGCCCTTGACCTTCATGTCGCTGTCTAGGCCGAAGACCTCGCGCAGGTCGATCTCTTCGGTCGGTTTCGCGTTCTGATCCAGCATGGGCGGCCCTTTCGATTGTCCCATGCTTGATGAATGATTCCCCGCGCGGGTGCAAGCCGGGCGGGGCGCGGGAACCGTCGCCGCGGCTGCGAATTGCGCATGGGCGCGCCGCCGCCTAGAGTGCCGCGCAGGAACCTGGGACGGGAAACGGACATGAGCGGATTGCTGGCGCTGCTGGATGACGTGGCGGGGATCGCCAAGATCGCGGCCGCATCGGTCGACGACGTGGCGGGCCAGGCGGTCAAGGCCGGCGCCAAGGCCGCCGGCGCGGTGATCGACGACGCCGCGGTGACGCCGAAATACGTCCACGGCTTTTCCGCCGCGCGCGAGGTGCCGATCGTGATGAAGATCGCGCGCGGCTCGCTTTTCAACAAGCTGGTGATCCTGCTGCCCATCGCGCTGCTGCTCTCGGCCTTCGCGCCCTGGGCGATCACGCCGCTGCTGATGCTGGGCGGCTCCTACCTGTGCTTCGAGGGGGCCGAGAAGCTGGTGCATGCGCTCAGCCATCACAAGATAAACGAGCCGCATCTGCAGGCGACCGCCGAGGGCGGGGCCGGGCTGGAAGAGGAACGGGTGCGCGGCGCGATCAAGACCGACTTCATCCTCTCGGCCGAGATCATGACCATCGCGCTGGCCGCGATCCCGAACGGCGATGCGATCTGGATGAAGGCGCTGATCCTGGCGGTGGTGGCGGTGGGCATCACCGTCGCGGTCTACGGCTTCGTGGCGCTGATCGTGAAGGCGGACGATTTCGGCCTGCACCTGCATGAACGCGGCGGCCCTGCCGCGGGGCTGGGGCGGGGCATCGTCCATGTCATGCCGGGCTTCATGAAGGTGCTGACCGTGGTCGGCACCGCGGCGATGATCTGGGTCGGCGGCCAGATCGTCATCCACGGGCTGCATGTGCTGGGCCAGCACCAGCCCTATGACTGGATCCACGGCGCGGCCGAGGCCGCGGCCCAGGCCCTGCCCGCGGCACCGGGCCTTGCCGCTTGGAGCACCACCGCCTTCTTCGACGGCATCTTCGGGGTGATCTGGGGCATGATCCTGATTCCGGTGGCGCATTACGCCGTCACCCCCGCCATCGAGGCGGTGAAGGGCGCGGTGGGCGCCAAGTCCTGACCCTGGCTTGCCCTTGGCCTGCCGCCGGGACTATCAACTGCCATACCAATGCCGCAGGAGATGTCCATGCCGATTCCCGCCCCGGCCCTCGACGCGCTTTCCGCGCTTCTGGGCGCGCGCCTGTCCACCAGCGGCGCCGACCGCGACCTGCACGCCCAGTCCGAGACCTTCCACCGCGCGCCGCCGCCCGATGCGGTGGCCTGGCCGGTCTCGACCCAGGAGGTCTCGCGCATCGCCGCCATCTGCCATGCGCATCGCGTGCCGATGATCGGCTGGGGCACCGGCACCTCGCTGGAAGGGCAGGCGCTGGCGCCGCAGGGCGGGCTGGTGATCGACCTGACCAAGATGGACCGGGTGCTGGAGATCCGCGCCGAGGACATGCAGGTCAGCGTCCAGCCCGGCTGCACGCGCGAGGCGCTGAACCTTGAGCTGCGCGCGACCGGCCTGTTCTTCCCGGTCGATCCCGGCGCCAATGCCTCGCTGGGCGGCATGGCGGCGACGCGCGCCTCGGGCACCACGGCCGTGCGCTATGGCACCATGCGCGACAACGTGCTGGCGCTCGAGGTGGTGCTGGCGGACGGGCGCGTCATCCGCACCGGCACGCGGGCGGCGAAATCCAGCGCCGGCTATGACCTGACGGCGCTCTTCGTCGGTTCCGAAGGCACGCTTGGCATCATCACCGAACTGACCCTGCGCCTGCATGGCCAGCCCGAGGAGGTCGCCGCGGCCGTCTGCGGCTTTTCGACGCTGGAGCAGGCGGTGGAATGCGTCACCGCCACGATCCAGTCCGGCATCCCGATGGCGCGGATCGAGTTCATCGACGCCGACGTGGTGCGCGCCTTCAACCGCGCCTCGGGCACGCAGATGCATGAAGGCCCGCATCTGATGGTCGAGTTCCACGGCTCCTCCGCCTCGGTCAAGGGCGATGCCGAGGCCTTCGGCGCGCTGGCGGCCGAGTTCGGCGGCACCGGCTTCAACTGGGCGACCACGCCCGAGGCGCGGGCGGCCTTGTGGAAGATGCGCCATAACGCCTATCGTTCCTGCCTGGCGCTGCGGCCGGGGGCGACGGCGGTGGTGACGGATGTCTGCGTGCCGATGTCGCATCTGCCCGCCGCGGTGGCGGCGGCAGCCGAGGACATCCGCGCCGAGGGCCTGCTAGGCCCCATCGTCGGCCATGTCGGCGACGGCAATTTCCATGCCCAGATCCTGGTGACGCCCGGCGACGAGGCCGAGCTTGCCGCCGCCAAGCGCGTCGCGCTGCGCATGGCCGAGCGTGCGATCGCGGTGGGCGGCACCATCACCGGCGAGCATGGCGTGGGCATCGGCAAGCGCCCCCTGATGCCCGCCCAGCACGGCGCGGCCATCGGCGTCATGGCGGCGATCAAGCAGGCGCTGGATCCCGAGGGGGTGCTGAACCCCGGCAAGCTGGTGCCCGAGGCCGATTGAGGCCCCTGGGGCCTGCCGTCAGCTGAAGATGAAATCGCCCGCGTCGAGCGCGGCGGAACCGACGCCCACGATCAGGATCGAGGTTCCGCCGGCCAGATCGATACGGCAATCCGCGCCGACATTGGTAAGCACAAGGTCGTCGAACGTCACGCCGCCGCCGGTATTGGTAAGCTGGATCCTGTCGGTGCCGCCCTCGAAATCCATGATGCGGTCGTTTCCTTCGTCGGAATCGTATTTGAAAAGAAAGGTATCGCTGCCGGTATAGCCCGCCAGTGCGTCATTGCCTGCGCCGCCGGACAGGGTGTCGTTTCCTGCCATTCCCAAAAGAAAGTCATCGCCGGCCATGCCATGGATAAGGTCGTTCCCGGCCGCGCCAGAAATCGTGTCGGAGTGCCAGGAAAAATTGAATCCGTAGATGGTGTCGTTGGTCGAACTGCCCCAGATCTGCCCCAGAGCGCCACCTGCTGACTCATAATCTCCTATGCTGGAAACATCGATAATTCCGGCGCCTTCTACCATGAGTTCCTTGTTCGTCCTGTTTTCCAGAACCTCTACCCAAGACACCTTCCCTAGTTTTATGGCAAGCAAGCTGCTGCTGGTGGTCGCTTCTGCCGCTATGGTATCCTCGCCAGAGCCGCCAGAAATATCATCGCCTGCAAGGGAATAATAATCCCTCACGTCGTTTACGATTATGACGTCATCTCCGCCGTCTCCATAGATGGTGTCCTTTCCATTTCCCCCCCATGATCCAAATCGTTGCCGGCCCCGCCCATGATGATGTCAGCACCGTCCATGCCGTAAATCGTGTCATTGCCGGCGCTGCCCAGGATAAAATCGTTTCCGGTGCCGCCGGTGATGCGGTCATTGCCGCTGGTGCCCGTGTAAGTCGCCATTAACCATCTCCACATGAAACAAAAAATTATAAATATCTTTCAGTTGCTTGCAGGAAGAGGATAGCCTATCAACCAACGATGTGCAATGTTTTTAATTGAACGGAATCGTTTCCATGCAGCTTTCATCTGCCGGTATTGCTCTGACCATCCTCAGCCAGCGTGATCCCTCTGCTGCCATCGCTGGACAGGGTGCGACGGCGACTGATGGCGTTGCCGGGCCACAGGCTGCGCCGATCCTGGACAGTCCGGGCGCCTCTGACAGATATGTTCCGGCCAGTGGCGCGTATGACCCGGCCAGCGGCCTTTACGACAGCGAATATATCGAGCGAATGGTTGCCGAAGGCAAGCGGAAAGCGGAACTCCGATATGCGCTCGGGGACGGTTCCAGAAGCCCGTTCGACCCGGAAATTGCCGATGCATTTGGATTTAAGAATGTGTGGGAGAAAACGCTCTCTGATCCCCGCAAGGTTTTCCCCGGCCATTTCGTAACTGCGCAGGAAATTCCCATGGGAACAAGGGCGCCGCAGCGCGATGCGGATTTTCTGTCGCGGCGTGACGCGATGGCCAATGCGTATCATTTCGCGACCGCATTGGTGAAAGCTGCGCGGGACGTCATCGGTTCCAGGATCGGGATAGAAACCCACAAGGATCAGATGCTGGATGCCTCTGGCAGGCTTTATGGTATCGGCTCGGACGGCCGCGCCGGCAGCGGCGACTGGAAGGCCGCAATAGAACGCGGAACCTATATCATACTGCATGAAATGGGGGAAATGGAAAAGATGGCGGCCTCTCTGGCCAATCTGTTCAGCTTCGATTCGACCAGCGTGACGCAGCCGGCCTATGACGGCAGCTTCCAGGGTTTCAGCATTACCCATGGCACGCTGGGCAAGATCATGGACGTGTCCGCCGACGGAACGCTTACGCTTTACGATGCCGAAGGCACCGCCTATTCGGCCGAGGAATATAACGCGGCCAATATCGACGGCGGCATCCCGCAGCTGCATAACGACCTGATCCGCCAAGCCGACGACCGCGCCGCACTTGCCAGCCGCGGGGTCCGCAGGGAGGCGTCGGGCAGGATCGTGCCCCTTTGACCACGGTCTCCGCCGCCGCTGACAAACTCGTGACTGTCACGCCATCGTGACAGAGCGTCGCACCTTTGCGATAAGGACGGACAGGCGCCGAACACAGGCGCAGGGACGAAGGCGCCGGAAAGGCGCGGGCAGAGGGCAGAGATGACATTCCTGGGCAAGATTATGGCAGTGCTGGCGCTGGTCGCGCTGGCCTCCTGCGGGGGGCCCTCGAGCGGGCCGGCGGTGATGGCGGGGCAGGGCAGCGGCCCGCAGTTCGGCGACAGCGCGCCGCATCCCTGGATCGGCGGGCATCCCTATGACCACCCGGTCCACGGCATCGACATCTCGCGCTGGCAGGGCGAGATCGACTGGCACCGGGTGCGCAGTTCGGGCATCAGCTTCGCCTTCATCAAGGCGACCGAAGGCGGCGACCATGCCGACCCGAACTTCCGCCGCTACTGGCAGGAGGCGGCGCAGGCCCGCATCCCGCGCGGCGCCTATCACTATTTCTATTTCTGCCGCTCGGGCTCGGAACAGGCGGCCTGGTTCATCGCCAACGTGCCCAGGGAACGCGGCGCCATGCCGCCGGTGCTGGACCTGGAATGGACCGCCTCCAAGACCTGCCCGCATCGCCCGGCCAGCCACGAGGTGCTGCGCGAGGCCAAGATCTTCAAGGACATCCTGCACCGGCACTATGGCCAGCGCCCGATCATCTACACGACGGTCGATTTCTACCGCGACAACAACCTCGGCTCCTGGCCCGAGGAGTTCTGGCTGCGCTCGGTCGCGGGCCATCCGCGCATCGTCTATCCCGGCCAGCGCTATACGTTCTGGCAATATACCGGCACCGGCATCGTGCCGGGGATCCGCGGCAACGTGGACCTGAACGTCTTTGCGGGCTCGCCCGCGCAGTGGCGGGCATGGCTGAGCCAGCGCCTGCAATAAGGCGCGGCCTGCTCTGGGCCGAATTCGCGGCGCTCTACCTGGGGGCGCCGCTGGTCATCGCGCTGTTCCTGCCCGGCCACTTGCTGTTCGAGGCGCTGGCGGTGTTCAGCCTGGCGGGGCTGGGCCTCTTGTGGCGCACCGGCGGCTTTCACTGGCACAGTCTGGTGCGCGGCTGGAGCCGCTTGCCCTGGCGCGAGATCCTGGCCATCGCGCTGGCCACCCTGCTGACGGGGCTGGCGATCCTGGCGCTCGACCGGCCGAACTCGATCTTCCAGATCGTGCGGCAGCGGCCCGAGTTCCTGCCGGTGATCTGGGTGTTCTACCCGATCCTCTCGGCCCTGCCGCAGGAGCTGATCTTTCGCCCGCTGTTCTTCCACCGCTACGCCGCGCTGCTGCCGGCGGGGCAGGGGGCGATCGCGCTGAACGCGGCGGTGTTTTCCTTTGCGCACCTGATGTATTGGTCCTGGGTGGTGGCGGTGCTGACCTTCGTCGGCGGCTGGTTCTTTGCCCGCGCCTATCTGGAGCGCGGCTTCCCCTCGGCCTGGGTCTTGCATGCGGTGGCGGGGAATGTCCTCTTTGCCGTCGGCATGGGCGCCTATTTCTACACCGGCAACGTGGTGAGGCCGTTCTGATTGCTTGACTTCGCCCGCGCGGCGCGGTTCATGCGGGGCCGATACGCAAGGGGAAAAACGATGAGCGCCTATCGCAGCCATACCTGCGGCGAGCTGACCGCCGCTGCCGCCGGGTCCGAAGTCCGTCTGTCCGGCTGGGTCCACCGGGTCCGCGACCATGGCGGGGTGCTGTTCATCGACCTGCGCGACCATTACGGCATCACCCAGGTGATCGCCGACAGCGACTCGCCCGCCTTCCCGGCGCTTGAAAAGCTGCGGGCCGAGACGGTGATCCGCATCGACGGCCGCGTCAAGCTGCGCGACCCGAGCCTGGTCAACCCCAAGCTGCCCACCGGCGAGATCGAGGTCTATGCCACCGATATGGAGATCCTGGGCGCCGCGGACGACCTGCCGCTGCCGGTCTTCGGCGACCAGGACTATCCCGAGGAGACGCGGCTGGCCTATCGCTTCCTCGACCTGCGCCGCGAAAGCCTGCACAACAACATCATGCTGCGCTCGCGCGTGGTCAAATGGCTGCGCGACGCGATGTGGGACCAGGGCTTCACCGAGTTCCAGACCCCGATCATCACCGCCAGCTCGCCCGAGGGCGCGCGCGACTTCCTGGTGCCCTCGCGCCTGCATCCGGGCAAGTTCTACGCCCTGCCGCAGGCGCCGCAGCAGTTCAAGCAGCTGATCATGGTCGCGGGCTTCGACAAGTATTTCCAGATCGCGCCCTGCTTCCGCGACGAGGATCCGCGCGCCGACCGCTCGCCCACCGATTTCTACCAGCTTGACGTCGAGATGTCCTTCGTCGAGCAGGAGGACGTGTTCCGCGCCGTCCAGCCGGTGATCCAGGGCCTGTTCGAAACCTTCGGCGGCGGCCGCCGGGTCGACGCGACCTGGCCGCGCATCCCCTATGCCGAGGCGATGCTGAAATACGGCTCGGACAAGCCCGACCTGCGCAACCCCATCGAGATGCAGGTGGTCAGCGAGCATTTCCGCGGCTCGGGCTTTGCGATCTTCGCGAAGTTGCTGGAGCAGGAGGGCACCGAGGTCCGCGCCATTCCCGCGCCCACCGGCGGCTCGCGCAAGTTCGCCGACCGCATGAACGCATTCGCCCAGCAGCAGGGCCTGCCCGGCATGGGCTATATCTTCTGGCGCAAGGCCGAGGACGGCACGACCGAAGCCGCCGGCCCCATCGCCAAGGCGCTGGGCCCCGAGAAGACCGAGGCGATCCGCACCCAGCTGGGCCTGGGCGAAGGCGACGCGGCCTTCTTCCTGGGCGGCAAGCCCGAGGGTTTCGAGGCCGTCGCCGGCCGCGCGCGCAACGAGATCGGCCGCGAGCTGGGCCTGATCGACGAGAACCAGTTCAAGTTTGCCTGGATCGTCGATTTCCCGATGTATGAAAAGGGCGAGGACGGGCGGATCGACTTCAGCCACAACCCGTTCTCGATGCCGCAGGGGGGCCTGGATGCGCTGGCGGGCGACCCGCTGGCGGTCAAGGGCTATCAATACGACCTGGCCTGCAACGGCTATGAGCTGGTCTCGGGCGCGATCCGCAACCACCGCCCCGAGATCATGTTCCGCGCCTTCGAACTGGCCGGCTATGGCCGGGACGAGGTGGAAAAGCGGTTCGGCGGCATGGTCAAGGCCTTCCGCTATGGCGCGCCCCCGCACGGCGGCTGCGCGGCGGGGATCGACCGCATCGTCATGCTGCTGGCCGACGAGGTGAACATCCGCGAGGTCATCATGTTCCCGATGAACCAGCGCGCCGAAGACCTGATGATGGGCGCCCCCAGCGAGCCGACGAACGAGCAGCTGCGCGAACTGCGCCTGCGCGTGCTGCCGCGCGAGTAAGCTTGGCGGCGCTGCGTCGGCAGTCTGTTGCCGCATCGCCGCATGCTGAAGAAAGCGTGAACTGACCTCGGGCCGAGGCCGTGCCATAACCTGCGCATGGGGGCGATTTCCCCTGCAAGGGATGATTGCATGAGCTTTGGATTTCCCGAACTGGCGGCGATCCGGCTGGGCTTTGGTCTGTCGCCGTTGATGCCGCCGCCCGCCGATGTCGAGGCGGTTCTGGCCGGTCCTGCAAGCGCCGGTCCTGGCCCCGAGGCGATGACCACCGAAAAGGCCAGCGCCCTTGCGACGCGGTTTCGCGATGTCCGCCTTGCCCGGCGCGAGGGGCGGCCCGAGCCGGCCGAGGGGCAGGAGGCCGAGCGCCAGCTTGGCGACCTGCCGGTCGAGGGCCTGCGCCGCCGGGTGATCCGCGCCCTGGACGACCCGATCGGCTTCGGCGAAAGGCTGGTGCAGTTCTGGGCCGACCATTTCACCGTCCGGGCGACGGACAAGATGAACAACGCCCTGGCGCTGGCCTTCGTGGACGAGGCGATCCGCCCGCATGTGAACGGCCGGTTCGAGGACATGTTCTTCGCCGCCGACACCCATCCGATGATGCTGGTCTATCTGGACCAGATCTCCAGCCGCGGGCCGGGCTCGCCTGTCGCGCGGCGCCGCCCGGACCGCAATTTCGGGCTGAACGAGAACCTCGCCCGCGAGGCGCTGGAGCTGCATTCGCTGGGCGTGGGCGCCGGTTATGAGCAAGAGGACGTGCGCGAACTGGCCGAGCTGCTGACCGGGCTCAGCTTTTCGCATCGGTCGGGCTTCGCCTTTCGCCCGCCCTGGGCCGAGCCTGGGGCCGAGACGGTGCTGGGCCGGGCCTATGGCGGCGGCCGGCGCGACGGGCTCGACGCCATCCGCGACGCCTTTCGCGACATCGCCCGCCGGCCCGAGACCGCGCGGCACCTGTCGCGCAAGCTGGCGGTGCATTTCGTCTCGGACGACCCGTCCGAGGATCTGGTCGAGGCCATGGCGGCCACCTGGCGCGACACGGACGGCGACCTGCCGCAGGTCTATCGCGTGCTGGCCAGCCATCCCGACCTGGCCTCCGGCCTGCGGCAGAAGGTGCGCCAGCCCTTCGATTTCTGCGTGGCCGGGCTCAGGGCGCTGGGCATCCGCGGCGAAGGGATCGCCCGGCTGGAGCTGCCCGTGTTCCGCCGCATCGCCTGGGGCCCGCTCGAGGCCATGGGCCAGCCCTGGGGCCGGCCCAAGGGCCCCGACGGCTGGCCCGAGACGGCCGATGCCTGGATCGCGGCGCAGACGCTGGCCGCGCGGATCAACTGGTCGCTGCGCATTCCCCGCCTGCTGCTGGACGAATTGCCCGACCCGCGCGAGATGCTGGTCTCGGCCTTCGGCGGCACGCAGTCGGCGGAACTGGCCTGGGCCGTGCCCAAGGCGGAATCGGCGGCCGAGGGCGTGGCGCTGATCCTCGCCTCGGGCGATTTCAACCGGCGATAGGAGGGTAGGCAGATGCTGACACTGGACCGGCGCCTGTTTCTGAAGGGGGCGGCGCTGATCGGCTGCTCGGCCGCGGCGCATCCGTTGATGAGTTCCATGACCTTCGCCGCGCTTCCGGGCGAGAACCGGCTGGTCGTCATCATCCTGCGCGGCGCCATGGACGGGCTCGATGCGATCCAGCCCTATGGCGACCCGATGCTGGCCAAGCTGCGCCGCAACCTTTCGGTCGGGCCGGAAAACGGCGCGCTGGACCTCGACGGCTTCTATGCGCTGCATCCGCGGCTGGAGCCGCTGTTGCCGCTGTGGCAAAAGGGCGAGCTGGCCTTTGCCCATGCCGTCTCGACCCCCTATCGCGACAAGCGCAGCCATTTCGACGGCCAGGACCTGCTGGAGGCGGGGACCGGCAACGACCTGCCGGTGGACCGGCGGGTGGGCGGCTGGCTGAACCGGCTGTTGCAGGCGACGCCCGGCGCCACGGCCGAGACTGCCTATGCGGTCGGCGTCGAGCAGATGAAGATCCTGACCGGCAAGGCCGCGCATCTCAGCTGGGCGCCGCGGGCCTGGCTGAAGCTGTCGCCGCAGGCGCAGATGCTGCTGGAGCATGTCTATCACGACGACCCGCTGTTTCGCGATGCGGCGCAGGACGCGGTGCAGATCAGCGCCGAGACCTCGGACCTGGGCAAGATGCCGGGCCCGACCGCCGATGCCGAGGCGCTGGCCGCCTTTACCGCCAGCCGGCTGAACGCCGAAAGCCGCATCGCCGCCTTTTCCCTTGCCGGCTGGGACAGCCATGCCAACCAGCCCGTCGTGCTGGGCCGGGGGCTGGACCGGCTGGCGGCGGCGATCCTGAAGCTGCGCGAGGGGCTGGGGCCGAACTGGGGCCGGACCACGGTGCTGGCCATGACCGAATTCGGCCGCACCGTGCGCGAGAACGGCTCGGGCGGGACCGATCACGGCACCGGCGGCGCGCTGTTGATGGCGGGCGGCGCGATCCGGGGCGGGCGCGCCTTTGGCGACTGGCCGGGCCTGGGCGAGGACCAGCTTTACGCCGGCCGCGACCTGATGCCCACGCGCGACATCCGCGCCTATGCCGCCTGGGCCATGCATGGGCTGTTCGGCATCGGGCGCGACAGGCTGGAGCGCGAGATCTTTCCCGGCCTTGACCTTGGCGGCGATCCGGGGATGCTGGCCTGAGCCCTTGCCGGAGCCCTGCCCATGTCCCAGGATCACCCCGACCGCGCGCCCGCGCCTTTTGCCCAGGGCGACGGCCCGCGGCCGACCGGGCCCCTGGTCGCGGGTTTCGTGCCGCCGCCCCCGCCCGGTCCCGACCGGATCGAGGGCCGCCATGTCCTGCTGGAGCGCCTGGACCCCGAGCGCCATGCCGAGAATCTGTTCGCGGCCAACCGGGGCCAGGATTGGGTCTGGGACTACCTGGGCTATGGCCCCTTCGCCGACCTGCCGGCCTATCGCGCCTGGCAGGCCGGGATGGCGGCCAAGGCGGACCCGTATTTCTATGCCCTGCGCGACCGCGCGACCGGCAAGGTGGGCGGGCTTGCCTCGTTCCTGCGCATCGACCCGGCCAATGGGGTGATCGAGATCGGCCATATCGAGATCGCGCCGCCGATGCAGCGCAGCCCGGCCGCGACCGAGGCGATTTCGCTGATGATCGGCTGGGCCTTCGAGGCCGGCTATCGCCGGGTCGAATGGAAATGCGATGCGCTGAACGCCCCCTCGCGTCGGGCGGCGCTGCGCTATGGCTTTGTCTTCGAGGGCATTTTCCGCCAGCATATGATCTATAAGGGCCGCAACCGCGACACGGCCTGGTATGCGATCATCGACCGCGACTGGCCCGCCCTGGCGCGTGCGCACCAGGCATGGCTCGCGCCCGGCAATTTCGATGCCCAGGGACGCCAGCGGCAAAGCCTGTCGGCGCTGACCGCGGGCTAGGGCCTACGAGATCCGCGCGCTTGCCAGCCGGTCCTGCACCAGCCCGCTGATCCGCGCCAGGTCGGTGGCGAGCGCCCGGCCCTGCCCGTGGTCGCGCGCCAGCGTGGTCGCCGCATCCTCCAGCATCCGGTCATGGGCCGAGCGGGCGACCCCGGCCAGGAAGCGGGCGATATAGTCGATGGCGGCGGTGTCGTCGGCCTGCGCCAGCACGTCGGCGACATGCGCCAGGTCGTTGCGCAGCGCCTCGGGGTCGGCGGCGATCATGTCCTCGGGCAGGGCGCGCAGCCCTTGCGGCCGCGCGTCGGGCGGCAGGGCGGCCAGGATCGCCTCCTGGAACAGCGCCAGGCTTTCGACGGGCTTTGCCAGGAAACCGTCCGCGCCGGCCCGGATCGCCGCCTCGCGCCTGGCCGGATCGCCCGAGATGCCCAGGATCACCGGCACCCGCGGCATCGCGCGGGCGATGGTGGCGATCATGTCGGCGCCGTCGCCGTCGGGCAGGCCCATGTCCACGATCACCGCCCCCGGCCGATAGGTCTGAAGATGCCGCAGGGCCGAGCGGATGCAGTCGGCCCGCCGGATGCGCGCGCCCGAACGCAGGCACAGCAGCCGCACCGCCTCGGAGGCGACGCGCGAATCCTCGACCACCAGCACCGTCAGCCCGGCCAGCGGCCGGTTCGGCAGGGCGGCCCGCCAGGTGGGAAAGTCTTCCGCACCGATGCTTTCCTGTTCCATCTCGCAAAATCCTAACTGGGAATCACCAACTGTCCCAAGGATTGCGCGTTTTCCCTAAGAAGCGGTTAACGGCGGTTTGTTTTCCTTTCCCCGGCTGGGCTCTGGCCTTAGAAGGGCGCAAATGACGGAGGAAGTGATGATCGGACGCCTGAACCATGTCGCCATTGCCGTGCCCGACCTGAAGGCCGCGGCGGCGCAATATGAAAACAGCCTTGGCGCCAAGGTCGGCCCGCCGCAGGACGAACCCGACCACGGCGTCACCGTCGTCTTCATCGAGCTGCCGAACACCAAGATCGAGCTGCTCTATCCCCTGGGCGAGGACAGCCCGATCAAGGGCTTCCTGGAAAAGAACCCCTCGGGCGGCATCCATCACATGTGCTTCGAGGTCGATGACATCCTGGCCGCCCGCGACAAGCTGAAGTCGGAGGGCGCGCGCGTGCTGGGCAATGGCGAGCCCAAGATCGGGGCCCATGGCAAGCCGGTGCTGTTCCTGCATCCCAAGGACTTCAACGGTTGCCTGATCGAGCTGGAGCAGGTCTGATGAGCCTGACCGGGGGCATCGTCCTTTACGCCGTGCTGTGGTTCCTGGTGCTGTTCGTGCTGCTGCCGATCGGCCAGCAAAGCCAGGCCGATGTCGGGCAGGTGACGCCCGGCACCCCCGCCGGCGCCCCGCACGAGCCCAAGCTGAAGAAGAAGGCGCTGTGGGCGACGCTGATCGCCGGGCTGATCTGGGGCGTGATCGCCTATGTCATCATCGCCGGCGTCATCACCCGCGCCGACCTCGAGGCCTGGACGCGCTGAGATGGTAGAGGTGGGTGAACCCCGCCGCCGCCAGCACCGGGACGACCACGTTCAGCACCGGCACCGTCAGAAGCGCCGCGATCAGCACCCCCAGCGCCGTCGCCTGCATGGCCAGGCTGCGGCGCAGGGTGGTCGCCTGCGGCTCGTGCAGGTGGCGCCGCGCCGCCATCTGGAAGAACTCGCGCCCCAGCAGCCAGCCGTTGCCGCCATAAAACAGCAGCGAGGCCAGCGGGCCCAGGAAGGGCGTCAGCGCCAGCGTCACCAGCGTGACCAGGATCACCGCGCCCATGACCGCCAGCGATTCCCACAGCCCGTCCCAGAAATCGACGGGCAGGCCCTTGGCGGCGGGATAATGCGTCTCCTCGACCGCCTCGGCGACGCGCTCGGCGAACAGACCTGAAAAGCCGGCGGCGACCGGGATCATCAGGAAGATGCTCATCAAGGGGAACAGCAGCAGCGAGCCCCAGGACAGCGCGGGCGCCAGCGGCACGGCGCCGATCCAGGGCAGGGTCAGCGTCTCGGGGGCAAAGGCGCGGATCGCCCAGAAGGCGCCGGCCTGCAATACCAGGAACAAGGCCAGCGTCAGCGCCACGCCAAGCGCGACCACGCCGAAGATGCGCGGCCGCAGCAGGTCGCCCCAAGCCAGGATCAGCGCCCGCAGCACCATCACAGGAAGGTGGTCTTGGCCGCGACATCCGGGCGCGGACGCTCGGGCGGGGTCGGGCCGCGCCGGCCGATATGGACCAGCCCGACGATCCGCTCGCCCTCGGCCAGGCCCAGATGGGCGCGGGCGAAATCCACCTCGACCGCCGCGCCGGTCAGCCAGGCGGCGCCGTAGCCCGCCGCCAGCGCCGCGTTCACCAGCTCCAGGCAGACGGCGCCCGCGGACAGGAACTGTTCCCATTCCGGCACCTTGGGGCTTTCGACCGGGGCCGAGACCACCGCCACGATCACCGGCGAGCCAAAGGCCGAGCGGGCCTTTTCCGCCGCCGCCTCGTCCCCGCCCTGGTCCAGCACGTGCCGGGCCAGCACCGGGGCCAGCCGGTCGAGCGTCGCGCGCTCCAGCACGGCAAAGCGCCAGGGCTCCAGCTTGCCGTGGTCGGGCACGCGGGCGGCCAACTCCAGCAGCTCCATCAGCGCCTCGCGCGAGGGGGGCGGGCCGGCCAGCAGTTTCGGCGGGTGAGAGCGGCGGCTGGCCAGGAAGGCCAGGGTGGCGGGATCGGCATATTCCATTCGGTCCTCGTCGGGTTCGCGCATGTCCTGGCCATCAGATAGCCGCGCCGGCCCGCCGGCACCAGCCGGCATTGCCTTTTTCGCCGCGCCCGGCTTGAAAGGGGCATGACCGACCTTAGCCATCTTGCCCGGCCCGGCGCCGAAATCGCGGTGCGCGTCACCCCGCGCGCCTCGCGCAATGCGGTGATCCTGGACGGCGAGGCGATCCGCGTCACCGTCACCGTGGTCCCCGAGGACGGCAAGGCCAATGCCGCGGTGGTCAAGCTGCTGGCCAAGGCGCTGGGGGTGGCCAAGTCGCGGCTGGTGCTGGTCCGCGGGGCCACGGCACGTGACAAGCTGTTCCGCATCGACTAGCCAGACCGCCTGGCTAGCCGCGTTGCAGCCGATAGTTGCCCTCGGGCAGGTTCAGCGCGGCGCGCAGCTCTTCCAGCTGCTCGATGGTCAGGACGATCTGCGCCAGCTCGCCGGTGTCGGGGTCGAATTGCTCGACCACGACGCGGTCGTCGAAGCTGTGGATGACCACATCCTCGTTCAGCGGGCGCGAACCGATCTCGGCCTGTGGCAATTCGTCGATCAGGGTGATGACGGTCGCGTCGAAATCATGCTCGATGGTGAACATCGGGGATCCTTCCCGTTCGGCTTTTCCCGACAATCGCGTGATATTGCGGCCGGGGCAAGTCCGGGGCTTGGCGCGGGGCGGCCGCCGCGGCTAGAGTGGCGCGAACACGGGCAGGCGAGGGCGGCAGATGATGAGGACATGGCAGGCGGTGGCGGCGGTCGTGCTGGTGCTGGCGGGCTGTGTCGCCGCGCCCGTGCCGCAGCCGGGGGTGCCGCAGCCCGGCGGGCCTGACGTCATCATCACGCCCGCTCCGGACACGCCGGCCAATGCCTCGGCCTCGGCGCGCACCTTCGTCTCGGTGGTCAGCCGCATGGAGCCGGCGGTGGAACGCGAATGCCTGCAGCGGCGCACCCAGCCGATCAACTGCGATTTCCAGTTCGTCGTCGACGACCGCGCGGGGCTGGAGCCGAACGCCTTCCAGACCGTCGATCCCAGCGGCCGGCCGATCATCGGCTTCACCCTGTCGCTGATCGGCGAGGCGCGCAATGCCGACGAGCTGGCCTTCGTCATCGGGCACGAGGCGAGCCACCACATCCTGGGCCATATCAGCCGCAAGACCGGCGCCGCGACCGTGGGCGCGGTGATCCTGGGCGGGCTGGCCAGCGCCTATGGCGGTGATCCCGAGGCGATTCGCACCGCGCAGGATTTCGGCGCCCAGTTCGGCGCCCGCTACTATTCGAAGGACTGGGAGCTCGAGGCCGATTACCTGGGCGCGATCATCACCCTGAACGCCGGCTTCGATCCCGAACACGGTGCGCTGTTTTTCGCCCGCATCCCCGATCCGGGTGATAAAATTCTGGGCACCCACCCGTCGCGCAACGCCCGCATGGGCCAGGTTGCGCGGGCCGTGGCCGATTACCGGGCGGGCCGGGTGCGATAGAGCGGCCGCTGCTGCGCTGCTGCATCGACCGCAGACTAGACGGAACAGTTTGTTTTATCGTGCAAAAGCTGAAATTCAGGCGGGCCGCAACCGTAAAAGATCAATTTGCCTGCCGATTCCCCCTCAAACTGAACGGTTCCGCCAGAAATTGCTTTCATAGGCGAGAAATTGCCGATAGTTTCCCGCTTGGGTTGGGTCACGTCCTTATTGCCGGGCGGCTTTGTCTTTTAGGAGCTTTCATGATCGGGGTTATTTTATGGAGCAGTCCAGCCAAGGAGAAGGCCGTGATCTGGTGCGAGGATCATGGCGCCCTGGCCTATCTGCAGGGCAGGGAAAACCTGTTCGTCGAAACGGAATGGCCCGAGGCGGGCGACCTGGTCGAGCTTGAGATCGAAATGCAGGCCGACCTGCGCCATGCCCGCTTCGTCAGCATCGTCGGGGGCAACAAGCGGTCGGAACTGCCCAGCCTGCTGCGGGACATGGGCGAAAAACCCGAACCGGCCCGCCCGGTGCTGCGGGTGATTTCGAACCGCGAAGGCGAGGCGCAAGAGCGGCCGCTGAGACTGGCGGCCGCCCGCTGATTCGTCAGGCGCCGCGCGCCAGCGCGGCGACGCCGGTCCGGGCCTGGTCCGACAGGCCCAGGGGCCGCATCAACTCGGCAAAGGCGTCCAGCTTCTCGGGCGTGCCGGTGATTTCGAAGACAAAGCTCTCCAGGGTCGAATCGACCACGCTGGCGCGGAAGATCTCGGCGATCCGCAGCGCCTCGACCCGCTTGTCGCCCTTGCTCGTGACCTTGAACAGGCCCAGCTCGCGCTCGACGCAGGGGCCCTCGACGGTCAGGTCGTGGACATCATGCACCGGCACGATGCGGCCAAGCTGCGCCTTGATCTGCTCGATCACCGCGGGGGTGCCGCGGGTGACGATGGTGATGCGCGAGCGGTGGCCCAGGTGGTCCACCTCGGCCACGGTCAGGCTGTCGATATTGTAGCCGCGCCCGGAAAACAGGCCGATGACGCGCGCCAGCACGCCCGGCTCGTTCTCGACCAGCACCGCGAGGGTGTGGCTTTCGATGGTCTGGGCGTTGGGGTCGCGCAGGTCATAGGCCGAATGGCTGGATGCGCCCTTCTGGATGTTCAGTGCCGCCATGTTCTTCTCCTAACCTCAGACCAGGGCCGCGCCGGCGCCGGTGATGGCGCCTTCGGTCGATGCCTCGCCCAAGAGCATCTCGTTATGCGGCTTGCCCGAGGGGATCATCGGGAAGCAGTTCTCGTGCTTTTCGACCAGCACGTCCAGGATGAACGGGCCGTCATAGTCGATCATCTCCTGGATCGCCGCGTCCAGGTCGGCCGGGTCCGAAACCGTGCGCCCGCCGCAGCCAAAGGCCTCGGCCAGCTTGACGAAATCGGGCAGGCTTTCCGACCAGCTCTGGCTGTAGCGCTCGCCATGCAGCAATTGCTGCCATTGCCGGACCATGCCCAGGCGCTCGTTGTTCAGGATGAACTGCTTGACCGGCGCGCGGAACTGCACGGCGGTCGCCATTTCCTGCATGTTCATCAGCCAGGACGCCTCGCCGGCGACGTTGACCACCAGCGCCTCGGGATGGGCGACCTGCACCCCGATCGAGG
>JAANMX010001728.1_pt1 | contig 23909 bp, 25 predicted proteins | sample 7279681 | NCBI WGS metagenome assembly JAANMX01 (sample SAMN14094542, study PRJNA606508) | bioreactor metagenome | isolation source: A lab-scale SPAN reactor treating ammonium-rich wastewater day 351 | place: Ireland: Galway | collected 2018-01-01
TTCGATTCAAGTTATTGATATGAATCGAAGTATGAGCTTTCAAACAGGGTATGCAATTAGCCTGCAAACTCCTATGTAATTAGAATGAGAATTCAGGTTCTTTTTATTGACTTAACAAGTAAAACATGATAACATTTATAACGGAAAGTTCGTTGCCAAAAACACCTACTTTGTCAGTGTAGGCAAAGTAGAATCGTCGAAACATGAACAAGAAAGGAGCTCGCGATGATCATTGCTCTGATTTCAGCTCTCGGGGTGATGATTCTCATCCTGGGGCTCTTTGGTTTACTGGTCCTTTTGGACCGGCGAATGGAAAAAAAAGAGAAGAGTGTTCTCACCGACACAACAACAAGTGACGAAGTCAAAAATGGGGGTAACAAACCAGACGAGGAAGATACTACCACTTCGACTCGAACTACCCAAGGTACAGCAATTCAACACAACAGGGCACTTCCATTGCTACTGGTTATCTTGGCTGTCGTTGCTACGTCCGTCGTTGGACTGATTGTGGTCAACAGACCAATTGTTGTGGACAGCAGACCAATTGACTCCACAGCAACTCCGCCACCCCCAACTTCACCCGCAGTCCTCAAGATGGTGCTTAATTGGACCATCTCGGCTCTACTTATTTTTCTAGGCATCATCACCGTCATCTTCTCGACCTTCATCTCAATATACGGCAAGAAGATCTCAAATCTGACGGTGAGACGTTGGGGAAGTTTCCTGACCATGCTCGGCTCGGTATTATTCCTGACTGGATCAGGCTTAATTGTCTGGTCTCTTTTCGGTAGCACGTGGCAAGATCTCTCGCCAGATATGCAGAGAATCCTGTGGTGGATCACAACAACCATCATCGCCCTTGTGATCTTCTTCGCATTCTGGTGGCTCTCCAAACTCTTCAAAAAGAAAGTGAGGTCAGAAGACGGAACACGTCGTGCAGGTGTTTTCGAAAACACCTGCAGACGGGTCCTAAAATACGACGTAGGTTCAACCACGCTCTTCCGGTTCTTCGCAACCGGACTTGTGACGCTTGTCATCATGATCGGCGTCCACTTCCTCGCACAAATCTACTGGTCGGAGAGCTGGAGCGGGTGGCGAAGAAGCGGGGTTGAGTTGTTCTGGATTCCAAATCTGGCAATCCTCCTGTTCTTCCCGCTAATAATAACGTTCCGTTGGGGTTGGCTGCCGGCGTTAGCTATTGTCGGCATTACAGTGCTTGGTGTCCTCTCCAGCTTGGACTGGCTATCAAGCACGACGTCGACCGACAATGGCAGACACAGATCGACGGCAACCCAACCGTCTCAACCACAAGAGTGGCTCTCTGTCGGAGAGCTGCGAGGAAAACAGAGCGTCACCACTCTACGAAACCTCTACTACAACGAATACCAGCTGTCGTACGACATCTGGTATCCCGACAGCAGGGGGAAAAGAGGAAGCGCGGTACTCAAAAGGTGCATCGAGGACGGCAAGTACTACGGCACCTTTGAATACCGAAACCCAAGAGGAGAGGGCGAGGTCTGGCTGGAAGAGATTCCAGATAGGCCCGGGCACTTCAGGGGTCAATCCTGGAGTGATTACACTAACGGCGAAAGGGTCTGGTTCGAGATCAGACCCAAGTAGGCAACGATAACTACACGCAAGCGGCGAGCATCATGCTCGCCGCTTTTTCAATTCTATATTTTTTCGCACCAGACGTTTGATTTAAGGAATTATGCCTCCCGGCGCTGAAATTCCGAAAGTCCCGAGAATAATTTTGATTATCCCAAAAACGGCCACCATAATGAAAAGTCCAATAATCCCCCAGAGCATATGTTTCTTGCCGGTCGCCCTTTTTTCTTCACTTTCCATTCCAGCAACAAACTGCAAAATACCCCAGAGAAAAACAAGACTGGCAGTAGCCAAAAGCAGAATAATCAGCGGATTAATAATGACCTGATTGACTTTGTAAATAATTTCGATCATTTGTTTTCAAGACAAGAACCCCGCCAAAAGCGGGGTTCTTCAGAAAAATCTTAAAGTCCTGGAATCGCTGGAGGAGCGGGCGGTTGTCTTTCCGGAAAAATAGTAATCAGAAGGTTCACAATTCCCCAAATCGCAACCATCACAAAGAAAGCGATAATACCCCAAATCATGATTTGCTTACCTTTTCCTCTTTTTTCTTCGTCACCGGCAGAAGCCACAAACATCATCAAGCCCCAAAGGAAGAAGACCAAAGCTAAAGCGATAATGACTCCTGTAACAACATTCAAGAATCCCTTGAAAGCGTTCAAGAAATTACCAACTTCGCCGAATTGGGCATTTAAGACAGCAACCGGAAGAATAAAAAGAAATCCGGCCGGCAAAACCCATGCTAATAATTTTTTCATTTATTTTGTGAATAAAACACAACTTTTAAATTTTAACGACCTTTTAAATTTTAATACGATTAAACATTTTATTCAACCGCAGTTTTGCACAAAATTACCTTGGCAAAACTGGAGGAATAAAAATCGGCGGTAGAGGTGCCCCAGTCGGTAGAAAAATTGAAGCTAAAAGTCGAACTATACCCCAGATTGCGATCATCACTGCAAGAACAATAATCCCCCAGAGCATCTTTTGTTTCCCTTCAGACCTTTTGTCCTCGCTTCCGGCATTCAATACAAACAAGGCCATTCCCCAGAGAAAGAAAATAAGCGCTAAAGCGATAATGACCTTGACCAGAATATTTGCAAGAGCCAAAAAATTAACTAGGAAAACAACAAACGGACCATAGTGGTCAAAACCGGGTATTCCAAGAAGATACTGGCAAACATCTTTTGGTATTGCGCCCCAATTGCAAAGAATTTGAATCATATTTATAAATTATACGATAATTTTAAAAATTATTCTGACTTTTAATCTATCTAGGGATGGGCGACAGTCCGAATCCTAATTGCAAAGCCCACATAATCCCGCCAATACCAACCATTATCACCAAAGCTACGATCCCCCACAACATTCTTTGCCGCCCTTCCCTTCTCTTGTCTTCATTGCCGGAATTCAAAATAAAAACCGCAGCGCCCCAAAGAAAAAACGCTAAAGCAAAACCCATAATGGTAATAAGTAAAAGATAAAGCGGTATCCAAGCCCAAGCCAGAAGAGACTGAATGGTCGGATTTTGAGCCGAAACAAGAGCGGGCGAAAACAAAAAAAATATCGCCAAGAATTTCAAGTGTTTATTTGTAATAAAATATTTCATTTTGTTCTTAATTGGGGTAAAAATTTAAATTCGGAACCAAGAACGCTGGCGTATAGAATCCCAACCAAAGCCCAAGTTGAAACGGCAATAAAAAGCGCGATAATGCCCCAAATCATCAAAGTCTTTCCACTCTTTCTCTTGTCCTCTTCATCGGCTTTCAAGATAAAAATCGCCAATCCCCAAAAAAATATTATAAAAGAAATAAAGATTACGAGGGGCGCGGCTAAAGACAATATGTTTAAAACTATATCCGCAAATTCCTGAAAATTTCTTGGGGTTCTCGGTTGAAGTTGCGCGCTCGCAATATGTGGCAAAAAAAACAAAGTTGACAGAATAAGTGAAAATTTTGAAAACTTCTTCATTTTATTTTTTTGGACATTCTAATCCCGGAATATCAGAAATCAAACAAATTGTATTTTTTATACCCTCGGAAATCACCAACGCGCCGAGTAAAACAGCAATACCAACAACCGTCCAAGTCAGAGATTTCTTGGCGGTCTTCAACTTGTCTTCATTGCCCTGCGCCGTAACAAAAAGAAAGCCGGTAAAGATCAAAGCCAAGACCGCTATCACAGCGCCAATCGGCAAAACAATATCTCTCAAAATCAAGTTAAGAAGACCAATAAGAGTCATTTTTGGGTCCTTGAACGGCGACTCTATGCCGGGAGGATTTGCGGGCTCGGTTATGTTGCCCAAAACCGGATTTACGAAAAATAAAATTAGAAAAATGGAAAACAAACAAAGAGAAACTGCCGAAAAAAAATATTTACTTTTCATTTTCAACATAATTATATCACGATTATTTGTTCGGTCTTAAGAGCTGAAGAAGTGAATCTTCCCGTAACAGGGTTGAAATAATAAGCCAGACAATAAGCCAGGCCGCCAAGACAAGAAAAAGACCAATCGCCACGTTTTTAAAAATCTCGTGGGCTTTCTTGATTTTGTCTTCACTGCCCGCTGCTGTCAAATATAGAAATCCGGCATAAGCAAAAGCGATGGCGGAAAGAGGTAGAGAAATTATAATCAAAAAATTCATTACGTTTTGTGCCAAAATCAAAAGCTCCGTCCAACCGCAACCTTCCGGCGGACAGTTTGGAACCAATCCCCCGCCACCCTGCTGTGATTGCTCGCTTTGCGGTTCAGATGGGGGTGGAGGTGTTGATTCGCCAACTCCGTCTCCAGCATCGGGTAATATTTGCCCTGTCGCTAAGAAAGGCAAAGGGGTAAAAACAAAAACCAGAGTAAAAATTATAGAAAAAAATAAAAACTTCTTCATTTAATTTATCTCAAAATCAAATTAAGTTCTTGATGAGCTCTTTGAACGGCGTCGCGAACTACCGCTCGGCCACCAGTAACCGATTCTACCATGTTTCTGAAGATGTTCGACACTCTTGTTTTATCCGGCACTGGCCAAGTCTTTGAAATTACAGCGCTTTGATAAAAAGTCTCCATAAAAGCTCTTTCCGGTCGCAAGGAAAGCAGGTCTCTTCTTGCTGGCGGTAAATTCCTAACCTGACTGAAAGCTCGGGAATTATCTTGGCCGGAAAGAATTGAGGCTACTCTGAAAGCTCTGGCAATATTTCTAGAGCGGTTACTTATCGCAAGACCCTCCATTTTTCCATAGACAATTCTATTATTAACACTTTCGGCTTGGGGTATTAGAGCTACGTCAAAATTAAGGTTAGGATTTCGATCGCGAATTTCAAAAAGTTCAGAAGCAAAGCCAAGATAGATCGCCAAATCCCCAGCAACGAAAAAGTCTTTTGACTTGGGCAGGGCGCGGTTCCAGCTATAAAAAGGTTTTAAAGGGTTTGAAAATTCGGTATAAAAACTTAAAGCTCTTTCGGCCGGTAGGGCCGGCAGACCTCTTGCCTCGTCGAGCGTGCTCGTCAAAACCCCGTTTGACTTTTTTTCGGCTATCGGATTTCCGGCCTGCATAATAAGTAAACTCAAAATCTCAAAAGCGTGGTTTATGTTGGTAAACTCACCTAAGGCCAAAGCGCTTCTGGTGATATTAAAATTTGGGTCTCTTCTCGTCAGTGCGGAAGAGATATCATAAAACTCATCCCAAAACGAAGGTGGCTCGGTCAATCCGGCGAAGGTAAAAATGTCTCGATTCCAGTACATCACCATAGGATCAATTGAGATCGGCAAAGCCCAAACCCCTTCTTCAGACAAAAAAACTTCAGCGCCCTCAATGAAGGAATTTTTGAAATCTCTTTCCGAAAAACTAGCAAGAGGAACAGCGAAAATTCTCTGTTTTTGCTTCAACAAATTATCACTGCTAACAAAAAACAAGTCTGGTCCGGCGTCTTTTGCCAATGCCTCAAGAAGTTCCTGGTCAAATGTCTCCGGCCTCTTTTCTTCGTAACTTATTTTAATTTCTTCGTTTTGGTCTAGACCGGTAGCTTTAAGGACTTCAGCAAATTGGTTTCTCGGCATCGCTCCCCACATTAAAACCTCAATAACCGCAGTCCTACTCCCACTTCTTGCCATCGCAAAAACCAAAATGCCGATTATGAAAAAAGCAGCAAAAACACCAAGAACAATTAATTGGAATTTAGAAATATTTTTCATGTCAGATTTAGAAATATAATAACACGACTACAATTTCCTAAAGACTAGACCATAATGATGCTCTCCGACATCCGATAACACTCTCTCTGGTACAAAACCGTTTCGGGAAAAAATCTCCTTGGCGACTTCCGGAGAAACTACGCGACTTTTCTCCGGCCCAAGATTGCCAAAAGAATCAAGCCAGTCAATAAGATAAACTTTGCCTTTACCTGTCTTTAAAATTCTTTTGGTTTCCTGAATAAAACTCTCTTTGTCTTCAATTTGAAAAAAAATGTTTGAAGCGATAGCGACATCAACAGAATCATCAACAAGATGTGTCCCGCCCAGCTTTTCAACGTCACCCCAAATTACCTCAATGTTAAAAATCCGTTTTTCTTGCGCGCGTCTTTTCAAGCTTGTTAAGACATCTTTCTGGACATCAACAGCATAAAGCCGGCCTTTTTCTCCAGCGAGCAAAGCTGCCAAAAGTGAGTATTCCCCAGATCCGCAACCCAAATCAACTACGCAAGCTCCGGGCAAAATCTGGAATTTTTCTATATTTTTCTTGGGATTGGTAAAAGGCATTCGGTTTTAATTATACTAAAAAACCAAAAACCGTCTTTAAATTTATTAACAATAGAAAACTTTTACAAGCAAATTGAAGACGCGATTTTGTCACCCTCTCTAAGCTTCATTATTCTAACACCTTGAGTCTGTCGTCCAAGAGTCGGAATCTCGGAAAGCGCGGTTCTGATGACCTGACCTTTTTGTGAAATAGCGACAATTTCTTCCTCCTCTTCTATAACTTTAGCAGTGATAAGTGGTCCGGTCTTTTCAGTAACCTTCGCTGTCTTAATCCCCGACCCACCACGCTTCTGATTTTTGTATTCTTTTAAACTGGTTTTCTTGCCGTAACCACCGCGACTAACAACAAGAATTTCCGGATCTTTATATTCTTTCTTTGCGACCTGCATAGCAACAACGACGTCGTTTTTCCCGAGTCTAATGGCCCTGACACCGGTTGCCCCTCGCCCCATATCTCGAAAATCAGATTCTTTGAATCTGATTGACTGACCTTTGGAAGAAACAACAACCACATCGTCGCCCACACTAACAAGCTCAACCGAGACAAGTCTGTCGCCGGACGGTAGTTTGATAGCGATAATTCCGCTTCTTCTGACATCGCTAAAACTCTCGGCTTTGACTTTTTTGGCAGTACCACGCTCGGTTGTCATAAAAACTGAAAGTTTTGAAACATCCTTGCCTTTTTTCAAAGGTAGAATGGAGGTTATTTTTTCATCGGCTTCAAGCGAAATAAAGTTCATAACCGACTTGCCACGAGTCGCCCTTCGGCCTTCTGGCAGTTCGTACATTTTAGTCTTGTAGACCTTGCCTTTGTCAGTAAAAAATAAGACGTCATCGTGAGTGGAAGCTGTCAAAAGGATTGTTACAAAATCTTCTTCTTTGGTATCCAAATCAATAACACCGACCCCACCGCGTTTTTGTCTTCTAAATTCTTCCGGATTAGTTCTTTTGATATAACCTCCAGCCGTCAGAACTAGAGCATTTTCTTCTTCCGGCACCAAATCTTCAACTGAAAGATTCTTGACTCCACCCTTAACGACCTTTGTCCTCCTCTCGTCTCCATGCTTTTCGGCAATTTCTTTGATTTCGTCTTTGATAATCTGCAAAATCATCTTCGGACTGGAAAGAATGGATTTTAATTTTTTAATAAGCTCTTGGGTGGTTTTCAAATCCTCTTCTATCTTCTTTCTTTCCAGACCAGCTAATTTCTGAAGGCGCATTTCCAAAATTGCCGTGGCTTGTATATCAGAAAACTTGAACTCCTGCTTTAGTTTCTTGTGTGCATCCGTAACGTCTTTTGAAGATTTTATAAGCTTGATTATTCGATCTATATGATCAAGAGCTTTTTTAAGCCCTAGAAGAATGTGCTCTTTTTCTTCTGCTTTTCTTAAATCATATTCTGTTCTTTTTCGAACAATCACCACTCTATGTTCAGCAAATTCTTCAAGCAATCCCTTTAAGGAAAGTGTTTGGGGCACGCCTTTAACCAAGCCGACTGTATTGTAATGGAAAGTTTCTTCCAGTTGGGTGTGTTTATAGAGATAATTCAAGACATTTTGAGGGTGGGCGGTGTTTTTCAAATCTATTACGACCCTGATGTCTTTTGTTGATTCATCACGCAAGGCCTTAATACCTTCAATTTTTTTCTCGCGAACCATGTCAGCAATCTTCATTATTAAGTCGGCCTTATTGACGCGATAAGGAATTGAAGAAATGATAATCTGCGACTGGCCGGTTTTGTTTTCAACAATTTCCGCTTCGCCTCGAACAACCACCCCGCCTCGGCCGGTGGCATAAGCATGATGAATATCTTTTTCGTTGAAAATAACTCCGCCTGTTGGAAAATCAGGCCCCTTAACAAATTTCAAAAGATCTTCGGTTGTTGCATCTTTGTTGTCAATTAAATAAATGGCCGCCTCTGCCACTTCCCGCAAATTATGTGGCGGGATATTGGTCGCCATGCCAACAGCAATGCCAAGCGTACCGTTTAAAAGCAAATTCGGCGCGGCGGCCGGCAAAACAGTCGGCTCTTGCCTTGTGCCTTCGTAATTCGGCCTCCATTCAACCGTCTCTTTTTCCAAATCGCGTAAAAGCTCGCCGGCGATTCTAGACATTTTGGCTTCGGTATATCTTGGTGCCGCAGCGTTGTCGCCATCAATTGAGCCAAAATTTCCTTGGCCGATAATCAACGGGTAGCGCATAACAAAGGGTTGTGCCATTTTCACCAACGCTTCATAGACAGCAGTATCACCGTGAGGATGATAATTACCAGTTACATCTCCAGTAATTTTGGCTGACTTTCTAGTCTTGGCACCAGCTGAAAGACCGATCTCATGCATAGCGTAAAGAATTCTCCTTTGGACCGGCTTTAGGCCGTCTCGCACGTCCGGCAAAGCGCGCGCGGTAATAACCGACATCGCATAATCCAAATACGATTCTTTCATCTCCAAAGTTATATCGCGAGAAATAATTCCGGAGTTTTCTGATCTTAAATCATCTTGTAATCCTTTTTTTTCTGGCTTTTCTTTTGGCATAAAATCACTTAAAGTTTTTAATCAAGGACAATGACTTGACTGTCATCAAGACTTTTCTCTTCTGTTGTCGAAACACTCTTTTCAATTTCCTCAAAAACCTCGGCTTGCTTAGCAAAAAAGTCAGTCATAGCCGATTTTAAGGAAGCAAAGTTTTGCTTGGGAATTTCAAAAGTCTGGCTGAAATTTTTCCGTAACGTTGAGAAAGGTGTATTACCATTCTCGCTCTCTTTTGCTTTGGCTAAGGATTCGTTTTGAGACCGAAAGTCTATTATCCAGAAAGAAAATATTACTAGGGTTATAAAAAAAGAAATAACAAAAGCGATGGTTTTCTTTTGCCGTTGCGAACTGTTTGCAATCTTTCCAAAAAAATCTTCGTTCATTTTTAAGAAAATAAAATTAACCTTGAGATAAGACAACGATCTCGCCCTGCTTACCGACTAAATCTTTTTTCCTCAAAGACAGCTTTTCAACCGGCTTCAAATTTTCCTCACCACCTTCTTTCAAAAAGGTCTTTAAAGAATTTTTGTCGCCATTGAAATTGAAATGGATCGGAATAATTATTTTTGATTCCAGTCCGACTGCTGTCTTATAAGCTTCAGCGGCGCTTAACACGCCATCCCCGCCAATCGGTATAAAAAGTATATCAACTTCTTCTTCTAAGGCGTTGAGGTGGTCTTTTATATTTTCAGAACTTATAGCACCAAGGAAACAAATCGACGTCTCTTCCAAAATCACGTTATAAAATGTATTTGGGCGTTTTTTATTTTTATAAGAAGAAAGAGACGGAAAACCGCGAACAAAGACTCCTCTGAATTCATATTCTCCAGGTCCATTTATGACAAAAGGTTCCTTCTCCCCTCTTGCCAACGATTGCCAACCGTTAAAATCTGGGTCATTCAAACTGATAAAAGCCATATCGGCGCCAAAGGACGACGATTTGTAGTCGGAAGATTTGGAAACAGGGTTAAAAGCAATCGTAATGTCACCAAAGGTTATTTTGACAAATTCTAAACCGTGGTAAGTGATTACCATGCTTAAATCATAGCATACCGCTATTTTAAAATACAGATAGAAAGGCCTAATTTTATCTTTTGACACAAATTAAATAATCAATATAATGGTATAACTTGTCCCAAAAAGACATATAAAAAATGACCCAAACAGCCACTTTAGAATTAGAGAGAGAAGAAACATCAGAAGGCAAGACTAGGAAATCGGTTTCCGAGGCAAATTCTATTGGAGACGATGATAAGTCACCGGCCAGCAAATTCATAAGCGAAATCTCAAACCCGCCGGCTGTTGGTGACCTTGTCGATGGCCAGGTTATAGACGTCTATAAAAATTCAGTTTTTGTTGATCTCCAACCGTTCGGCACAGGAATCATTTACGGCCGAGAATTCAATATCGCAAGAGACATCATCAAAAATGTCAGTCCTGGGGACAACATCAGCGGAAAAATAATAGACCTTGAAGAAAAAGATGGATATTTTGAAATTTCATTAAAAGAAGCTAGACAAGCAAAAGTTTGGAGCGAAGCTGAAGAAGCTATAAAAAGTAAGAGTATTTTTGAGCTCGTTGTGCAAGAGGCAAACAAAGGTGGCTTAATGCTGACCTGGCAGGGAGTAATCGGATTTCTACCAGCTTCCCAGCTTAATTCTGAACATTATCCGCGCGTTGCAGATGGCGACAAAGACAGGATTCTTGAAGAATTGAAAAAAATGGTTGGTCAGAAACTTTCCGTCTCAATCATCAACGCCTCGCCGAAAGAAGGAAAATTGATTTTTTCTGAAAAAAGTCCAGAGTTGAAAAAGAAGATAAAGATTATAGAAAAATATTCAGTCGGCGACGAAGTTGAAGGAGAAATTACCGGAGTTGTTGATTTCGGAGCTTTCGTTAAAGTTGAAGAAGGTCTTGAAGGGTTAGTACACATTTCAGAAATGGATTGGGGTTTGGTTGAAGATCCAAGACAGATGTTTAAGGTCGGTGAAAAAGTCCGAGTTAAAATCATTGAGGTCAAAGACGAAAAAATATCACTTTCAATCAAGGCCCTAAAAAAGAACCCTTGGACCGAAGCCGAGAAAAAATACAAAAAAGACGACATTGCCACCGGAGTTGTTATCAAATTCAACAAGCACGGAGCTTTGGCTTCAATTGAAGAAGGGGTGGCCGGCTTGGTGCATATCTCCGAATTCGGCAATGAATCAAAACTCCGCGAAAAATTATCTTTAGGCAACAGCTATAAATTCAAAATCACTCTGTTCGAACCAAAAGAACAAAAAATGACTCTCTCTTATATGGAAGCGCATCCGGAAGAAAAGCCGGCCACAAAAGAGACGGTAACAGCTAAAGAATAAAATTTTATTTCTAATTCCACTTCCCCATTGCTTTCGGGAGGCCTTCGGAAATTATATCTTCAATCGCCAAAACTGATTTTTTTGAAATTTTTTTCAGCTCATCAATTTCTGGTTTTCGAAATTTTCCTAAAATAAAATCAATTACCGCTTTTTCACCTTGCGGTTTTTTCAGTTTTCCGCTCGGAGTCTGTGGAGATATGCCGATTCTCAATCTACCGAACTCTCTGGTTTTCAAACTTCTCTCAATTGATTCAATCCCCCTGTGACCGCCAGCCCCTCGATTGAAAGAAATTTTCATTTTACCCAACGGCAAATCCAAATCATCGTAAATAACAATCAGGTCTCGAGCTTTTTTGACTGAAGTCACAAAAGAAGCGGCAGAGATACCGGATTTATTCATAAAAGTTTCCGGTTTGATTAAAAGAACTTCGGTTTTTCCGATTTTACCTTTTGAAATTAGGGATTTGGACTTCTTATCAATTTTCCATTCGGGAAATTTTGCCGAACGATGAAAAAAATCGACAACCATCCTTCCAGTGTTGTGCCGAGTCTCCTCATACTCTTCGCCGGGATTACCCAAACCAATTATATAAATCATCAAATATAGAATACTTGAAAAAGTTAAAATCTCAAATTAAAAAAATGAATTTTAACCACTAGAAAAACCAAGAGGGCTGAATGTTTATGTCAGACTCGGCACTCGAGCTTGCGTTATTTTTTTATTCGTATAAAATGGTCTGCAAGATGACGGAAGAAACTCCTCAAGTACATAAAAAAAGCGGTTTTTTTAAAGAGTTAGTGAAGTTTACCTTAATCGCTTTCCTCATCGTTGTCCCTTTCAGGATATTTATCGCCCAACCATTCATAGTTAATGGTGCCTCCATGGAACCAACCTTTCATCCGGGTGAATATTTGATTGTAGATCAGCTAACTTACAAGGCGTTTAGCCAGCCAAAGCGTGGAGAAGTCATAATTTTCCGCTATCCGCAAGACACTACAAAATTTTTTATTAAAAGGGTTGTTGGTCTGCCCGGAGAAACTATTGAAATCAGGGGGGAAAATATCAGAATCAGCAATTCTGATTTTCCTGAAGGATTTCTCCTTGACGAAGATTATCTTTCATTCAGAAAACAAGACAACTTAAAAACAAAATTAAAAAGCGACGAGTATTTTGTAATGGGAGACAACCGACCCCAAAGCTCCGACTCAAGAATCTGGGGTCCATTAAAAGAAGAACTGATAATCGGCCGACCGCTTGTCCGACTGTTTCCGGTCAACAGGCTTCAGTTCCTACCTGGAAGTTTCAGTTTTCAACGATAAATAAACAAAAATGTCATCCACCAAAATAAACAAAAAAAATAGTTTGATTTTGGAGGAAATAGACAAAGCCCTTGAAACGGCGATGTTTTACGGTTTCGTGCCAATCAAGAAACCGAGAGTAACCAAAGAAGATTCGGTATTATCCGGAGATTGCAATGATTGCATCGCTGAGCCAGAAATAGGAAGCGAAATGGAGAGGAGTCACAGACTGGAGAACAAAATCAGAATCTTAAGAAGTTATCTTGACGGGCACTTTCAGAAACTCCCGTCGCCGACAATGGTCTGCTATAAAGAAACAGTGGGCAAACAAAATACCGAGTCTGTTCTAAACCTTTTGATTTTAGGTCAACTTGAGAGTATTGCAGAGGCGATTGCTATAAAAACCGCCACATCCCTTTTATCTCAACATGCTCAAAATCTGAAAGTTGAGATAAATCATATCGGCGATCGAGAGTGTTTTACTAAATTTGAAAAAGATTTCTTCGGTCATTTGAAAAAAAATCTGGACAATACGCCGGGCAACCAAATACAAGACTCCAACATAAACAGGGTCTATAGAAAATATAAAGAAAACGAAAATCTCAAGAGCTTCTGGAATAGCGCCCCAAAACCACTCGATTATTTAGACCAGATAAACATCAAGCATTTCCGAGAAATTTTGGAATATCTTGAACAACTTGAAACCCCCTATGACTTAAACCATTTTTTAATCCCAAACTGGGAAAATTGTCATCGAACTATTTTTAAAATAAAAGACGGGGAAGAGGTTCTGGCATTTGGATTGAGACATCAAAACATCACCAGAAAATTTGGGGTCAGAAAAGACGTGCCAATGCTTTATGTCTCGGTAAAAGACCGTGGCTACAAAAATCAAAAACTGAAAAATATAAAACAATTAAGACCAAAAATATTTTTGATGCATTTAGGCAATAAGGCCAAAGCCAAAAGTCTTATAGTAGTGGACACATTAAGGCGTGCCAAAATTCCTCTATTTCACGCTCTGACCAAAGACCAAATTTCAAATCAGCTTACTATCGCCGAAAGTTTAAAATTCTCACACATTCTTATTATCGGAGAAAAAGAGGCGGTTGAAAATTCAGTAATTGTTAGAGACGCAGAAAGCCGAACACAAGAAACAGTACCAACCCAAACCCTAGTAGGCCACCTAAAAAAGATCGGGGCTTCTTAGAACACTGGTTTGCTTTTAAAAAACTACTGTGGTAGCATATTGCACCTATGTCTACAAACGTTGAAGTTTCAAATTCAGAAACAGAAAATAGTCTTGGCCTGCTTAAAAAGTTCACAAGAAAAGTCCAGGGGTCGGGTGTTTTAAAACGCGCCAGATCAATCAGATACAAGGCCAGACAACTATCCGATTTCAAAAAGAAAAAAGCAACTTTAAAATCATTAGCGAAGAAAAAAGAAGTTGATCGCCTTATCAAACTCGGAAAAATTCAAGACACCAGAAATCGACCGGGTAAAAGATAGAATGTTTGAAATCTCCAAAAAAACCAGAAGCGAGCTACCCATAGGAAGCTCGCTTCTTAAAAAAACAAAAGAAATGGTGGTCGGCAAAAAATACGATCTTAGTCTGGTATTAATAGAAAACAAGCTGTCCAAGAAATTGAACAATAAATTTCGGGGCAAAAACCGGCCGACAAATGTCTTGAGTTTTTCGCTTTCAAAAAATTCTGGAGAAATTTTCTTAAACCTACCGCTCATTAAAAAGCAGGCTGTCTCGTACGACTTAAGCCAAAAAAAATTTTTGCTTTACCTTTTTATCCACGGCCTACTTCATCTCAAAGGCCTTGAGCACGGAAAAAAAATGGACCGACAAGAAAAAATATTGGCCTCCAAACTCAAAATAAGTATTCCACAATAAAAGCTTCTTTGGCAGAAAATTCAAAATTTCGCTTTCGTGAGCATGGTATAATTTTCAGGAAAATAAAGTTGCGTCTTTAAAGCAGCTAAGTTTTTGAATTTTATCATGGCAAAAAATTTCGTCGTCGGATTTGATGTCGGTACTCAAAATATCCGTATTGGAATTTCCAATGCAATACACGGAGGAGAATTGGTCTTGCCGAAGATAGAAGGTTCCGGAATTTACCCAGCGAAAGGTTTGCACAACGGTTATGTCTCTGAAAAAGAAGAGCTCGTGGAAGCATTAAAGCACGCCAGAAACGACATCGAAAAGAGATTCAAGTTTAGAATAAAAAAAACTTTAGTATCGGTTGGTGGAATCGGCCTAAATAATATTACAGTTTCGGCAGAAACCGCAGTCTCCAAGGGTGACTCGGAAATTACTGAACTTGATGTAGAGAGATTGTCTGAATTATGCGAGGAAAACATACCGAAACAATCAATAATCAACAGAAAGATCCTTCACTCTATTCCCCTATCATACAAGATCGACGGCAAGCCGACTCCAACTGGAAATCCAATCGGAATGAAGGGTGTAAAATTGGAAGCTAAATATCTCTTTATCACCGTTCTAGAGCAACATCTGAACAATCTGGTGGACTCCTTTGAAGAAGCTGGGATTGAAGTCTCCGAACTTGTAGCCGGACCAATTGCCGCTGGAATGATCTTATTGTCAAAAAGGGACAGAAGGGTTGGTTGCGCTCTTGTTAATATCGGAGCCGAGACTGTCTCGATAGTCGTCTACGAAAACGGTATCCCTGTGTCGCTTGAAATAATTCCGGCCGGCTCAAACAACATCACAAACGATATTGCTTTGGGTTTAAAAATTTCTCTTGAAGAGGCGGACCACATAAAACAAGGCGGGCTGACAACGACCGTTTATCCAAAGAAAAAGCTAGAGGAAATCATTGATGCCAGACTATCTGATATTTTTGATATGGTGGATTCTCATCTAAGAAAAATAGGTCGGAGCGGACTTCTGCCGGCCGGCATAACATTTTCCGGAAGCGGCAGTCAAATCTTCGGACTTGAGGAGTTGGCAAGAGGATATTTGAATCTGCCGACCAGAATCGGAATGATACCAAACAAAAATTCAAAAGAAAGCGGAAAAGATTCTTCTTGGGCATCTGTCTACGGGCTTTGCTTAATTGGCCTCGGCTCCGGCGAAGATGATGAAAGAATGGGGATGTTTTTAAGGAAAGTCGGTTTAAAATTAAAGAGGACAATCAAGCGCTTCATGCCTTAGAAAACAGAATTTGCCATTTTCAAAAGATTTGCTAGTATTATGAAAATTAAATAAACCTTAAATAATATGCCTCAAATTAAACCTGAAGTAGAAGCTTTTGCCAGAATAAAAGTCTTGGGAGTCGGAGGGTCCGGCAAAAACGCAATAAACCACATGATCAACTCCAAAGTCAAAGGGGTTGAATTTATCGGTATCAATACTGACGCGCAAGATTTGCACAATACACTGGCAAAAAGAAAAATTCACATTGGTAAAAACTTGACTCGTGGACTCGGCACTGGGATGAACCCAGAGCTCGGTAGAAAAGCAGTTGAAGAAACACAAGAAGAAATCCAGGAAGCAATAAAAGGTGCTGACATGGTTTTTATCGCTGGCGGCATGGGTGGTGGAACTTGTACCGGTGCCGCACCCCGAATCGCGCAAATTTCAAAAGAGCTCGGCGCTTTAACTGTTGGAGTCGTAACTAGACCATTCTTCTTTGAAGGCCAACAAAGAATGAAAATTGCCGAGCAGGGTTTAAACGAACTTAGAGCGGCGGTTGATGCCATCATCATAATCCCAAACGACCGACTGCTTTCAACAATCCAAAAAGATACGACTGCCAAAAACGCTTTTGCAATGTGTGATGATGTCTTAAAACAAGCGGTGGAAGGAATCTCCGACCTCATTACCACTCCTGGGGTTATAAACACAGATTTTGCCGACATCAAAGCCATTATGGAAAATGCTGGACCGGCCCTGATGGGAATCGGCACAGCAACCGGAGAAAAAAGAGCTGAAGAAGCCGCTAAGGCCGCTATCAATTCCCCACTTTTGGAGCTTTCGGTAAATGGAGCCAAGGGTGTCTTGTTCTCAATTGCCGGCGGAGATGATTTAACAATGTTTGAAATCCAAGAAGCGGCAAAAGTTATCACCGAATCGGTTGATCCAAATGCCAAGATAATTTTCGGAACAGCAAGAGACGAGAAGCTCAAGAAAAACGAAATAAAGATTACAGTCATCGCTTCCGGTTTTCCAGAAAATTCAATCAAAAAAACACTTTTTCAAAGTAACGAACATGAAAACGGAGTAAAAGGCAAAATTTATAATTCCCTACCAAGCATGAGCGCGACAAAAGAAAGCCCAGCGTCTAGCGAAGAGAAAAAATCTCCTGTGATTGATGACGACGACGATTGGGGTGCCGTGCCAGCGTTCTTGCGTCGTTCTAAAAAATAAAAAGATGATATACGACCTTGCCATAATCGGCGGCGGTCCGGCTGGTGTTGGCGCCGGAGTTTATGCCGCCAGAAAAAAATTAAAAACAGTTTTTATAACTACCAATTTTGAAAGTCAGAGTACCGTCTCTCCAGATATCCAAAACTGGATAGGTACGGTCTCTATTTCTGGTCAAGATCTGGCAAAAAATTTCAAGAAACATTTGGAAACTTACGCTGGAGATGTTGTTGATATAAAAGAAGGAGAAACAGCTGTTTCGGTTAAAAAAGAAAATGAAGTTTTTGTCGTAAAAACAACCAAAGCTGAATATTTTGCAAAAACCATTCTCATAGCAAGCGGAAGCCAAAGACGGAAGCTGAAGGTACCCGGCGCCGAGGAATTTGAAAATAAAGGTATTACTTACTGCGCTTCCTGCGACGGCCCAATGTTTTCTGATAAAGATGTCGTGGTGATTGGCGGTGGTAACGCTGGCTTTGAAACTGCCGCTCAACTTTTAGCTTACACCAAGAGCGTTACGCTTTTGCATCGTAGTCCAGATTTTAAAGCAGATCCGGTTACTGTTGAAAAAGTCCTAAAAAATCCGAAAATGAAGGCCTTGAAAAATGTTGATATATTGGAAGTAAAGGGTGAAAAATTTGCCAGTTCAATAGTCTATAAAAGCGATGAGACTGGCGAAGTTGTTGAGATGCCAGCGGAAGGAATTTTTGTTGAAATCGGTTTGGTACCAAATACCAATTATCTAGAAGGTTTCCTTGAACTTGATCAATACAAAAGAATTCCAATTGATCCCCTAACCCAAGCAACCAAAATTGAGGGCGTTTGGGCAGCCGGCGATTGCACCAATGTTTTATACCACCAGAACAACATCGCCTGTGGCGACGGAGTTAAGGCGCTAGAAGATATCTATCTCCACCTCCACGCCTAGATTTTTTGATCAAGACAACAAACTCAAAACCTCCACACTATTTAGCGAAAATTTATAAGCTAAATACAGGGTTAGTATCAGCGCCAAAAGCAAAAGGCCATAAACAACGTGCTTCCAATGATGCTTATGAATTTCAATAAGCAGGGCAAGAATTACAAGGAAAAAGACAATTGCTCCTAAAACGATATAGATCACGGTCAAAATTAAGGTCGGACTAGATAACAATTTTTCCCAAGTTTTTGAATAATCAGCTGACAATTCAGACCGAACAATCTGTTCCGAATTTATAACCTCTTCGCCAATTTCAGCGTCGCCGACTTCTGGAGACTGAACAGCAACAAAGCTTTGACCTACCCGCTCTTCAGTGAAAATTTCCAACGGTTTTTCTTCCACTACTGCCGACTGGACTTCACTTGATGGCTCTAAGACAATATTTTCCGAACCTTCAGAATCAGCTAAGGCCAAAACTGGCGGAGTAATCAATCTCTGACTTTTCGGATGGCCAAACATCTGCACCACAAAAACCGTCTCTCTGCCTTGGTAAAAACCTCTGGACGTGGCAATACCTATTTCGCTAAATTTATTATTCAAAATATTTGCTCTATGACCCGGTGAATCCATCCAAGCTCTAACAACGTCACCTGAATCTGAAAAGTGGACAGCTAAATTTTCGCCGGCATAAAGAAAATCGTATCCTACTTGGCCAAACCAATACCAAGGTGTTAAACCATCAGGACTGTTGTGAGCAAAATAACCGCGACTTGCCATATCGTCGGCCTTAAGCTGGGCAACCTTTTCAAGAGTTGAATTTAATTCCAAAAGTCCCACACGATTGACCTGTCTATTGTTGTTAGTTAAATCAACTAAAACTCTTGGCAGGATTTCAGCCAAAAAACCGCTTTTAAAAACCACCAGTCTATGAGACACTGACGCAAAGAAAGAGAAGACAATTAAAAAGACCAAAACTGCGATGGAAATCTTAATCCAATTACCGATATTATGTTTATTACCCTTATTATCTACCATACTTTTAAATTATAGCACAAAAACACATCAAGAACAACTGACTTTTTATCCCCCGCCAAGTTAAAATCTATGGATATGAAAAACAATCCTTTCAAAAATTATTTGGAGCGAATGAGCGAGATATCGTCTCTTTTAAATTTAGAAAAAAAATATTTTGAAAAACTGACAACACCGGACAAAATTATCAAGAAAAATATTTCTATAAAATCATCTTCCGGTCAAAAAAAGATTCTTGCTTACCGAGTCCAATGGAACAACGCCAGGGGTCCGTATAAAGGCGGCATCAGATTTCATCCGGAAGCTGACTTAAACGAGGTCAAGACACTTTCGGCTTTGATGGCTCTTAAGTGTGCCGCGGTTGGCATCCCGTTTGGCGGAGCAAAGGGCGGAGCAGCTTTCGAACCAAAAAAATTCAGTAAAAAAAATATTGAAGAGATTTCCAGAAAATGGGTTAGAGAAATGTATAAACATATAGGAGCAACAAAAGACATTCCGGCACCGGATGTCTATACTAATGCCGAAATTATGGGCTATATGCTGGACGAATTTGAAAGAATCAAAGACAAAAGTGAGCCGGCAGCTTTTACCGGAAAGCCCATAATCCTCGGTGGAAGCTTGGGGCGAGACAGCGCAACAGCCCAAGGTGGAGTTTTTGTTTTGGAAGAATTGATAAAAAAGATTTGGCCAAATAAAAGATCTGGATTAAAGATAGTAATTCAGGGTTTTGGTAATGCCGGCTCGCAAGCCGCCAAATTACTTTCTGAATCTGGCCACAAAATAATCGGCGTTTCAGACAGTCGTGGTGGGATATTAAGCCACACAAATCTTGACCTCAACAAAATAGAAAAAATAAAAAATTCCGGAAAACCAATAAAAGACTTGTATTGTGATGGGGAGAAATGCGATAAAAATAAATTAGCAAAAGACCAAGTTGAACTAGTCTCAAACGAAAAGCTTCTGGAAGCCGACTGCGACATCTTGATTCCGGCGGCGCTAGATAATCAAATAAACGCCAAAAATGCCAATAAAATTAAAGCCAAGATTATACTTGAACTCGCCAACGGTCCGACAACCACTGAAGCTGATAAAATTCTTGAAAAGAAAAAAATCTTAGTAATTCCTGATATTCTGGCAAATGCCGGCGGTGTTACGGTCAGCTATTTTGAGTGGGTGCAGGGCTTGCAAAACTTTTATTGGGCCAAAGAAAAAGTCCGTTCCGAATTAAAAAATATTATGGTCAAATCTTTCGATGAAATTTATCAAATTTCTAAAGAGAAAAAACTGTCTTTAAGAAAAGCTGCTTATTTGTTGGCGGTCGAAAGGATCGTTGAAGCAATGAAGGCCCGAGGAATTTAGAAAAATTCATTATAAAAACGGAGGGTACAGGATTTGAACCTGTGAGGGGACAAGCCCCAACCGCATTTCGAGTGCGGCGCTTTAGACCACTCAGCCAACCCTCCAAAGACTTTCCCTGCCGACAGGCGGGTAGGTTTAATTTATACTTTTTTTGCTTTTTTAGCAAAAAATGCTATTATCTCCCTTGCCTTTTCTGTGTGTATAATTTTTATTGGTCTCATGACGGCCCCGTCGTCTAGCCCGGTCTAGGACATCAGGCTTTCATCCTGAAAACACGGGTTCAAATCCCGTCGGGGTCATTGTAAAGGCGCGCTTAGCTCAGTGGTAGAGCGTCTCGTTGACGTCGAGAAGGTCCAAGGTTCAATCCCTTGAGCGCGCACTAAATTATGAAAATACTCTCCATCGAAACGTCTTGTGATGAGACCGCGATTAGTATCGTTGAAGCCAAAGGTAACATAAAAAACCATCAGTTCAAGGTGCTCTCAAACATTACCCTCTCTCAAGCAAAATTACATGCCAAATACGGCGGAGTCTTCCCTAGTCTTGCAAAAAGAGAACACAGCCGAAATCTTGTTCCAGTACTTCAGAAAGTATTGGAACAAGGTTTCGGAAAACATAAATCACAAACTCCAAATTACAGACAAATCACAAACTCCAAATTACAGAAAATTAAACAAATCCTAAAAAGAGAGCCAGAATTATTAGAACAGTTTTTAGAATTTATACCGACCATCAAAAAGCCGGCGATTGACAAAATTGCCGTTACTTACGGGCCGGGGCTAGAGCCAGCGCTTTGGGTCGGAATAAATTTTGCTAAAGCTTTGTCAGAAGTCTGGTCAACCACCAAGCGGATTCCAGTGGTGCCGGTAAATCATATGGAGGGACACATCGCCTCGGTTTTGCCGTTGCAAAACCGAGGAAACTCTAAATCCGAAACTCTAAATCCGAAACAAACTCAAAACTCAAAACTCAAAAAAAAATTAGAGATTAGAGATTCGAGCTTAGAATTTCCGGCAGTGGCTCTTTTAATATCTGGAGGGCACACTGAATTGGTTTTAGTTAAAGAATGGGGAGATTATAAAATCTTAGGACAAACAAGAGACGATGCGGTCGGAGAAGTTTTTGATAAGGTAGCCAGAATGCTAGACCTTCCCTACCCAGGCGGACCCGAAATCTCTCGACTTGCGGATCAGGCGCGCAACCTTAAACCAAAAATAAAAAATCTTATTAATTTCCCAAGACCAATGATAAATTCACCGGATTTGGATTTTTCATTTTCGGGGTTAAAGACTGCTGTCTTATACCACTTGCAAAAATATCCAGCAAAGACAACCGAAGAAAAAAGTCTTATCGCCGAAGAATTTGAGTTAGCAGTAGTAGAAATATTTTTAAGAAAAATTAAAAAAGCAATTGAACAATCAGGAGCAAAAACCTTGATTGTCGCCGGCGGGGTCTCTGCCAACAAATTTATAAGGTCAGAAATTGAGAGAAAGTTTGGGAAAGAAATTGAAATTTTAATTCCGGAATTTGAACTTTCCACCGACAACGCTCTGATGATCGCCATTGCCGGATATTTGAAAATACTAAGAAAATCAAAAACCCCGAAAAACATCAAGGCCGAGGGTAACCTCTCTTTTAATTAATGACTTAATAATTAATGACTTAAGCACTAACTTGGCTTTTGCGCAGACGCACAATACGCCAGATAGATAGAATCGCTAAGACCACAAAAACTATCGACAGAGGACCCACGATACAGTTCAGAGAAACAAGCATAAACCCGAATATGAAGACCGATAAGCCGGCGGTAAATATTACCAATTTCTTGGTAAGAATCTGTGAGCGCGTAATCGTTAGATTCATAGAATCCCTTAATGTCAGGAGGTGTGATATGAGCAGTAGAATAATTATGGTGAGCAAAAATAATACCGTGCAACGTGCTCCGTCGCTTAAGTTTTGAGGCAGACTTAAAGCCGAAAGTGCCAAGCCCCTCAAACGACTTTGCAAGCTCGAATCAAGCTCCGTGTCCTTTATAGAATCTATGTCCTTTATAGAATCATCATCTTCTATGACTTCTTCAGTCAAAGCTCCCAAAATCACTTCTAGGCCTTCCCCGGGCTCCCTGCCGTCAGAAAATCTATCTGTTTGAACAAAGTCTGTATCGGTAAATCCGAGACTACCCGCAGATTTTAAGCTCGCCAAAAAATTCCTGAATTCCGCAATTTCAACAAGTTGAGAAATAGTCAAAGGATAGTTTGTCTGGCAAACTATCTCGTTTATTTTTTTACTGGTTGTTATGTAAACAAAACCTGTACCGGCTTCGTGTCCCCATGGCCAGAGAATTTCATTAAAATATCTTTCTTGAAATATAACTACCGCATCAAAAGTTTGCCTGTCAAAAAAACCTGTCACGGGCAAATCAACAAAACCCTCAAGATACTTCAAAAAAGCTTGTAATTTCCTTACTTCTGCAGGGTCGTTGTCCCAATCAATATGCAGATGACCAATGAAAAATTGGCACTGTTCAATAGTTTCGCCCAAGACTTGTGGAACTGGCACAGTTCTAATAAAACCACCCGATCTACTGCTTCCACCAGATGGTGGTGGAGGAGGTGGAGGTGGAGGAGGAGGGGGTGGAGGTGGAGGAGGTGGATCGTCAGAAACTGTCACAGTCGCCGTATCTTCAGCTGTTTCGTCTATGCTGTTTTTGCAGATGACCTTGTAAGTCGTGGTTGCTATCGGGGAGACAGTGACATTGCCGGAAGTCTTGTTGTCGGTATTAAAATTTGTTCCGGTGCAGGATACCGCGTTTTCTGATTGCCAGGTTAAAACAGAGCTCTCTCCTTTCTTGATGTTTTCTGGATTAGCTGTGAGGTTGACTGTGGGCGGTAGAGGGTCATCGTCTTCGTGAACTGTCACAGTCGCCGTATCTTCAGCTGTTTCGTCTATGCTGTTTTTGCAGATGACCTTGTAAGTGGTTGTCTCTAATGGAGAAACAGGGGTACTTCCAGAAGTTTTACCTTCAGCGTTAAAACCAACTCCAGTACAAGACACAGTATTTTCAGACTCCCAAGTTAGAATTGAGCTCTCTCCTTTGTCAATTTCTTCGGGGTCGGCGGTGAGGTTAACGATAGGAGCACTTGCTATAACTTCAGCGTTTATATCACAATTAGCATCTGTAGTAGCTGTAACTTTTACCATCCCCTCTTTAGTTCCAGCGGTATTATACTTTTTCTCGACGGTTAAAGTGTTTCCGGACAACCCATCGGTTCCACTCCATTCAATCTGCATACTTGGGTCACCGAAAGCACCAGAATCCCACAAAACAGTATCCCCAGCTTGCACTTTTATATCCATAGAGCACTCGGCATAAGCAGAAGCGCTGTATAATTGGGCTGGCTCGGAAGTAAAGGCAAAATAACCCCAAACAGTAAAACTGAAAAGAAAAACAAAGCTAAAAGCCATCGCTAATCTAAGGATTTTGTTATCCCTCCTTTCGATTTTTGGATTAAGACAGAAATAAATTTTTTCTTGAGAATTCATAGATGTAATGATATGTTGTAACAATATACTTAAAAACACAGAAGTCAAGCCCAAATTTGGCTTAAAATAAGGATTTTTAATAAATGTCCTTTATAAAAAATAAATGTCCTTT
>JAANMX010001731.1_pt1 | contig 23889 bp, 25 predicted proteins | sample 7279681 | NCBI WGS metagenome assembly JAANMX01 (sample SAMN14094542, study PRJNA606508) | bioreactor metagenome | isolation source: A lab-scale SPAN reactor treating ammonium-rich wastewater day 351 | place: Ireland: Galway | collected 2018-01-01
AGCACCCACGACGCCGGCGGCATCACCCAACTCGACATCGAACTCGCGCACCGGATCTCCGCGTGCGCGGACGCCGTGGGCGCCCGCTTCCGCTGAGTGACCGGGAGGCCGTCCCCAGTCACCCGGGGGCGGTTCCTCCGGTCTCCCCGCCGCCGGGATCACCCGCAGCCATCCGACCGCGGCCACCCGGCAGATCCCATCAACCGGTGCGTCCCGGTCCTGGGGCCAGCGCCAGGACCCGCGCGCCAGCGCTCGGCACCCTCGGAAGCCGCCCAGACTCCGGAATCTCGTTCCACATCGTGGAAACACCCGTCCGAAAGTTGACACGGCACGGCGTCGGGCGAAAACTGTCCTCGTGCGGATCTTCTTCCTCGTACTTTCCTGAGCGTGTCAGCCGACTAGTCGACCGACACGCGCCCCTCGCCTGCCGACGCAGCGGGGGTTTTTTCATGCAAGAGGAACCGCGACCAGCACCCGCAGAAAGGGGATCGAGATGACCGACACCATGGCACCACCGATGCTGACCGGGGCGGAAGCCCTCGTCGAGTCCCTGGAGCGGGTCGGCGTAGAGGTCATCTTCGGCATCCCAGGCGGGGCGATCCTGCCGGCCTATGACCCGCTCGGCCAGTCCAAGCTGATCCGGCACATCCTGGTCCGCCACGAGCAGGGCGCGGGCCACGCCGCCGAGGGCTACGCCGTGGCCACCGGCCGGGTGGGGGTCTGCATGGCCACGTCCGGCCCGGGCGCCACCAACCTGGTCACCGCCATCGCGGACGCCTACATGGATTCGGTGCCGATGGTGGCGATCACCGGCCAGGTCGCCAGCGCCGCGATCGGCACGGACGCCTTCCAGGAGGCCGACATCCGGGGCATCACCTTCCCGGTCACCAAGCACAGCTTCCTGATCACCCACGCCGAGGACATTCCCGGCGCGATCGCGGCGGCCTTCCACATCGCCAAGACCGGGCGTCCGGGTCCCGTCCTGGTCGACATCGCCAAGGACGCCCTGGCCTCCCGGGCGCCGTTCCGCTGGCCCGAGCTGATCGACCTGCCCGGCTACCACCCGGTCACCCAGCCGCATGTGAAGCAGATCCGCGAGGCGGCCCGGCTGATCGCCGAGTCCAGCCGTCCGGTGCTCTACGTGGGCGGCGGCGTGGTGAAGGCGGGCGCGTCCGAGGACCTGGCGAAGCTGGTCGAGATCACCGGCATCCCCGTGGTCACCACCCTGATGGCCCGCGGCGTGTTCCCCGACAGCCACGAGCTGCACATGGGCATGCCCGGGATGCACGGCACCGTCTCGGCCGTCGGGGCCCTGCAGCGCTCCGATCTGCTGGTCGCGCTGGGCACCCGCTTCGACGACCGGGTGACCGGCCGCCTGGACACCTTCGCCCCCGAGGCCAAGATCATCCACGCCGACATCGATCCGGCCGAGATCTCCAAGAACCGGGTGGCCGACGTCCCGATCGTCGGCGACGTGAAGAACGTGATCGCCGACCTGAACGGCGTGCTGCGCGGCGCCGACCTGCCCGACTTCACCGCCTGGCAGCGCTACCTGGGTGCGCTCAAGGACAAGTACCGGGTGCCGACCGAGCCCACCCACGAGGGCATGCTGTCGCCCGAGTACGTGATCAAGCGGGTCGGCGAGCTGACCGGACCGGACGCCTTCTACGCCGCCGGCGTCGGCCAGCACCAGATGTGGGCCGCGCACCTGCTGCCGTTCGAGAAGCCGGGCCGCTGGCTGAACTCCGGCGGCGCCGGGACGATGGGCTACTGCGTGCCCGCGGCGATGGGCGCCCAGGTGGGCCGTCCGGACGCCGTGGTCTGGGGGATCGACGGCGACGGCTGCTTCCAGATGACCAACCAGGAACTGGTCACCTGCGCGTTGGAGGGCATCCCGATCAAGATCGCGGTGATCAACAACCAGAGCCTGGGCATGGTGCGGCAGTGGCAGACCCTGTTCTACGGGCAGCGCTACTCCAACACCGACCTGAAGACGCTGCGGGTGCCGGACTTCCCGAAGCTGGCCGAGGCGATGGGTGCGGTCGGTCTGCGGGCCGAGCACCCGTCCGAGGTGGACGCCGTGATCAACAAGGCGCTGTCGATCAACGACCGCCCGGTGGTGGTCGAGTTCGTCGTCCACAAGGACGCCATGGTCTGGCCGATGGTGGCCGCCGGCACCAGCAACGACGACATCAAGATCGCCAAGGACCTGGCGCCCGACTGGGAGGAAGAGGAACTGTGAGGACGCACACGCTGAGCGTGCTGGTCGAGAACAAGCCGGGCGTCCTGGCCCGGATCGCCGGCCTGTTCGCTCGACGCGGCTACAACATCGAGTCGCTGGCGGTCGGCCCGACCGAGCGGCCCGAGCTGTCCCGGATCACCCTGCAGGTCGGGGTGGAGAACCAGCAGTTCCTGGAGCAGATCACCAAGCAGCTGAACAAGCTGGTCGAGGTGCTGAAGATCGTCGAGCTCGAGGAGTCGGCGGTGCGCCGCGAACTCGTCCTGATCAAGCTGAAGGCCGATCCGAGCACCCGCAGCCAGATCATCGAGATCGTCCAGCTGTTCCGCGGCAAGACCGTGGACGTCCAGAACGAGTCGCTGACCGTCGAGGCCACGGGCTCGCCCGACAAGCTGGACGCGCTGCTCGAGATGCTCCGGCCGTACGGCGTCCGGGAGCTCGTCCAGTCCGGCCTGGTCGCCCTCGGCCGGGGCAGCAAGTCGCTCACCGACCGGTCCAAGTCCGACAAGATCCGCACACCCGTGCGCAACCACTAGTCAGTTAGGAAGACATATGGCAGAGATGTTCTACGACGACGACGCCGACCTCTCGATCATCGCCAACCGGGTGGTTGCGGTCATCGGCTACGGCTCCCAGGGGCACGCGCACGCGTTGTCGCTGCGTGACTCGGGCGTGGACGTCCGAGTGGGCCTGCGGCCGGGGTCGAAGTCGGCCGCCAAGGCCGAGGCTGAGGGGCTGCGGGTGCTGCCGGTCGACCAGGCCGCAGCCGAGGCCGACCTGATCATGATCCTGGCGCCCGACCAGTACCAGCGCACCATCTACGCCGAGCAGATCGCCCCGAACCTGCAGGAGGGCGACGCGCTGTTCTTCGCGCACGGCTTCAACATCCGGTTCGGCTACATCCAGCCGCCGGCCGGTGTCGACGTCTGCATGGTCGCGCCGAAGGGCCCGGGCCACCTGGTCCGCCGCGAGTACTCCGAGGGTCGCGGCGTCCCGGTGATCGTGGCCGTCGAGAAGGACGAGTCCGGCGAGGCCTGGCCGTTGGCGCTGTCGTATGCGAAGGCGATCGGCGGCCTGCGTGCGGGCGGCATCAAGACCACCTTCACCGAGGAGACCGAGACCGACCTGTTCGGTGAGCAGGCCGTGCTCTGCGGCGGCGCCTCGGCGCTGGTGCAGGCGGGCTTCGAGGTGCTGACCGAGGCCGGCTACCAGCCGGAGGTCGCCTACTTCGAGTGCCTGCACGAGCTGAAGCTGATCGTCGACCTGATGTACGAGGGCGGCATCGCCAAGCAGCGCTGGAGCGTCTCGGACACCGCCGAGTTCGGCGACTACGTGTCCGGCCCGCGGGTGATCGACGCCCGGGTCAAGGAGAACATGAAGGGCGTGCTGGCCGACATCCAGTCCGGCGCGTTCGCGAAGCGCTTCATCGACGACCAGGACGCCGGCGCGCCCGAGTTCAAGCAGCTGCGGGCCGCGGGCGAGGCGCACCCGATCGAGGGCACCGGTCGCGAGCTGCGCAAGCTGATGGCCTGGGTGAAGAGCCACGACGACGACTACGTCGAAGGCACCGCCGCGCGCTGAGAGGACTTGCGTCCCCCACCGCGGGACGCATGAGGAACGGGCGTCGGTCCCCACAAGGGACCCGGCGCCCGTTCTGCCGTTCCCGCCGTTCGGGGGAGTGTGAATCTCGCCGGGGCGGTGGGGTGACGCGGCCCGTCCGATTACCTGGGCGATGTGACTCATCGTCCGTGGACTCATGGTCATCATAGCGAAAACGTGACGCTATGCCTCCGCCCGCGCACCGTGTCGCCTTCGGGACGCGACTGCGCGCGCTGCGCACGGATCATGGTTGGTCGCAGGAGGAACTCGCCCATCGCGCGGGCCTCGATCGGACCTATGTCAGTGGTGTGGAGCGAGGGGTTCGCAACCCGACCCTCGACGTGATCACGAAGTTCGCCATCACCCTCGAAGTGGAGATCGCCGATCTCTTCACCGGCGCCGGGCGCGAGTAGCGGTTGCTGGCCGACGCCCCATCGGTTCGACCTGGTGTGACCCGATGCCGGACCGGTTCGACGTGGTGACCCGATGGCGGCTCGGCGTCCCACCCTTCGGGGGATGATTCGCCCGGTCGTGCGGACGCCGGCATCCACGGAGAAACGCCTGTCCTCGACGTCCGACCCTTCGAACGTGCCCGGCCCCGGCTGTCCGACCACCCCGACGCGGAACGCGAGAACTTGGCCCAGCCGACCGGTTCTCGTCACCTTCCGTTCACCTTGGTCGGGCCGTCCGTTCACCCGGACGCCCGAGGCTTCGAGCGTGACACTCGAGTTACTGTTGCTGATCCTGGTGATCGGCACCGCCATTGCGTTCGACTTCACCAATGGCTTTCATGACACCGGCAACGCGATGGCGACGTCCATCGCCACCGGCGCGCTCAAGCCGAAGACGGCCGTGACGCTGTCCGCTGTGCTCAACCTGGTCGGGGCCTTCCTGTCGGTCGAGGTCGCGCTGACCGTCACCAACGCGGTGATCCGGATCCAGGACTCCAGCGGCGCACCCCGCCCGGAGTTCCTGGCCAACAACGGCCGCGAACTGTTGATGATCGTCTTCTGCGGACTCATCGGCGGCATCCTGTGGAACCTGCTCACCTGGCTGCTCGGGCTCCCGTCGAGTTCTTCGCACGCCCTGTTCGGCGGTCTGGTCGGCTCGACGCTGGCCGCGCTCGGCATCGGCGGCGTGAACTGGATGGGCGACGGCAGCAAGCTCGACGGCGTGGTCGGCAAGGTCATCCTGCCCGCCTTCGCCTCGCCGGTGGTCGCCGCGCTGGTCGCCACCATCGGCACCTGGCTGGTCTACCGGATTACCACCGGGGTGGCCAGCCGCTACGCCGAGGGCGGCTTCCGCTGGGGCCAGATCGGGACGGCGTCCCTGGTCTCGCTGGCGCACGGCACCAACGACGCCCAGAAGACGATGGGCGTGATCACCCTGGCGCTGATCGCCTACGGCACCTGGACCGACACCACCAACGTGCCCACCTGGGTGAAGATCGCCTGCGCCGTCGCGATCGCGGCCGGCACCTACACCGGCGGCTGGCGGATCATCCGCACCCTCGGCAAGGGCCTGGTCGAGATCTCCTCCCCGCAGGGCATGGCCGCCGAGGCCTCCTCGGCCGCGGTCATCCTGACCTCCAGCCACCTCGGCTTCGCGCTGTCGACCACCCACGTCGCCACCGGTTCCATCCTCGGTTCCGGGCTCGGACGCCGCGGCGCGGAGGTCCGCTGGGGCGTCGCGGCACGCATGGTGCTGGCCTGGTTCATCACCCTGCCGGCGGCCGGCCTGGTCGGCGCCGCCTGCTTCTTCGTCGGCAACGGCATCGGTGGCTACCCGGGTGTCGCGCTCGTCTTCGGCGTCCTGGTCGCGCTGACCATCTGGATGATCCGGCACTCGCGCAAGACCGCCGTCCACGCCGGCAACGTCAACGAGGACTGGGACGCCGACGCGACCCCGGCCGCCTCCGTCCCGGTCGCAGCCAAGGCCTGAAAGGAGCCCACCGATGTTCCAACTCTTCGGCAACGCAGTCGGCCAGGTCGCCCTGGTCTCCGTCCTGGTCGGGGCCGGCCTGCCCGCCCTGTTCGCCGTCGGCATCCGTGCCCTCGCGATCGGCGCAGGCGGTTCGGCCGAGGTCGACCACGCGCCCGGGCGTCCCGCCATGAAGCTGGTCGCCTACCTCTGCTTCGCGCTAGTCCTCGCCGTGATCGCCGTCGGCATCACGATCATCGTGTCGTCGGGGTTCGGCTATCAAGTATCCTTCGAGCACGTTTTTCCGACCTTCGTGAAGAAGCACTGAGCGCCATGGCTGACCGGACCACCCCCGTCGAGAAGATCCTCGATTGGCTGCGCGCCGGCTACCCCGATGGCGTTCCGCCGCACGACTACATCGCGCTGTTCGGCATCCTGCACCGGTCTCTCACCGAGGCCGAGGTGGCGCAGATCGCCGACCGTCTCCAGCACGACGGCGACACCAGCGCCGAGGCCATCCGGAACCTGATCCGGGCCCGCGCGCTGGAGGAGCCGTCGGAGGCGGACGTCCGGCGCGTCGCGAGCCGACTCGCAGGCGCCGGGTGGCCGCTGGCCGCGGCCGGTGCTTCGAGCGGGGTCGGCCGAGGTTGAGGAAACGGACGTGCTCTCGCGGATCGAACGAATCGTCGGCTGGCTCAAGGGGGGCTATCCCTATGGCATCCCCGAGGCCGACTATGTCCCTCTGCTCGCCATCCTGCGCCGGCGGCTGACCCAGGAGGAGATCGACGAACTGGCCGACCGGATCATCCGTGACGGCCTGATTCCCGCGGCCCGGGTGGACGTCGGGGCCGAGTTCCTTCGGGTGACCCACGAACTGCCCAGCGAGGCCGAGATCCGCCGGATCAGCGAGAAGCTGGCGGACGCCGGCATCGACGTGGCCTACGTGGAGCCACCCTGGTTCCGGCCGACCGGCACCGACCCGGTGTGACGGCGCCGCTCCCGGCGGCGAGTCCGGTGGTGTGCGGACGGTGTGGCAAGCTGTCCCGGTGACCGCCCAGACGCGGCCCGCCGACCCGGGCCTGACCGCCGCCGAGGTGGCCGAACGGATCTCCCGGGGGGAACGCAACGACCTGCCGCCGCGGTCGGGCCGGACCACCGGCGAGATCGTCCGCGCCAACGTCTTCACCCGGATCAACGGCATCCTGGCCGTGCTGCTGGCCTTCGTGCTGGCCACCGGATCGTGGATCAACGGCGCGTTCGGGCTGCTGATCATCGCCAACTCGGCCATCGGCATCATCCAGGAACTGCGCGCCAAGAAGACCCTGGACAGCCTGGCGGTGGTCGGCGAGGCCCGGCCCCGGATCCGCCGCGAGGGTGTCAGCCGGGAGTACCCGCGCGAGGAGATCGTGCTCGACGACCTGATCGAGGTCGGTCCGGGCGATCAGATCGTCGTCGACGGGGTGGTCGTCGAGGACGACTACCTGGAGGTCGACGAGTCGCTGCTCACCGGCGAGTCGGACCCGGAACCGAAGGATCCCGGCGATCCGGTGCTGTCCGGCAGTTTCGTGGTCGCCGGCACCGGAACCTACCGGGCCACCAAGGTCGGCAGCGCCTCTTATGCCGCCCAGCTCACCGCCGAGGCGGCGAAGTTCACCCTGGTGCGCTCCGAGCTCACCCAGGGCATCAACCAGATCCTCAAGGTGATCACCTGGGTGCTGATCCCGGTCGGGGTGGCCACCATCTGGGTGCAGTTGATGCAGGCCGGCAACGACTGGCGGCGGGCCGTCCTGGCGATGGCCGGCGCGCTGGTGCCGATGGTGCCCGAGGGGCTCATCCTGCTCACCGCGGTCGCGTTCGCGCTGGGCGTCGTCCGGCTGGGCCAGCGCAACTGCCTGGTGCAGGAGTTGCCGGCGATCGAGGGTCTGGCCCGGGTCGACGTCGTCTGTGCGGACAAGACCGGCACGCTCACCGAGAACGGCATGACCTACGGCGAGTTGCGGCTCGCCGACGGCGTGGTCGCGATCGAGGTCGAGGAGGGGTTGCGGCAGCTGCTGGCCTCCGACGCCCGGCCGAACGCGTCCATGCAGGCGATCGGGGAGGCGTTCGGCCCGGCCGGGGATCGCTGGCCCGTGCTCGCCAAGGCGCCGTTCACCTCGGCCAAGAAGTGGTCGGGTGCGACCTTCGTCACCCCCGACGGGGACGCCGTGAGCTGGGTGATCGGGGCGCCGGACGTGCTGGCCGCGCCGGGCTCGGCGGCGGCGTCCGAGGCCGAGGAGATCGCGGCCGGCGGGTTGCGGGTGCTGCTGGCCGGCACCGCCGAACTGCCCGTCGACGACCCGGACGCGCCGGGCACGGTGACCGCGAAGGCACTGGTGGTGCTCAACCAGCGGATCCGCCCGGACGCCGCCGACACCCTCGCCTACTTCGCCGAACAGGACGTCGCGCTCAAGGTGATCTCGGGCGACAACGCAGCCTCGGTCGGCGCGGTCACCCGGTCGCTGGGCGTGGTCTCCGGCTACGCGGTGGACGCCCGGACGCTGCCCGCCGACCCGCAGGCGTTCGCCGAGTCCGTGGAGCACGCCGACGTGTTCGGCCGGGTCACCCCGCACCAGAAGCGGGCCATGGTGGCGGCGTTGCAGTCGAACGGGCACACGGTGGCGATGACCGGGGACGGCGTCAACGACGTCCTGGCGCTGAAGGACGCCGACCTCGGCGTCGCGATGGGGTCGGGTTCGTCGGCGACCCGCGCGGTGGCCAAGATCGTGCTGCTGGACGACCGGTTCGCCACCCTGCCGCACGTGGTGGCCGAGGGGCGCCGGGTGATCGGCAACATCGAGCGGGTCGCGAACCTGTTCCTGACCAAGACGATCTACTCGGCGCTGCTGGCGCTGTTCGTGGTGTTGTGGCGGGTGCCGTTCCCGTACATGCCGATCCACATCACCATCACCGGCTGGTTCACCATCGGCATTCCGGCCTTCCTGCTGTCGCTGGCGCCGAACAACGAGCGGGCCCGGCCGGGATTCGTCGAGCGCGTGCTGCGGCTGGGGGTGCCCGCCGGTGTCATCGTGGCGCTGGCCACCTTCGTCACCTACCTGCTGGTGCTGCCGCCGCCGGGCGCGGGTGAGGTGGCGATGCGGCAGGCGACCACGGCCACCCTGGCCTGCATGATCGTGGCCGCCACCTGGGTGCTGGCCGTGGTGGCGCGTCCGTACCAGTGGTGGAAGGTGGGGCTGGTGGTGACCTCCGGCCTGGCCTACCTGTTGATCTTCAGCTGGCCCTTCGCCCAGCGGCTGTTCCTGTTGGACGTCGGCAACGGCCCGGCGATGTCGGTCGGCCTGCTCGCCGGCGTGATCGGCGCGGCGCTGATCGAGGTCGTCTGGTGGGTCCGCGGAACCGTGTTCAACGAACCCCGGGTGTTCTGGACGCCCCGCGCCGAGGACGCCTGAGCGCTGGGTGGCGCGGAGCCTCAGACCCGGGCGGCGATGGCGTCGCCGACCTCGGTGGTGGAGCGCTTGGCGGCACCGCGCTCGGCGACGTCGGCGTCCACCGCGGCGTCGATCCTCGCGGCGTCGTCGCGGCGTCCGAGATGGTCGAGCAGCAGGGCCATGGACGAGATGGTGGCGGTCGGGTCGGCGATGCCCTGGCCGGCGATGTCCGGGGCCGAGCCGTGCACCGGCTCGAACATGGACGGGAACGCGCCCGACGGGTTGATGTTGGCCGACGCCGCCAGGCCGATGCCGCCGGTCACCGCCGCCGCCAGGTCGGTGACGATGTCGCCGAACAGGTTGTCGGTGACGATCACGTCGAAGCGCTGCGGATCCTGCACCAGCATGATCATCGTGGCGTCGACGTGCAGGTAGTCGGTGGTCACCTCGGGGTATTCGGCGGCGACGGCGGTGAAGATCCGGTTCCACAGCCCGCCGGCGTTCACCAGCACGTTGTGCTTGTGCACCAGGGTGACCTTCTTGCGCCGGCGCATGGCCCGCTCGAAGGCGTCCCGGACGACCCGCTCGACGCCGCGCGCGGTGTTGACGCTGACCTCGTTGGCCACCTCGAACGCCGTTCCGGTCTGCATCGAGCCGCCGACCCCGCAGTACAGGCCCTCGGTGCCCTCGCGGACGACGACGAAGTCGATCGGGCCGCGCCCGACCACGGCGTCCGAGAGGGGGGTGACGACGCCGGGGTAGAGCTTGGACGGCCGCAGGTTGACGTAGTGGTCGAAGGCGAACCGGAGTTTCAGCAGCAGGCCGCGCTCCAGCAGGCCGGACGGAATCGCCTTCGAGCCCGGCGCCGCTCCGACCGCGCCGAGGATCAGGGCGTCCGCCTGCGCGAGCTCGGCGAGCACCGAGTCCGGCAGCACCTCGCCCGTGCGCTGCCAGCGCTCGGCGCCCAGGTCGTAGTGGGTGAAGTCGAAGGCGTCCGGGCCGACGGTTGTGGTGAGCACCTTCAGGCCCTCGGCGACGACCTCCGGACCGATCCCGTCACCCGGGATCACGGCGATGTTCTGCGGCATGCGGATCACTGTAGTGAGGCGGCTCACATCCTGGGACGCGCGTCTCAATGATGCGGCGATGAGTCGATCGGTGGCTCAGGCCGCGTGACGGTCCGCGACCTCGAGGCCGATCCGCTGGGCCCCGTACGCCATGCCGAATCGGCTGAACCAGTCGAACAGCGGAGCGGCGAGGCGCCCGAGCGGACCGAAGTTGCGCTGGCCCGCCGTATGGACGAGTTCGCTTCCGCCGGGCGCCGGCAGGATCGCGAAGCGGTCGTAGCGCAGCGGCTGACCGGCATGCGGCCCGTCCACCATCTCGTGGACCCAGGTGACCACATCGGCGTCCCCTTCGCGGCGGCGGATGTGGTGGATGCGCACCGTCAGGACCCTGCGGCCGCGGACGTGCCGGATCGTCTCGCCGCCGTCGCCGGCCTCGGACTTCCGCGGGTCGTAGGCCCAGGCGGCGAGCAGCGCCGGATCGGCGATGGCATCGGCCACCTCCCCGGGCGACGACGACAGGTAGTGCCGCAGGCGGGTGGCCCGAGCGGGCGGGGGCAGCAGGGTCGGATCGACCTCGACCCGCTCGACGGCGTCCGGCTCGTCGGTCGCGGCGGCGAGCTCGGCGGTCAGCGCATCGGGATCGACCCCGTCCGCGACCAGCAGCCGCCGGACGACGCCGGACGGCTCCGCGACCAGCGTCGCCAGCGCCGCACAGGTTCCCTCCCGCAGCTTCACGTGGTTGACCAGGTCGTGGGCCCGGCCGGTGGCCCGCCACTCGGTGAAGTCGAGGTCCCGGGCGGCCCTCGGCGGCGGCAGGACGTCCGTGGCCGCGTCCAGGCCGAGGGCGCTCAGGTCGTCCGTGAGCGACTCGCGGACGCGCCGCCGGGCGGAGGTCAGCGAGACCCCATGGCGTCCCAGGATCCGGGCCGCCTGGCCGCCGACCGCGAGCAGTCCGAGGTACAGGTGGTCGACGTCGATCTCGGTCGTCCGGGTGCGTGCCGCCTCGAGGTGGGCGGCTCCGGTCCATCGACTGACGAGCAGCATGCTCATCGGTTCTTCCTTCCTTGCAGTTCCGCCGCGACGCGGCGTGCGTACTTCTTGTGGACCGCCTGCCGGGTCACCCCGAGGGCGGTGGCGATCTCCGGCCAGCCGTGCCCGGCGCGCAGCGCCTCTTCGACCTGCTGGAGTTCGAGCATGTCGGTGAGCCGGCGCAGCGAGGCGACCGCGCGAAGCCCGGTCAGCGGATCGCTGGTGTCGGCCGCTATCCGGGCCACTTCGACGGGAATCATGAGAGCAACCTAGGTTGACGGGCGGGTATTTGTCAACCCAGGTTGCTCGAACGCGCATCACCGGTGACCGTGGCGGTCTCGAGCACGCCGGCGCTCGTGGGAGCGACGGCAGCGCGTGCGGACCGGCGTGTCGGCGACCACGCGTTCCGCCGGGTCGTGACGAGTATTGTCCTGCCCATGTCGCTGACCTTCCCGTTGACCGCCACCAGTACGCCCGCGCCGTCCGAGCGGATCGCCGAGATCCACGCCGATCCCGGCTTCGGGGTGCACTTCACCGATCACATGGCGGTGGCGACCTGGCGGCAGGGCTCCGGTTGGGGCGAGGACGCCGTGGTGCCCTACGGGCCGTTCCAGCTGGACCCGTCCACCGCGGTGCTGCATTACGCCCAGGAGGTCTTCGAGGGACTCAAGGCCTACCGGCACGCGGACGGCTCGATCTGGCTGTTCCGGCCCGAACGCAACGCGCAACGGCTCCAGGCCTCGGCCCGGCGGTTGATGCTGCCGGAACTCCCGGTGGAGGACTTCCTGACCTCGATCGAGCAGCTGGTGAGGGTGGACGCCGCCTGGGCGCCGGACGCCCGGGGCGGCGAGGCCAGCCTGTACCTGCGTCCGTTCATGTTCGCCAACGAACCCTTCCTCGGTGTTCGGGCCGCCCAGGTGGTGACCTACGCCGTGATCGCCAGCCCGGTCGGGCCGTACTTCCCGGGAGGTGTGCAGCCGGTGAACATCTGGGTGACCGACGAGTACAGCCGGGCCGGCAAGGGTGGCACGGGCGCTGCCAAGTGCGGCGGCAACTACGCCTCGTCGCTGATCGCCCAGTACGAGGGCGCCGAGCACGGCTGTTCGCAGGTGCTGTTCGGGGACGCCGGCACCGGCGTGAACACCGAGGAGCTGGGCGGCATGAACATCATGGTCGTCACCTCTGAAGGCGAGCTGATCACCCCGGAGCTGACCGGCACCATCCTCGAGGGCGTCACCCGCGACTCGATCCTCACCGTCGCCGCCGATCTGGGGCTGAAGCCGGTGGCCCGCACCATCACCCTGGCCGAGATCTTCGACCGGGTCGACTCCGGCGAGATCGTCGAGGCGTTCGCCTGCGGCACCGCCGCGGTGCTCACCCCGGTCGCGGAGTTCCGCTCGCGCGACGGCAACCACGTGGTCGGCGGCGAACCGGGGGAGCGGACCATGCAGATCCGCTCAGCGATCCTCGACATCCAGTACGGCCGCGCCGCGGATACCCACGGTTGGATGCGCCGGGTCGTCTGACCGCAGGAGGCTCGGGCAGCACCCGCCCGGCGCGGGAAGGGGGCCGGGGACGGCTCAGCGCCGGGCCGCCTGCTTGCGGACGAAGTCGACCCGCTGGCGGTGCAGCTCGTCGACCTCCGGACGCGGCAGCGGCTCGAGCTCGCGACCGAGGGCGAGCGACAGGACGTGGTCGGCCAGGGCCGCGTTCCGGGCCAGCACCGGGCCATGGGGATAGGTTCCGATCACCCGGTCCTGAACGGCGCCCTCGGTGCCGTCGCCGGCGTTCCCGATGCCGATCTCCACCGTGGCCAGGGGTTTCGCGTCCGGACCCAGCCGGGTGAAACCGCCGTGGTTCTCGAACCCGGTCAGCAGGTGCTCGCGGCCGTCCGGCGCGGTCCACCGGGTCAGGATCTCGCCGACCGCCCGCTCGGGCCCGCGCCGGGTCTCGACGTCCAGCAGGCCCAGCCCCTCGATCACCTCGTCGCGCTCACCGATGGTGAAGGTGCTGCCACAGATCTGATAGCCGGCGCAGACCGCGAACAGCACCGCGCCCGCCTCCAGTCCGCGGAACAGGTTGCCGTCGGCCTGCAGCGCCCGCACCGCCGACACCTGGGCGGCGTCCTCGCCGCCGCCGAGCAGGTACACCGTGCCGCTCGGCGGCACCCGGTCGCCCGGCTCCACCATCGTCAGCGAAGCCTCGATGCCGCGCCACTGCAGCCGCTTCAGCAGCACCATCGCGTTGCCCCGGTCGCCGTAGATGCCGAGCAGCGACTGGTAGACCAGCACGATCTCCACCGGCGCGCTCATCGCAACCCCGCCATCTTCAGCAGCTTCTGGAACGGGGTATAGGTGGCGATCAGGTCGACCGGCGCCTGGGGGACGCCGCCGTCCATCCCCGGGCGGGATTCGCGCTCGTGGTGCACCGCGGCCAGCGCGGCGGCGAGATCGGGCACCACCCGATGCTCCACCTCGGCGTAGCCGAGCCGGACGGCCAGATCCTGCGCCCGCGGCCCGGTGGCGATCACCCGCCGGCCCTGCAGTTGCTCGTAGTCGACGTCCCACAGCCAGGAGACGTCCTTGCCGTCGGCGGCGATCGCGTCGATCGCCAGGATCACCGGATCGGACGCCGCCAGCGGCAACGCCTCGGCCCAGCCGGCCGGGTTCTTCGCCAGCAGCAACCGGGCCGTCGTGCCGCACAGAGTGGCGGTGGCGAACCGGCCGGCCGGGGCGGTGACCGTCCGCATGCCGTGCAGTGCCGCGTCCAGTCCGACGCCCAACTCGGTCGCGGCGGCGAGCGCGCAGGCGGCGTTCGACACGTTGAACGCGCCGGGCACCCGCAGTTCGGGGGTCACCCGGTGGTGGTGCGGGGTAACGATGCTGTGCCCGTCGACCATCCAGGACGCCGCCGGCTGGGTCAGGTCGCAGCCGGGGCAGTCCCAGCGGCCGTCGGTGGTGGTCAGCACGGTGCCGCAGGCGGGGCAGAGGGCGGCGTCGGCCGTCCACGAGGTGGCGGTGTCGACCCACACCACCTTGGCGGCGGTGCCCGCCGACCACACCACCAGCGGATCGGAGGCGTTCGCGACCACGGTCGGCCCGTCGTGGCCGGCCCGCTGCAGTGCGGCCCGCCAGGAGCGGCCGAGCGACTTGATCTCGTGGTTGCGGTCGAGCTGATCGCGACTGAAGTTCAGCAGCACCAGCACCTCGGGCTGCCCGAACGCGATCATGTCCGAGACCACCCGCTCGTCGGTCTCCAGCACGGCGATGTCGGCCGAGCGTGCCTGGCTGAGCGCCGAGGCGATGCCGTAGTGCAGGTTCGCGCCGTCGGCGTTGGTGACCAGGCGGGCGGCGTCCGCGCCCAGCCCGTAACGCACCGCCGCGGCCAGCAGATGGGTGGTGGTGGTCTTGCCGTTGGTGCCCGAGACGCTGGCGATCCGGCGTCCCCGCAGCAGCAGCTTGAAGGCGTCCGGGGCGAGTCGGGTGAGCACCTGGCCGCGAATGGACGCCCCGGAGCCGCGGTTCGCCAGGCGCGAGCCCACGGCGGCCAGGTTGCCGGCCGCGACGGCGGCGCCGAGGCGGAGCCGGTCCGGCAGGCGCAGGGTGGCCGGGGCGGCTCGGCGCGCCAGGGTTGCGGCAGACATGGCGCCTATTGTGCCGCGTCCGGCGATTGCGGCGGCACCGACACGTAGTCGGGGAGCTTCGCCGTCCGTCCGGCACCCGACGAGGTGCGCCGGATGCGGCGTCCGATCCACGGGCCGGCATGCTCGCGAGCCCAGTCCAGCTGCCACTGCAGCCATTCCTTGCGCGACTTCACCGGCAGCGGCGGCAGCGGTTCGTCCCAGCCCGGACGCGCCGGCAACCCGACCGCGACCAGGGCCGCCTGGGACACCCGCTCGTGCCCGATGCCGTTGAAGTGCAGCCGGTCGTCGTGCCACAGCTGCCAGTCCTTCAGGCAGCGCATGCCCCAGACGTCGATCACGTGGGCGCCGTGCCTGCGGGCGATGCTCCACACGTTGGCGTTGTAGATGCCGGTGCGCGGCCGGGTCAGCTCCAGCACCGGGGAGTCCTTGGCGTCGATCCCGGTGCCGATGATCACCTCGATGCCCGCCTCGCGCAGCCGGACGACCGCGTGTTCCAGCTGGGCGGTGATGGCGTCGACATCGGCGCGGGGGCGCAGGATGTCGTTGCCGCCGCCCCACAGGCTGATCAGATCGGGCTTCATCGCCAGTGCCGGCTCCAGCTGCTCGGCGACGATCGGGCCGAGCAGGCGTCCGCGGATGGCGAGGTTCGCGTACTCGATCGGCCCGCCGGCGGCGTCCGCGAGATGCTGCGCGAAGCGGTCGGCCCAGCCGCGCGGGCTGCCGTCGGGGTAGGGGTCGGCCAGCCCCTCGGTGAGCGAGTCACCGAGGGCGACGTAACGGCGCCAGGGATGTGCGGGCTCGGCCATGACCTTCCTGCCAGCATGCGGGTCTATCGCGGGACAGCGGCATATGTTACTCGACCCGGCCCGACGCCCCGGAGGACCCTGCCCAATCGATCCGGATCGGGCACCGCTACCGACCCGCGATCTGGATCGCTTCCGAACGCTATCCTGGGCGCGAATCCCGGCCGCGAAGAGGGGGACGACGATGGGGTCGAGCCTGGATCGCCTGCGGCATTGGGGCCTGGCCAGCTGGTTCGCGCTGGGCATCGTCGCCCTGACCGTGGTGATCGCGATCGGGCTGGGTGCGGTCAGCGGCATCGTGGTCCCGCTGGTGATCGCCGCGATCCTCGGCACCGTGCTGGAACCGCTGGCCGAACTGCTCGAACGCCGCGGCGTGCCGACCACGCTGGCGACGGTGCTCGCGCTGCTGGTCGCGGTCGCGCTGGCGGGCGGCATGGTCGCACTGGTCGTGTGGGGGTTCCTGCAGCAGCTGCCCGAGATCTCCCGGCAGCTGACGATCGGCTGGGCGTCGTTCGTCGAATGGGGCCGGTCCCTGGACCTCGACGTGGTGTGGCTGGAGTACGCCCGGACGGCGTTCCAGCAGCACGCGCCGCAACTGGGTCAAGGAGTGCTCGGCGCCCTGTCCAGCACTTTCGCGGGCGTGGTCTCGTTCGCGATCGGCACCTTCTTCTCGGTGTTCTTCCTGTTCTTCGTGCTGCGCGACGCCCGCGCGTTCCCGGCCTGGCTGGCCCGGTCGACGGCGCTCGACGCCGGTCTCGTCGACGACGTGGCGACCATCGCCAAGCAGTCGCTGCGCGGCTACTTCCGGGGGATCGCGATCACCGCGGTGATCACGGCGCCGATCTTCATGGTGCCGCTGATCCTGCTCGGGGTGCCGCTCGCCGTGCCCATCTTCGTGCTCTACTTCTTCACCTCGTTCATCCCGTTCGTCGGCGCCTGGCTCACCGGCGCGTTCGCGGTGCTGATCGCCTTCGGTTCGGGCGGGGCGCCGGCCGCGCTCATCGTCGCGCTGTCGCTGCTGGTCTCCAACGGTACGATCCAAAACGCGGTGAGCTCGTGGGCGCTGGGCTCGGCGCTGAAGATCCATCCCGTCGTGGTGCTGCTCGCGACGATCATCGGCGGCACGGTGGCGGGCCTGATCGGGATGGTGCTGGGTGCGCCCCTGGTCGCCGCGACGGTGCGATCGCTGCGGGTCGTCCGAGAGCATGCGGCGTCCGGCCGGGAGGGGATCGAGGACGCGGCGACCGAGGCGACCGGCTGAGCCTTCGGGCGCGCCGCGTGGGGTTTCCGCCGGACGCTGGCTCTGCCCGATCCGCTGACCTCGTCGAAATCCTGGTCAGAGGCGTCCCGACGAGCGCGGTCAGGTATCTCCCTAGTGATTCCGCAGCGCGTCGATCAGCTGCGCCTTGGACATCCGGGAACGGCCCTCGATGCCGAGGTCCCGGGCGCGCTGCAGCAGTTCGTCCTTGGTGCGGTCCTCGTAGTTCTCGGCATTGCCGCCCTTGCGGCCGACCTCGCTGCGGGACGTGGCCGCCGCGGCGTTCGAGATGCGCGCGGCCTTCTCCTTGCTGGCGCCCTCGTCGCGGAGGGCTTCATACATCTCCGGGTCCTTCACCGACGGTCCGGGGTCACGTTGGGGCATGGTTCCTCCTTCGCTCGCTGCTCGCGTACCCAGCGGGGCCGGAAGTATGCCTGCCCACGGCGTCCGGTCCGGGCCGCTAGCCGCCGACGGGTTCGACGCCGAGCTCCTCAAGCAGCTTCCGGACGCGACGCTTGATCTCGTCGCGGATCGGACGGACGGCGTCCACGCCCTCCCCCGCGGGGTCGTCGAGGGTCCAGTCCAGGTAGCGCTTGCCGGGGAAGAACGGGCAGGTGTCGCCGCAGCCCATGGTGATGACGACGTCGGAGGCCTGCACCGCCTCGGTGGTGAGGATCTTCGGCCTCTCGGCGGAGATGTCGATGCCGTCCTCGAACAGGGCGGCACGCACCGCCGGGTTGATGCTGTCGGCGGGCGCCGAACCGGCCGAGCGCACCTCGACCGCGCCGCCGGAGAGGTGGCTGGTGTAGGCGGCCCCCATCTGGGACCGGCCGGCGTTGTGCACGCAGACGAACAGCACCGACGGGCGAGTGGTGGCGGTCACGATGAACTCCTCTGGTCAGCGGACGGTGATCGGGTCGGGGTCGGGGCCGGTCAGGGCCTGGTGCAGGTCGCGGACGCGGGACTCGATCGCGCGACAGGCGCGGTCGAAGGAGGCGGTGGACGCGGCCGGCACCGGATCGGGTATCGACCAGTGCCAGCGCGGCCGAGTCGGCGGGAGGGTCTCGTGCACGTGATCGCAGACCGCGATCACCAGGTCGTCGTCGGTCACGGTTCCGGTCAGGTCCCGCATCTCGGGGTCGATCGCCAGGCCACGACCGGACGCCGTCCGCACCGTCAGCGGGTGCGGTGCGGACGCCGGGGCGGTGCCGGCGTCCACCGCCGGCACCTCGCTGACCCGCCGCCACAGGGCCGCCGCCAGCTTGGAACGGGCCGAGTTGCGGGTGCACACGAACGCCACCCGTCGCGGTGTCGTCAGCGCGGGGGCGCCGAGCGCCACCAGGGTGACCACGTCCGGGTCGTCGTGGCGCAACGCGAGGTAGGTCTTGCGGCCGTCGTGTTCGCCCCGCCTGCGCACCGCCAACCCGGCTTCGGCAAGGGTGTTCAGATGGTGGGTGACGAGCGGCGTGGACAGTCGCCAGCGCCGGGCGATCTCGCCCGGCGCCAGGTCGCGGGTCAGCAACGCCTGTGCGATCGTCAGCCGGGTCTCGTCGGCCAGTGCCTGGTGAGCGAGCAGCACGTCCATCAGTTACCTCAATCGTGATTGAGATAACTCTAGCTCCTGGAGCACCGGCGCGGAACGCCGCGCGTGCGGTTCTCGGGTGGTCCCATGTCCTGACCGGCGACGGACGCCACTAGGCAGGAGCGGCGTCCGGGACAACGCTGAACCGGGGGATGCGCCGACGGTGCGCAGCCAACCCCAGTCCGCACGCCCGGGCGTCAAGCCCGTCCGGGTTGACCTCGGCGGGTTCATGACATACGTCACGGCCGGTCGCGGACGATCGCACGGCAGCCGGTGACGACCGGCACTGCCTACCGGCCGGGTCGGCCGGAAGGCTGGAGGCATGACCACGACCACAGCCCGCACTGCCCCCGAGCAGGCGCTCGGGACCGACGACGCGATCGTCGTCTCCGGCGTCCGCCGCCGCTACCCGACCCGCCACCGGCTCAACCCGTTCACCGGACGCCGCGAACCGGTCGCGTTCTTCGAGGCCGTCCGCGGCGTCGACCTGCGCGTCGGACGCGGCGAGTTGTTCGCCCTGCTCGGCACCAACGGCGCCGGGAAGACCTCGACCGTCGAACTGGTGGAGGGCCTGGCCCGGCCGAGCGAGGGCAGCATCCGTGTCCTGGGGCACGATCCGCATGCCGGGCGCCGGCTGGTCCGGCACCGCACCGGCGTCGTGCTGCAGAACTCCGGATTCCCGCCCAGCCTGAGCGTGGCCGAGATGGCCCGGCTGTGGCACGGCACGCTCAGTCACCCGGCACCCGCCGACGAGGCGCTGGACGCCGTCGGCCTCGCCGACCGTGCCGACGTCGAGACCGCCAAGCTCTCCGGCGGGGAGCGTCGCCGGCTGGACATCGCGCTGGCGATCATGGGCCGGCCCGAGGTGCTGGTGCTCGACGAGCCGACCACCGGTCTCGATCCCGAATCGCGGCGGACCATCTGGGCGCTCGTCCAGGGCCTCGTCGCGCAGGGCACCGCCGTCCTGCTCACCACCCACTACCTGGAGGAGGCCGAGCAGCTCGCCGACCGGATCGCGATCATGCACGCCGGCGTGATAGCCCGTGAGGGCACGCTCGCCGAGATCGTCGCCGACGCCCCGGCCCGGATCACCTTCACCCGTCCGGTTGGGCCGGCCCTCAGCGACCTGGGGGTGGGGCCAGCCCGCGTCACGGCGTCCGACTCGGTGCTGATCGAGACCGCCACGCTGCAGCAAACCCTGCGCGCCGTGCTCGCCTGGGCCGGTGACACGCCCCTGCACCAGCTCGATGCCCGATCGGCCTCGCTCGAACAGGTCTTCCTCGCCATCGCCGACACCCAGGAGCCGTCATGACCACCGTCGACACCCAGCCCGCCACCCACCCGACCGGCATCCACCTCACGGACGCCGCGGCTCGCGGATCCGCCCTGCGCCGGTTCGCGGCGTTGGTCCGCGGCGAGACCACGATCCTGCTGCGCAACGGCACCGCCGTCTTCACCGCCGTCGCGCTGCCCTTCTTGGTCGGCTTTGCGTTCGCGGGCATCGAGCAGGACGGCGCCGGTCTCGGCGTCATGCTGACCATGGTGCTGACCGGCACGTCGCTGATGTTCGTCATCTACTACACGATGGTCACCTCGCTGGTCGGACGCCGCGAGCAGCTCGTCCTGAAGCGGCTGCTCGCTGGCGAGCCGACCGCGGTGGAGATCCTGGCGGCGCCCGCGGTGCCGCTGTGGGCGCTGTTCGCGATCCAGTCGCTGATCGGCGTCGGCGGCGCGCTGCTACTCGGCACCCGGGTGGCCCATCCCTGGGCGCTGGCGCTCGCCCTGATCGGCGGCGCCGCGACCTGGACGGCGCTGGCCATCGTCAGCGCCGCCCTCACCCGCACCGTCGAATCGGCGCAGCTCAGCACGCTGCCGCTGATCCTGATCTCCCTGCTGCTGTCGGGCCTGTCGATCCCGCTGGAGTGGCTGCCCGCGCCCGTCCCGGCGATCGCGCACCTGCTGCCGATGACCCCGGTGATCGACCTGCTGAAGCTCGCCTACCTGGGCATCGGCGTCGACGGCCGGGTGCTGACCGAGCCGTCCGAGGTACTCCTGGGCGCGGCCGGGATGCTGCTGCCGCTGGCGTTGTGGACCGCCGGCTCGCTGATCATGGGGCTGCGTCGGTTCCGCTGGGACGCCCGGTCCTGAGCCCCGGCCGGGGCGGCCGTTAGGCTCGCACAGAGGAGGGATTCCGTGACCAGCACCACGCAGGGCGTCCGGCGCACGGAGCGCTACGTCTACAACTCGCTGCACTGGGCGTTCCCGATGCTGCTGCTGGTGGCTCTGGTGCTGGTCACCGGGGCGGCACCGTTGGCATGGTCGCTGCCCTGGACCGCGCTGCTCACGGTGGCCGGTTGGGCCGGACTGGTGGTGTTGCACACTCGGCTGCGGGACGCCGACCTGCTGCCGGCCAGCGGCTGGGACGCCTTCCGCGTCCGCCGGCTGGGTCGGGTGTGCGCGCTGTGGATCGTGACCAGCCTGGCCAGCGCGGGAACGGCGGGCTTCGTGCTGCCCTCGACGGCATTCGTGCTCACCGCGGCGAGCGCGATGGTCGGCGGGGTGCTGGTCCTGCCGATGCTGGTGCTGCCCGCGCAGGGTCGGACGGTCGTCCGGCCGGTGCTGGTCGGTGCCACCGGCGTCGCGCTGGCCCAGGTGGCGGTCTGGACCGGTCCGCATCCGGGCGGCTCCGACGGGACGCCGCGGCTGGCGGTCGCCTACTGGGCGGCCTTCGTGACGGCGGCGCTGATCGGCTACGCCGCCATGTTCCTCAATGTGCTGACCAGCACCCGGGAACTGGAGCAGGCCCGCACCGACACCGCCCGGCTGGCCGTGGCCGAGGAGCGGCTGCGGTTCTCCCGCGATCTGCACGACGTCTTCGGACGCACCCTGTCGGCCGTCGCGCTCAAGGCGGAGCTGGCCGCCGCGCAGGCCGATCGTGGACGTCCCGACGCGGCGGCGACGATGCGCGAGGTGCAGGCCATCGCCACCGGGGCGCTCGGCGAGGTGCGTGAGGTCGTCCGCGGCTACCGGGAGAGCGATCTGGCCACCGAGCTGGCCGGCGCCCGGTCGCTGCTGGAGGCGTCCGGAGCTGCGGTGACCACCGTGCACGAGGGCGCGGAGGTGATGCCGGCGCCGGTGGCTCGCGCCTTCGCCTGGGTGGTCCGGGAGGGCACCACGAACATCCTGCGGCACGCCGACGCCACCCGGGCCGGCATCACCCTGGCCAGCGAACCCGGCCCGGCGAGGTTGGTGCTGCGCAACGACCGTCCGCACCCGGGATCGGACGCCGTCGGCTCCGGGCTGACCGGACTGGCCGAACGGCTGGCCGAGATCGGCGGCACCCTCGCGGTCGACCGCGACGACGACTCCTTCACGCTCACGGCCGAGGTGGACGCCGCCGCGTTGGACCGGCTTCGGATCGTGGCCGGCGAAGCGACGGCGGGGGACCGGGCGGCGGGGACGGTTCCCAATTCGGTTCAGGGGACGGTTCCGTTATCGGTTCAAGGGACGGTTCCCGATTCGGTTCAGGGGACGGTTCCCGATTCGGTTCAAGGGACGGTTCCCGATTCGGTTCAGGGGATGGGCCGCAATGTGGCTCAGGTGACGGTTCGCGACGCGACTCATCCGAGGCGGGGGAGCGGCGCATGATCCGGGTGATCGTCGCCGACGACGAGCACCTCATCCGTGAGGCACTGGTCGCGTTGCTCGAGCTGACAGGTGACATCGAGGTGGTCGGGCAGGCGGCGTCCGGAGACGAGGCGCTCGCCCTGGCCAGGAGGCTCGCCCCCGACGTCGCCGTGCTCGACCTGCAGATGCCGGGGCCGTCGGGAACCGAGGTGGCGGCCGCGCTGGCGTCCGAGCTGCCCGGCTGCGCCTGCGTGATCGTCACCAGCCACGGGCTGCCCGGCCACCTCAAGCAGGCGCTGGCGCAGGGCGTCCGCGGCTTCGTGCCCAAGACGATCACCGGCACGGGTCTCGCCGGGGTGATCCGGACGGTGCATGCCGGCGGCCGCTACGTCGACCCAGCCCTGGCTGCGGACGCGATCGCCGCCGGGGACTCGCCGCTGACCCCGCGCGAGTCCGATGTGCTGGAGGCCGCGGACGGCGGCGCGCCGGTCGAGGAGATCGCCGCCCGGGTCAACCTGTCGCCGGGGACGGTGCGCAACTACCTCAGCTCGGCGATCGGCAAGCTGCACGCCTCGACCCGGCACGAGGCCGTCCGGATCGCCCGCGAACGCGGCTGGATCTAGCGCCCCGGCCAACCTCCGCCCGCTGCGCGACGCCCGGACGGCGCTTCGCTGCGTTCTCCTCGGTCGCTACGCGTGGCCTGCCACCACCCCGTCATCCCGGCGGACGCCGGGATCTCCGGCCCGTCCACGATCAGCCAGAGCGTGTTTCCCCGCCGGCCTAGCGAGGCATCCGACCGGACGCCGCTCGCCAGGGCGAACGCTGTGGCCGCGGCACCGGCTCGACGGACGCCGCATACTGGTGCGTGGGTGACGAGCACGGGCTGTTCGGCCGATCCGCGCCGACGCGCCCCGAGATGAGGTGGATCGTGAACGCTGACGAAGCCGGGACGCCGGACGACGGTCGCCGCGCCCTGCTCACCGCGATGATCACCGACGAACCGGAGCGGCTCCGTCGACGGGGGATCTCGCTCGGGGTGTCTCCCGATGATGCGGACGACGTGGCGCAGACGGCCCTGCTGCGGGCCTGGCGCTCGATCGAGCACCTGCACGCCCCGGAGCCCGGACAGATGTGCTCCTGGCTCGACACGATCGCGCGGAACGCGGCCGTCGATCTCGCCCGCGTCCGGTCGCGGCGTCCGGCCGATGCGCTCGAGGACGACCTGCCCGACACGGCCAGCGTGGCGGGCGAGGTGGAGATGCGGGTGATTCTCGACCGAGCGCTGGAGGCGATCCGCGACCTGCCCCAGTCGCAGCGTGAGCCGCTGCTGCTGACCGTCGTCGATCAGTTGTCCGCGCCGGAGATCGCCGAGCGGTTGAACGTCGCCCCGGCGACCGTCCGGCAACGGATCGCGCGCGCCCGCAAGGCCCTCGCCACCTGTCGGCGCGCCGGGATGTCCGAATCCCCGGTCGGTTGAGCCACCGGTGCTCGGTCGAGTGTCGTGCCCGGGATGTCGTGCTCGATTTCGTGTTGTAAAGCGAAATCGGTGCGGGTTTCTGTCCATCGTGTGGCGATGTCGAGATCGGCGCGACTGAGCCGGGGACGGTTCCTTTCTGGTTCAGGGGACGGTTCCTTTCTGGTTCAGGGGACGGTTCCTTTCTGGTTCAGGGGACGGTTCCTTTCTGGTTCAGGGGACG
>JAANMX010001736.1_pt1 | contig 23853 bp, 20 predicted proteins | sample 7279681 | NCBI WGS metagenome assembly JAANMX01 (sample SAMN14094542, study PRJNA606508) | bioreactor metagenome | isolation source: A lab-scale SPAN reactor treating ammonium-rich wastewater day 351 | place: Ireland: Galway | collected 2018-01-01
GTTTGATATTTTTTGCCTTTATAAACCAAAACCTCCGGCCGAGTATAGTGCGGGTATTCTAGAATCTTTTCTTCACCTTTTTTTGTTTTCTTAAAAAAAGATTCTTCTATTAGAGATTCAAATTTAATGACTCCGGGAATAAGACGGGTTATGGTTGAAATCAAAACCGCAGCCGGCAGTTCGCCGTCGGTTAAGACATATGGGCCAATAGAGATTTCTTGGGCTTTTAAAGCCAAGCGCACTCTTTCATCAATGCCTTCATACCGACCGGCGATCAGAATAAGATGGTCATATTTTTTTGAATAATTTAGAGCTAACTTTTGGTCAAACTGCTTACCTTTTGCCGACAAAATAACAATTTTATAACTTTCATTTTTCTTAACTTTCTTTAGTATAGAATCAATTGTTTTGAGAATCGGTTCAGCTTTCATTACCATACCGGCTCCGCCACCATATGGTTTATCATCAACTTGTCGGTGTTTGTCCTTTGTAAAATCCCTTGGGGTGTAAAAAAGTAACTTCACTTTTTTTTGCTCTTGCGCCTTGCGAAGAACCGAAGTTTCTACGTAGGAGTTAATGCTGTTTGGAAAAATTGTAATTACGTGGAAAGTCATAAATTAGGGTTTAGGGTATGGGGTATAGGGTATAGGGTAGAATCAAAATCTAAAAAAGTAAATACCGCGCATTGCGCGGTATTTACTTTTACCTAAACCCTAGTGGCTAAACCCTAGACCCTATTGGCTAGTGCCCAATACTCTATATTTTAAGGTCATTTAGTGATTCATCTACGCTCTTCTCTCTATTCTCTGCGGGTCTTTCTCTTCTCTGACCCCCTTCTGGTTCGTTAATTTTCAGATTGACTCTGGCGTTATTTTTCATACCAACAACACGCAAAAGAGTTCTGATAGCTTTAGCGGTGTTACCGTCCCGACCGATGATCTTTCCCATATCGGCGGGATTAACATCCAAAGTTATCAAAACACCCATTTCGTCAACAGTTCTGTTAATTTTTACATCTTGAGGATTATCGACCAAAGACTTTACGACATGTTCTAAAAAAACTGCGTCACTTTCCATAACTAGGTTTCTATAAATTAACCCCTATTAATGTGCAAGAGAATCCCGACTATGGCTCTTTCTGCACTAAAAAGATAATACACTGACGACAATCCTTGTCAACAGCTGGTTTCTAAGAATTTGATTAGGAAAATCAGGCAGACGGGGCGCTTGCAGTTTCTTCGGTTTTTTCCGGAGAACTTGTTTCTTGTTCTGAATTCTCATCAGGGGTCGGTGAGGGTTCGCTGTTTTGGACCGGAGACTCGGATTCCTTTTTATCTGGAGATTCGCTTACTGAAGAAGTGCTTTGGGCTTCTGGCTGATCTTTCTTTATTGGCTTTTTCTTTGGCAAGACATTTATTTTTTTACCTTCAAGCAAGCTCTTTGAAATCAAAAGATTGTGAACAGTGCCGGAGGTTTGGGCACCCTTGGAAATCCAATATTTTATTCTATCGCCGTCAAATTTGAAATCTTCACCTCGACGTGAATCGTAGTTTCCCAAAATTTCTAAAAATTTTCCGCTCTTTGGACCATTTTTTGAATCAGTCAGAACCAACCGAAAAACCGGCTCGTGTTTTCTGCCAACCCTCTGTAATCTAATCTTCAACATAGTGAAAAATATCCTAGCAAAGATTGGTTTTTTGGTCAAATTTGAGATAAACTCAATTCATGCAAAAAAAACAAGGAAAAAATAGGGGGAAAGAAAGAGAGAGTGTTCTCTCCGGAATAATCAAAGTCAATTCCCGCGGAGTTGGATATGTGGCAAAAGAAGGTATTAGAGACGATATTGAAATCGAATCTTATTTCTTAAAGGGGGCGTTAGACAACGACAAAGTATTAATATCCATCCACCCGCCCAAAAAAAATGACAGGCAGAAAGGCGAAGTTATAAAGATATTAGAAAGAGCCAAAGAACAATTCACTGGGGTCGTTGAAAAAGACGGAGAAATCTTTTTTCTAAAAGCCGATGACAGAAGAATGTACCGAGATATAATTATTCCCCCAAATCCCCAACTCAAAAAACTGACCGGGCAAAAGGTTTTGGTGAAAATTACGAACTGGGGAAACCAAAAAAAGAACCCGGAAGGCAAAATCGTCAAAGTTTTTGGTCCAAAGGGCGAGCATGAAGCTGAAATCCAATCAATAATATTCAACAAAGGTTTTGAGTCATCCTTTTCCGAAGCAGTTGAGGAAGAGGCAAGAAAAGTTGCTGAAGTGGCAAAGATCAATTTTGAAGACGAGGTGCGCAAAAGAAAAGATATTCGGGGAATACCGACTTTCACAATTGACCCGGTTGATGCCAAGGACTTTGACGACGCAATATCACTCCGCGAAATCAAAGATCCAAAGTTCAAAGGGGTAATCTATGAGATCGGAATCCATATCGCAGATGTATCTTATTACGTTACAGAAGGATCATCGTTGGACACGGAATCTAAGAAAAGAGGGTTCTCAATCTATCTTGTCGACCGGACAATCCCGATGTTGCCGGAAGTCCTTTCAAACAACCTTTGTAGCTTAAATCCGAACGAAAATAAGCTGGCTTTTTCAGCGATTTTTAAGATTTCAGAAAGCGGAAAAGTTTTAGATAGATTCTTCGGACGCACGATAATTTCTTCCCAAAAAAGATTCACTTATGAAGAAGCACAGAAGATATTGGATGATAAAAATGGAATTTTTTTTAAAGAACTTAATATTTTAAACAACCTCGCAAAAACCCTGAAAAAAGAAAGGTTCAAAATGGGGGCCATAGATTTTGATACTGATGAAATAAAGTTTGAACTCGACAAAAACGGACGGCCGATAAGAGTATTCAAAAAACCACGAATGGACACCAATAAACTTGTTGAAGAAATGATGCTACTTGCCAACCGAGAAGTGGCGGAATTTGTCCATCGCAAAGCCAAATCAAAAAGCGGAGACAACGGCTTTATCTTTAGAATCCATGACTTGCCAAACAGAGAAAAAATAAAAAGCTTGTCTATTTTCCTAAGAGCCCTCGGCTACTCGCTTCCTTTTAACGATCGAACGGGAGTTTCTTCAAAAGACCTGAATGCTCTTTTTGCAAAAATTGAGGGGCGGGCGGAAGAATCTTTAATAAAAACTGCAGCTGTTAGGGCTATGGCCAAGGCAGTCTATTCGGTCAAAAATATTGGTCATTTCGGACTGGCATTTCAATATTACACCCACTTTACTTCACCGATCAGAAGATATCCGGATTTATTGGTCCACCGTTTTCTTGATAAGTGTCTCGCTGGAAAAATTGATAGTGTTGATTTTGAAAAATACCGCCGGCTGTCGGAAGAATTGTCAGAAAAAGAAATACAAGTGACTGAAGCGGAAAGAGAATCAATAAAGTTTAAGCAAGTTGAATATATGGCGCAAAGAATCGGAGAAAACTTCGAAGGAATAATTTCCGGCATTACCGAATGGGGTATCTACGTTGAGGAAAAAAACACTCGCTCTGAAGGAATGATAAAGCTACGTGACATTGGAGACGATTTTTACCAACTTGACGAAAAACAATACGCTCTGATCGGACAAAAAACCAAAAGAAAACTCCAGTTGGCTGACAAAATAAAATTCAAGATCAAACGAGTTGACCTTGACTCAAAACAAATTGATTACGAACCAATTTGATCCCGCAATATAAAAACAAGACTATTTAGCAACCGCTACAGCTTCGTCAAAAACTACGGACAAAACTTTTGAATATCCATCTTTGCCCATTGTCACGCCATAGATCACCCCGGCCCGCGACATTGTCTCTCGGTTGTGAGTAACTAAAATTAATTGGGAATGTTTGGAGAGCGATTCTATCATGTCGCCGTAGCGTTTTGAATTCGCTTCATCAAGTGCCGCATCAGTCTCGTCCAAAACCAAAAATGGCGGCGGGTTGACCTGGGATAGGGCAAAAATCAGAGCGATTGAAGTCAGAGCTCGCTCCCCACCAGACAACATCTCCAATCCACGGATTTTCTTCCTCGGCAAATTAACTTTGATATCAAGTCCCTCTTCAATCTCTTCTTCCTCGTCCCCCAAAGACGGAATTTCTGATTCTATCTGGTCTAATTGTAAATCTTCGTCCAACCTTTTCCTCTTTTTCTCATCTTTGACAACCGACAGACGAGCAGTGCCACCGGAAAACATAGAAGAAAAAAGTTCTTGAAAATGCTTGTTTATATTTTCAATACCAACTTTAAAATTTTGATCAAGCTGGGATTCCAAATCTTTAATGAGCTGTTTTAAAGATTCGCTAGATTTTTGCAAATCAAACAATTCTTTTTCTAAGAAAGCGTCTCGTTCAGCAATTTCCCGATACTCACGTTCCACCTCTTCGCCAATCCCACCTGCGTCTTCCAGTCGAATCTTCATCTTCTCGATCTCTTTTTTTAAAGACGGACGGAGAACTGATTCATAGTCCGGCGTTAGGTTTACAGAAAACTTCTCATAAGCCATAACCGATTCCCCGGAAAGCACTCTTGCCTCTTTTAACTCTCTTTCAAAATCTTCTTCCGCCGAGTTTATATTTCTTAAAACATCGTTAAAATGGGCAATGCCGGCCAAAATTTCACTCTCTTCGGCTCTCAAGCGAAAAATATTTTTTTCCAAGTCTCGATTAACATCCTTCTCTTTTTCAATTTCACTTTGCAAAGACTTGAATGATTCTGTAAGTTCTTTTTCTTCAATTCCGGTTTTTTGTTGCTTCTCTTCCAATTCCTCCCTTTCATTTTCAAGTTTTTTTATCAATTCCAAGTGTTCAGAAGCAGTGTCGCCGACATAATTTTCTTTTGTCAAAATATTTGAGATTGACTCAAAAATTTTTTTGAAAAGAGATTTTATCAAACCAAGGTCACTACTATTTTCAACCACCTCCCAGTGTTCTTTTAGCTCTTCTCTCAATACTTCAATTTTCGCCCTATCAATAGGCAAATTATCTCTGGATGTTTTTTGACTATCCAAAATCCGTCTAAGAGAAATTTCTTGACCCTCAATCATGCCAAGTTTTCTAGATAATTCCTCCTTTTCTTGACGAAACCGTCTCAATTCCGACTCTAATTGAAGGAGTTTCTCGCTTTTCTCGTCTTGCGAGAAATTCTTTAAAGACGAAGCAACCTTTTGCAATTCCAACCTCAAAGAGATCAGGCGCTCCTCCGGTTTTTCTTTCAGATTTTCAACTTCTTTTTTCTTTTGGGCCAAATAAACACTTTCCAAAGAAAAAAATTCTAGATATTTCTGCAAAAGGTCATTTCTTAATTCTTTGGTCTTTTGCAACTTTTCGTATTGCCTTCTTAAAAACTTGATGTGAGGCGAAATTTCCTTTCTCAAAAGCTCAACCTGTTTTAAATTCTCTTCGGTCTTTTCCAATTTTCTTCGACTTTCTTGTTTCCGGTACTGATAAAGCCGGAGACCCAAAGCATCTTCAATCATCTCCCGACGCTCGCGGCTATTGGTATTCAAAATTTTATCGGCTTCGCCCTGCGAAATTATGTGGTGTCCAGAAGGACCGATATTTGTCGGAGCCAGAACCTCCAAAATGTCTTTCAACCTGACCTGGCTGTCATTCAAAAAATACTGATTGACGCCATCCCTGAAAACAACTCTCTCTACCACAACTTCGTCGAAATCTATGTTCATTAAGCGCTTGCGGTTATCCAGAATAATTTTGGCAGAGGCCTTATTTCCCCTCGGCAACTCTTGGGAACCGTTCCAAATCAAATCCTCACCCTTCTTAGATCGCAAAGATTTCATTGATTGCTCGCCCAAAACAAACCGAAATGATTCGGTAATGTTTGATTTACCACTACCGTTTGGTCCGACAATAGCCGTTACCGGGCTGCCGAATTCCAGCTGGCTTTTTTTGGCAAAAGATTTAAAACCTGAAAGTTCTATGGATTTTAAGCGCATGCTAAAAACAAAAAATTACCAACCCTTCTCTTCTAAAGCCGAGGCCGCCGCCTCTTGTTCGGCCTCCTGCTTTGAAACACCTTGGCCCTCCGCAATCTTTTCTTCGCCAAGGAAAACCGCCGATGTAAAATGTTTGTCGTGATCCGGACCGACTTCTTTTATTACCTTATAAGACGGAGTGGTGCCGGTTATCTCCTGCGCTCTCTCTTGAAACCGACTCTTGGCATCAATCCATGACTTTGTCTGCAAAATTTCATCGGTCAAAGGAGTTACATGTTCTAAAATAAATTTTTTGGCGAATTCATAACCTTGGTCAAGGTAAATAGCGCCGATTATCGCTTCCAGAGTATTTGCCAAAATATATTGCCTGGCCCGACCAACATCCTTTGCTTCACCTTTTGAAAGTAGGAGAAAATTATTCACACCAAGTTCAATTGCAACTCTGGCGCAAGTCAGAGCGTTAACGAGTGCTGCACGATAACTTGTCAATTCACCTTCGGTTTTTTCCGGAAATCGGTTAAACAAATACTCGGTTACGGCAAGCTCCAAAACCGCATCACCCAAAAACTCCAACCTTTCATTGTGTTGGATTTTGAAATTCCGGACTTCATTAAGATAAGAACGATGGGTAAAGGCCTGCTTCAAAAGTTCCTTATTTTTGAAATTTATTCCGGCTTTTTTTTCAAACTCTAAAAAATCCATATTCCAAAATCATTCAATTAGGATTGATTCTCAGCTAAAATTTTAACTGCTTTTATCACAATCGGCATTACGTCATCATAAAAATTGAGTTCCAAAATATCTTTAAGCTTAAACCATTTAGCATCATCAAGTCCGCCACTTTCTCCCAGTTTTATATCGCCAAAATCAGACCTAGCCAAAAAATATTTCACCTGCTTCTTAACTCTGCCTCTTTCCGGATCATGAGCCACGTATTCGTTTGAACCGAGCTCTTTTTCTACTACAACATCCAAACCGACTTCTTCCTTCGCCTTTCTTTTCACGCCCTCGACAGGATCTTCATCATCTTTTACTTTGCCTTTTGACAGAGTCCAATGACCAAAGACGTCGTGCACCAAGGCAAGATAGACTTGTTCATTGTCTTTAGCGTAAACAACCGCGCCTACCAATATTTCTTTTGGCAAATTCTTACTATCCTTACTCTTTGCATAATTTGAATCTTCATCTTTCCCCGGCTCGCCAAGCTCTTTATAGACAGTACCAAGAACTCCGTTAACAAACTTCCCGCTGTTTTCCCCACCGAATGATTTAGCCAACTCAATCGCTTCGTTAATCGCAACCTTAGGAGGCACTTGGTCGCGGTCGGAAAATAAAAGCTCGTAAAGCCCAAGACGTAAGATGTTTCTGTCAACGACTGATATTTTATCAAGAGGCCAATCAGGAGCCGCTTTGGAAATTATCTCGTCCAATTTCTCCCTCTTTTCTAGAACTCCATTATAAAGATTGTTCAGGAATTCATTGTCATTTGATTCAGCCGCGAATTCTTCAATATTTCTTTTAAATATCTTCAACCCCTCTGAAGAATCAGCTTTTCTGAAATCTATTTCAAATAGCGTTTGAAGAACAATTGATCTGAAAAGGTGCCGATTAGACATAAATTAACGATCTTAAATCTTTTATCCTCAATACCATCCAATAATAAGAAGGCGCTTTGAATTATCGAAGCTAAGGATTAAGAATCTTTTTCAGTATTGTCTTTTTCTTTCTTGCCCTGCTCTATCCGTTTCTTCTTCTCTTTTTTCTCTTTTTTCTCAACCTTAGCCAAAACATTCAAGACTTGTCGTCCTTTATATTTACCGCAATTAAGGCATGCTTTGTGGCTTTCTTTTGGTGAATTGCAATCCGGGCAAAGACCCCTCTTGACTATTTTCAGGGCATGGTGCGACCGACGGTTTCGGGTATGCCCCCTTGTATGTCTCATTCTTACTACCATATAACCGAGAGTATAAAGCAATGAAAAGGAAAAAACAAGTATGAAAAGACCCCTGCCTGCCGGCTTCGGGGTCTTGGAGGTCACTATCTCTCTTCCCTTTCGCAGAGAAGCGGGCGAAGTATTTCGCACGATTGCGGATCGATCTTGGCAATGTATTGCAAAACTTCTTGGAAAGGTTGGCAATTGGCCAATTCAGAAGCCGGCACCCAGAGATTGCCATTCAACAGACCTTTCTGTGGCACAGACCAACGCAAAAACAGGAAGATCAAATAGCGATGAACCCCGAGGAAAGGACAGGAATGCCAGCCTGAGATAAAAACCGGCGGATGCTTCGACCTCTTGGGGATTATAATGCCCGCATTGGACAAAATCTCCTTGGCCAACGGCGAGAAATCAGTCACTCTGATAGTTTTCTCTTGGACAAATTCGGCACACAGAAAAGAGTAAGTTGATGGGCCACCCGCCGAGGTCCCCCCTCTTCTGACAAGAAGTTGAACTTCCGGTTTTCCAGAACGTCCGTCTCTGATCTGGAAACAGGTAGCGGCAATTATCCTCTGCATCTGCGTTTGCATCTGTATTATTTCCTCCTTTGGCTTAATGTTCCGGTTCAATCCACACGGAATCAATTAGAACATCTGAATTAAGAATAACAAAAAAACATTATGAATCAAACGCCGATTTCAGACCCAAGAAACTTCTGCGATGAATGGGGGTTAATCCGTGCTTTTTTATTTTTGAAAAATGAAGTTTAGTACCGTAGCCCTTGTGGCTTTCAAAACCGTATTTCGGATAAATTCTTGCCATTCTTTCCATCAACTTGTCCCGCCGGACTTTGGCCAAAACCGAAGCGCAACTAATGACTTTTATTTTCTCGTCCCCTTTTATGATGGTTTTTTGAAAAACAAATTCTTCCGGCGCTTTTAATCCCCCGTCTAAAAGAACTCGGCATTCCGATGGTTTTATTTTTAGCCGACAAATCGCCCGCCTGACTGACAACTCAACAGCTTTTGAAAGTCCGATTTTATCAATGGTGGAATGATTGGCGGAGGCAAAAGAAAAATCGGCACAGCCAAGATTTTTTAACTTTTTAATTTCGGTCACACAATTTTCTCTTTGTTTCGCGCTCATCTTTTTTGAATCTTTCACCTGTTTTGGTAAAACGCTTTTACCCCTCTCAACACAAAAAGCGCAAACCACCAAAGGCCCGGCCAAAGGTCCCCTCCCCACTTCGTCAATGCCAATCAGATATTTAATCATTAATAATAATTATAACAGCCAGACTATAAATAAGTTTGTGCTAAAATACCGATTAAACATGAGAAAGTTTATCCATCTCCATACTCATTCCCACTACTCCCTGCTTTCGGCTCTGCCGAAAATTAAAGAACTGGTAGCTTCCGCCAAGGCGGAAAATATGAGAGCTTTAGCTTTAACCGACAACGGTAATCTTTACGGCGCTATTGAGTTTTATAAAGAGTGCAAGAAAGAAAACATAAAGCCGATTGTTGGTGTTGATTTTTATGTCGCCCTCCGTTCTCGAAATGACAAACAAGCCGGCATAGACAACAAAAGAACCCGTCTCCTGCTTTTGGCTAAAAATTACGAGGGTTATTTAAATCTTATTAAGCTAGTTACCCTTTCTCATTTAGAAGGTTTTTATTACAAACCGCGAGTTGACAAAGAACTCTTGGAAAAATACGGGCAAAATTTGGTCTGTATTTCTCCGGCTTTGAGTAGCGAGATTTCCCAAGCTCTGGCCTACAGCGACTTTGAAAAAACTGAAGAGATAATCAGCTGGCACAAAAAAATATTCGGACAAGAAAACTTTTACTTAGAGATAACCCATCATCCGGAAATCTCCGGACACCAAGAAAAAATGCTGGCTCTGAAAAAACTTTCGGAACAAAGTCAGACACCAATGGTCGCCGGTCAAGAAGTTTTTTATTTAAAGCCGGAAGACAAAATGGCCAGAAATACAATGCTCTCAATTCAGACAAATTCTGAAAATTTTTCCGGCAGTTTTAACGAAGAAGAAGATTTCTCTTTCATTTCTGAAAAACAAGCTGAAGAATACTTCAAAGATTTCCCTAATGCTCTGGAAAACACCCTTGCAATTGCCGAGAAATGTAATCTCGAGCTTGAACTCGGCAAATGGGTTTTTCCAAATTACAAAACCGAAAATAACTTAACTCATGACACTGAATTAAAGAACTTGGCCTATGGGGGATTAAAAGAGCGAAACCTGAAAGAGACGGACGAAATTAAAAATCGAATTGAATACGAACTTGAGATAATAAAAAAGAAAGGGTACGCGCCATATTTTTTGGTAGTTGCCGACCTTCTGAAATTTGCTAGAAAAAATAACATTTTCAGCACTACCCGTGGCTCGGCCGCCGGTTCAATGGTCTCATATCTGACTTTTATCACGACTGTCAATCCAATTGAATACAAATTGCCGTTTGAAAGATTTTTGAATCCGGAAAGGCCGTCGGCACCCGACATTGACATGGATTTTGCCGACAGTCGCCGAGACGAAGTTATTGCTTACGCAAAACAAAAATACGGCGAGAATCAGGTGGCCCAAATTGGAACTTTCGGAACGATGATGGCTAGAGCCGCGGTCAGAGACGTTGCTAGGGCTTTAAATTTTCCATATAGCGTGGGAGACAGAATCGCCAAGCTCATCCCATTCGGAGCTCAAGGTTTTCCGATGACAATTGACAAAGCTTTGAGTCAAATTCCGGAACTCCAATCAATCTATAAGGAAGAAAAAGATGTTAAAGAGATAATGGACATGGCTAAAAAAATTGAAGGTTGCGCTCGCCACATTTCGGTTCATGCCGCCGGAGTTGTCATTTCACCGACACCTTTGACTAATTTTGTGCCACTTCAATACGATCCAAAAGGCGAGGGTAAAGTTATAACTCAATATGACATGCATTCCGTCGAAGACGCCGGACTTTTAAAATTTGATTTTTTAGGAATTAAAAATCTCTCGATCTTGGCTGACTCGGTCAAACTGGTTGAAAAACTTGAAAATAAAAAAGTTGAGATTGAAAACATACCGCTAAATGATAAAAAAACTTTTGAGATGCTCTCACGTGGCGAAACTTCAGGACTGTTCCAATTAAACGGTTCGGGGATGACTAAATACCTGAAGGATTTGAAACCGACAGCAATCCACGACATAAACGCCATGGTCGCCCTTTATCGCCCCGGACCGATTGAATCAATCCCAACTTATATTGAAAGAAAAAGAGAACCTCATACAATCGCCTATCTTGATCCAAGAATGAAGGAAATTCTATCCGAATCCTACGGCGTTATCACTTATCAAGACGACGTCATGATGATTGCCATTAAACTAGCCGGCTATTCTTGGCTTGAAGCCGACAAATTGCGCAAAGCCATGGGTAAAAAAATTCCGGAAGAAATGGAAGCCCAAAAAGAAAAACTGATTGAGGGATTGAAAAAAAACGGAATGACCGAAAAAAGAGCCGAGGTGCTTTGGAAATTGATTGAGCCTTTCGCCGCTTATGGTTTTAATAAAGCCCACGCAGCAAGTTATGGAAGAGTTGCTTATCAAACCGCTTACATGAAAGCCAATTTTCCAGTGATTTATATGTCGGCGGTTTTAACAGCTGATTCCGGCGACACTGAAAAAGTTGCGGAAGCGGTATCTGAATGCAAAAGAATGGGGATTTCCGTTTTGCCTCCAAGTATAAACGAAAGTTTCAGCGTCTTTACAGTCATCAAAGAAAAAGCTGACGAAAAAGATAAGATAAGATTCGGATTGATGACAATAAAGAATTTCGGGGCGGGAATTTCTGAAGCAATAATTCAAGAAAGGGATCGAGGTGGCAAATTTAAAGACTTAGCGGACTTTTTAGAGAGAATTAAAGATAAAAATTTAAATAAGAAATCACTTGAAGCACTGATAAAGTGTGGGGCGCTTGATGATTTTGGTGAAAGAGGACAAATGCTTCAAAACTTAGACAATTTGTTGGCTTTTCACAAAGAAAAAATCGCCGACCAAAATTCTAATCAAAGCTCTCTTTTCGGACTAGCTAAAAATTCAAGTTTTTCCGCCCTACGCCTTGAACAAAAAGACCCGGCAAGTGAATTTGAAAAACTTGGATGGGAAAAAGAGCTTTTAGGACTTTACGTTTCCGGTCATCCTCTGGAAAATTTTACTCCAGAAGTTAAAGAAAAATACTTTAGTAAAATAAAAATTTTAAAAGAAAATCAGTTGAACGGACTAACGGTTATTGCCGGAGGTATAATAGAAGAAGTAAAACAAATCGCGACAAAATCTGGAGATTTAATGGTTTTTATTAAACTTTCTGATCTGACCGGCAGCATTGAAGCGGTGGTCTTCCCAAAAGTTTTTCAGAATCATAAAGATATAATAAGACCAGAAAACTGCATCGCTCTAAAGGGCCGTCTTTCAGACCGAAATGGAGAAAAAAGTATTGTGGTTGAAAAAATAAAGACTATAAACCGTGAAGATAAAAAAGGAGGTGTAGAAAATTAGAAGCCGAGAAAAAGCTTTGAGAAAAAATTTCTAAGACTATCCGTAATCCCGGAGAAAAAAGACTTCACTTCAGCTAAGTAGGTGCGACGCTTATTTTCATCAAACATTCCAGCACTGGTGCAGAAACATCCGGCTGGCACCGGCTTAACACTCTCAAACCACTGCTTCTGATTAAATCCGTATTGGTCGTCAACTCCGCCAAGCCAATACATGATGGAAGAAACCCCACCTTCTTGGTGAATAATTTCTATTTGACGAGAGCCGACCCAGTGTTCCACGGCATTATAACCATGGGCCGCGTGGGTTGCCAAAACCACAGCAACCGGAATTGAACTACCATTCTTTCTTTTTATCTGCTTTGCCGCCCTAATTCCCTCTCTAGTTCGACCTTCGAAAGTCTCGTAGTTAGGATCACCCGGTAAAAAAAGAACGTATGGCGTCGGTAAAAGATAATCAACCAAATCATAGACTCCAGCTTGACTCAAAAGTTGGTGTCCAGCCATCTGATTTTGAAACCCTTGATGATTGGGATCCCCAAAACGTGGTGGATTTGGTGTGCTCCAAAGAAATATTTTTGAGCTAGGTAAAAATTCTCTTGCCACTTCCAATCTCATTTTAAGCGCCTGAATCGCCTGCTGTTGCAAATCAGAGTCATTTAGATATTCGGAAAGGGTGCCAATCGCTGAAGCACCTAAAACTCCCTCAATATCCAAAATTACAAAATGACTTTTATTTAAATTTTTTCCAAGTCCAGATGTAAGATATTTATTAAATTCATTTCGAACGTCGTCTTTTGAATGCGCTAAAAGTTCCTCAATCATTTCGGCATCAGATTTTTGGCCGGATATATCTCTACGTGCCAAAAGAAATCTACCACCGACGCTCCAAGCAGTATTTGACATCCCAAGATAACTGTAATCACGATTACTATATCGGTCCTGAAGCATATACCTGTAATCACAAGTGGAGTAATTAGTTATCTCATTTCCAAACGGGCAGGGTGGTGGTGGCGGAGGAGGTGGCGGAGGGGGTGGAGGAGGTGGAGGTGGTGGCGGAGGAGGGGGCGGAGGGGGCGGAGGTGGAGGGGGAGGGGGTGGCGGAGGTGGCGGAGGAGGTGGTGGTCCTGGTGGCGGTGGAGGAGGTGGTGGGGGTGGTGGGGGTGGAGGCGGATTAAAAGCCAGAGGAGGAACAGGAGGAGAGGGAGAATCATATGTCCTTGGAAAGGGAGTGGTCGGTTGTCTATACTGGTCTCGACGCAGAAGGATAGAGAGAAGAGAAGGTGGTAGGGGTTCATCAGAAGGAGTGGTTATTCTATCAAACCCATCGTTTATCTTTGAGATGATGTCTGGGTCGGAGGCAAAGAGGATAAGCCAGGAGGAGACGGCGATTATGAGAAAGCCGTAGAGAGAGATTTTTTCTCTTCTGTTGACTCCACGTTTTGAAATAGCTCCGGTTGAAAGATACTCAATCGCATTCACGATTAACATCAGGACGGCGACAAGTCCGGAGAGAAGCAGAAAGATATTGAAAGTATCTAGGTTTAAAGTGTAGGTTTCGGGTTGGGCGGAAACTGCCACGGGGAAAAAAGAAGTTACTACGAAAAATAGTAAGGATGTTTTATTTTTTTTTGGCATCGGTAAAATACAGGTTCATCTAAAATTTTAACATAAAATCGCGGAGTTTGTCTCTCCGCGATTCCCTTGTCCTTGGTGATGGTCGTTAGATCTCTTTCCAGTGATGGTACAACTTTGCCAGAGTATCCGTAGGAATCCTGCTTTTCTCAGCAAGAGTCTGACTGTAATCTTTGATTGCCGTAAGAGCCAAATCGCGACCGATCAGATCACGATCGCGCAAAGTCAGGCAATTGTTCATTCCTCCATCCTCCAAGAATTTGATCAGCTTGTCTCTTGCCTTTCTGAGTGCCCTTATTTCCCCCTTTTTCAGGCCTACTTTCCTGACCCCCATGGCCGCCACTGTTCCACCCTGTTGCAGTTGCACTCGGCCACCAACCTTTCTTTGGTTTGAGCCCGGTGAGCTTGAGACACAGCGCCTCAAATAGTACTCTAAAAGTTAATTATCTCACCCAAACAAAAAACCGGCAACAATCTTATACACAGGCAACAAAATATTAACAAACTCTTTAAAAATGATAGAATTTCTTTGAATTTATGGGGCAAGAAAATCTAGAAAACAAAAGACACTCTCTGGCTCACCTTTTAGCGTCAGCCGTTTTAAATCTTTATCCCGATACAAAAATGACTTTGGGGCCAGCAATTGAAAACGGATTTTATTATGATTTTGAATTCTCTACCCCAATTTCAGAAAAAGATCTCCCGAAAATTGAAAAAGAGATGAAAAAAATTCTGCCTCATTGGCAGACTTTTGAAAAATTTGAAGTTTCAGCCGACGAAGCCAGAAAAATCTTTCAGGGTAATGAATACAAGCTCGAGTTGATTGACGAAATTGAGAAAAACAATGAGCAGATTACTCTTTACTACTCCGGAGAGAAAAAACAGCTGCCGAAAATAAAAGACCTCCTAAACCCCTATACCCCATACCCTAACTTCCTAGATTTATGTCGCGGCGGACATGTTGAAAATCCGTCAAAAGATATCAGCCCAGACTCTTTTGAATTGGATAGAATCGCCGGTGCTTATTGGCGTGGAAACGAAAAAAATCAAATGTTGACTAGAATTTACGGATTAGCTTTTAATTCTAAAAAAGAACTCGAAGAATTTATAAAACAAAGAGAAGAAGCGGTAAAAAGAGACCACAGAAAAATCGGTAAGGAGCTTAATCTATTTACTTTCTCTGATCTGGTTGGGGCTGGACTTCCGCTTTTTACACCAAAAGGACGAGCCATGCGGGACGCCATTGAAAACAAAATCTCCTCTATTCAAGAAAAATTCGGCTTCCAAAAAGTCTGGATTCCTCATATCACCAAACCAGACCTTTATAAAACCTCCGGTCATTGGGAGAAATTTGGTGACGAGTTGTTCAAAGTCAAAAGTCGAGAGTCCGACTTCGTAATGAAGCCGATGAACTGCCCACATCATACCCAAATTTACGCCAGCCAACAGAGAAGCTACAAAGATTTACCGGTGCGCTTTGTCGAAACGACCACCGTATACAGAGACGAGCAATCCGGAGAATTGCTAGGTCTCTCGAGAGTCAGATCAATCACTCAAGATGACGGTCATATCTTCTGCGCGCCCGAGCAAATTCCTACAGAGATAAAAAATGTCATAGAAGTTATCAAAGAATTTTATTCTTCACTCGGAATGTGGAAGGACGGAAACTACCGCGTAATACTTTCAACCCGAGATCCAAAGGATCCCGAAAGATATCTGGGGGACGATAAAATCTGGCAAGAATCAGAGACAAATTTGAAAAATATAGCCGACAATGAGAATTTGCCTTACTCGATAGAAAAAGGAGAAGCAGCTTTTTACGGCCCAAAACTTGATTTCAAATTTAAGGACGCAATTGGTCGCGAGTGGCAACTAGCAACCATCCAGCTTGATTTTAATATGCCCGAGCGTTTTGGTTTGGAATATACCGATAAAGATGGCTCTAAAAAAACTCCGGTCATGATTCACCGAGCGATTTCAGGTTCACTTGAAAGATTCCTGTCTGTCATAATAGAACACTTTGCCGGCGCTTTTCCTTTATGGCTTTCTCCGGTTCAATTAAAAATTTTGCCGGTCAGTGAGAAACATTTTGAGTACGCACGCGCTATCGGCCAAGAGTTAAAACAAAACAATCTCCGAATAGAGATCGACGAGAGTAACGAAAATTTAGGAAAAAAAGTCAGGCAAGCAAAGTTGGAAAAAGTTCCCTATTTTTTGGTTCTGGGTGACAAAGAAACCACGGAAAAAAATATTACGCTGGAGAGTCGCGATGAAGGAAATCTGGGAGTATTTAATATTGCTTCCCTTGTGGAATTTCTTAAAAAAGAAAGCTCTTAAGATCAAAAATAATTTAAAGGTCTTTGTTTCTCAAAAAACATTTTTCGACCTCGTCTTTGTCGACAACCGGCAATCTTTCTTCGCCGGGAATAGTTGAATAGGGTGGCTCTTTCATTTCCGAAACCACACAGTCAAGGCACTTGATTGCCTTATCAGAATCACCTCCCGATTTTTCAACTAGCAAATTAAGTGCATCGGCGGAAACCAGAACCTTTCTTTCTCTGGCCTCGGACTGAATTATCTCTGATATCTCTTTTTTATTTTTATCTTCAGGTGCTGGAAGTTTAATGCTTTCAGAATACGCCAAAGACATCTTCTGCCTTTCAGCATTCCGCTGTTTTCTCAAAACCAAAACAAAAGACAAAAGTACGAATCCTCCAATAATCAAAATAAGATAAGAAAGAATACGCCAGTTTAAAGGGACAATTCCCACTTCTGGTAGATTATTGATAGAAGCCGAGCCAGAAACAACCGGAATTACACCGCCTTTTCCTATTACATCAATTGAACAGTTGGCGGTAGTTTGCTTTTCGCCGGACGAGACAACAACTGTGGCAGTCTTCACTCCCATAGTTTTGTAAGAAATGGAAACCGATTCGGTCTGACCAGACAAATTATCTGAACCACTCCATGAATAAGAGCTTTTGTCTTTAAAATCAGAAGGAACCAAAGCGGTCCAAAATATATTTTCTCCAATCTCAACAGAATCCTTGTTGGCTACACAGCCAGCAATAAAAGGGTCCGCAATAGCCGATTCGCCTAAAACATGGCCACCAGCACCCTGCACGCTCTGATTTGAAGCGTTAAGGCCAAGATTGCCGGATACAGAGACAGTCCCTGTCTCCACCACCACACTGCAATTTCTAAAAATTTGCTGATTGCCGGATCTTATTCTGACAGTAGCGGTTTTTATACCCGGAGTATAGTATACCTTGGTTATACTTGAATTTTGGCCATTTAGATTATCAGAACCAGACCAAAGATAGCTGTAAGAATAAAGACCGTCTCCGCCACTAACATCAACGAGCCATGTTACAGACTGTCCGACAATGATTGAAGACGGATTGGTAAAACAACTTCCGGAAAGCGCCGGGCCGGCAGCCAGAGATTCAGAAGAAGCCAAAAGCAAGGAAATACTGAAAAGACAGAATATAATTGATATTGATTTTTTAAACTTTAATTTATTCATAAAAAATAAAGGATCCCGGGGCTCTGTCCCGAGGTATTGTCGGGACTCGCTTTACTCGTCCATTCGCGTGACAGAGCCGCGCGGTATTGAACCTATATTAGCTCCTCGGCTCGGAAATGCGAAATCTTCGCTTTCCCATTTCTCTCGCTCTACGTCGCTAATAAAAAAACGCTCAGTATTTAACATACCTTTCCATTATACACTAAAAGAAAAAAATAGTCAATGTTTTGAGTGGTAATATCCAAGCACTTTTGACGCCCAAACATTCGCACACAAAACATTCGACTCAACCCGAGAATTCACTTGGGAAATAAAATTTTTTTATTATTTCACCAAATGAACAGTTCTGGTTGGAAAAGCAATTTCAATTTTTTCTTTTTCAAGAATTGCTTTCAAACGCAAGTGAATTTCCTGTTGGACATTCATATAAGCGTTAAAGTCTGGAGATTGGGTATAATAGACAACTTCAAAATCTAAAGACGAGTCACCAAATTTGTGGAAGTGCGCCCTATCAAATCGCGTCAGATCAATTGAATCAATAATCTCTTTTATAAAGTTGGGAATTTTTTCTAATTTATCGTTGGGCGTTCCATAAACAACACCAAAAGAAAAAGTAACCCGCCGTTCTTTCATTTTTTTGAAATTGTGAATCCGAGCGCTGGTTAATTCCTGATTGGAAATAACAATCTCTTCGCCCTGAAGAGCTCTCAAGCGAGTAGTTTTGATGCCAATGTGCTCCACTACTCCCATATCACTGCCAACAATAATAAAATCACCCGGCACAAACGGCTTGTCAAAATGAATTGAGAAAGAACTGAATAGATCGCTTAAAACACTTTGCAGAGCCAGAGCAATAGCAATACCACCAATGCCGAGGCCGGCCATAAGCGAGGTCACATTAACACCTAAGTTGGATAGAACAAAAAGAACAGCAATCACCCACAAAACGCCTTTACTTATCTTACCGATAAGTTTAATTGCGCCTTTAGTCCCCTCGGTTTTTTCTTTTCTAGTAAATTTCCTAACGGCGTAGTCAACTAAAATGTTTGAAGCCAACGCCGCTTGGTAAACGACCCAGACTACCAAAACAACAGTTAAAAATTTCCAGAGTAATTCCTGAACTTCTATAAACCAAAGAGCAAAATAAAATGCCAAAAAGAAATAAAAGGGCGGACGCAGTTTCTTTACAATGGAAATAAATGTCTCGTCCAAGTCGGTCTTGGTTTTTAAAGCCAGTTTTTCCAGCCATTTTAAAATAAATTTATTAAAAACCGAAAAAACAGCCAGTAAGATAAGAAAAACTGCTGCAGCCAATAGATAGTCAGAAACAAGACTTTCTCCCAATTTAAAATTCAAAATGTCTAAAAATCTCTCCATTAAGAAAAATATAGCAAAAAAAACACAATTCACAAACCAAAAACTAAAATAGTTTGGCTAGAGGATGCCGTTTCGGCAACAAAATTAATTAACGCTTTTTTTTGCCGGCCTGTCGCTTTGAGAGCATTTCATACTTTATCGCCAGTCGTTTTTTTGTTTTTTTGGAGCGAGATTTTTTTCTTTTCCCTACTCCTGTATCTCTTTTTCCCATAATTGGTAATTATACATTATTTTACTAAATTACAAGGACTTACTAGGTTTGAATACGGAAATGACGGAAATGTAAGTGCAACGATGTAAAAACAGGTGTGCGGGAAAAAGAAACTCCCCACGCGACTGCATCGCGCGGGGCAAATGAACTTGATCAGCTCTAGACACAAATCCCAGACACCTCACAGCACATCTGGTGAAGATTCTGTCCACGAGGAGCACGGTAGATGGTAATCCAAGAGCTTCTGTGATTAAGCTTACCGATAGAGAATCTGTCCTGGATCAAAAATTCGACCCGGTTGTTGCCAATCTGCTCTATTGTTTGGATAGCCCTGTTGCTAAGAGAACCCACGGCAGAGACCAGATTGAGCTTCCTCAAGTGCCCGAGAGGATGTTCAGAACCATCCGATGAAAGCTTGACCCACCAAGCCTCCTGGTCTTCAGAAAAGATACTTCGGCACAGAGTCTCGAAGGAGATTGACTGAACCGAAACATGGTCTCCAAAACACCAGTCTCTCTTGATCCCCCACAGCCACGGGAATTCCCGAAGCAACCGTTCCAGTTGAGCCCGAGCTTTCCTTTCTTGAGAGAACATTCTTTTCTCCTGGAGCATCCGCTCCTTTGAGCCCATCCGGGCGACCGAAGAAACGCGCCAGCCACGTTAGCTGACTATCCTTCTGGATCATATCAAAATAAAAAAAATATGTAAAATTTAGGAAGTCGGACTTCCGAATATGATTTTATCTAGGGTTGAAAATTGATGAAATACGAGGCGCGCAAGAAAAATGTTTCGAACCGTATGTGACAATACGGTGAGAAACATTTTTCGCAGCACAACGAAGTAGTTCGCAATTTTCAGGTCTAGATATCAATGGTCGCTTTTTGGGCGTTGGATTGGATAAATGATTTTCGACTCGGCACGTCAGTTCCCATCAAAATGTCAAAAATTTTATCGGCTTCTACGGCATCGTCTACCGTCACTTGTTTTAAAACTCTTTTTGTAGAATCCATTGTTGTCTCCCAAAGTTCTTCCGGATTCATTTCGCCAAGACCTTTGTATCTTTGAATTGAAACCTTTGAAGACTTTCCTTGCACAGCGTCACCATCTTCGTCTTTTGCGCCGGATTCTTCTACTCCACTCTCGGGTTCTTCAGATTCTGTTTTGCTAACGCCAAATCTACTCAAGACCTTCTCTTTCTCCGCATCAGTATAGGCATATTCGGCCTCTTTGCCTTTCTTAATCTTGTAAAGTGGCGGTTGGGCGATATAAATAAAACCATTCTCAATTAGCGGACGGAAATATCTGTAGAACAAGGTCAAAAGCAAAGTTCTAATATGCGCGCCGTCAACATCAGCATCGGTGGCAATTATAATTTTGTGGTATCGTAATTTAGACAAATCAAAAGTCTCTCCGATGGCAGTACCGATAGCGATAACAATAGCTTTTATTTCGGCATGCAAAAGCATCTTATCAACCCGCGCTCTCTCAACATTTAAAATCTTGCCCTTCAAAGGTAGGATTGCTTGAGTCCGACGATCACGACCCATTTTAGCGCTACCACCGGCGCTGTCTCCCTCTACGATAAAGAGTTCGGCTTCTTCGGCCGAAGTACCGCTCTGACAATCAGCCAACTTACCAGGCAATGTCATACCTTCTAAAGCGCCTTTTCTTAAAACTGAATCTTTCGCCGCTTTAGCCGCTTTTCTTGCTCTCATCGCCAAAGCCGCCTTGCCAATTATAGCTTTGGCGTCATCTGGGTTCTCTTCAAGAAAATAAGCGAAGGTCTCATTGAAAACATTTTCAACCATACTTCTAGCTTCAACTGTTCCAAGTTTAGCTTTGGTTTGTCCTTCAAATTGTATTTCGCGCAGCTTTATCAAAACCACCGCTGTCAGACCCTCCAAGACGTCTTCGCCAGTGAAAGAGTCATCACCGCCCTTTGACATCGAATTATTTTTGGCGTAAGTGTTTAGGGTTCTGGTCAATGCCGTCTTGAATCCGGTCAAATGAGTCCCTCCTTCAGGATTAAATATGTTATTGGCGAAAGTTAAAATTCTTGAGGAGATGTCATCGGTGTACTGCAAAGAAATTTCAACAGACTCAAATTCATTGACAGATTTCTCCGTATAAAAAATATTTTTATGGACCGGCTTAAGAGGCCTGTTCAAAAAAGCCACCATTGACCTCAAACCACCCTCAAAATAAAAACTATGGGACGGCAAATCTGGCTCGGAATCTTTCAAATAAAAAACTTTTTCATCGTCTACTTTTTTCTCCAAATTTCTGCCATCAACAACAGTAATCCTGACGCTTTTGACAAGATATGCCTGCTGACGCAGGTGATTTACGATCCGACCCCAGTCTAGACTGATTTCTTTAAAGATCTGTTCATCGGGTTTAAAAGTTACTATTGTTCCAGTTAAATCTGATTTGCCGGTTTTTTTTACTACCGCTTTCCTTTTACCCCTTTCGTATTCCTGAACATATTGACCGCCATCTCTGTGAACTACGACCCTCATAAAAGAAGACAGGGCATTAACAACCGAGGCACCAACCCCGTGAAGACCGCCGGAAACTTTGTAGCTTCGACCGCCGAATTTTCCACCAGCGTGAAGCGTTGTCATAATTGTCTCCAAAGCCGAGACCTTGGTCTGTTTGTGAATATCAACGGGAATACCGCGTCCATTATCCACAACTCTGACGAGATTATCAGAAAGTAAAGCAACTTCTATATTATTAGCAAAACCAGCCATGGCCTCGTCTCTAGAGTTATCCCAAATTTCGGTCAGAAGATGGTGCAAGCCGTCCGGGCCAGTTGTACCGATATACATTCCGGGTCTTTTTCTAACCGGCTCTAGGCCTTCTAGAACGGTAATATCTTCAGCGCTATAACCTTCAGAACTAATCGATTTTGTCTCTTTTTTTGTCATTATTTTAAATATTCAGCCCGCCAAATAACAGCGGGTAGATCCAAAACTTTCAGTCTCTATTTTACCGCAAAAGGTCTGAAAAACAAAGGGAAAATATGCTTAAAAAGAGTTCGAGAGTTTTTTTAAACAATATACTTGACTTTCTGTCTATTATATGATAGACTATCAAAAGATGGGTGCGCACAGGGCGCACCCACAGGTACACACTCCTTTCAATCAAGGAGACACACGATGGCGTACCGTAATCGCTCGGTCTCGGACAACCGCTTCAGAAAGGGGTTCGTTCTTGCGCAGAGGATGCGAGAACCGGGGCGCAGGAGGCCCCGGACACCGGCGACGCGCCTCACCAATAATCAGGGTGGGGCGGTGACGGCGGGTTCCGGTAAGTAACCGGAACCAACAATCCCACACACCCCGACGTTTTCACGTCGGGGTGGATTTTTTTGTCTCAAATTAGCCCCGCGCCGGCATACGCCGGCGCGGGGCTTTCAACTTCCAAATTTAGATTGAATTTGATAATCTTTCTAAATATGAAAATAAAAGTAAACTCTCTGGAAGAAGTTAAATTAAAAGAAGAGTTAAAAAAACGAGAGGATCCGGAAGCTAAAAGAATGATTCGATTTCTAGAAATGCCGGATCTTTCAAGAACCTCGGGAAACCCACTTGCCGAACTTGTTCAAAAAATAAAGGCGATGTCAGATTTTGAAGATTTTGACGAAGTTGAAGCGCCAGAAATCGTCTCAACTGAAATCAGTTTTGATTTATTTGATTTTCCCGCTAACCACCCAGTACGTTCAAAGTCGGACACTTATTTTGCAAACGATGATTTCATCCTCCGCCCTCATACCACCGTTATGTGGTATTTTCACCTCAAACAGCAAGAGGTTAGGGAAAAAATTAATCGCGGAGAAAGTGTCGGGGCTCTCTCTCACGGCAAAGTTTACCGGAAAGACGAGATAGATAGGAATCACATGAACATTTTTCATCAGATGGACGGCTGGTTTCTCTGTCGGCGAGAGGAAAAAAACATCGGACGGGAAGATTTGGAGGATATTTTGAACAAAATTGTGAAAACAATTTTCGGTCCGGACATTGAATACCGCTTTAATCCCGACACTTTTCCTTACACTGATCCCAGCTTGGAGATAGAAGTTAAAATCGGTGACAGATGGATAGAGGTTTTGGGTGCTGGTGTTGTCAGCGGAAAAGTTTTGGAAAATTTGGGAGTTGATTCAAAAGTTTGGAGTGGTTGGGCTTTCGGCTTCGGCTTGGAAAGATTGGCAATTTTAAGCATGGATCTGCCGGATATTCGCCTGCTTTGGTCAGAAGACGAACGTGTAAAAAAACAATTAAAACTAGGGGCTAAGTTTCAGGAAGTTTCCAAGTTTCCGCCTGCCCCGCGCGATATTTCCTTCATCGTTCCTAACAGTTTCGTACCTAACAACTATTTTGACCTGATCCGAGATATTGGCGGTGATTTGATTGAAGAAGTTGAATTGTTAGATAAATATGAAAATGCTGAAAAATTTGGTGTTGAAAAAACAAGCTACACTTACCGAATTATTTACCGCTCAATGGACAGAACCCTAACTTCCGACGAAGTTGAAAAACTCCACAAAAAAATAGAAGAAGAAACCAAGAGACAATTCACCGCCGAGATCAGGTGATAAGTAAAATCACATCTCAAAATATTAAGGACATCGCAAGTCCTTAATATTATAAGGGA
>JAANMX010001738.1_pt1 | contig 23850 bp, 21 predicted proteins | sample 7279681 | NCBI WGS metagenome assembly JAANMX01 (sample SAMN14094542, study PRJNA606508) | bioreactor metagenome | isolation source: A lab-scale SPAN reactor treating ammonium-rich wastewater day 351 | place: Ireland: Galway | collected 2018-01-01
AGGCCGACCGCCGCGACCAGCAGCACCGCGGTCAGCCGGCGCAGGCCGGCAACCTGCCGGGCGCCCGGTTCGGAATCGTGATCGGAGACGCGGTTCATTTCGCGACGAGCGCCGCCTTGATGCGCGCTTCGAGCGTGTCCTTCGACTCCTCGCGGAAGCCGCTGTCGACGGCGACGATCCTGCCGCCGCGATCGACGAGGTACGAGGTCGGCATGCCCTTCACGTCCCATGCCGTGGGCGACGCGCCGGTCGGGTCGTAGACGATGGTGAACGCACCCGGCGTCAGCGCGAGGAACTTCGCGGCGTCCTCGCGGCGCCTGTCGACGTTGACCGCGACGATGGTCAATCCCTGGTCGGCGTACTTGCGCTGCATCTCGCTCATCCACGGGAACGAGCGCTTGCAGGGGCCGCACCACGACGCCCAGAAGTCGACGACCACGACGCGGCCGCGCAGAGCGTCGAGCGCGACGATCGATCCCTGCGCGTCGGGCAGCGCGAGCGAAGGCGCGGCTTCGCCGGGCGCGAGCGCCTCGACCGGCCCCGCCCCCAGGGACAGCGCCACCGCGAGCATCGCCACTGCGCACCGCAGGCGTGAAGCCACCATGCCGGCGTCCTCCGTCCAGGCGCCCCGGACGGGGCGAGCCGGGATTATGCCATTGTCATCGCCGTGCCGTGCAACCGTCGGGCGGGCGATTCAGGCGTTCAGCTTGTCCATCAGCGCGGCGAGCTTCGCCGGCGAGTCGGTGCGCCGCATCCGGTCGACGATCGGCTTGATCGCGCCGACGTCGGAGGTGAGCACGCGCTGCTTGACCGCCGGGACGTGCGCCGGGTGCATCGAGAAGTCGCGCAACCCGAGGCCCAGCAGAAGTCGCGTCATCAGCGTGTCGCCGGCCATCTCGCCGCAGACCGCGATCGGCACCTTGGCCTTGACCGCGTCGCCGATCGCGAGCGCGAGGAGCCGGACGATCGCCGGATGGAGCTGATCGTAGAGATGCGACACGGACTCATCGGCCCGGTCGACCGCGAGCGTGTACTGGATGAGGTCGTTGGTGCCGATCGACAGGAAATCGAGGCGCTCGAGGAAGCTCCCGATCGCGAGCACCGCCGCGGGGATCTCGATCATCCCGCCGACCGGCACCTCCGTGTCGAACGGTTCGCCGCGTTCGCGCAGGCTCTCCTTCGCCTGCTCGATCATCGCGAGCGTCGCGTCGATCTCCGCGACCGAGGCGAGCATCGGGATCAGGATGCGCACGCGGCCGTAATGCGACGCGCGCAGGATCGCCCGCAACTGGGTGAGGAACAGCTTGGGCTCGGCGAGGCAGAAGCGCACCGCGCGCAGGCCCAGCGCCGGATTGGGCGCCACGCGCGAGAGGCCGCCCAGTCCCTCCTTGCTCTTGTCGGCGCCGAGATCGAACGTGCGGATCGTGACCGTCTTGCCGGCGAGCCCCGCGGCGACCGCGCGGTACGCCTCGAACTGCTCGTCCTCGCCCGGCAGACCGACGCGGTTCAGGTAGAGGAACTCGGAGCGGAAGAGGCCGACGCCCGACGCGCCGCTCTCCAGGACCTGCGCGAGGTCGCCGGGCAGTTCGATGTTGGCGTGGAGCTCGACGCGCTGCCCGTCGAGCGTCTCCGCCGGCTTCCCGCGCAGGCGCCTGAGCTTCTGCCGCTCGAGGTCGAGTTCGCTCTGTTTCAGCCGGTACTCGGCGAGCACCGCGCGGTCGGGATTGACGATGACGACGTGGTGGGTGCCGTCCACGATCAGCAACTCGCCGTCGTGGATCATCTGCCGCGCGTTGTGCGTGGCGACGACCGCGGGGACCGCGAGGCTCCGCGCGACGATCGCGGTGTGCGAGGTCACGCCGCCCAGGTCGGTCAGGAACGCGGCGAAGTGGTGCTGCTTGAACCCGATGACGTCGGCCGGCGAGAGGTCGTGCGCGACGAGGATCGTGCGCTCCTCCGCGACCGCGTTGGGCAGCACGCCGGGCTTGCCCATCAGCCGCTTCAGCACGCGCTCGACCACCTGCACGACGTCGGCCTTGCGTTCGCGCAGGTAGGGATCCTCGATCTGCTCGAACTGCTCGACCAGCACGTTCATCTGCTGGGCCAGCGCCCACTCGGCGTTGCAGCGCTGCTCGGCGATGATCCGCTTCGGTGCCTCCGCGATCGTCGGGTCGTTCAGGATCATCCAGTGGACGTCGAGGAACGCGCCGAACTCGCCGGGCACCTCGCCCGACTTCGTCATCGTGCCGTGCAGCGCGGTCAGCTCCTTCTGGACCTCCTCGATCGCGAAGGCGAGGCGCGCGACCTCCTCGTCGACGCGCGCGGCGGGCACCGTGTAGTGGGCGACCTCGAGGGTCGCGTGCGAGACGAGCTGCGCGCGGCCGATCGCGATGCCGCGCGAGACGCCGATGCCGTGGAGCGCGAAGCTGACCATCGGCTCAGCACCTGCGCGCGCCGGGTCCCGCGCGCGCGAGATGACGCTCCGGGGTCCCCGACCGTTTCGCGCTCAACGCAGGTCGCCGGGGGCGACCAGCACGGCGGCGAGCGCCTCGACCGCCTGGACCTCGTCGGGACCTTCGATCTCGAGGCGCACGGTCGCGCCCATCGCCGCGGCCAGCATCAGCACGGCCATGATGCTGCGCGCGCTCGCGCGCCGCTCGCCGACGACGAGGATCGCGCGGCTCTTGAAGCGGTTCGAGACCTTGACGACGCGCGCCGCGACGCGGGCGTGCAGGCCCTTGACGTTGCGCAGGCGGATTTCGCGGATCTGCATGAGGGGCCTCCTGGCGGGACGGGACGGGAAGGTCCGGACGGCGCCCGTCCGGATCTCTGTTATTGATCCGCGATCGCGCCCCGCAGTTCCCCGGCCGGTCGAAATACGTTGTCGCCCGAAGGCGACGCGGCCGGCCGTGCGGCGCGACGTGAGCGATCACTCGTCACTGCCCTTCGCCGAAACAGTCGGCGACGAGCGCGCACAACGCCTTCATCGCTTCCTCCTCGTCCGGACCGGAAGTCTCGAGCGTCACCTTCGCGCCCTTGCCCGCGGCCAGCATCATCACGCCCATGATGCTCTTCGCGTTCACGCGCCGGCCATTCCGCGCGAGGTGCACCTCGCTCTGGAACCGCGACGCGAGCTGCGTCAGCTTCGCCGAGGCGCGCGCGTGCAGGCCGAGCTTGTTGACGATCTCAAGTTCGCGTTGCGGCATGGGTTGGATCGACCACGATGTGCACGACACCCTCGCAACCGCCGGAGACCGCCTTGCGGACCATCGTCTCCAGCCCCTTCGACCGGTAGGTCACCGCCCGCACCAGCATCGGCAGGTTGACGCCGGCGAGCGCCTCGACCCGGCCCGGTTGCACGAGCTTCTTCGCGAGATTCGACGGCGACGCGCCGTAGAGATCGGTGAACACGAGCACCCCGTCGCCGGTGTCGAGGCGCGCGACCTGCGCGCGCGCGGCGGGCAAGAGGTCGAGCGGGTCGTCGGTGGGACGGACCGGCAACGTCTCGAACTGCGGGGGACGGGAGCCCAATACGTGCGCCACGGTGCGCGCGAGCGCGTCGGGCAGCGAGTCGTGGGCGACGATCAGGATGCCGATCATGCGGTCGCGCCGCGCTTCCCTGACGAGCACGGCGGCGTCGGCCGATGGTAGCACGCGACCCGGCGAAGTCCTGCGCAACCCCGCGGCGAGCGCGGCCTCGCGGCCCCCATTCACGACGTCTCGGCCGCGAAGCAACCGTCCGGCCACCCCGCGGGATGCGGCGATGCAGCAGAGCCGGCGAAGTCGAGCCGCGTCCGCCCGGTCCGGGGCCGGCGCGGAGCGCGGACGCTACGTTCGCGCGCCCGCCGCGCGCTCGAGGCGCTCGGCGAACATGCCCGCCACGTCGAAGCCGGTCTGCGCCGCGATCTCGACGAAGCAGGTCGGGCTCGTCACGTTGACTTCGGTCAGGTGTTCGCCGATCACGTCGAGCCCCACGACGAGGAGGCCCTCGGCCCAGAGCGCGGGCCCGAGCGCCTCGGCGATCTCGCGGTCGCGCGCGGTGAGCGCTCGCGCGACGCCGCGTCCGCCCGCAGCGAGATTGCCGCGCGTCTCGCCTGCCTTCGGGATGCGCGCGAGGGCGTAGGGCACCGGCTCGCCGGCGATGACGAGGATGCGCTTGTCGCCTTCCGCGATCTCGGGGATGAAGCGCTGCGCCATGACGCTGCGCGCGCCTTCCTGCCCGACCGTCTCGACGATCACGTTGCGGTTGGGGTCGTCGGCGCGCACCCGGAACACCGAGGTGCCGCCCATCCCGTCGAGCGGCTTCACGACCGTGTCGCGGTGCTCGTCGATGAACGCGTGCACGAGCGCGGCGTCGCGCGTGACGAGCGTCGGCGCGACGAAGCGGCCGAACTTCGCGATCGCGAACTTCTCGTTGTGGTCGCGGATCGACCGCGGGCGGTTGTAGACGCGCGCGCCCTCGCCCTCCGCCCGCTCGAGCAGGTAGGTCGAGTAGACGTACTCCATGTCGAACGGCGGGTCCTTGCGCATGATCGTCGCGTCGAACGCGGCGAGGCGGCGGCGCGACGGCGGCAGCGCGCTGTACCAGTCGTGGTCGTCGTCGCCGACCGAGAGTTCGCTCGCGAGCGCGCTCGTCGTGCCGTCGGCCCAGGCGAGGTCGCCCTGCAGCATGGCGAAGACGCGGTGCCCGCGGCGCGCGAGCGCGCGCATCATCGCGACGCTCGAATCCTTGTAGGCCTTGAGTTCGTGCAGCGGGTCGACGACGAATGCGATATCCATCGGTCGGGCGATCGTGGCGGGGGCGATCGCATTCTACGCGGTGGCGAGTTCGGCGAGCCGCCGCTGGAACGCCAGCACGTCGGCGGGCCCCGGCACGCGGGCGGCGTAGAAGTGCGGCGAGCCCTGCGGCGCCGCGAGCGCGGGGAACTTCGCGCGGAAGCGCCCGGCGTAGCGGCTCCAGTCGGCGCCGAACGACCCCTTCGACATGTGCACGAGGCCCAGGTCGCAGGCGACGGCGAGGCGTCGCCCCGCGAGGTGCGCGCGGTAGCTGAAGTCGAGATCGTAGAAGTGGAAACCGTCGAAGGTCGCCGCGTCGAACCCGGTCGCGAGCGCCGCCTCGCGCCGGCATGCGATGAACACGCCGTCGAGCGCGGCGATGTCCCCCACGAGCGGCTGCGCGAGGCTCATCGCGGTCACCTCGTAGCCGGCGCGCCCGCTCTCGCGGTAGCTGACCCAGCCGTGGAGCCACGGGTGGCCGGCCCAGAACACCGCCGGGCCGGTCACCCGCGTCGCCCCGGCGACGCCGACGATGTCGTGGTGCGTGAGATGCGTGGCGAGCCGCGTGGCGACGTCGGGCGCGAGCAGGTCGATGTCGTCGTGGCAGAACACGACGGCCTCGCCGCCGGAGCGGGCGAGCCCGCGCGCGTAGCCCTCGCACAGCGAGCGGGCGTCGGGAATCCGGATCACCTCGTGCGCCACGCCCGCGAAACGCATGGCGAAGGTCGCGCTGACCGCCTCGAACTTCGCGCGGTCGATGCTGCACACCACGAACGACCATGACGACGGCGGAGCCATCGGGCCGGGAGGTCCGACCGCGGGCGCACCGCCCGCGGCGCCGCGATCGTCCGCGGCCAGCCGGACGATCGACTGCATCGCGGCATGCGCCGTGGCGTCGCGCCGGGCGAGCGCGGCGAGCACGCGTCCGGCGAGACCACGCTCGCCGAGGTCGATCAGCGCGCGGCCGAGCGCGAGCGCGTTCGCGCCGAGTTCGACGTGCGCGGCGGCCGCGCGGTGCAGCGCGTGGCGTGCGCGCGTGAGATCGCCGGTCGCCTGCCACGCGCTGCCGGCGTTGAACGCGCACGCGGGACCGCCGCCGCGCTCCTCCGCCGCCTCGAACGCAGCCGCGGCCTCCGCCGGCCGCCCCAGCCGCGCGAGCGCCTGCCCGGCGAGCTGATGCGGGCCCGGTGCGTCGGGCGCCGCGGCGATCCACTCGCGGGCAGCGTCGAGCGCATCGTCGAAGCGCTTCGCGCCGAAGGCCGCGAGCCCGCGCTCGCGGGCCGACGCATTCCCGCCCGCCACCGCGTCAGGGGGCCGCGAGCCACGCCGCCGCGGCGTCGCACTCGGCCCAGGCGAAATGGCGCACCTCCGCCCGCACGAAGAAGCGCGCGACCTGCGGGGCGAACGCGAGCAGCGGGCTGTCGGACGCGAAGGCGAGGCGACGGACCTTGGCGGCGTGGTCGCGCACGAACCCGACGTGCCCGAGGAATCCGGCGAAGTTCTCCCAGCCGGGGAACGCCCTCGCGTGGATCAGCACGCCCTCGAGCGCGCCGTGCTCGACGATCCACGGATCCACTTCCGCCGCCACCGCCGCGAAGTCCGCCGAGCGAAGCGGACCCGACGGCGCGAGCGTCAGCACGCCCCGGTCGCGGTCGAGGTGGTGGGAGAGCATCGCGCCGTGAACATCCGTCGTCGGGTCGTCCACTATAGCGCGAGCGGCCGCGCCCGCGCTCACGCCTACAATCGCGCCGATGAACCCCCGCTCCGCCGTCGACCTCGCATCGCGCGCCCGCGACACGCTGCGCCGGGTCTTCGGCCACGATGCGTTCCGCGACGCGCAGCAGGCGATCGTGCAGCACGTCGCCTCGGGCGGCGACGCGCTCGTGCTGATGCCGACCGGCGCCGGCAAGAGCCTGTGCTACCAGGTGCCCGCGCTGCTGCGCGACGGATGCGCGCTCGTCGTCTCGCCGCTCATCGCGCTGATGACCGACCAGGTCGCCGCGCTCACGCAGCTCGGCGTGCGCGCGGCGTTCCTCAACTCGACCCTCGATGCGCGCGCGGCCGCTGCGACCGAGCGCGCGTTCGAGCACGGCGAGCTCGACCTCCTCTACGTCGCGCCCGAGCGCCTGCTCACGCCGGGCTGCCTCGACCTCGTCGGCCGCGCGCGCGTCGCGCTGTTCGCGATCGACGAGGCGCACTGCGTCTCGCAGTGGGGCCACGATTTCCGACCCGAGTACCTCGGGCTGTCGGTGCTGCACGAGCGCTGGCCCGCCGTGCCGCGCATCGCGCTCACCGCCACGGCCGACCCGCTGACGCGCACCGAGATCGTCGAGCGGCTCGCGCTGCACGACGCGCGCACCTTCGTGTCGAGCTTCGACCGGCCGAACCTCCGCTACACGATCGTCGACAAGGCCGAGCCGCGCGAGCAGCTGCTCGCCTTCATTCGCGAGGAACACGCGGGCGAGGCGGGGATCGTCTACCGGCTCACGCGCAAGTCGGTCGACGAGACGGCCGCGTGGCTCGCGGGCAGGGGCGTGGACGCGATTCCCTACCACGCGGGGATGGACGCCGCGGACCGCGCCGCGAACCAGATGCGCTTCCAGCGCGAGGACGGCGTCGTGGTCGTCGCCACCATCGCCTTCGGCATGGGCATCGACAAGCCCGACGTGCGCTTCGTCGCGCACCTCGACCTGCCGAAGAGCATCGAAGGCTACTACCAGGAGACCGGACGGGCCGGGCGCGACGGCCTTCCCGCCGACGCGTGGATGGCGTACGGACTCTCCGACGTCGTGCAGCAGCGGCGCCTGATCGAGCAGTCGGACGCGAGCGACGCGTTCAAGCGCGTGTCGGGCGCGAAGCTCGACGCGTTGCTCGGTCTGGCGGAGACCGCGGGGTGCCGGCGCGTCCGGCTGCTCGACTACTTCGGCGAGGCGAGCGCGCCCTGCGGCAACTGCGACAACTGCCTCGCGCCGCCGCAGACCTTCGACGCGACCGATGCGGCGCGCAAGGCGCTCTCGGCGGTCTACCGGACCGGGCAGCGCTTCGGCGCGGCGCACGTCATCGACGTGCTGCGCGGCAAGGGCGGCGACAAGGTCGCCCGCTGGGACCACGACCGGCTCGCGGTGTTCGGCGTCGGCGCCGACCTCGACGAGCAGGCCTGGCGCGGCGTGTTCCGCCAACTGGTCGCGCAGGGGCTCGTGCGTGTCGACCACGAGGCGCACGGCGCGCTCAAGCTCGCCGAAGCGAGCCGCGCCGTGCTGCGCGGCGAGGCCACGGTGGCGATGCGCCGCGCGGTCGGGCGCGCGCCGAAGCCCTCGAAGGTCCGCGGGGAAGCCGCCGCGCTCGCGGGGCCCGCACGCGACCGCTTCGACGCGCTCAAGGCCTGGCGCCTTTCACAGGCGCGCGCGCAAGGCGTGCCCGCGTACGTGATCCTGCACGACCGCACGCTCGCGGCGATCGCGGCCGCTCAGCCCGACTCGATCGCCGCGCTCGCGCAGATCGACGGCATCGGCGCCGCCAAGCTCGAGCGCTACGGCGAGGCGATCGTCGCGCTCACGCGCGACGACCGATAGCGCTCCGCGTCAGCGCGAGGTGCCGCGACGCCGCTGCGCGTTTCCGCTGCGCGGCGCGCCGTGCGTGCGTCCGCCTGCCGGGCCGCCGGACGACCGCTGCCCCTGCGCGTGCGCAGGCGCGCGCCGCTCGACCTGGCCTGCGGCCTTGCCGTGAGCGGCCGGGCGGCCGTGGCCGCGCGGAGCGGCCTTCTCGCGTGCGTGCGCGTGCGGAGCGTGCCCGCCGTGACCGTGGCCGCGGCCGCGCTGCTTCGCGAAGACCGGCTGCGCGCGCTCGGCCGGATCCGGCTCGAAGCCTTCGATCGTTTCGCGCGGCAGCGTGCGCCGGATCAGGCGCTCGATGTCGCGAAGGAAATCGTGCTCGTCGACGCAGACGAGCGAGATCGCCTCGCCGTCGGCGCCGGCGCGGCCGGTGCGGCCGATCCGGTGCACGTAGTCCTCGGGCACGTTCGGGAGATCGTAGTTGACCACGCGCGGCAGCTCGGCGATGTCGATGCCGCGCGCCGCGATGTCGGTCGCGACCAGCACGTTCACCTCGCCGTCCTTGAAGCCGGCGAGCGCGCGGGTGCGGGCGCCCTGGCTCTTGTTGCCGTGGATCGCCTGCGCTCGGATGCCGTCGCGCTCGAGCGCCTGCGCGAGCTTGTCGGCACCGTGCTTGGTGCGCGTGAACACGAGCACCTGCTCCCAGCGGTGGCGTCCGATCATCCACGACAGCAGTTCGCGCTTGCGGTCGCGGCCGACGGCGAGGACCCTCTGCCGGATCGCGTCGACGGTCGAGTTGGGCGGCGTGACCTCGATCGTGCGCGGACGTTCGAGCAGGCGCTCGGCCAGCGCGCGGATCTCGTCGGGGAAGGTCGCCGAGAACAGCAGGTTCTGCCGCTTCGCCGGGAGGAGCGCGAGGATGCGGCGGATGTCCGGCAGGAACCCCATGTCGAGCATCCGGTCCGCCTCGTCGAGCACGAGGATCTCGACCGTCGACAGGTCGACGTTGCGCTCGCCCGCGTGGTCGATGAGCCGGCCCGGCGTGGCGACGATGATGTCGACGCCGCGCTTCAGTTGCTCGACCTGCGGCCCGAAGCCGACGCCGCCGAACAGCGTCATCGAGCGGAAGCGCAGGTGCTTGCCGTAGGCGCGGATCGACGACTCGACCTGCGCGGCGAGTTCGCGCGTCGGCGTGACGACGAGCGCGCGTACCGGCGTGCGCGCTCCGCGGCCGCCCGACGGCGCGCGCGCGGCCGGAGCGGCGGACAGGCGCTGCAGCATCGGCAGCACGAAGCCGGCCGTCTTGCCGGTGCCGGTCTGCGCGCCGGCGAGGAGGTCGCCGCCGGTGAGGACGGCGGGAATGGCTTGCGCCTGGATCGGGGTGGGACGGGTGTAGCCCTGTTCGGCGACGGCGCGCACGAGCGCGTCGGACAGGCCGAGCGATTGAAACGACATGGTGAAACCTTCGAGCGATGCGAGGCCAGTCGCTCCGTCGGAGCGGCCAGTCATGACCAGGCGGGGTATGAAGCGGAGGTCGGAATCGACTGCGGCAGGAGGACTGGAACGAATGCCGCAGCCCGGATCATACCACGAACCGGAACGCCTTCGCACGCCGGTCGCTGCTTCGGGGCGGATGTAATACAATCGTCGATCAGGTATTACCTGCACAGGAGCCGCCCGTGGCGACCACGATGACGGTGAAGGGCCAGGTCACCATCCCGAAGAAGGTGCGCGACGCGCTGCGCCTCGCGCCCGGGGATGGCGTGGAGTTCGGCGTCAATCGCGAAGGCCAGGTCGTGGTCAGCAAGGCAGGCGGGCGAGGCGCGAGGGGCGCAGGCGGAGTCAAGCGTGATCGCTTCGAAGCGGCGCGCGGCAAGGCGCAGGTGAAGTGGCGCACCGACGACCTGATGGCCCTGCTCCGCGGCGAGGACTGAGTGGCCGTGAAGGAACCTCGCGACCCCGCCGGATTCATTCACGGCCCCTGACCCGTCGATGGTGCTCGTCGACACCAACGTCCTGCTGGACGTGCTGGAGAACGATCCGGCGTGGGCCGAGTGGTCGTTGCGCCAGTTGCGCGCCCAGTCGAAGGCGCACGACCTCGCCATCAATCCGGTCATCTACGCGGAACTGTCGTTGGCATTCGATTCGGTGCCGGCGCTGGATTCCGCCATCGAGGAGATGGGCCTGGCCGTGCACGAACTGCCGCGCCCCGCGCTGTTCCTCGCGGGCCGGGCGTTCCTGAGGTACCGCCGCGAGGGCGGCAACAAGTCCAACGTGCTTCCCGACTTCTTCATCGGCGCGCACGCCGCAGTCCAGGACTGGAACCTGCTCACGCGCGACGCGCGACGCTACCGCAACTACTTCCCGACGGTCGCGCTGATCGCTCCGGAAGGCGCGTGACGACCCCTTGCCGATGACGCAGGGGCCGGTCGAACGCCTCCGGCGCGCGGTGCCCGTGATCGATCACGGGGGCATCGAACGCGCCGCGACGTCGGCTACTTCCCCAGCATGTGGAGCTGCCAGAGGTCGCGATGGCTCATGTGCAGCATCGGCTTCAGCGCGAGGAGCCCGGTGCGCCCGATGCTCGACTCGAGATAGTCCATCTCGGCGAACTTGTCGCGCGTCGCCTCGTCGACCGGCGCGTCGAAGCCGTTCTCGCGCATCATCAGCACGCCCTTCGCGCGGAGCGCGAGTTCGGTGTGCAGCCGCAGGTAGCACAGGAGATCGGCGACGACCGGCCCGCGAAAGCGCCGCCGCAGGCTCTCGAGGTAGCGGCCGGCCGGCGAATCGGCGAAGCGCCCCGAGTTGATCGACGCGAGCATCGCCGCGTCGGCGTCGAAGCCGCGCCCCAGCCAGGCGCCCACCGCGCGCTCGCTCCGCTGGAACACGACGAACATGAGCGGCGGCAGCACCAGCAGCACCGCGAGCGTCGCGGCGCGCGGCGAGCCGCCGAGGAGATTGAACGCCGCGTGCAGCGCGACGGCGAGCGCGTAGCCCGGCACGAAGGCGGCGATGCCGGCGCGCTCCGCCTTCTCGAGGAGCGTCAGGCCCATCATCGCGAAGATCGCGGTGACGCCTCCGTGCATGATCGCGGTGCCGAAGCCCCGCACGATCCAGGTCGCGAGTCCGGCGTCGGGCAGCAGGCGCTGGTACTGCAGGTTCTCGACCATCGCGAACCCGGCGCCCACCGCGAAGCCGCAGATCGCGGCGTCGACGAGGAACCCGACGCGGTTCGCGCGGATCAGCGCGACGACGACGAGCCCCTTCGCGGCCTCCTCGACCGCCGGTCCGAGCGTGCGCGCGTAGGTCGCGACGTCGAGCGCGAGCACCCCGACGAGCCAGCCGTTGACGAAATAGCACGCGACCGCGGCGGCGACGCCGCAGAGCGTCACCGCGAGCACGAGGCGCATCGAGACGAGCTTGTAGCTGTCGAGCCACAGGAGCACGAGCAGGAACAGGACCACCGGCAACAGGCCGACCAGCGCGTGCGACAGGAGAGTGCCCGACATCACATGATCTTGAGCGAGACCATCCACTCGTCGCCGGCGTAGCGGCCGCCCCGGTACCCCGCCGCGTAGCCGATCGAGAACGTCATGTCGTACCAGTGCAGGAGCGAGAAGTGGAAGTCGGCCTGCCCGCCGACGTTCTGGTAGTCCTGGCGCCGGGCCGGACGGTCGGGATCGGTCCACAGCACCGAGCCGAACACCGCCGGGCGCAGCCACTGCAGGTGGAAGACCGGCCCGCCGACCGACTCGAACGCGACCGGCGGCAGGTTCCATTCGAGCATCGGGCGCACGAACGTGATGCCCGAGATCTCGTCGATGTCGAAGCCGGGGAACGCGTGCCACTCGCGGTAGCGCTTGACCGCGCCGCTGTCGACGTAGTTGTTGCCGAACGCGCCGAAGTAGAACGGCGCGACCGGATTGTCGCGGTCGTCGGTCGCGATGCCGGCCGCGGTGCGCAGCCAGATCGACGAGTTCGGCAGCGGCAGCGCGAAGCCCAGGTCGAGCCCGCCGCGCAACTGCCACAGCGTCTCGCCGGCGGTGCGGTTGACCGTCGCGACCGCGTTCCACGCGATGCCCTTCTCGTCGTCGACCGCGCCGATCGAGCGGCGCACGTCGGTGTAGAAGAGCCCCGCCGACGCGGTCGTGAGCTGGTCGGAGGTCGTCGCGACGTTCTGCGCGTTGGGCAGCGTGTCGATCTTGTCGTAGTACCCGAGGTCGAGCTTGAGCGTGAGCCGCCGCGGATCGTCCCAGATCAGCAGATGGTCGTAGCCGATCGTCGCCGCGAGCCCCTTGCGGCTCCGCTTCGTCGGCCCGAAGAGGTCGTAGAAGTTCGAGCGGTTCCACGAGAGCGACCCGCGCCATCCGAGGTAGTTCGCGTCGATCGCGATGTGCGTGCGCTCGTCCTGCGGCAGGTCGTCGTCCGGCGTGTACGCGGCGAGGAGGCCCACGTTCGCGAAGCCGAGCGGGTCGGAGACGTTGAACCGGTAGCCCACGCCCACCGAGTCCTTGTATCCCTGCAGCACGGGGAATGCGTTGGCGAGCGAGAGCTGCCGCCACGGCTTGTAGGGGCCCTCGTCGACGATCGTCTTGCCGAGTTCGACCGCGCTCGCCGAGCCGACCTGCCAGGTCCGGACCTCGGGCGAACCCTGCGCGACCTGGGCGCCGAGGAAGGTGATCGCGCTCACGTCCTCGAGCGGCTTCGGGTCGATGATCGCCGGCACGAAGCCGGCGGCGGTGTAGTCGAGCACGACGAGGCGGCCGTCGGAGAGCGGCAGCGGCCGGAAGAATCCGGTCTCGGCGTTGGACACCGCCTCGATCTTCCCGGTCGCGACCTCGTAGCGGAAGATGTTCGACACGCCGGTGTAGTAGCTGCTGCCGTACAGGTAGCGCCCGTCCTTCGAGAACACGAAGCTCTCCGGCACCGACTGGCCGAACTTGAACTCGGAGAGCGGCGCGAGGTCGCCGGCGGCGAGCCGGTCGATGTCCCAGACGCGCACGAACTGCTCGCCCGAACTCTCGGTCACCGACGCCGACAGCCGCCTGCCGTCGGGCGAGATGTCGAGGTCGTAGGGCACGTTGCCGTAGGGGAAGGCGGCCACGCGCCGCCATTCGTCGTAGGGCGGCGCGAGCCGCACGATCGCCGCGAGCCCGTTCTCGTGGCGCACGCCGAAGATCGCGCGATCGGCCGGATTGACGACGATCTCGCCCACCCGGGCGTCCTCGAACAGCATCCGCGTCTCGCCCGTCTTCACGTTCACGGCCATCAGGTCGCGGAACGCGAGGTTGTCGTTGGTGAAGAACAGCGTGCCGGTCGAGGGGTCCCAGGCGACCGAGGCGACCTTGTAGAGCATCGCGCGCTTGATGTCGGCGAGGCGGCGCACGCTGCCGTCGCGCGTGTCGATCGCGCCGACGTGCTCGACCACGCCCGGGTAGCGGAACGCGCCGTAGAGCGTGCCGGTCGCCTCGTCGTAGTAGAGGCGCGAGATCGAACCGACCGCGCCCGCCGCGAGCCGCTTCGCCGGCGTGATCGGGTGCTTGCGCACCTCGGCGAGGTTGTTCCTCTGCGCGACGTCCTTCTCGAACGCGATCCATTCGGCCCAGGCGTCGTCGAGCGGCCGGTCGAACACCTTGCGGAACTGGTCGGCGTAGTAGCGCTCGCTGTCGTCGTCGCGGCGGATCCACAGGACGACGCGGTCGGCGCCGTACCGGTACGCGAGCCAAGTCATGAAGCGCGCGCCGTAGAGGTACGCGTTCGCGGTGAACTGGAAGTCCGAGCGCGTGCCGCGCGATTCGAGTCCCAGCGGATCGTAGAAGTGCGCGCCGTCGCGCACCATCGCCCGGAACACCATCTCGTCGTAGCCGCCCTGCGCGCGCCCGACGCCGCCGCCCATCCAGGTTTCCATGAACACCGCGCCGCCTTCGATGTACCAGCGCGGCGCGGTGAAGCGCGGAACCGTCAGGTAGCTGTAGAGCAGGGTCTCCGGATGTTCGGGCATCGGCTGGACCTTGCCGCCGAAGAACCGGCGCCAGCGGTTGTCCTCGGCGTTCGCGATGTCCCCCTGCGCGATGTGCACGAGTTCGTGGTTCATCAGCGAGTAGAGCCGCTCGGTCGCGGGATAGGACTCGAACGCGTGCGACAGCGGCGCGACGTCGAAGATGAGGCGGCTGTGCGGCGCGACGCTCGCCGCGGCGTTGCCGTAGTCGGCGTAGTCCTTGAGCAGGACCGTGACCTTCTCGGAGGGCTTCCAGCCGAAACGCGCACGCTGCCAGGCGAGCGAGTTCGAGAAGGTGCGCGCCGCGTGCGGTGCGAGATAGTCGAGGCCGTCGAACCAGATGAGGCGGAGATCCGCGGTCTCGAGGTAGGAGAGCCCGAGCGGGTTGGTCTCCTGTGCGGGCGCGCCGGGCGAGGCGCAGGCCGCGCAGAGCCCCAGGCACGCCAGCAGGCGGTGCATCGTCGAGTTCTCCGAAACCGCGATGCGCCGAAGCATAGGCGGCATTGGCCCGTTCGGGTAGGGGCCGGGTCACCCCGGCCGCCCTCCCGCACACTCGTCCTGCACACGCCGGAGCGGCGGCGGGAGCAGGTCCGGCGACGGGGTGCGGACCTCGTTCCCGCGCGTGCGGAATCCCGCGGCGCCGCGCGTCCTGATCGGCGCGTCAGTCTCCCGCGCCGGCGCCGTGGGCGGGCGCCGCATCGGTCTCGACGCGGGGCGAGACCACGACGCGGTCGCGGCCCGACGCCTTGGCCTCGTAGAGGAGGCCGTCGGCGACGCGCAGCAGCGTTTCGGCGTCGCTGCCGTCCTGCTCGTCGACCACGCCGGCGCTGATCGTGAATGCGGGAACCTTGTCGCGCGCGGTGGCCCGCGGCAGTTCGGTGCGGACGCGCTCGACGAGCGTCGCGCCGTGGCTCGCGTCGAGGCCGGCGAGCAGCATCACGAACTCCTCGCCGCCGACGCGGCACACGAGGTCCTCGCGGCGGACGAACTGCTTGAGCGTGGCGGCGAAGAGCTTGAGCGTGCGATCGCCCACGTCGTGCCCGTGCGTGTCGTTCACCTTCTTGAAGTGGTCGATGTCGGTGAGCACGAGGGCGAACCGCGCGCGCTGATGGATGAGCCGCGTCAGCCCGGCCTCGAGCACACGGCGGTTGGACAGCCCCGTGAGCGGGTCGGTCGTCGCCTTCGCCTCCGACGCCGCCATCGACCGGATGGCTCCCAGGCGCCGGCCGATCAGGTGTGCGTTGAAGGTGAGCGACTGCAGCTGACGGTAGAGCGCGGCATCGCCGGTCTGTCCGAGCGCGCGCAACATGCCCGTCCCCTGTCCGCCGACGAACACCGGGGTGCAGGCCGCCGCGCAACTCGAGTCGATCTTGCCGCTCAGGCCCGCGCACGCGCTGAGCGACATGCTGTCCTCGTAGACGAGCCCCTGGCCGCGGCGCACCGTCGGACAGTCGCGCGGGCGCCGTATCGTGCAACGCGCCGCGGAGGCCATGTCGCCGACGGTGATGTTCTGCTCGATGTCGCCGTCGGCGTCGTTCGCGAGGAGGAGTTGCGCGCCGCCGTCGTTGGCCAACGCGCTCAACGCCTGTTCGGCGATGCGCAGGACGGCGCCTTCGTCCTCGGCGATCTCGAGCGCGTGCTCGAGGCGCGCGTTGTTCTCGTGCGCCCGCAGGCGGTCCTCCGCGAGGCGCGTCCTGGCAGCGTAGTCGGCGAGACGTTCGCGATGATCCTGGATCAGGGGCGCGAGCAGGCGGAACCAGATCGCCGGCGCTCCGAGCAGGAGGAACAGCGTCACGCCGAGCAGGACCTGGCCGCCAACGCCCGTCTCGGGGAGCAGAAGCCGCGGCACGATGAGCGCCAGCGCACAGGCGAGGGCGAGCGACAGGAGCAGGAAGACGTAGCGGCGCCACACGAGTTGCAGCGGAACGGCTTCGGCCTCCCCGTCGGTCCGCGGCGGGGCCGGATCGGACGCCTGCGTGCCACTCGTCTGCATCGCACCTCCCTGTCGCTGGCGTTGACGGCGCTGCCCGCGCAATGCGGATCCGCGCTTCGGCCCCGGTCGACTCGCGCCCTTCCAGACGCGTCCTCGAGGAGCGCAGACGCGGGGGGCGTGATCCGGGGACCAGCATAGAGGATGCCAAGCCTCGGCTCGAGATGCTATCAGTCAGGCGCGCGCCCGGGGTCGCGCGGAGCGACTTCCACGCCAAGTCCGTGCGCCGGGCCGGGCGCACCAAAGCAAACCGCCGGCACTCGGGCCGGCGGTCGCTGTTCGGCGGAACGCTCCGCCGGGGCGTCGTGCTACTGCGCCTTGGCCGCAGCCTGGCCCGCAGCTTGACCGGCGGCACGTGCGGCAGCCTGCCCCGCGGCTTGGCCAGCAGCCTGGCCTGCGGCCTGACCCGCCGCCATGCCTGCCGCCTGACCGGCCGCTTGACCCGCCGCCTGGCCTGCCGCCATGCCTGCCGCTTGTCCGGCCGCCTGCCCGGCGGCTTGACCCGCCGCCTGACCCGCAGCCTGACCCGCAGCCTGACCCGCAGCTTGGCCTGCCGCTTGTCCGGCGGCCTGCGCCGCAGCTTGGCCCGCTGCCATGCCTGCCGCCTGACCCGCAGCCTGACCCGCAGCTTGGCCTGCCGCTTGTCCGGCGGCCTGCGCCGCAGCTTGGCCTGCTGCCATGCCTGCCGCCTGACCCGCAGCCTGTCCAGCGGCTTGCCCGGCCGCTTGACCCGCGGCCTGTCCCGCCGGCACCGGCAGCGCGGCCTGGCGCGGGGCGCCGGTCGACTGGAGATCGACCGCAGTGTTCTGCGGCGCGACGTAGCGCTGCGCCGGCAGGATCGTGCCCTGCGTGTCGGTGGCCGGCTTGTCGAGCATGAATCCGCCGACGGCGATGATCGCAACCGCCGCGACCCCCGCGCCGATCCAGATTTTCCGCCTGTTGGCCGGATCGTTCATCTGATCGCTCATGGTGAATCCCTCCAGGGATGCCGCCGACCGGGAGCGCCGGACGACGGATGCCGGGATCTTCTCCCGGATGGCATCGGAACCTGCGCCAAATACACCGGCTTGCGCAGGGAGTTGGCCGGCGGGGGCCGGGTCTTGCGGAATATTCGCCATCACGGAGGCCACGAGGCCCTCCGGGACATGCGCCCTGGGCATCCGTTCGAGGGCGCCGAACACCCGGCGCCACTCGTCGAGGCGCTTCGCCAGCGCCGGATCCGACGCCGCGCGGCGCTCGACCTCGCCGGCTTCCGCAGGCGTGGCCTCACCGTCGAGGACGGCGTGGATCAGTCGGTCGGTGTCGTTCGGCTTCATCTCGGGTCGTCGCGCAGATCCCCGAGCATGCCCCGAAGCCGCATCCGCGCCTCGTGCAGCCGGGACTTCACCGTCTTCTCGTCCAGTTCCAGGACCTGCCCGATCTCCTGATAGCTCAATTCGGAAAAGTGCCGCAGCACCAGCACGGTCCGGTCGTTCGTCGACAGTCGCGCCATCGCCTCGCGCAATCGCGCGGACAGTCGCGCGTCCTCGAGCCTGCGATCCGGAGCATTTCCGTCCGGCCCGGGCACATCCACCTCGTCGTCCAGCGGCTCCTCGCGCCCGTGCCGTCGAACGCTGTTGAGCGCTTCGTTGACCGCGATCCGGTAGAGCCAGCTGAAGAACCGGTACTGCGGATCGAAGTCGTCGATGCGCTCGGCGACCTTCAGGAACACGCTCTGGGCGATGTCGGCCGCGTCGTCCGCGTTCTTCACCACCCACCACGCGGCGTTGAAGACCGGCCGCTGGTAGCGGACCACCAGCGCCGCGAACGCGTCGCGATCCCCGTGGCGGTACCGCTCGACCAGGACTTCGTCAGCCTCGTCGTCCACAATTACACCGGGCGCGCGCGAAGGTTGGCGGCGCGGCGGCATCCCGAGCCGGATCGGCTGCCGGGGTGTCGACGGCGGCGAAGTTCAAGGTGCGGCCTCGATCTCGAAGAGCTGGTCGAAGCCCGAGTAGACGAAGATGTCGCGCAAGTGAGGGCCTACTCGCACGAGCCGGAGCCGCCCCTCCCCACCGAGCAGGCGCTTGTGGGTCTTGAGCAGGACGCCGAGCCCGGCGCTCGACAGATACTCGAGGGCACGACAGTCGAGCGTCACCACGCCGCTGGTGCGGTCGAGGAACGCCTGTGCGGCGGCGGCCTGGGCCGCGTCGAGTCGTCCGTTCAGGACGACCGCCCCGTCCGCTCCGAAGTCAATGGCCAGCATCGTTCTCCCCCGGGGTCCGGCCCCGCGCACCGCCGGTCGCGCCGGTCTTGCGAAACGTCGTGCGGCTCTCGCGGATCGCGTCCACGTAACGGTACTCGATCGCGTCGACCATCCGGCGAACGAGGTGCAGACCGAGCCCACCCGGCCGCCGCGCCTCGACCGGCGCCCGCACATCGGCGTCCGGCGCCCGGGTCACGTCGAAGGGCTCGACATCGTGATCGACGAGCGTCACCTCGACGCCGCCCGCGATCGCCCGGATCTCGACGTCGACCGCGGACGCGCTCCCCGTCGCGTATTTGACCATGTTCGTGAACAGTTCCTCCACCGCGAAATCGACGGTCGCGAGATGCGCGCGGTCGAGACCGAGCCGGTCGAACGCCTCCGCGCTGAACGCGACCATCGGTGCGATCGAGTCGAAGCTCCGCTCGAAGGAACGCGACAACGCCGAAGGCGCCGCGGAGCGCTTGACGATCACCGCGGTCATGTCGTCCTGCTGCGGCGCGCCCTGCGCGAAGGCCTCGACCGCGCGCTCGAGCCGCGCGAGCAGGTCGGCGGCGGACGACCCGTGGTGCTCGCACAGCAGCGCCTCGACGCGCGCCTCTCCGAAGAGTTCGCCCGACGGGCTCGCGCGTTCGTAGAAGCCGTCGGAGAGCAGCGCCACGACGTCGCCGGGCGCGAGCGCGACCTCGACCGGCGCGCGCGCACGCGGGAGCGCCATCGCGCCGAGCGGAAAGGAGGTCGGCTTGTAGCGCTCGCAGGCGGCGTCCGCCGCACGCACGCGAACGATCGGCCCCTGTCCGCCGCTGTGGAAGCGCAGGCGGTGCGTCGCCGGGTCGACGAGCCCGACGAACGCGGTGATGAAGCGGTCTTCGGCGAGCGTCTCGGCCAGGCGGTTGTTGACCTGCAGGTAGGCGGCGTCGAGGTCCGCGCCGAGCCGGAACGCCATGCGCAGCATCGCGTGCATCTGCGTGACCGAGAGCGCCGGCGCGATGCCGTGCCCGGTCGCGTCGCCCAGCACGACGAGCAGTCCCTGGTCGATGGTCGCGACGTCGTAGGTGTCGCCGCCGGTGAGTTCGGCCGGCCGGAACGTCGCGGCGAGGTCGTAGCCCGGGAGTTCGGGCATCGACGAAGGCAGCGTGCTCATCTGCACGACGCGCGCCGTCTCGAGCGCCTGGCGCATCTTCTCGCCCTCGATCACCGCTTCGGTCATGCGCACGCGCTGCAGCGCGACCGCGCACTGCGCCGCGAGCGCCGAGGCGAGGCGTTCGTCGTCGGCGTCGAACGCGCCGCCCGCCTTGTTCAGCACCTGCATCACGCCGACCAGCGCATCCTGGTGGTCGACGAGCGGCAGCGTCAGCATCGAGCGCGTCCGGAAGCCCGACGCGCGGTCGACGCCCGGATCGAAGCGCGGATCCGCGTAGCAATCGGGCACGTTGATGATGCGCCGCTCGCGCGCGCACGCGCCTACGAGCCCGGATCCGGACGGCACGCGGATCGGAGCGATGCCGGTCGCGACCCGCAGGACGAGTTCGTCGGTCGCCGGCTCGTGCAGCCAGACCGAGCCGCGCTCGGCGTTGAGCACCTGCTTCGCCGCGCCGACGACTTCGCCCAGCATCGTCATCAGGTCGAAGGGGGCGGCGAGCGCGCTCGTGACGTCGAGGATGGCCCCGAGGTCCTCGGCGGACAGCCCGCGCCGGTCGCGCGTGTCCATGGCGGGCGAATGTAGCGCAGATCGGCCCCGGGAGAGGGTTCGCACATCGGCCCGGCGCGGACGGTCGCGTTGCGCTATCCTTCGCGGCCCGCGGCCGTCCGCCGGCGCCCGCTCGCGGCCCACGAGGCCGCGCGCTCCGGACGGCGCCGCGCTGCCGGAGATCCCGCGTGCTCCCGTTCTTCGAACGACTGGTCGACCCGTTTCCCGACGCGCCGCCCGCGCGCCCGCCGCACGGCTTCTTCGCGTTCCTGTGGGCCGCGACCGCGGGCCTGCGCATCTGGCTCGTCGCCCTGACGCTCCTGTCGGCGGGCATCGGCGTGTTCGAGGCCTACCTCTTCGGCATGCTGGGCGACGTCGTCGACTGGCTCGCGAAGGTCGAGCCGGCGAAGCTGTGGGAGACCGAGCGCGCCCGGCTCCTCGCGCTCGCGGGGGTGCTCGCGGGCAGCATGCTGCTGATCGCGCTGCAGTCCGCGGTGAAGCAGCAGGCGATCGCCGGCAACTTCCCGATGCTGCTGCGCTGGCATTACCACCGGCTGATGCTCGCCCAGAGCATGGGCTTCTACCAAGACGAGTTCGCCGGCCGGATCGCGACCAAGGTCATGCAGACCGCGCTCGCGGTGCGCGACACCTGGATCATCGTCACCGAGCTCGTCGTCTTCGTCGTCATCTACTTCGCGACGATGCTCGCGGTGCTCGGCGGGTTCGACGCGGTGCTGATGGTCCCGTTCGTCGGGTGGCTCGCGCTGTACGTGGCGGCGCTGCGCTTCTTCGTGCCGCGGCTCGGCCGCATCGCGCGCGAGCAGGCCGACGCCCGCTCGCTGATGACCGGGCGCATCACCGACGCGTACACGAACATCGCGACGGTGAAGCTCTTCTCGCACGCGAAGCGCGAGGCCGGCTTCGCGAAGTCCGCGATGGGCGAGTTCCTCGCGACCGTGCACCGGCAGATGCGGCTCGTCACCGGGTTCGAGATCGTGAACCACGCGCTGTCGATGACGCTCATCGGCGCGACCGCCGGCGCGACGCTGTGGCTGTGGTCGAAGGGCGCGGTCGGCGTCGGCGCGGTCGCGGCGGCGACCGCGATGGCGCTGCGCCTGAACGGCATCTCGCACTGGGTGATGTGGGAGATGGCCGCGCTCTTCGAGAACATCGGCACGGTGCAGGACGGCATCAACACGATCGCGAGGCCGCACGCGGTGGTCGACCGACCGGACGCGAAGCCGCTCGTCGTCACCCGCGGCGACATCCGCTTCGAGCACGTGAGCTTCGCCTACGGCGGCAAGGGCCAGGTGATCGACGACCTCGACCTTTCCATCCGCCCGGGCGAGAAGATCGGGCTCGTCGGGCGCTCGGGCGCGGGCAAGTCGACGATCGTCAACCTGCTGCTGCGCTTCTACGACACCGAGCGCGGCCGCATCCTGATCGACGGACAGGACATCGCGTTCGCGACGCAGGACTCGCTGCGCGCGCAGATCGGCATGGTGACGCAGGACACCTCGCTCCTGCACCGGTCGGTGCGCGAGAACATCGTCTACGGCCGGCCCGACGCCGACGACGAGCGCATGCTCGCCGCGGCGCGGCGCGCGGAGGCGCACGACTTCATCGTCGGCCTCACCGACCCCAAGGGGCGCAGCGCCTACGACGCGCACGTCGGCGAGCGCGGCGTGAAGCTCTCGGGCGGCCAGCGCCAGCGCATCGCCATCGCGCGCGTGATGCTGAAGGACGCGCCGATCCTCCTGCTCGACGAGGCGACCAGCGCGCTCGACTCCGAGGTCGAGGCCGCGATCCAGCAGAGCCTCTACCGGCTGATGGAGGGCAAGACCGTCGTCGCGATCGCGCACCGGCTGTCGACGATCGCCGCGATGGACCGCCTGATCGTGCTCGAGCGCGGGCGCGTCGTCGAGGAGGGCGACCACCGCAGCCTCCTCGCGCGCGACGGCCTCTACGCGCGCCTGTGGGCGCACCAGAGCGGCGGGTTCCTCGCCGACGAGCCGGAGGAATCAATGGGGTCAGACTCGAATGAGGCCGCCGCTGCAGCGCCCATCGAGTCCGACCCCATCGATTCCACGGACAGCGCGGCGCGCCGCCCCGAACCCGCCCTTACCGGCCACGACCGCCCCGCCGCCGGCGACCCGATGGCCGGCTGAACAATCCATGGGGTCAGACTCGAATGACGCGGCGGTGGCCTAATTCGAGTCTGATCCCATGGAATCATTCGAGTCTGACCCCATGGAATCCGCGACGAGACGCGCGGCGCAGAGGTCCTCGAGGGCGGTGCCGACCGACTTGAACAGCGTCACCTCGGCCTCGGACCGACGCCCCGGGTGGCGCCCGGTCACGAGTTCCGCGAGTTCCGCGCGCACGTCCTCGCGACGGAAGACGCCGCGCGCGATCGGCTGCACGAGGTCGCCCGCCTCCGCGAGCGCGCCCGCGCGGGTGTCGACGAACACCTGCGCGCGGAGCACGAGTTGGTCGTCGCTCTCGCGCATCTCGGGGGTGAACGCGCCGACGAGGTCGACGTGCGTGCCGGGGCGGACGTCCGCGCCGCGCACGACCGCCTCGCGCGCGGTCGTCGCGCAAGTCACGATGTCGGCCTCGCCGAGCGCGGCATCGAGGCGCCCGGCCGTGCTCGCCGGCATCCCCTCCGCCGCGAGGATCGCCGCGGTGCGGCGCGCGCGGTCGGGATGGCGTCCCCAGACCCGCACGCGCTGGATCGGCCGTACCGCGCAGTGCGCGCGCGCCATGTAAAGCGCGAGCGCGCCGGTGCCGACGACGACGAGCGTGCGCGCGTCAGGACGCGCAAGGTAGGTCGAGGCGAGCGCCGACGCCGCCGCCGTACGCCGCAGGGTCAGCGCCTCGCCGTCGATCAGGGCGACCGGATGCCCCGTCGATCCGTCCATCAGCAGGTACAACGCGCCCACGCTCGCGAGTCCACGCTCCCGGTTGCGCGGGAACACGGTGACGATCTTCACGCCGAGCCCCGCGCCGTCCCACGCCGGCATCAGCAGCAGCCGGTCGCCTTCGGCGGTGACCCGGTGGCTCGAACGCACCGGCGCGGTCGCACCGGCGGCGAACGCGGCGCGCAATGCATCGACGAGCGGGGACCAGTCGAGCGCCGCGTGCACGCGCTCCGCGGAGATCGCGGGAATCGAGGTTTGCATCGGCGCTCGCTTATGATCGAGACCGTCGGGCTCACCCGGGCCCCGGCGCGAACGTCGTCGCCCGACGCACACTATGCCACCGGCACCATGAATCGACGCATCGTCATCGTCGACGGCGGCGTCATCGGCAGCGCGATCGCGTCGTTTACGCTGCGCGACCCGGTGTTTCACGGCACGGTGACCGTCGTCGAGCGCGACCCGACCTACTCGAAGGCGAGTTCGGCGCGCTCCGCGAGTTCGATCCGCCGGCAGTTCTCGACCGCCGTCAACATCGAGATCGGCCGCTACGGCATCGCGTTCCTGCGCCGGGCGGGCGACGAACTCGCGGTGGGCGGCGAGCGCCCCGCCGTGGGCCTCGTCGAACCGGGATACCTGTTCCTCGCGTCGCCCGCCGGTCGCGCGATCCTCGAGCGCAACC
>JAANMX010001741.1_pt1 | contig 23825 bp, 20 predicted proteins | sample 7279681 | NCBI WGS metagenome assembly JAANMX01 (sample SAMN14094542, study PRJNA606508) | bioreactor metagenome | isolation source: A lab-scale SPAN reactor treating ammonium-rich wastewater day 351 | place: Ireland: Galway | collected 2018-01-01
CTCGGCCAGCAGCACGCCGCCGTCCTCGATCACCCGCTCGACCGCCTCGGACAGCCGCCGCTGCGCGCCGCGGTCCTCGTAGCCGGGGAGCTGGCGAGCAAGCAGGCCGCGGGCGCCGAAGAAGTGGGCGGGGTCGACGCGGGAGGGCAGCGGCGGCATGGGCGTTCAATGGTACGCGGGCGGGCGCCGCGGGCGGACCCGCAGGGTACACTCGCCTTCTCCGAGATGGCGACCTGGGCGATCGGCGACGTGCAGGGCTGCTTCCGCACGCTCGAGCGCCTGCTCGGCCGGCTCGGGGTGCGCGACGGCGACCGGCTGTGGCTGGCCGGCGACCTGGTCAACCGCGGCCCGCGCTCGCTGGAGGTGCTGCGCTGGGCCCGCGACCAGGGCCCGCGCCTCACCTGCGTGCTCGGCAACCACGACCTGCACCTGCTCGGCGTCGCCGCCGGCTGGCGGCGGCTCAAGTCGAGCGACACCCTCGAGCCGGTGCTGAAAGCCCCCGACCGCGACGGCCTGCTCGCCTGGCTGCGCGCGCAGCCGCTGCTGCACCGCGAGGGCCGCTTCGCGATGGTGCACGCGGGGCTGCTGCCCGCGTGGAGCCTCGACGACGCGGAGGCGCTGGCCCGCGAGGCCGAGGCCGCACTGCGCGGCGACGAGGCCGAGCGCGTGTTCGAGTCGCTGAAGGACGACCCGCCCGAGTGGCGCGACGACCTCAAGAAGCGGCACCGGGTGCGGCTCGCGGTCTTCGCGCTCACCCGAATGCGGGTGTGCAGCCGCGAGGGCCAGCCGCGCGACGGCTTCGCGGGACCGCCGGAACAGGCGCCGAAGGGCTGCGTGCCCTGGTTCGACGCGCCGGGCCGGCGCAGCACCAACGTCACGGTGATCACGGGCCACTGGGCCGCCGCGGGCCTGCGCGTCCGCCCCGACCTGATCGCCCTCGACAGCGGCTGCGTGTGGGGGCGGTCGCTCTCGGCCGTGCGCCTCGACGACGGCGCGGTGCACCAGGAGCCGTACGGGGACGACTAGCGCCGACGCGCCCACCACGGATACCGCTGCCCGGGGCTGTTGGAGTCGCTGAAGGTCCCTGTGATCGACCCGTTGTCGAGGACCCCGCCGTACTTCTGGAACGAGGGGTTGCCCTCCCAGGGGCGCGTGAAGGAGATCTCGCCGGTTCTCGAATCGAAGCGCACGTCCACCAGTCGTTCCGGCCTTCCCACCGCGTCGTAGAAGAGGCGCCCGACGATCTGGCCGCCCGATCGCTCGAACGTCAGCGTGCCCCGATAGTCGTTGCCCCGGAAGATCCACTCGCCGAGCACGGCCGCCACCGGGTCGCCACCCGGCTGCGAGCCCGTGCCGGCCCCGGCGGGTGGTGGCGGTTCCGCACCGGGCGCGCCGCCTGTGCTCTCGGACAGGACCCGGAAGTCGCCCGGGGCCTCGCTGGCCCAGCGGAATCCGGGCGCAGCCACCCACTGGCCCTCCTGGGGCGCCGCCACCACGTGGGGATGGATCGGGTGGGGCCGGCCGGGTTTCCAGACGACTCGCAGGTCACCGTTCTGCTCGTTGAGCCAGGCGTAGCCCGGCGCCGGGCTCCACTGGCCCTCGTTGTCAGAGGTCTCCACGTGGAGGGCGGTGGCGTGCGGCGTCCCCGGCGTCCACTGCACGCGGTGGTCCTCAGGATCTTCGTTCAGCCACCGGTAGCCGCTGGCCGGCTGCAGCATGCCTTCGGCGTCGCGCACCACGTTGGGCGGCAGCGGCGCTTCGGTCGACTCGGCCGGTGCCACCCCGCCGCCCTCCCCGGAGCCAGCGGGCGAACTGGCGAAGACGAGGCGCTCGTGGGTCACGGGGGCCGTGATGTTGTCGCAGATCGAGCGGTCGTGGATCGCCGGTGCCACGATGCCGCTGTCGACCTGCGGCACGTAGTGGCGCCGCCAGACGATCACCTCGTAGATGCCTGCGGGGACCGCCAGCGCGAAGAGCCCACGAGCGTCGGTTGTGCCCTGGGCCACCACCCCTCTGGCGTTCTTCACGGTGTCCTCACCCGTGTAGCCGCTCTCGAAAGCGAGGTCCCGGCCGGCGATCACGAGCGCCCCCGCGAGCGGCTCGTCGGGGCCGATGGCCCGGCCCAACGGGTCGCGCCTGCAGCCCGTGATGGTGCCCATCAGCCCGCCCGTGGCCGAGGGAGGCTCGGGGTCGACCGGAGGCACGCGGCGGCGCGGTCGCTGTACCTCGGGAGGGGGCGGCGGCGGGCTCTCGACGCGCCCGCTGCCGTTCGGCGCGGGCCCGCGGCGCGTGAAGGTCCCGAGCAGCCGGACGTTGCGGGTGCCCACGTTGTAGATGCCGACCAGCTCGACGGCGATCCGCCCGGAGGTCGCCCCCGGTGGGATCGGAAGGCTGACGTCGAAGGTCTCCGTGGAGTCCCGAAGAAGCTCGGCCTTGGCCGTTTGGCGCTCGCCGTCGACCTCCACCGTGACCTCGAGCGTGGCGGACACCGTAGGCGGCGTCCAACCACCCGAGCGGCGCGCCACGCCGGACACGCCCAGCCGGCCCGAACCGAGGTCGCCCTTGAACGTCAGGGTGCGGGTCCAGTCGTCGTTCTCCTCGGTCGACGTGATTCGGCCGCCACTGATCACGTAGTTCAACTGAAGGCCGTTGTAGGGCTCGGTCGGATAGGTCCCCGAATCGGCGGGCTGAGCGGTGGCCGAGGAAGCCAGACAGGCCACGGCCAACAGCAGGGCTCCCGCGGAGCGCGCAGGCATTCTCTGAGGTCTCGGGTTTCTCATGGTCGACCCTCCCGGGTCGCGACGGGGCGGCGCAAAGCCGGCGCGGGGCGCAAGAATGGTTGCGGGACGTGGGGCGCAAACGCCGCAAGTGACGTCGCAGGCATGGCCGTCAGGGTGCTGCCCAAGCTGACGCAAGATCCAGGCCCGGGGCCATCACCGGCGCGCGACCGAACGGCGTCATAATCCCGCGCCATGACCAGGCCCGGAGCCGACGAGTACGCGCCGTTCTACCAGGGTTACGTCGCGCGGGTGCCGGAGTCCGACGTGATGGGCGTGCTGGCGGCGCAGCCGGCCGAGCTTCGCTCGCGGCTGGCGGCCGTCGCGCGCGAGCAGGAGACCTTCCGCTACGCCGACGGCAAGTGGAGCATCCGCGAGCTGGTGGGCCACCTCGGCGACTCCGAGCGGGTGTTCGGCTACCGCGCCTTCACGTTCGCCCGCGGCGACGAGGGCCCGCTGCCCGGGTTCGACGAAAACGTGTACGTGGAGCGTTCCGGCTTCGACGCGCTGCCGCTGACCTCGCTGGTCGAGGAGTTCGCGGCGCTGCGCAGCGCCAACCTGGCGACGCTGCGCCGGGTCGACGCGGCGGGCTTCTCGCGCAGCGGCGTCGCCAACGGCAACCGGGTCACCGTGCGCGCGCTCGCGTACATGATGGCGGGCCACGTCCGCCACCACCTGGCGATCCTCGACGAGCGCTACCTGCGCCGCTCGGCCGAGTCCTCGTCGTAGTCGAGCAGCCGCCGGAACACCTCGCCCTCGGGCCACGGCGTGAAGCGGTAGGTCCAGCGCGCCCCCGGCCCCGGCGGCGGCGTCACCGCGGCCAGCTTGTGGTAGCGCTCCTCGAAGCGCAGCGCGAGGCCCGGCGTCCAGTGCGCGCGCTCGCCCGCGGTCGCCAGCACCAGCGACCAGTCGGGCGCGTCGTCCTCGATCACCCAGTCGCCGCTCGGCAGCTTCCGTCGCTGCGGCCCGGCGTGGGAGCGCGAGAGCTCGGTCGCGAGCGCCGACGCGGACGCCGGGCGCTTCGCCGGGTCCTTGTGCAGGCAGGCGAGCACGACGCGGTCGAGCCAGGGCGGCAGCTCCGGGCGCAGGAGCCGCGGCGCGGGCGGCGCCTCCGTCTTGTGCTTGAGCGCCATCGCCAGCGGGGTCGGGGCCTGGAACGGGAGCTTGCCGGTGAGTGCCTCGTAGAGCACGACGCCCAGCGAGTAGAGGTCCGACCGGCCGTCGAGCGCGCGGCCCTCGAACTGCTCGGGCGACATGTAACCCGGCGTGCCGACCACGAGGCCGGTGCGGGTCAGCGTGGCCAGGTCCTCGCCTTCGCCGCGGGCGAGGCCGAAGTCGAGCAGCCGGATCTCCCCCGCGTCGCTCCACATGATGTTGGCGGGCTTCACGTCGCGGTGGAGCACGCCGCGCTCGTGGGCGGCGGCCAGCCCGCGCGCCACCTCCTGCCCGAGCCACAGCGCCCGCTCGAGGTCGAGCGGGCCGCCCTCGCGCACGATCTGGCGCAGGTCGCGCCCGCGCACGAGCTCCGTCGCGTACCACGGCATGCCGGCCTCGATCCCGTGAGCCAGCACCCGCGGCACCACCGGGTGGTCGATCCGCTCGAGGGCGGCGATCTCGCGGCGGAAGCGGCCCTCGCGGCCGGCATCTTCCTCCGCGCTGGCCGCGCGCATCGTCTTGAGCGCCACCGCCTGCCCGTTCGCCTGGTCGAGCGCCTCGTAGACCTCGCCCATGCCGCCGCGCCCGAGAAGCCGGTCGACCCGGAAGCGGCCGGCAACGGTGTGGCCGACGAGGCCGCCGACCGGCGCGCCCGGCGCCTGCCCGGCGACCAGCGTCGGCGCTTCCGCTTCGGCCATCGTGGCCTGGAAGCTGGCCGACGCCCCGCACAGGGGGCAGTCGGCGTCCACCGGCGCGTTCTCGAACCCGCAGCCCGGGCAGGTCCGCAGCGGCGCCGGCACGGCGGCGGCCCCTAGACCGCGGCGAGCGTGCGCTCGTACGCCGCGAGCCGCGCGGCGTACAGCGGGAAGCGCTCGCACAGGGCGGTGACGTCGCGACGCACGGCGGACAGCTCGGTCTCGTTCTCGACTGCGGAGAGCGCGCGGGCGATGAAGCGGCCGACCTGTTCCATCTCGGCCTCCTTCATCCCGCGCGTGGTCAGCGCCGGCGTGCCCAGCCGGATCCCGGAGCCCACCATCGGCGAGTTGGTGTCGAACGGGATCGTGTTCTTGTTGACGGTGATGCCGGCCTTGTCGAGCGCGTGCTCGGCGACCTTGCCGGTGACCCCCTTCGCGAACACGTCGACGAGGACGAGGTGGTTGTCGGTGCCGCCGGAGACGAGGCGGAAGCCCTCGCCCTGCAGCGTCGCGGCCAGCACCTTCGCGTTGGAGAGCACCTGGCGCTGGTAGTCGGCGAAGTCCGGGCGCAGGGCCTCGGCGAAGGCGACCGCCTTGGCGGCGATCACGTGCACGAGCGGACCGCCCTGGACACCGGGGAACACCGCCTTGTCGAGCTCCTTCGCCCACTCCGCCGTGCTCATCGCGAGGCCGCCGCGCGGGCCGCGCAGCGTCTTGTGGGTGGTCGAGGTGACGAACTGGCAGTGCGGCACCGGGCTCGGGTGCAGGCCGGTGGCGACGAGGCCTGCGATGTGGGCGATGTCGGCCATCACCAGCGCGCCGACCTGGTCGGCGGCCGCGCGGACGCGGGCGAAGTCGATCTGGCGCGGATAGGCGGAGGCGCCGACCACGACCATCTTCGGCCGCTTCTCGTTGGCGAGGCGCGCGAGCTCGTCGTAGTCGAGCCGCTCGTCCTCCTTGCGCACGCCGTAGGCGGAGACCGTGAAGTACTTGCCCGAGAAGTTGAGCGGGTGGCCGTGGGTCAGGTGGCCGCCATGGGAGAGGTTCATGCCCAGGATGCCGTCGCCCGGCTTGAGCGTCGCCAGGTACACCGACGTGTTGGCCTGCGCCCCCGAGTGCGGCTGGACGTTCGCGTGGTCGCAGCCGAACAGCTTCTTCACGCGCTCGATGGCCAGCCGCTCCGCGACGTCGGCGAACTCGCAGCCGCCGTAGTAGCGGCGGCCGGGGTAGCCCTCGGCGTACTTGTTGGTGAAGGTGGTGCCGAGCGCCTCGAGCACCGCCTCGGAGACGAAGTTCTCGGAGGCGATCAGCTCGAGCTGGGCGCCCTGGCGGCGGGTCTCGTTGCGGACGGCGTCGGCGATCTCGGGGTCGGTGGCGCGCAGGTTTTCCATAGGGGAACCGGATCCTAGCGCTTCGAGGGCCGATAATCGCGGCCATGACCGCCATCACCACCGAGCCCCGGGGCGTCGCCGTCCTCTCCCGCCGCGGGGAGGAGCGCCTGCGCACCGGCCACCCCTGGATCTTCCGCTCCGACGTCAAGCGCGCCGAGGCCGGCCCCGGCGTGGTGGTGCGGGTCGAAGGCGACCGCGGCCGCACGCTGGGCTACGCGCTGCGCTCCGAGCGCTCCGAGATCCGGCTGCGGATGCTGGAGTGGGGCGAGCTGCTGCCCGAGAGCTGGCTGGCGGACCGGCTCGAGGCGGCGGTGCGCTGGCGGGAGGCGATCGCGCCGGGAGTGACGGCCTGCCGCCTCGTCCACGCCGAGGCCGACCGCCTGCCGTCGCTGGTGGTCGACCGCTACGGCGACCACCTGGTGGTGCAGACGCTCTCGCAGGGCATGGACGCGCTGAAGGACGCGGTGGTCGCCTGGCTGCTGCGACGCCTGAAGCCGGCGGGCGTGCTCGAGCGCAACGACCCGAAGGTGCGCCAGCTCGAGGGGCTCGAGCGCAAGGTCGGCCTGCTCCACGGCGAGGTGCCGGCCCTCGTCGAGGTCGACGAGGACGGACTCGCGCTGCAGGCGGACCTGTGGAAGGGCCAGAAGACGGGCCTGTTCCTCGACCAGCGCGAGAACCACGCGCTGGCCCGGCTCTACGGCCGCGGGCGCGGGCTCGACGCCTTCTCCTACAACGGCGGCTTCGCGCTGCAGGCCGCGCGCTCGTGCGGGAGCGTGATCGCGCTCGACCAGTCCGCCGAGGCGGTGGCCCGCATCCAGACGAACGCCGCGCGCAACAAGCTGGCGAACGTCGAGGCCCGCGAGGCCAACGTCTTCGACGCGCTGAAGGAGATGGACCGCGCGGGAGAGCGCTTCGACACGGTCGTGCTCGACCCGCCCGCGTTCGCCAAGAGCCGCAGCGCGGTGGAGCCGGCGCTGCGCGGCTACAAGGAGATCAACCTGCGCGCGCTGCGGATGCTGAACACGGGCGGCGTGCTGATCACCTGCTCGTGCTCGGCGCACGTGGACGAGTGGACGCTGGAGCAGGTGCTGGCGGAGGCCGCGGCCGACGCCGGCGTCAACGCGGCGATCGTGGAGAAGCGCCGCCAGGCCCGCGACCACCCGGTGCTGCTGGCGGCGCCGGAGACGCGCTACCTCAAGTGCTTCGTGGTGCGCCGCCTGAACTAGTCGCGCGGGGCGGCGGCCTTCACGGCCTCGCCGTGTTTCCACAGCGCCTGGAGGATCGGCACGAAGGAGCCGAGGGCGGGCCCGTCGAGCGAGGTGTTGGCGAGCACGACGATCCCGATCTCCCCGGAGGGGCTCGCCAGCATCTCGGCCCGCACGCCGGGATCGGAGCCGCCGTGCCCGACGCGGGTCTTGTTGAACTTGGTCGCCCAGAACAGCCCGGAGTTCTCCTTCTCCAGGTCCATGTTCGCGGGCTTGTTCTCCGCGCTGAACTGGAAGCGCTTCATCTCGCGCAGTGTCTCGGCGTCGAGCACCCCGCCGCTCCCGCCGACCAGCGCGGCGAGCAGCCGCGACAGGTCGGCGACGCTGGAGCGGAGCCCGCCGTCGGGGTAGGTCGTCGTCTGGTAGTGCGGGACGGGGATCGCGAGCCCGTACTGGGCGACGTAGGGCCGCGAGTGCGTCGCGTCCGGCAGCTCGGCGCGCGACCAGCCGGTGTGGCGCATCCCCAGCGGCTCGAACACGTGGCGGCGGGTGTAGGCCTGCAGCGATTCGCCGACCGCGCGCTCGACGACGAAGCCGGCGAGCGCGGCCCCGATGTTCGAGTACTCGCGGTGCGCCCCCGGCTTCTCGCGAGCGAAGTTGTCCGGCGACCAGGTCGCTCCGCCGGCGACGAGATACGCCTCGAGGAAGGCGCCGAGCGGCTGCGGGCTCTCGCCGTCGAAGTGGTACGCCCTGCGGTAGACGGGCATGCGGTCGACGATGCTCGAGGTGTGGGTGGCCAGGTGCCGGAGCGTGATCGGCGTCCCGGGCTCGTGGGGGTTCGCGACCTTGAACGGCAGGTGGCGGCTGACGTCCTGGTCGAGCGCCAGCTTCCCGTCCTGGACGGCGCGCATCATCGCCAGTCCCGTGACCGTCTTCGTGATCGACCCGACGGGCACCACGGTCTCGGGCGTGAACGGGATGCCGCGACCAGCTTCCCCGAAGCCGGCCATCCACACCACGGCCCCGTCGACGAGGACGGCCGCCCCGAGGCCGACGATGGCGGCCTCTTCCATGCGCTCGGCAATCAGCTTGCGCAGGGCCGCGTCGCCTGCGGGCTCGGCCGCTCCGGCCGCCCAGGTCGTCAGCAGCCCCGAAGCCAGGACCCAACCAGCGCACGCACGATCCATCGATCCTCCTCGAGCGACCTGGCCGACGGCCGCTCCCGTGGTCAGCGCGCCAGCCGGTCCAGCGCGCGCGAAGCCTCGCGGCGCACCCGCTGCCGCGGATCCGTTGCCGCGGCCCGCTCCAGCTTCTCGCGTGCCGGCGCCGCGACGGGGCCGAGTTCGCCCAGCGAGCGGGCCGCCGCGACCCGCACGTCGCGCTGCGGGTCGTCGAGCAGGGCGGCGATCGACGGTACCGCCGGAGCTGCAGCCGCGCCGAGCCCCGCCAGGCCCTCCGCTGCCGCCGCCCGCACGGAGGGCTTCGGGTCCGCCAGGGCGCGGGCGAAAGCCTCGCGGGCGCGCGACCCTTCGGCGTCCGCGCCCGCGGCGGCGAGCGCGACCAGGGCTTCGGCTCGAACGCGCCAGTCGGCGTCGCGCGCGGCCCGGAACAAGGCCGGCCACGCCGGACGCGACAGGGGCCCCAGCCGCGCGAGCGCCCGCACCGCCTCGAGCCGGACCCGCGGCTCGGGGTCGGCGGCGGCACCGGCCAGGGAGGCCGCCGCGGGGCCGGCCAACGGGCCCAGCTCGCCGAGCGCGACCGCGATCTCCGCCCGCCGGGCCGGATCGGCGTCGGTCAGTTCCGCCGCCAGTGCGGGGACGGCGCTCCGCGCGCCGACCCGCGCCAGGCTCGCGGCGGCGCCGTTGCTGCCGTGCCCGCGCTCGGCGGCGAGCAGGCGAACGAGCGCCGGCGCCGCCTCTCCCGCGCGAGGACCGCGCTCGCCGATCGACCAGGCTCCGAAGCTGCGGACGACGGGATCGGGCGAATCCAGCGTCGCGACCAGCCGCGCGAGGTCGACGCTCGCCGCGCCCGGGTGTCCGGCAAGCGCTTCGGTGACGGCGTGGCGGACGGCCGCGTCGGGATCGCCCAGGCTCTCGTGGAGCAACACCGCGGCGGCGGCGTGCGGGTTCAGGGCTGCGAGGGTGGCGGCGCTCTCGGCGCGCACGGCCGGGTCGGGATCCTCAGCCAGCGCGGTCGCCAGGCCGGCGGTCGCGCGGGCGGCCGCGGGGCCCAGTCCTCGCAGCGCCCGCGCCGCCGCGACGCGCACCCGCGGTTCCCGGGCGGCGCTCAGCGCCCGCCACAACTCGCGCGGATCGTCCGCGGCCACGCCTGCGGCGACCAGCACCTCCCCGTCGGACGGCGGGAGGGGCACGAGCCCGGAGTCGAGCAGCGCCGTCGCGACGCGCTCGGCGCCCTCGAGCGTGAAGTGATCGTAGTCGACGAAGCCCTTCTCGCCGAGCGGGGCCAGGGCCGGCAGCAGGTCGAGGCACGCGAGGCCCTCGGCGCGGCAGAAGCGGGCGATCTCGGCCTGTACCGTGGGCGCCGGCGCCTCCGGCAGGACCTGGAAGCGGAACGGGAACACGGCGAGCGCGAACTCCGACCCGGCCGCCTCAACCGAGGCCCGCAGCTCCCGCACCTCCGCGAAGAAGTCGGCGAGGGCCCGTCGGGTGACCGGGGAGTCGGGCCGGGTGAAGAGCTGCTCGACGCGCTGGATGCGCCGCCGGTGGCTCCCCACCGCCAGCCGCACCGCGGCCGAGCGGTCGTGCAGGTCGCGGAGGACCTGGGGCGGCCGCCCCAGGTTGTAGTTCAGCTCGGGAATGTCGTTGAGGCAGACCCCGAGCAGCACGCGGTCCGGGCGATACGGGCGGAGGATCCGCTCCCAGGCCAGCCGCTCCTGTCGCGTCGACCAGCCGATCATGCCGGCGTTGAACACCTCGACGCGGCGGCCCTCCGCCCGGAGACGCGCCTCCAGGCGCTGCGGCCACGCCTCGCTGGCGTCGACGCCGGCGCCGAAGGTCACGCTGTCGCCCAGGGCCACGACGCGGACGGCGTGCGGCAGCCGCTCGACGGTCCGCCAGCGATCGCGGAAGCCTCCGGCGTTGATCTCCTCCGGGGGCCAGGCCCGCGTCCGCGGCTGGAAGGCCGGGAACTCGCCGTCCCACTCGATCTCCCAGTCCCAGATGTAACCCGCCGTCGGCGGCGGCGGCCAGCGGGCCTCGATCCGGTGGGCGCAGCCCTCGAGGACCGCGGCCGAGAGAGCGATCGAGATCCCCGCCAGGGCCAGGTTGGCCGCGGTTCCCCGCAGCCGCGTTGGTCGGCCGGTGGGAAGGGGTGGTGCTGTTCCGCGAGACACCATGCGCGAGTGTATCCACTGTGCCGGGTCGGGACGAAGACGCGGCGTCAGCGCGGTGCGGCGCGCAGGGCGGCGTCGAGGCGGGCGTCGTGTCCGTAGAGGTCCTGGGCGAAGTGGATCGTGCCGTCGGGGTCCACGTACGCGGTGTCGTAGAAGACGAAGACCGTGGTCTCGCGCGCGAGGTCGACCCGCAGCGGCGGCCCCGTGGCCATCGCCTTCTCGATGCGCGCGCGGTCCCAGCCGGGCGAGCCGTGGAGCGCCCACTCCGCGAGCGCCGTGGGGTCCTCCACGCGGATGCAGCCGTGGCTGAAGTCGCGCCGCGCGCGCTCGAACAGCGCCGTGGCCGGGGTGCCGTGCATGTAGACGTCGCTCGGGTTCGGGAAGATGAACTTGGCGAGCCCCAGCGAGTTCTTCGGGCCCGGGCGCTGGCGCAGGAAGAGCTTCCCGCGCGCCACCGCCGCGAGGTTCTCCGGCGTCGGCGGGAACGCCGGCGCGCGCTCGTCCCCGCGGTCGACGATCTCGAGCTCCTCGCGCGCGAGGTAGCCCGGGTCCTTGCGGGCCTGCGGCAGCAGCTCGCGGCGTACGATCGAGTGCGGGGGCAGCCAGTGCGGCCGGAAGATCACGTGGTCGAGGCGCCCGCTGAACATCGGCGTCCTGTGCCCCATCGACTTCCCCACCACCACCTTCATGCGCAGCGTGGCTCCGGGCCGCTCGGGGTCCCAGGCCCAGAGCCGGAACAGCGGCACGTTGACGAACACGATCGGGTGCGCGCCGAGCGGCGGCAGCCAGCGAGCGCGCTCGAGCGCCAGCTCGATCTGGCGTACGCGCGCCGAGGCCGGGACGCCTAGCGCCGCGATCGTCCCGGCGCCGAGCACGCCGTCGGGCTCGAGGGCGTGCCGCCCCTGGAAGCGCCGAACCGCGGCGACCAGCGGCTCCGCGTAGCGGGTCGCCGGAGCGGGCGCCTGGGACGGGTCGAGGTCCCCGAACGCCTGCAGTCGCACCGCCACGCCTTCGAGGCCCTCCCAGTCGTCGCCAGGCGCCACCTTGCGACGCCCCCGTGGGAGCGGCGGGAGCGGCGCGGGATCGCCCGCTGCGGCGAGGGCCCGGTAGCGGGCGAGGGCGTGCAGGAGCCTGCGGATCGCGCCGAACGGCGGCTCGGAGGCGGCCAGCGCCGTTTCGAGGCCGGGGACCTCGCCGTCGCGCGCCGCCCGCAGGGCCCGCGGCAGGTCGATCTCCTTCGGCGCGACGTCGTAGTCGAAGCCGACGAGGCGCGGGTCGATTCGCCCCAGGCGGACGTCGCGCAGGGCGCGCAGCGCCGCCAGGGTGAGCGCGACGTCGAAACGGGCGACGGTCGCGGGCTGCGGCGCGGCGTGGAGCGACGTGCGCTCGATGGCGAGCCGGGCCGCGTCGTAGTCGTCGGGCACCAGGCCGTGCGCGTCGATGCCGGCGAGGGCAGCCAGCGTCGGCCCGAGCGCCGGCTCCGCAGCGCCCTGCTCGAACCAGAAGAGCGGGTCATCCTCTGCGGCGTAGAGCTCGGCAAGCGCGGGCGCCAGCGCGCCGAACTCGGGGCGCGCGAGGGCGTCGCAGCGGCCGCTCGCGAGCAGCGCTGCCACTTCGCGTCCCGCTTCGTCTCCCGGAAGTGGCGCGGCGCGCGCGGGCGGGACGAGGAAGGCGAGCAGCAGCAGGAGGGCGGGGGTCGATCTCGTCGGACGGCTCATGGGCCCCTCCCGTCTCGAGTCTACGCCCCAGGCCAGGCGCTTGCGGCCCCGCGGGCGCGTCCCGTAGAGTGGCCGGATGTCGTCTCGTCGCCGCTTCCTTCAGTCGCTGGGGGGCGCGCTCGCCGTCACCGCCGTCGCTCCCGCGCGCCTGCTCGCGTCGCCGGGTGAAGAGCGCCGCCTCTCGTTCCTCCACACCCACACCCGCGAGACGGTGACGGTGCCGTACCACGCCGACGGCCAGTACCTCCCGGCGGGCCTGTCCCGGCTCGACGAGTTCCTTCGCGACCACCGGACCGGCGACCAGCACCCGATCGACCCGGCGCTCCTCGACATCCTCAACGACCTGCGCCTCGCCACCGGAGCGAAGGCTCCGTTCCAGGTCATCTCCGCCTACCGCTCGCCGCGCACCAACGAGACCCTGCGGGTGGCGGGCGGCGGAGTCGCCAGCCGCAGCCTGCACGTCGAGGGCCGCGCGATCGACATCCGGCTCTCCGACGTGCGGACCACCAGCCTGCGCGACGCCGCGCTGGAACTGGCGCGCGGCGGGGTCGGCTACTACCGCTCGTCCGACTTCGTCCACGTCGACACCGGCCGCGTCCGGCGCTGGTAGCCCCCCGCTGGACGCAGCGTCCGCTCGCGCGGGCTGCGCTCACCGCTTCAGGTTGCAGACTCCGTGGAAGCTGCTGTTCTGGTCCAGCGACAGGCCGAACTTGCCGGGGCCGAGGATGCGGGAGAAGGTGCCACGCAGCGAGCCGCTCTCGAAGAGGAGCTGCTGGCCCTGGAGACGGTAGCGGCCGGACTTCCCGCCGCGGTCGCTGTACGTGCTTCCGTCGACGATCGTGATCGGGAACTGGCCCGCGCCGGGCATCGAGCAGGTGTAGCGCCCGAGCGCAAGCGCGTCGCCCCCGGACGGGGCCGGCGGCTGTGAGCGTGGACGCGGCACTCGAACCGGGGCGGGCTCGTCGTCGTCGCGCGGCTCCGGACGCGAGGACTGCGGCGGTGTGGCGGGCGGGGTGGCTTTCCGCGGCGAGCAGCGCTGCCGGGTGCCGGCCGCGTACAGCTTCCAGGTCGAGGGGTCGTACCACTCGCCACCCGGGCTCCACGAGAAGGTGACGCGGTACCAGCCGACGTGCGGCGGCTCGGTGCCGATCTCCGCGATCGTGCCGGTGCCGCCCCCGTTCTCGCTGATCACCTGGGTGCCCGGCCCGCAATAGACGGTCTGGGCTGCCGCCGTCGCCACCTGACCGGCGATGGCGAGGAGGCAGAGCAGGAAGACCGGCCCTCTCCTTCTTGAGGCAGGCCCGGCGAGGCGGGCGAGGGAGGCGGCGGAGCCGGCGAAGTAGGTCATCTGAAACAGGATCTCCTTTACTTCGAGACGCGCAATCCCGCAGCAGAAGGGCAGGTGATCCTAACCGGTGCCGTACATGACTTAGTGAAACTAATATTTCTTGACTTATAGACGCTCAGATTGTACCTTCTGGAACTGGAGGACGTGTCATGCGACTCGACCAGTTCACGGTGAAGGCCCAGGAAGCGCTCGGCGCGGCCCAGACCCGGGCGGAGAAGGCGGACCATCCCGAGGTCACGCCGGAGCACCTGCTCGCCACGCTGCTGGAGCAGCAGGGCGGCGTGGTGCCCTCGGCGCTCGCCAAGCTGGGCGTGCCGGCGCAGCCGATCGCGGCCGAGGTCGAGCGGACGCTCGCGTCCCTCCCCCACACCCAGGGCGCGCACACCCAGGTGTCGCCGAAGCTCGACGCGGCGCTGAAGGCCGCGCTGCGCGAGGCCGAGGCGCTGAAGGACCAGTACGTCTCGACCGAGCACCTGCTGCTGGCGCTGGTCGAGTCGAAGACCTCGGCCGGGGATGCATTGCGCGGGCACGGTGCGAAGCGCGAGGCGCTGCTGCAGGCGCTGAAGGAGATCCGCGGGAACCAGCGCGTCGACGACCCCAACGCCGAGGAGCGCTACCAGGCGCTCGAGCGCTACGGCCGCGACCTGACGGCGGCCGCCCGCGCGGGCAAGCTCGACCCGGTGATCGGCCGCGACGACGAGGTCCGGCGCGTGATCCAGGTGCTCTCGCGGCGGACCAAGAACAACCCGGTGCTGATCGGCGAGCCGGGCGTCGGCAAGACCGCGATCGTCGAGGGCCTGGCCCAGCGCATCGTCTCCGGCGACGTTCCGGAGTCGCTCAAGAACAAGAAGGTCGTCACCCTCGACATGGGCGCGCTGATCGCGGGCGCCAAGTACCGCGGCGAGTTCGAGGAGCGCCTCAAGGCCGTGCTCAAGGAAGTGACGGAGAGCGCGGGCGAGGTCGTGCTGTTCATCGACGAGCTGCACACGGTGGTCGGCGCGGGCGCCTCGGAAGGCGCGATGGACGCCTCCAACCTGCTGAAGCCGGCGCTCGCCCGCGGCGAGTTGCGCTGCATCGGCGCGACCACGCTGAACGAGTTCCAGAAGCACGTCGAGAAGGACGCGGCGCTGGAGCGGCGCTTCCAGCAGGTCTACGTGGGCGAGCCGGACGTGGCGGGCACGATCGCGATCCTGCGCGGGCTGAAGGAGCGCTACGAGGTCCACCACGGCGTGCGCATCCAGGACTCGGCCCTGGTCGCCGCGGCCACGCTCTCCAACCGCTACATCGCCGACCGCTTCCTCCCCGACAAGGCGATCGACCTGATGGACGAGGCGGCGTCGCGGCTGCGGATCGAGATCGACTCGATGCCGACCGAGATCGACGTCGTCGAGCGCCGCCTGGTCCAGCTCGAGATCGAGCGCCAGGCGCTGCAGAAGGAGACGGACAAGAGCTCGCGCGAGCGGCTGGCGGTCCTGGAGCGCGAGGTGGCCGACCTGCGCGAGCAGAGCGCCGGCATGAAGGCGCACTGGCAGCAGGAGAAGGACGCGATCTCGAAGATCCGCGCCGTCAAGGAGCAGATCGAGAAGGCCCGCTTCGAGGCCGAGCAGGCCACCAACCGCGGCGACCTCGGCCGTGCGTCCGAGCTGCGCTACGGCACGCTGCCGGGCCTCGATCGCCAGCTCGCCTCGCTCAATTCCGCCCTCGCCGACCTGCAGAAGTCGCAGCGCATGTTGAAGGAGGAGGTCGACGCCGAGGACGTCGCCGAGGTGGTCGCCAAGTGGACCGGGATCCCGGTGGCGCGGATGCTGGAGTCCGAGGTCGAGCGGCTGCTGCGGATCGAGGACCGGCTGCGCGAGCGCGTCGTCGGCCAGGACGAGGCGCTGATGCTGGTCGCCAACGCCGTGCGCCGCTCGCGCGCGGGGATGGGCGACCCCAAGCGCCCCGTCGGCTCGTTCCTGTTCATGGGCCCGACGGGTGTCGGCAAGACGGAGCTGGCGCGGGCGCTGGCGGAGTTCCTGTTCGACGACGAGCGGGCGATGGTCCGCATCGACATGTCGGAGTACATGGAGAAGCACGCGGTCTCGCGGCTGATCGGCGCGCCTCCCGGCTACGTCGGCTACGACGAGGGCGGCCAGCTCACCGAGGCGGTGCGCCGCCGGCCGTACGCCGTGATCCTGTTCGACGAGATCGAGAAGGCCCACCCCGACGTCTTCAACGCGCTGCTCCAGGTGCTCGACGACGGCCGACTGACCGACGGCAAGGGCCGCACGGTCGACTTCCGCAACGCGGTCCTGATCATGACCAGCAACGTCGCCTCGGACTACGTCCAGGAGATGGCGAAGCGCGGCGAGGTCGACAAGGACAAGCTGATGGACGCCCTGCGCCGCACGTTCCGCCCGGAGTTCCTGAACCGCATCGACGAGATCGTCACGTTCCACTCGCTCGGCATGGAGCACGTCGGCGCGATCGTCGACATCCAGTTGAAGGACGTGCAGAAGCGGCTGACGGAGCGCAAGCTGACGCTGAGCCTGACGCCGGCGGCCAAGGACCTGCTCGCGGAGCAGGGCTTCGACCCGACCTTCGGCGCCCGCCCGCTCAAGCGCACGATCCAGCGCCTGGTCGAGAACCCCCTCGCGGTGCAGGTCCTCGCCGGCCAGTACCACGAAGGCGACACGGTGGTGGTCGACGCCAGAGACGGCGCGCTCACGTTCGACCGGGAGCAGGTGGCATCCGCGGCGAGCTGACCGACGCCTGCCAGCGAGTGCCACAGGCGAACTCGAAGGGCACGGGGATCACGGCAAGCCGCGCAATCGGCCCAGGGCATCGCGCACGAACGCGGGGACGCGGGTGGTCCGCTCCATCCACTCCGGGCGATAGACGACCGTGCACCGCTGGCCGGTCTCGATCCGCGGCGAATCCGGCGGGGCTTCGCGAGCCACGTGGCGGCCCGGCACCAGCACGACGGTCTGCCGATGGCTTTGCACGTGCCGCCCCGTCCCCGTCCGGTACTCGAAGTCCATCACGACGACGCGCTGCCCCTCCCACTCACCTTCCAGCCGATTCCGAGCGTGGCGCCCGGACCCCCGCTGGAACAGCGGCAGGTCGGAGCAGTCCGCGAGTTCTCCGGGAGACACGGACTCGGAGAATGCGAAGCCCAGGTCGATGGCCAGGCGGCGCAGGCGACGGGTGCGAATGACATCCATCAGCCAGCTCCACCCGAGAAACAGGGCGAGCAAGAGAGCGGGAAGCCCGATCGAGGCCGTCGTCAGCGCCCAAGGGGGCAGGTCGAGCAGCGCGAGCAGGGCGATGGCGGCCGCCACCACCGCGACGCTGACGATTGCGACCAACGCGGTGAAGAAGACGTTCCGCATCAGCGGTCAACCTCGGTCGAAGGGGTCCAATATCCCACTTCGCGGCCCCGGCGGGCAGCCGGGCGCTCGCAGATCGGCGGGTTGGTTCTAGACTCCTGCCGGGGCCCCGGGGTGAGACGCGTGCGCTTGGGCCAGGTCCGATGGATCGCGACGTCGATTCCCACCGTTTGTCTCGCCGTTCTCGTGTCCTGCGGCGGACAGGCGAACCCCGTTTCTCCGCAGGTCGAGCCTGCCGCGTCACAGGAGCGGTGGGAGCTGATCACCATCCGCCAACTGCTCGACCACACCGGCGGCCGGGATCGCAACAAGCCGAACGGCGGGCTCGACCCGATGTTCCGGCCTTCGATCGCCGCCGCCGCGGTCGGGGCGCCCGCCCCGGCGTCGGCGGAGACGGTCATCCGCTACATGAAGGGGCTGCCGCTCGACTTCGACCCCGGCACCCGGTTCGTCTACTCGAACTTCGGCCACGCCATTCTCGGCCGCGTGATCGAGCGCCTGAGCAGCATGTCGTACGAGGAATACGTGCGCGCTCGAATGCTGCAGCCCGTGGACGCCCATCGCACGCGGCAGGGCCGGGCATGGGCCTGACCGCCCCCCTGGTGCCGTCCGTCTTCCCGGGTGAAGGCACGGGCCGGTCACCTACGGAGGCTACCTCGAGGCGATGGACTCGCACGGCGGCTGGGTCTCGTCGACCGTCGATCCCCTCCGATTCATGGCCGGCGTCGATGGCCGCGCCAGCCGCCCGGACATCCTCGGCGCCGGGCTCGTCGTGGAGATGACCAGCAACGGCTCCGGGCTGACGTGCGGCGGGGCCGCGTGCTCCTACGCCGGGGGATGGATGGTCCGGCCGATGCAGGGTGATGCGAACTGGTGGCACGGGGGGGCGCTGCCCGGCACCTCGACCCTCCTGGTGCGCACGTACCAACACTTCGACTGGGTCGCACTGGTCAACGCCCGGTCGACCAGGGGCGCCTTCGCGGAGCATGGCCTCGACGAACACGGAGGCCCCTGGAACACCGGCGGGCGGGCGGCGCGTCAGCGAGAGGGTGCGATTCCCGGATCCGAAAGGGGCTCGACCGTGTTGACTTGAATGGTCAACCAGGTTGACTATTCTCCCTGGAGGTCCGCACCGCCATGCTCCTGGGGCATCTCTTCTTCGTCCCCGCCGTCTTCCTGGTCGGAATGCTGTCGGGGCTCGAGGTGGCCCGGCGGCGCTCTTCCCCGGGGGAACCGAAGGCCCCGGGGCGGACCGGGCCGGTGGCGCTGATGTCGAGCCTGGGGCTGTTCGTCCTCGTGCTGGTCGTGACCCACTTCGCCCCGATCCCCGGAGGGCTGCAGGACCTTCGCGCCCGCCTGGATCGCCAGCAGATCTTCGATCAGCGTCCGTCCTTCTCCCCCGTCGAGACGCATCGACGGATCGGAGACTTCGGCGAGGCGGGCCGCGAGGCCTACCGGCGGTTCACGTACACCACCGACCTGGCGTTTCCCCTCGGGCTCCTGCTCTTCCTGCGCACTCTCGCCGGCTTCGTCGCGGAGCGGGCAGCCCGAGGCCGGGTCACGCACCGGGTGTTGCGTCTCGGCCCCTGGCTCTGGTTCACGTCGGACCTCGTCGAGAACGGCATCGTCCACTTCCTGCTCTCGGCGTATCCCGAGCGACACGAGGGCCTCGCGACGGGGCTGGCCCTGGTGTCCGTCGTCAAGTTCGCGCTGCTGTTACTTGCTTTCGCGCTGCCGACCGCCGTCTACCTCGGGGCGAACCGGACCGCGTCGCTCGTGACGAGGGCCGCGTGACGGAGCGGCGGAACCCGGTCGCTTCGGGCGCTTCCCCGTTCGCGGCGGACCCGCCCGTGGGGCTGCTCCTGTCGACGCTGGCGGCCCTCTACGAGCGCGCTTTCCTGGAGGGCCTGAGGGCCGATGCGCCGTTCGCCTCCATCACGACGGCCGATCACGGGGTCCTGCGGTGCCTGGCCGAGCATCCCGCGACGTCGGCGGAGATCGCGCGCGCGCTGGGCGTCTCGAAACAGGCCGTCGCCAAGACGGTCGGTTCGCTGGAGCAGCGCGGGTTCGTCGTTCGGCACCCGAGCGAAGCGGACCAGCGGGCGCAGGTGGTGACGCTGTCGCGGGCGGGCCGAAGGCTGATCGAGCGGTCGCTCCGCGTCGCCCGGGCGCTGGAGGTCGTCACCCGCGAGACGCTGGGAAAGAAGGACCTGGCTGTGTTGAAGGACTTGCTGGGGCGGGCGCGGGGAGCGAAGGAGCGTCTGCTCGGGCCGTAGCTCGCCGCGGTTGGTCCCTGCCGGCTGCGCCTGGCGACCGCGACGCGATGCACGCGGCGATGGCGGCGCCGCCGGGTCCGACGACCGTTCGCACGCTGGCAGCCGCCGTGCGCGCCCTGCGGGCGCTGCCGAGCGTGCGCAGCGTCGCGCTGATCGGGGCGCGGATGGGCGGGCGCGACGCGCCACACGTCGTGGACGCCGCCCAGGCCGACGCGGCCGTGAGCTGGTACGGCACGCCGCTGGCGGGCCCCGCTCGAGCGCCCGTGCTGGCGCTCTTCGCCGGCCGGGATCTGTTGGCTGGACGGCGACAGGAAGGTCGTGCGCGCCGCCGCGCTTGTCAAGGTCCAGGCAGATGGATGGCGCGGCGCGCGAGAATGTGGGCTGACACCGCTTCGCGCGCGACGCCGCGCACGACAGGAGGTTCGAAGCATGCCGAAGACGCTCGTCAGGCTCGTCGTGCTGGCCGCCGCGACGGCCCTCGGGGTGGAGCCGGCCGCCGCGGGCGAAGGCCGCGCCGCACCGGCCGCCGCGGTGGCCGAGCACGTCGAGAGCATCGCGCGCGAGCGGTCGCGGGCGCTCGTGGCGCGCGACATCGCCACCCTCGAGCGGATCCTGGCGCCGCAGTTCGTCTACACGAACGCGTCGGGAGTGCTCACCGACAAGCAGGCGTACCTCGCGCGGGTCGGCACGCCGCGGGTCCAGTGGATCTCGCAGGAGCTCAGCGACGTCCAGGTCCGGGTCGTCGGCGACACGGCGGTGCTGACGGCGGCCGTGCACGACCGGGCCACGTTCGACGGCGAGCCACTCGACGCCCGCTTCCGATCCACGTTCGTCTACGTGCGCAGCGCGTCGGGGTGGATCTGCGTCGCCGGTCACACCAGCCCCGTGCGTTAGACTCCGGCTTCCACGCGGGAGGCAGGCGATGCGGATGCGATCGACGGTGGCGCTGCTGGCGGCGCTGGCCGCCCCGGCGGGGGCACAGGACGAAGGCGGCAAGCAGCCGTTCACGGCCGAACGAAGCTGGCAGCTCCAGCGGATCGGCGCGCCGACCGTCTCGCCCGACGGCCGCCACGTCGTGGCGCCGGTGACGCGCTTCGTGATGGCCGAGGACAAGGGCCAGACGGACCTGTGGCTGTGGCGCGGCGACGGCTCGCTGCAGCAGCGCTTCACCACCAACCTCGGCACCGACAGCTCGCCGCGCTTCTCGCCGGACGGCCGCCAGCTCGCCTTCGTCGCCCGTCGCGGCGACGACAAGGCACCCCAGCTCTACGTGATCGCCGTCGACGGCGGCGAAGCGCGGCGCATCACCGAGATCGCCACCGGCGTGCAGTCGCCGCGCTGGTTCGACGGAGGCCGCCGACTGGCGTTCGTCTCGCGCGTGTGGGCCGACCTGCCGCTGGCCGAGCAGGGCAAGCGCCTGAAGGAGCGCGAGGAGCGCAAGAGCAAGGTGATGGTCTGGGATGCCGGACCGGTCAGCTCGTGGGACGTCTACGTCGACGACCGCCAGTTCCACGTCTTCAGCGTCGCCGCGGAGGGCGGCGAGGTGAAGCCGTGGACGCTCGGCACGGGCCTCGAGCTGCCGCGCAACGCCACCCAGGGCGTCGACGGTTTCTTCGACGTCGCGCCCGACGGCAGCGAACTGGCCTTCGTCGCCGACAGCGACCCGGCGATCAACGTGACCAACCTCGACGTCTACGTGCTGGCGGCCGGCGGAACCGCCGCGCGCAACCTGACCGCCGCCAACCCGGCGCCGGACGGCGGCCCGCGCTACAGCCCGGACGGCCGCTCGCTGGCCTTCACCCAGCAGCGGATCAAGGGCTTCTACGCCGACCGCGCGCGCCTGATGCTCCACGATCGGGGCCGGGGCAACAGCCGCGAGCTGTACCCGGACTGGGACCGCAGCGCCTCGGGCCTGGTCTGGGCGGCGGACTCGCAGCGCCTGTACGGCGCCATCGACGACGCCGGCACCGTGCGCCTCTACGAGTTGCCCCTGTCCGGCTCGCCGCGCCCGATCACGGGCGAGTCGTCCTTCTCGTCGCTGGCGGTGGGCGGCGGCGCGCTGTTCGCGCTGCGCGAGAGCTTCACCGAGCCGCCGACCCTGGTCCACGTCGATCCACGCAGCGGCGCGACGCGCAAGCTGTCGACGATCAACGACGCGCTGCTCGCCGCCACCGATTTCGGCACGTTCGAGTCGGTGACCTACGAGGGCGCCGGCGGCCGGCCGATCCAGATGTGGGTCAACTACCCGCCGGGCTTCGACAAGTCCCGGCGCTATCCGCTCTTCATGCTGATCCACGGCGGCCCGCACAACGGCATCACCAACGGCATGGCCTTCCGCTGGAACGCGCAGGTGTTCTCGAGCTGGGGTTACGTCACCGCCTGGCCGAACTTCCACGGCAGCTCCGGCTTCGGCCAGGACTTCGCCGATTCGATCAATCCGGAGTGGGCGGAGAAGCCCTACACCGACGTGATCAAGGCCGCCGAGTGGTTCGCGGCGCAGCCGTGGATCGATGCCGGGCGCATGGTGGCGGGCGGTGGCAGCTACGGCGGCTATCTGACCACCGTGCTGCTCGGCCGCGAGCACCCGTTCAAGGCGCTGGTGGCGCACGCCAAGGTCTACAACCTGTACAGCCAGTACGCCGCCGACTTCTCGGCCGAGGTGTCGCGCTTCGGCGGCTTCTGGGAGGACGGCAACCGGGAGGTGATCGAGCGCAACTCGCCGCACTACCGCGCCGCCCACTTCAAGACGCCGACGCTGGTGATCCACGGCCAGCGCGACCTGCGGGTGCCCGTCAACCACGGCCTGGAGCTGTTCCACACCCTGCTGCAGAAGGGCGTGCCGACCCGCTACGTGTACTTCCCGGACGAGAACCACTGGGTGCTCAAGCCGAACAACTCGCTGGCCTGGTACGCGGAGGTGCAGCGCTGGTTCCAGGAGCACGCCCCGGCAAGGTAGGCGGCGCGGGAGGTCCGGAAGGGCTGGCCAGGGGGAAGAAGACGACTCGGGGGAGAGAGCGGCTCCGGGCTGCGGGACTGGCGGCGGTGGCGACCGGATTGACGCTGCTGGCGCTCGAGTTGGGGAGCCGGGCGATCGTCGAGCCCTCCACGGTCTCCTCCGGCCGGCTGCTCGGGGTCGAGCTCCCGCCTTTCGCGCTGCTGCCCTCGGGCGTCAGGGAGACGGGGAGCGAACCCGGCGCGCGCGAGGGCCGCCTCGTGGGAGGCGGTCCGCTCACCGTCGGGGATCTCTGGGGCTTCAAGGTGCCCGACCCCGAGCTGACCTACACGACGCCCGCGAGCACGACCTCGGCGAACGGCTGGTGGCGGACGAACGCCCTCGGCGCCCGCTCGGACCGGGAGACCTCGTCGGTGCCCCCGGAGGGAAAGCGCCGCGTCCTGGTCTTCGGCGAGTCGTACGCGGCGGGCAGCCGCCTCCGGGGAGACGAGACCTGGACCGCTGCGCTGGAGTCGCTCGCCGGTCGCCTCGAGGTCGTCAACCTGGCCGTCGACGGATATTCGATGGCGCAGGCCTTCCTCCGGTATCGCCGAGTGCGGAACCTCGTGGCGTACGACACCGTGGTGCTCATGATCGTGCCGGAAGTCGATCTCTGGCGCGACGTGAACGTGCGGCGATACCTCGGCGAGCGGTGGCCGGGCACCGTCCTCATGCCTCGGTTCGCGCTGGGCCCCGAGGGCCTCCGGCTCGTCGCAGCGCCCGTGTTCGGCGCGGCGGACTCGCGGGCGAAGAGGTCGGACGCCGTGCTGGCCCACTTGCGCGCGCACGACGCGTTCTACGTCCCGGCGGCCTTTCGGCCCCCACCGGTGATCGGCGGGTCGCTGTTGTACCGGCTCGGGGCCGCCGGTTTCCTCGAGGCCCACCGGCGCCACGTCATGGCCTCGGCCAGTGATCCGGACGGGCAGGCCGTGCGGGTCACCACGGCCATCGTGTCCGCGATGCGGGCCGATGTCGAGAGTCGCGGCGCGCGGTTCGCGCTGATCGTGGCGCCCGCGGCGGAGACGCTCGCGCGGGGGACGGCGCCTTTCGAAGATCGCGCGAAGTGGGATCGCGTGACCGGCCTGCTGTGCGCCGCCGCGGGCGACTGCCTCGACGCCCTGGAGGCCTCGGACGGTGCGGACTCGGCGGGCTTCGACTACGGGCACGACGGCACGCACTACGGCCCGCGCACCAGCCGCTGGCTGGCCGCGGTGGCGCTGAAGAACCTCCCGGACCTGGGCGGCTAGGCGGGCGTCTCGGCGTCGGGCCGCTCGCGGGTCGTCCACAGCGACACGCCGACGCCCGCGCCCAGCACGCTGACCACGACGGCGAGCAGGTACAGGTTGAAGTTGGGGCCGAGCCACGCCTTGAGCTGGACGTGGGTCAGCATCTTGACGCCGACGATCACCAGCACAGCCGACAGCGCGACCTTCAGGTAGCGGAAGCGCGCGATCATCCCGGCCAGAGCGAAGTAGAGCGAGCGCAGGCCGAGGATCGCGAAGATGTTGCTGGTGAAGACCAGGAACGCGTCGCCGGTGATCGCGAAGA
>JAANMX010001747.1_pt1 | contig 23786 bp, 21 predicted proteins | sample 7279681 | NCBI WGS metagenome assembly JAANMX01 (sample SAMN14094542, study PRJNA606508) | bioreactor metagenome | isolation source: A lab-scale SPAN reactor treating ammonium-rich wastewater day 351 | place: Ireland: Galway | collected 2018-01-01
GGGGATGAAATTTTGTATACACGGATCGGAAGGAACACAGATTTTTATTAATCCGTGTTCTCTTTTATCCGTGTATACAAGCCTTTTTTCAGGGCAGTGTCGGTGTCGCCAGAATTGCCTGCACTTCCCCGTCGCTGGTCGGACTAACAGTCCGACGTACGAATGGCTATTTTCAGGGCAGTTCTTCATGCGTCGGGTTGCGCCACGGGGGATGAAAATGTAGGTCAGACTGTTAGTCCGACGGGCCTGCAACGTCGCTGGTCGGACTAACAGTCCGACGTACGAATGGCTATTTTCAGAGCCGTGTCGGTGTCGCCAGAATTGCCTGCACTTCCTGGTCGCTGACCTGGGCGAAGTCGTCGTAATAGGCGCTGATACCAAAAAGGAGGGGGACCGCCACACAGCAGACAAACCTGTCGGCCAACGCTGCGACTGCACTCACACTGTTTTCCGCGGCCACGGGCACGGCCACTACAATACCCGCCGGGTTGTGCTGGCGCAGCGCGGCGATGGCTGCCCGCATAGAAGCACCGGTCGCCAGCCCGTCGTCGACCAAAATGACCGTACGTTCCTGCACAGGCAGCAGGGCCCGCTCACCCCGATAGAGCTTCTCCCGCCGAGTGAGCTCTGCCATTTCCCGTTGGACTGTCTGCTCAATGACCGTCTCTGGCAGGCTGAGCTGGGCCACCACTTCCTCATTGAGAACCCGCACCCCGGCTGCAATCGCGCCAAAGGCCAACTCTTCGCGGCCGGGCACACCCAATTTGCGCACCAACAGCACATCCAGGGGCAGATGCAGAGCGCTGGCTATCGCGTGGCCCACAGGCAATCCGCCCCTGGCCAGGCCCAGAACCAGCGCATCCTCACGATCTGTATAGACAGTTAACTGCCGGGCCAGTTGTTCCCCGGCATGGCTTCGGTTGCGGAAGGGTGGGGCGGAGATGGGCATGGGTAGTCGGTTTCCTATCGTCTTTGAAAGCGCCGATCCTCTGCATCTTCTGTCTGCCCGTCCACCAGTTGGGGCAGGATCAGATCGTCGAGCAGATGGGGCAGGTGATAGACGGTCACACCCTTGAGAAATTGGGTGGGCGGTTTTTCGGCCAACGTCACCAGCACCACCGGGCGGCCCGCTTCTGCCAACTCCAGCAGGGCGACCAGCAGCCCCTCGTGGGCGATGGCGCTGACGACGACAATTGTGGCGCCCCAGCCCAGCCGGGGGGCCTCCTTCAGCAGCAGATACTCAATCGGGTCGCTGGCGAAGGGGGTGACCGCGGCCAGCAGTTCCAGAATTCGGGTCAACTGCTCCGGGTTGCGCCCCGGCAACAGACGCAAGGGCTGGTCGCTGCCCGGCAGCGTACCGTTGGCGATCAGTCCCACGGGCAGGCGCTGCTCCGCGGCCAGAGCGGCCAGGCTGGCCGCCACGCTGATCGCCCGCTCCTGCAACTCCGGGATTGTGCCAAACCAGTGGCGTTCCAGGGTCGCCACATTCAGAAAAAGCTGAATCTGCTGCTCTTTGCTCGGTTCGTAGACCCGACTCAGCAACGCCTGGTGGCGGGCGGTTGCCTTCCAGTGGATGCGCCTGGGGCTGTCGCCGCTGGCCCAGGCCCGCACGCCAACGGTGCGCATAGGGTCTTCGTGGAGATACCCGTGGGCAGCCAGATTGCCAAAGGGATTCTTGGCGGGCAGCTCCATCTCGGCCACGGAGTAGATGCGGGGGTAGACGATCAGGAACTGCTCGTCCAAAAAGCGGGCTGCCCGGCTAAAGAAGCCGAAGCCGTCCCCGGTCTCCACCTGGGCCGGGCCGTATTTATGAAAGCCCCGGGCCGTGCAGTCAATCGTAAAATGGCGGCTGAGACGCTGGAAAGCGTTGGGCATCCAGAAGGTGCGAAATTCGCCCTGGTTGGTGGCGGGGTTGAAGGCGATTGTCGTCTCCCGGATGGGCAGTTCCGTGGGGAAGATGTCCTGGACAGTCAGCCAGGTCAGGGGGAGAAACTTCTGGTTCTGCACCTCCAACGTCAGCCGAATCTCCTCGCCCTGAAAGGCCCGCACCTCGGCAAAGTGCCGCCGATAGTGCAGCCCGTAGAGACTCAACGCGCTCCACAGCCAGCCCACCCCGGCCAACACCAGCAGCAGAATCCCCCCGGTGGTGAAGAAGCGGTTGGAGACGATCAGCCCAAAACCCAGCACCAGCACGGCCAGCAGCAGCCAGGCGTCGCTGAATTGGGTATCTTTGTTTACATCGACGTAGCGGCGCTGGCTGCGAAAGGCGCGCAGAAAGGGCAGGCCGCGTGAGCCGCTGGCTTCGTCCTTGCGGGGTTGGGGGGTGGGGGAAAAGCTGAGCATCAGAACTCAATCAGAGATTTGAACTTGCCGGGCAAGGCGTGAAACGTAAAACGTGAAAAGGTCCGAATGTTCTCACGTTTTACGTTTCACGATTCGAAGAGAGTACTTCACCATCCGCTGCGTCAGCATCGAACCGACGCAATCCCTCTCATTCCGCCACCGGCACAGCCACACTCCCCACCACCTCCGCTACCACCTGCTGGGGCGTGCGCCCGCGCAGCCGGGTCTGGGGGCTGATGTGGATACGGTGGGTGAGCAGGGCCGGGGCCAGGTGCTGCACATCGCTGGGGATGACGTACTCCCGCCCGCGCAGGGCCGCGAAAGCCTGGCTGGCCCGATAGAGCGCCAGGGTGCCCCGGGGCGAGACGCCCAACTCCACCGACGGGTGTTCCCGGGTCGAGCGCACCACCCGCAGGAGATAAGCCCGCAGATCGTCGCTGACGTGGATGGCCCGCACCTGCTTTTGCAACGCCAGCAGATCGTCGATGTGGACCACCGGCTGCAATTCGTCCAGAGGTTCGTCCTGCTCGTAGCGCAGGAGCATCTCCGCCTCCTCGGCCTCGTCCGGGTAGCCGAGCTTTAGCTGCATCACAAAGCGGTCCAGTTGCGCTTCGGGCAGGGGGAAGGTGCCTTCCAGTTCGATGGGGTTTTGGGTGGCGATGACCAGAAAGGGGCGGGCCAGGGCGTGGCTCTCCCGGTCCACCGTCGTCTGCCGCTCCTGCATCGCTTCCAGCAGGGCCGATTGGGTGCGGGGCGTGGCCCGGTTGATCTCATCCGCCAACACCACCTGGGCAAAGATGGGGCCGGGGCGGAACTCGAATTCCTGGCTCTTCTGGTTGTAGAAGCTGATGCCCGTCACGTCGCTGGGCAGCAGGTCCGGGGTGAACTGAATGCGGTCGAAGGAGCAGTCAATGGAGCGGGCCAGGGCTTTGGCCAGGGTCGTCTTGCCGATGCCGGGCACATCCTCCAACAGGACGTGGCCGTCGCAGAGCAGGGCGACGAGGAGCATCTCCACCACATCCCGCTTGCCGATGATGACGCGCCCGACGCTGGACTGGACGGCGGCGCTGAATTGGGAAAAGTTCACGGGGCCTCGAATCGGTGGGTCAGAGGGACAGTAAATCGGTCAATGGAGTTCGCCAGATCAATTGCCGACGCGAACAATCGCACCGGCAGTAATCGACTGGAGGGCAGTAAGGATAGCGGGAGCCAGTGGACGTAAACTCTCGATTGTATTGTCAGGCGCGCGCAGGACAATAATTGACAGGCTCACACCTGTCAGATTCTGTTGATATTGCAGGTTGCCATCAATCGTCACGAATACCTCAATGGCGGCGTCTTGAATCAGGCGCAGTAAGGCCCATTCTTCACGCCGACCCAGCCCATCTCGGGCACTGTGGAAACCGGATGACCGCTCAGCTCCCGTTTGAGCCGCCGGGGCAGGCACTCATCCAGCAACACTTTCATCGGGCTGCTCCATCAAGACCTGTTTTGTAAAGCGCAGCACGGCTTGGGCCTGTTCGAGGCTTATCGTCGGGAAGTCGTCCAGAAACTCTTCCAGCGGGAAACCCCGTTCCATATATTCAATCATCGTCTGGATCGGCACACGTGTCCCAGCAAAAACTGGCATCCCGCCAAGCGTCTCGTTGTCACGGACAATCAGCCTATCTAACATTTTTCCAACTTTTTTCCGGGCACTCGCCCCAACGCACAATTCACCTATTACAGTCTACGCACGCCACGCCACCACATCCCACCCCTGCTGCTCGGCCAGCCGGGCCAGCTTCGGGTCCGGGTTCACCGCCACGGGATGGGCCACCCGTTCCAGCAGGGGGCGGTCGGAGATGTGGTCGGTGTAGAAGTAGCTGCGGGCCAAATCCACCCCCGTCTCCCCGGCCCAGCGTTCCATCCAGTGGACTTTCCCCTGCCCATAGACCAGGGGCTGGCGTAATTCGCCGGTCAATTTGCCCCCTTCGACAATCCATTCCGTGCAGATCGTATGCTCGATGCCCAGATGGGCGGCCACCAGGTCCACGGCAAACTGACTGCTGCCGCTACAGATCACCGGCAGATGGCCCTGGGCCCGATGCCATTTGAGCCGCTTCACCCCTTCCGGGTTGATGGCGGGTACGAGCATCTCGCGAAACCAGCGCCGGGAGATGTTCCACATCTCTGTAGTGTCTGCCCCGGCCGCGGCCCGGCCCATACGCAGGAGAAACCAGCTCGGGTCGAGCAGATGCAGTTTGTACAACAGCCCGGCCATGGCCACCTGGGGAATGTCCCGGCGGCGAAAGTAGCGGTTGAGCATCCCTTTTTGGCGCAGCCAGGTAAAGAGCATCCGGCCTGAGGAGCCGTTGAGAAGGGTGTCGTCCATATCGAAGATAGCGGCGATGCGGGGGGAACTCTCTGTCATCAGCCAAGCCCTTTGATGAAGCGGGGCGCCACAAAGCCCAGGAGTTCGGCGCAGCCCCAGCGCAGTTGCCGCCAATGAACCACCTGGGCTGCCAGCGTGGCTACCCCTGCTGTGGGCATTTGCAGATTCAGTCGGAAGTCTCCCCCCGCGCACAGCCCCGCGGCCAGGTCCGACATGCCGGGATTGTGGCCCACCAGCACCAGATGTGTGGCTATATCCGGCGTCTCGCGCAGGATTTCCAAGAGTGTGATGGCCGAGGCCAGATAGGCCCGCTCGCTCCAGACAATCGGTCGGGAAGTGCCCAGATTGTCAGCGATCTGTTCTGCTGTCTCTTTGGCGCGCAGGGCAGGGGAGCTGACTATCCAGTCCGGCTCTACTTTGGAGCGGCCAATAAAAGCGGCCACCCGGGGCAATTGCTTGCGCCCCTTATCGGTCAGGGGTCGGTCGAAGTCGTTACTAAAGCGGGGATCCTGGCTGGCTTTGCCGTGGCGGAGGATTGTAATGTGCTTCATTGCGGCAATCCTTTGGAATGGGTTGAAAACTGACATTCAGTATACGGCAACTTGCGGGTTTTTTCAATCTGGTGTGCTTCTCTTTTTCCAGAGCCACAGACCCAGCAGCCCGGCCAGCAGCCAACTGCCCGGCCCAATCAGACCGGTCAACCCCAGCAGACCGCCGCAAACCGTTGCCCAGGGGTGGATTCCCGCGCCGGGGCCAGGCTGTACACGCGCCCAGGCCGCGCCGATAGCCGCCCATAGAAGCAGACCGATGGGGGCTTCTTCCGGGAAGAGGCCGAGGAGAAAGAGCATCAGCACCACAAACCAGCCCCTATGCCACCTCTGGGCCTGGCCTTCCGCGCCTGCCTGGCGGCGGGTCAATGCTTCCAGGCCAAAGGTGGCTGCCAAAGCGCCGAGTGCGCTGAGCCAGGGCAGGCCGTGGCCCGTGTGAGAGAGGACAGAAGCAGGGATATAGACCAGGCGGAAGGCGAGGAAGAAGGAAGGGAGAAGGGGGGAAGGGGGGAAGGGATGAGGCGAGCGCTCGGTCTCCAATCTCTAGTCTCCCATCTCCAATAATTTTTGCAAAAGGTCGGGTTCCACCCACAGCAGACTGTCCAACTGGACGGCAGACGCGCCCGCGGCCAGGGCCTGGCGAAGACGCTGGGGAGTGTGGATACCTCCGCAGGCGATGAGGGGAATCCCCAAGCCCAGACCGGCCACGGCGGACAGCCCCGCCAGCATCGGCGCAAAGTTGCCCGGCCCGTGCAGGTCGCCGCGGATTAACTCTCCTTGCCGGTTGAACCCGGCCCCTGCGGGTGGCGAAGCGATCACCAGCCCGTCCGCGCCGGCCCCGGCGGCTGTCTGGGCCGATTCTTCCACAGCGGTCAGGGGCAGTTTGACCCACAGGGGCAGCTCTGCGGCCCGGCGCACGGCACGCAGCAGCGAGCGCATCTCACCGGCCGGTGTCTGGGGGGAGATGCGTAGCTCCAAGCCCAGCAGCCCATCCACCTGGGCCAGCCGTCTGGCCGTGGAAGCCGCTTCCTCTGGGCTGTTGTCGGCAATCTGGGCGATGACAGGCGAGCCTAGCCGGGGCCACAGCCGGGCAAAGTTTTTGATGACCGCGGAGACGCCCCGGTTTTGCAGCCCGGTCTGGAGGACAAACCCACCGCTGGTCTCGGCCATCCGGGGCGCATCGCTGCCCCGGATGCTGCGCCGGGTGATCGGCCCGACGACAATACCGCCCAGCCGGGCTGTGTCGATGCCGGGGTGGATGGCTTCGCCGTAGCCCGCGCTGCCGCCTGCCAGCAGGATGGGCGACTCCACAGGCAGGCCAATTTTGTGGCGGGGGGCAAGTTCGATCACAGAAACCTCCTAAGACTCGTGACAGTTCTATGGATGAGTCCACTGCAAAAAGGTCAGATTCTCCCGCCAAGACGCAGAGACGCCGAGAAATTCAGGGGTGACATCCGTGTTTATCCGCGTGAATCTGTGTCCATCCGTGGCTTAATTGGGTGTTCGGTCGTTTCTGCGGCGATAACCCAACCCACGGGAACATCTCCCCCCTCCCCTTCGTCCTGAAACCAGTGCATCGCCAACCGTTCCAGGAGCGAAGAAATGACCCCCTCTCTGCGAAGTCACCTGTTCAACCACCCCACCCTACCCCTCCCCCTTCCAGGGAGGGCACCGAATCGACTCCTCCCCCACTTTGGGGGAGGTTGGGTGGGGGCGACGAGTTATCTGCGAAGTCCCCAACGAACCATCGCAACGATTCTGCTTTCTCTGCTTATTCTCCTCTCCGCCACCTTTCCCGTCACGGCCCAGGGGATAATTGTTGATCCGCCGATTATACCACCCCACCCGCCGGTTGAGAGAAAGCCCCCGTCGGTCACTGTGCAAAGCCACCGGGTCGATGCCACCGTCACCGGCCCCGTAGCCGCGGTGCGTGTGACCCAAGTTTTTCGCAACCATTCCGCTCAGATACAGGAGGGCACATTCATCTTCCCCCTACCCGAAGACGCGGCCATCAGCGATTTTCAGATGACCGTAGACGGCCAGGTATTGGAGGGCAAACTGCTCAAAAAGGAGGAGGCCCGACGCATCTATGAGGAGATTGTGCGCCAGCAGCGGGACCCGGCTCTGCTCGAATATGTGGGGCGGGACCTCTTTCAGGCCAGCATCTTCCCCATCCCGGCCCAGAGCAGCCGCACAGTCGAACTGACCTACCGGGAAGTGGTCTGGCTGGAAAACGGGCTGCACCGTTTCCGCGTCCCCCTGGGCAGCCGCCGCAGCAACCAGCCCCCGGCGACCGTCGCCGTGAATGTGGAACTGGCCGGCCAGGCTGGTCTGCGTACCCTCTACAGCCCCAGCCACGAAGTCGTCATCGAACGCACGGGCAGCGACGCCGCGGTCATCGGCTTTGAATCCAGCGACCCGGCCCAACAGCGGGACTTTACCCTTTACTGGGGCAGCGATCAGGCCGCGGTGGGTGTCAATCTGCTCTCCTACAAACCCGCAGGCGAGGACGGCTTCTTCCTCCTTCTGGCCGCGCCCAGCGTGGACGTGGCCGCGGATGCGGTCATCGAGCGGGATATTGTGCTGGTGCTGGACGTTTCCGGATCGATGGAGGGGGAGAAGATCATCCAGGCCCAGGCCGCGGCCCGCTTTGTGGTGGAGCATCTGAACGAGGGCGACCGCTTCGCTCTGGTCAGCTTTAGCACAGGCGTGGACCGCTGGAAGGGCGAACTGCAAGCGGCCAACGGGGAGAGCCGGGCCTCTGCCCAGAAGTGGATCGACCGTCTGCGCGCCAGCGGCTCCACCGACATCAACCGGGCGCTGTTGGAAGCGCTGGCGCTGGTGGACAATTCCGAAGACAGTTCCCGCCCGGCCTACCTCCTCTTTCTTACGGATGGCTTGCCTACCCAGGGCGAGGAGAACGCCGACCGCATCGTTGCCAATGCCCAGCGCAGCGCGCCGGTTGGCCGCAGCCTGCGTCTCTACACCTTTGGCGTGGGCTACGACGTAAACACCGATCTGCTGGACGAAGTGAGCGCCAGCCTGGGCGGGCGCAGCAGCTATGTGGCGCCGGGGGAGAAGATCGACGAGGCGGTGAGCAGCTTCTACGCCGGGGTAAGCACGCCGGTTCTCTCCGCTTTGGCTGTCACCTTTACCGACGCCGGGGGCAAGAGGCTGGATGTAAACGACAGCTATCCCTTCCCCTTGCCCGATCTCTTTGCCGGTGGGCAGCTAGTCTGGGCCGGGCGCTACCCAACCGGCGGAAAGGTGGATGTGCGGCTGACCGGCCAGGTCAATGGCGTAGCCCACAGCTTTGCATACCACGGGCTGGAACTGGCGACAGGCGGCGGGGAATCGGCTGTGGCCCGGCTGTGGGCCACCCGCAAAATCGGCAGCCTGCTTACGGCCATCCGGCGCAACGGGGCCAACCCCGAGACTGTCGATGCGATTATCGAACTGAGCCTGGAATACGGGATTGTCACCCCCTACACCAGCTATCTGGTGGAGGAGCCAGGGGTAGCCGTGGGTGACAGCAGTGTGGTCTGGTCGGAAGGCGTCCGCTGGTCTCCGGATGGAACGGGCACTACCTGGTCCAACAGCCCCTTTGGGGGGGATGCTGCACCCCGTGCCCAAGCCTACGCCGCGGCCCCGACTGCTATTGCCGAGAGCGCGGCTGCGGATGCGTCGGGCGCATTTGCTGTACAGGCCAGCAAGACCCGTTCCCAATTGAGCGAAGCTGAAACCGCGCCGGAGGATGAGCGGGTGCGCTATGTGGCGGGCAAGAGTTTTGTCCAGGTGGGGCAGGTGCAGGCCGCCGACGACAGCCTCTACCCGCTCTGGGTGGACACGGCTCTGACCGGGGAAATGACGCCCCGCCCCATCCCCTTTGGCAGCGCCGCATACTTCGCCCTGGCCGGGGATGCACGGGTGGCCCAGTGGCTCTCCCTCTCGCCGACGCTGGTGGTGGTGATCGACGGGGAAGCTGTGCAGATTGTACTGGACGGCGCGGGCGATCCCATCCCGCCGGTTGATTTCGACAGGCTCAATCCAGCGGAGCCTGTCGCGCCGGCGAAGCCTGTCGAAACCGCCCCTTCCTTCTGGCAGCGGCTGCTGGATGCGCTATTGGGGCGGGATTGAAAAGAAGGAGACGGATTTCCACGGATAGGATTTTGCTGTTGTGCGCCCGGCGGGCTTTATCATCCGCCGGGCGTTTTTGCGTGCCCTATTTTTGAGATGTATCTGGCGTTTTTGTCTGTTGCCCTGAAACTGCTCTGTGTTACAATGGGGCGGATCACTCATTGCTTGAATCCGTGAAAATCCTGTTCATCTGTGTCAATCCGTGTCCTTTTTGTGAAAAGGAGTTCTCAAATGATTGCCATCGCACTGACCGGGGGAGGCAACCGGGGGCCGCTACAGGTGGGCGCGTTGCAGGCGCTCTTTGCCCACGGCATCTGGCCGGATTTTGTGGTGGGCACGTCCGCCGGCGCGCTCAACGCCATCTATCTGGCTGCGGACGGCACGCCCGCGGCCACGGATCGGCTGGCGAAGGTCTGGCGCAACGTCAACTTCAAATCCGCCTACGCTGGCAATATCTTCCAAGTCGTCTGGCGTTTCCTGCGCGGCGACGACGGCGTCTATTCCTCCGCCAATATGCGCCAGATTATCGCCAGCCATCTGGACCCCCTGGCCCGCACTTACGCCGATTTGAAGCTCCCCTGCTATATTACGAGTTCCGACCTGCGCAGCAACCAACTCTGGCTCTTTCCCAACGAAGACGACAAATCGGCCCCGCTGGTCGATTCTGTCCTGGCCAGCGCCTCCCTGCCCGGCCTGCACCCGCCGGTGATCTACGGCAACACCCAACTGGTGGACGGCGGGGTAGTGGACAATGTGCCGGCCGGGATTGCCATGGCGAAGGGGGCGACGGTCATCTACCTGCTCAATGTAGGCTACGGCGGTGCGGTCGAAGGCCAGGTGAAGGGTGTCACGCAGATTCTGCTGCGCACCCTCACCACCTTTCTGGCCCAATCCCTCTTTCAGGATTTGGCGCAGGCCGCGGCTGACCCCGCCATCGAATTGCACCACATCCACATCACCGATTTTGCCGATGTCTCCTTCAAAGATTTCAGCCACGTAGACGGAATGATCGAGGCCGGGCGCAACGCGGCCGAACGCTATCTGCGCAACCCCCAGCCTGTGCGACCAACAGCCGACCCTTCCCCGCGCAGTTCGCAGGCATCTGCCCGATCCGTTCCCCACCTGCCCGGCGCGCAACCCTTCACCCCCACCTATCGGCGTACCCCGTGACCCAGGAAAGCGTATCCTCCGTTGCTCCTATCCGCACTGCTCGCCCGGAGTGGCTGGTGGCGTTGGTGGCGGCTGTCGTCGGCCTCTCCATCCAGGGCGATTCCCTGCTTTACGGCATTCTGCCCCTGGCCGCCGAGGGTTTGGGCATCCCCCTGACGCTGGTCGGGCTGCTGCTCAGCGCCAACCGGCTGGTGCGGCTGCTCTCCAACACCTGGGCCAGTACCCTCTTTGAAAAATTCGGCCCCCGTCTGCCCTTCATCGCCTCGGCGGTGTTGGGCTTTGTGACCGCGCTGGTCTACAGCGCGGGCTGGGGTGTCGTCGTCTTTGTGTTGGCGCGTATGGCCTGGGGCGTGGCCTGGTCCGGGCTGCGGCAGGGGGGCTACCAGGCCGTGTGGACCGGCGGGCCGGCTGTGGCCGGGCGGCTGATGGGGCTGCTCTGGGGGATCATCCGGCTGGGTAGCGCCATCAGCGTTGTCATCGGCGGCTGGGTCTTTGACCAGTACGGCTACCGGCCCGCGGTGCTGGTCATCGCCGCCATCACCGCCCTGGCCATCCCCCTGGCCTGGGCCGTGCGCTGGCCGGAAGCCGCCACCCATCGCCCCCAAACGTCCAGTGTGAAAGCCAGAGAAAGAAGCGCGGGGAAAGTCCGCTCGCTGGAAGGCTGGCGCGTCGCCCTGGCCGATCCCGCCCAGCGCTGGATGCTCTTTATCGGGCTGCAAAAGCTGCTCTTCGACTCGATTCTCGTCTCCACCGCCGCGCTCTTTCTCTCCCAACAGTTGGGGGGGCAGACGCCTCTGGCCGACTTCGGAATCGGCATCGGCACGGCTGCCGGGCTGGTGCTGGCCCTGCGCTGGATTTCTGATCTGGTGGTCGGCCCCCTGCTGGGCGCGCTCTCGGATCGGGTGGGCCAGTTGCCGTTGGCCGCGGGGCTGGTGCTGGGGGTGCTGCTGGCGGTGATCGGCGCGGTGGCCCTGGGCGGGGTGGCTTCCCTGCTCTGCGTGGCGCTGATTCTCGTCACCAGCACCGGTGTCAATGTGACGCTGGACGCCGCGGCCAACCGGCTTTCGGTGACAACCCCCCGTCCCCATCTTTTCATCGGCGCCTATACAACCGTCTCCGACGCTGGCTCCGCGGTCGGCCCCCTGCTGGCCTACAGCCTGGGCGCGGCCACAGGCTTTGGCGCGCTCTACGTGGCCGCCGCGCTGGTGCAGGCCGTGGCGGTGACAGCCTTTTGGTGGCGGAGCGGTAGAAAAGTGAAACGTGAAACGTGAGATCGACGGGTGATCTTACGTTTCACGTTTCACTTTTCCGGTTACCAAATAGACCTATTCGGAGGGCCAATAACCGATGACCCACAACCTCTACTTCGGCGATCTCCACTCCCACTGCTCCATCAGCTATGGCTACGGCACGCTGGAACGGGCCTTTGCGTTGAGCAGTCAGCAGCTCGACTTTGTCTCCGTCGTCGGCCACGCCACCTGGCACGATATGCCCACAGACCGGGGCCAGTACGATTACATCATCGACTACCACACCGAAGGCTTTCAGCGGCTGGCGAAGGCCTGGCCCGATGTGCAGCGGTTGACCGCCGCGGCCAACGATCCGGGCCGCTTTGTCACCCTCCTCTCCTATGAATGGCACTCCAACGCCTACGGCGATCACAACATCTACTATCTGGGCGACGACGGGCTGATTGTGGAGCGGGACGATCTGGAGCAGTTGCAGGCGGCTCTGGCCGGGCAGGAGACGCTGATTTTGCCCCATCACATCGGCTATGGCAAGGGCTACCGGGGCATCAATTGGGAGAGCTTCGACGAGGGCCGCTCGCCGGTCGTCGAGATCATCTCCGGTCACGGCGGCTCCGAGCGGGACGGTGGCCCCTATCCCATCTACCACACAATGGGTCCCCGCAGCCATTGGGGGACGGCCCATTACGGGCTGGAAGCGGGCAAACGTTTCGGCTTTGTGGGGGGCACAGACCATCACGGCGGCTATCCGGGCCATTACGGCGAGGGACGCACGGCTCTCTACGCAACCGAACTGACCCGCCGGGGTGTCTTCGACGCCCTGCGCGCCCGCCGCTGCTACGCGCTGACGGGCGACAAAATTGGGCTGGATTTTCAGGTCAACGGCCAGCCGATGGGGGCGGAGATTGTCGGCGGGGGCGAGCGTGAAATTCGTGTAGCCATCCGCGGCTGTGATGCGTTGGATCGGGTGGAGATTGTGAAGAATGGGCGTCCCTGGCAGCGGCTCTTCGGCCCGCCACCAGTCGCGCCGTCCGATCTGCCCGACCCGGTGACGGCCAAAATCCGGCTGGAATGGGGCTGGGCCGAGCAGACCGGGGCCACCCGCTGGGAGTGTGAGGCGAAACTGAACGGGGGACGGCTGCTTTCTGTGGAGCCGTGCTTCAGCGGCGACCCCGCGCTCTCGCCCCAAGAGGAGTGGCGGGGTCGGGTGCTGGATTCTTCCCCCCACGCCATCACCGCACAGAGCGAGACCGGCGTGGCCTGGTTCAGCCACAGCCGCAAGAACGCCCACCCCTATCTGCGCGGCACAAACAGCCTGATTCTGGAAGTGGAAGCGCCCAAAAGCGCCCGGCTGGAACTGACGGTCAACGGCCAGCGCTTTTCGCATAGCATCGAAGAATTGCTCGTCGGCTCGGTCAGCCATTACCTGCGCGGCTGGCTCTCCGAGGCGATTCTCGTCCATCGGGCGGTGCCTGCGCAGCAATACGCGCTGGAATTGGATTTTACCGATTCGACAGCCGGGCGGGAGACCGATTATTATTACGTGCGGGTAGCGCAAGAGAACAATCAGTGGGCGTGGGGGAGTCCGGTGTGGGTGGGGTGAAACTGCTCGTGCCCATCGCTCCGGGTGGGCGCGTCTTCTGCGGCGCTCTGCGTCGGTGGGAGGCAGGGGAAGCGGCGATGGGGACGCGGAGCGTCCGGGGAGCATTCCTACGCGGAGTGTAGGAACGAGGAGCGTAGGAACGAGGAGAATAGGAGAGAATTATGCAACTACAGCACAAAACAGCTATCATCACCGGCGGAGCCAGTGGCTTTGGCGCGGGGATGGCCCGGCGTTTTGCCGCGGAGGGCGCGCAGGTGATTGTGGCCGACATCAACGGGCCGGGCGCGGAAGCCCAGGCCGCGGCCATCCGGGCCGCGGGCGGCGTTGCCCATCCGCTGCAGGTGGATGTGAGCGACAACGACTCCATGGCGGCGCTGGTGGAGGAGACGCTGGGGCTGACCGGGCGCATCGACATCTGCATCAACAACGCGGGGACGACCCACAAGAACGGGCCCCTGCTCAGTGTGGACGAGGCCACCTTCGACCGGGTGTACGCGGTCAATGTCAAGAGCATCTATCTGAGTGTGATGCACGTCGTCCCGGTCTTTCGCCGGCAGGGGGGCGGCGTCTTTTTGAACATCGCCTCCACCGCGGGCCTGCGCCCCCGGCCCGGTCTCGTCTGGTATGCGGGGACCAAAGGGGCGGTCATCACCCTTACCAAAGCGCTGGCTGTAGACCTGGCGGGCGAAAAGATTCGGGTCAACGCCATCAATCCCGTGGCCGGTGACACGCCTCTCCTGGCCCAATTTCTGCCCGGCGAGGATACGCCGGAGATTCGCCAGAAGTTCATCGACACCATTCCCCTGGGCCGCCTGAGCCAACCGGATGACATCGCCAAAGCCGCGCTCTTTCTCTGCTCGGACCAGGCGTCATTTATCACCGGCGTCTGTATGGAAGTGGACGGCGGGCGCTGTATTTAAGGCTGAAATGCCAGCACAAAAAACCCCAGGAGAATGCCTGGGGTTTTTGTTGCCCAAATATCGCAGGTTTCTCTATCTGCCTGCACGCAGACACGTCCCCTGTGACAAAAGTCGCATTCCCCCCGCCTGAAATCTGCTAGGATAGCTCTGAACCGTAACCCCGCGGTATCTCTTTCGATTGCGTTTTTTATCACAATCTCCCGCATTATGCGGCCCAACAGGAGGCAACACAATGAAGCGTTCTGTCCTTTACGGGATTATCGCTGCCCTCGTATTGGTAGTGATCGTCCTGGCAGCACTTGTCCTATCCCCTGATGAGGGTGGTGGGCAGGCTGCTGCTCCCGCACAGCAGTCGTCCGGCGGCGTGGCCGACGACGCAACCGCGGTCATCGCGGCCCGGGGGTTGACCCCGGACAATGTAACCGCTGCGCTTAAGACGTATATGCCCAGCGGTCAGCACGACCCGTATATAATGTTTGCGTCCGGCGGCCACAGCGGTCAGATTCACGTAGTTGGCGTTCCTTCCATGCGTCTGCTGCGCACTATCGGCGTCTTTACGCCGGAGCCGTGGCAGGGCTATGGCTATGGCGAAGAGGCCCATACCGCGATGTTTGAAGACGGCGACCCGGAAGGAATGGACCTGCGCTGGGGTGATACTCATCATCCGTCTCTGAGCGAGACAAACGCTGTCTATGACGGCGAGTGGCTCTTCATCGGCGACAAGGCCAACGCCCGGGTGGCTGTTATCGATCTGCGCGACTTCGAGACGAAGCAGATCGTCAAGAACCCTATCGCGATGAATGATCACGGCGGCACATTCGTCACCCCCAACACCGAATGGGTGGTCGAAGGCGGCCAATACGCGGCCCCTCTGGGCGATTTTGCGTCCCTGAGCGAATACAACGAAACCTATCGGGGTCAGATTACCTTCTGGAAATTCAACCGGGAGACCGGGCGCATTGTGCCCGAAGAGTCCTTTGCTATGGAACTGCCCCCCTACTGGCAGGACCTGTGCGACAGCGGCAAATTGGTCAGCGAAGGCTGGATCTTCTGCAACAGCTTCAACACTGAGCTGGCTACCGGTGGTCTGGGTGCGGTGGAGGGCGCTGTTCCTTTTGAGTCCGGTGCCAGCCAGAATGATATGGACTATATGCACGCCATCAACCTGAAGAAGGCTGCCGAAGTGGCCGCCAGCAACACCAACCGGGTCAATGGCTTTAATGTGGTGCCGATGGAAACCGCCATCGCTGAAGGACTGCTCTACTTCCTGCCCGAACCGAAAAGCCCCCACGGCGTGGACATTGCGCCCAAGGGTGACTTTATGGTCGTCAGCGGCAAGCTGGACCCCCATGTGACCATCTATTCCTTCGAGAAGATGCTCAAGGCTATCGACGACAAGAACTGGACACCGGATGTCTATGGCGTGCCTGTGTTGGCTTTCGATGCGGTGATGGAAGCCCAGGTCGAATTGGGTCTTGGACCGCTGCACACCCAGTATGACAATCAGGGCTATGCCTACACCAGCCTCTATCTGGACAGCGCGGTTGCCCGCTGGTCCCTTGGCCCGAATTACGAACACGGCGGCGATTCCTGGTCACTCATCGACAAGGAGTCTGTGCATTACAACGTAGGCCACATTGCGGCTGTCGAGGGCGATACCGCCGAACCGGCTGGTAATTTCCTGATCGCTCTCAACAAGTGGTCGGTGGATCGCTTCGCCAACGTCGGACCGCTCTTGCCCCAGAACTTCCAGTTGATCGATATTGCCGGCAAGGGCGAGAGCCTGCAACTGCTCTACGATATGCCCGTCGGTTTTGGCGAACCCCACTATGCCCAGATTATGAAGGCCGAACGGCTCAAGTCGATTCAGGTCTACCCGGAGGTGGGCTGGAATCCCCACACCTGGTCCAAGGACCCGAATGCTACGATGGCCGGGGAGGAACGGGTGGTGCGTGACGGCAACAAAGTGGAAGTCTATATGACTGCCATTCGCAGCCACTTTTCCCCGGAACATATCGAAATCGAGGAAGGCGATGAAGTGACCTGGTATATCACCAACCTGGAGCGGGCGGTGGATGCGGTACACGGATTTGCGATTCCGGGCTATAATATCAACCTGAGTATCGAGCCGGGTGAGACAGCCACTGTCAAATTCTCTGCCAGCCAGGACGGTATCTTCAGCTACTACTGCACCGAATTCTGTTCGGCCCTGCATTTGGAAATGACTGGCTATCTGCTCGTCAAGCCGAGTGGCTCAAGCGCATCGAAGTAGAATGTGGCACGCTGACCGGGTTCGGATGCTCCTTCTCTATCCGACCCAATAGATGCCAAGTGAGTTGTTGATAAAGAGAGGACGCCATACACGGCGTCCTCTCTTTGCGTTCTGGCAGGCGGCAGGACAGGACAGCTCTTCATGCGGCGGGCTGCGCCACGGGAGAAGAAAAGTCCCCGGCACTTGCTGTCCAAGCGGGCCTGTGCCGGGTCATTCAGACGACGAAGTTCGTGAAGTGCCGGGTAACTGCTCACACCCCCTCCCAACCGCGCAGAGCTGCTGTACGGCCCGACGCAACTCTGGGCAACGGTCATCGGCAAAGCAGCCCCATCCGTTGTTCATTTTGCGCCCTTTCCTGCTATACTGTGCGTGACTACGCAGGTTTTGGGTGCGACGCACTCGCCACATAATTTTTCTACAGGAATACTCTCCTGGCGGGTATATCCCACCTGAGCATTAACGCCCACGCTCACTTCATCCACTTTCCCAACAAGGAACATCCTATGTCAACCGTAGCTCAATACATCAACAGCCTGAAGCGTATCGACGCCATTATCAAACACAAGACCGACGGCCTGACCCACGAAGACAGTATGCGCCAATTGCCCTTTCCCGGCAATTGTATGAACTGGAATTTGGGCCATATTTTGGTCTATCGGATGCAGTATGTGGGCGTCATCGACGGGGTGAGCAAACCGGATGCCGCTGAATTTTCCCTCTACGGTGGCGGCTCCCAGCCCCTGACCGACAGCCGCAAAGCGATGCCTCTGGACGTTCTGCTGGCCCGGCTGGACGAAGCCTCGGCCCAGGTTATTGCCGCGCTGGAAGCTATGCCCACTGAAAAGTTAGCCGAAGTCTACGACGCGGCGCGGGGTACAACTGTCGATGATCACCTCTCCTTCTACCTGATCTTCCACGAATCCTATCACGCCGGCCAGTTGGAGCTTTTGCAGGAATTGGCCCTGGCCAGCCGATAGCCTCCTGCCGGATTCGCAAAGAGGAAGCGAGTATGACCCATTCCCCGACAGACAACTACATTTCGCTTGTGCCCCACTACACATTTGCCCAAACTCTGGCAGAACAGGAGGCACAACTGGCCGTCAATCCCCTGCTGGCGCGCTTGCAGAGGGCGCGCCAAGCATTGGCCGAAGATCCCTATCGCCCCTTTTATCACTACGTCAACCCGGAAAGCACCCTCAACGATCCCAACGGTCTCTGCTACTGGCAGGGGCGCTGGCATCTCTTCTATCAAGCCTACCCCCCGGAAGACTCCCGGCAGCATTGGGGACACGCGGTCAGCGACGATCTTATTCACTGGCGCGACCTGCCCTACGCCATCTATCCCAACCCGGAGGAGTGCTGCTTTTCCGGCAGCGCCCTGGTCGAAGATGACCGGGTGATCGCCATCTATCACGGCACAAAGCACGGCAATATCGTGGCTGTCTCGGACGATCCCCTGCTGCTCAACTGGGAAAAGCTGACCGGCCAGGCCGTCATCCCCATCGCCAGTGCGGATGGCACACCCCTGCCCTATCGCATCCACGACCCCTGCATCTGGCGCAAGGACGGCGTCTACTACGCCCTTTCCAACGGGCGGGACTGGTGGCGGCCTCTGGACTACCTCTTTCGTTCCGAAGACCTGATCCACTGGGATTATCTCCACCCCTTCGTCGAGGGCGACCGCTTTACCCTGCCCGGTGATGACGGTGCCTGCCCCTACTTCTGGCCGATTGGGGAGCGCCACATTCTTCTTTACTTCAGCCATCATAGCGGAGGCCAAGCCTTTCTGGGCGACTACGACAGCGTCCGGGACAAATTTCAGGTCTCGTCTCACCACAAATTCAATTTCGGGGCTATTGGCCCCGGCGGCGTCCATGCACCCTCGGCCACACCCGATGGCGAGGGTGGCGTCGTCGTCATCTTCAATATGAACGAGGCCAAACCGACCCAGGGCTGGAATCAGATAATGAGCCTGCCCCGGCGTCTGACACTGCTCGGTCCAGATACCCTGGCTATCGAACCGACGGGTGATGTGGAAAGTCTGCGCCGCGCCCACAGCCAAGTCAAGGATTTGCCTCTGCCCGCCAATCAGGAGATTCTTCTGGACGGGATCGCAGGCAACGCATTGGAAATCCTGGCGGAGATCGACGCAGGCGGCGCATCCTCCGTCGAGATGTGTGTGCTGCGCTCGCCCGGACCCGAGGAGTATACCCGCATCGTCTTCTTCCCACAGCGGGGCTATTGGGAGTGGGAAAGCTACGGGGACGAGGGGCGATCCGGGCGCAAAGCAGCCAGGGAGAGTCTCGTCTCCATCGACACCACCTATTCGTCCACTTTGCCTGATGTGCGCGCCCGGCCACCGGAGACAGGGCCGGTCTATCTGCCCCCCGGCGAAGCGCTCCGTCTGCGGGTTTTTGTGGACAAGAGCGTTGTCGAACTCTTTGTCAATGACCGTCTCTCTCTGGCTGTACGGGTCTATCCAGGCCGGGCAGACAGCATCGGCGTCTCCCTGCGTGCCCAGGGCCAGGACGCCCACCTCCGCCGGCTGGATGCGTGGCAGATGCAGAATATCTATGCGTGAATAGCCTTTCGCCGTAACTACCCAGCCAACGACAGAAATAACCACTGAATACACAGAACACGCGGAAGTTCTTCGTTTTTTTCAGTGTGTTCCGCGTTTTCTGTGGTTAATAAGCAGAGGATGCCTGAGCAGTTACCTTTTGCCTCACCTACAAAGGAAACGATCAATGAAACCACCCCTACGCATCGCCGATGTAGAACGCATCACCCTGCGCGTGCCCTTCACGCCCCGGGTGCAGCGCTGGAACGCCCTGCTCGTCTGGCAATGGCAGATCGTCGAGATCATCCGTGTCACCACCGACGACGGCACTGTCGGTTATGGCGAGACCCTGCCCCATTACACCTGGGGCAAAGTACCCGAAGATGGCCCCGAACGGGTGAAGGGGCGCAATCCGGTCGATTTTCTGGGCGACGACACTCTGGGCGCGGGTTTGCAGATGGCCCTCTACGATGTGGTGGGCAAGGCCCTGGGCGTGCCCGTCCATCGACTTTTCAATCTGCCCCAGATTCGGGAGTGGACCCCCATTGCCTGGTGGAATACGAAAATGGGGCCGGAAGACCTGGCCGGGGAAGCCCAGGACGCGCTGGCCCAGGGCTATATCTTCCACAAATTCAAGGCCCGGCCCTGGATCGATGTCTACGCCCAGGTGGAGGCCATCAGCGCGGTGACGCCGCCCCACTACCGGCTGGACCTGGACTGGAACAGTATGCTGCTCAATGTGGGCAACGCCGCGCCTGTCCTGCAGAAGCTGGACACCTACGAGCGGGTCTCCATCTACGAAGGCCCCATTCTCCAGCACGACGTGGAGGGCTTGCGGGAATTGCGACGCAAAGTGGCCCACCCCATCGCCCTGCACTTTGGACTGCCCCGCTTCCCCACGGCTGTGCGCGAGGCAGTCTGTGACGGCTTTGTGATCGGTGGCGGCGTGGCCAATGTTCTGCGCCAGGGCGCCCTGGCCGGGGAGTTCGAGAAACCCTTCTGGCTGCAACTGGTCGGCGTGGGGCTGATCACCGCGCTCTCGGCCCATCTGGGCGCGGTACTGCCCTTTGCCCAATGGCCCACCATCACCTGTCTGAACAACTACACCGACAGCCTGCTCACCCAACCGCTGACCATTCAGGGCGGCTATCTGAAAGTCCCGGTCGGGCCGGGGCTGGGAGTGGAGGTCAACGAGGAGGCGCTGGTTCGCTACAAAATGCAGCCGCCCTACCGGATGGCCGACGAACGCCACATTCTTTCGGTGTCCTGGCCCGGCGGTCGCACAGTCCACTTCGCCAATATGCGTGACCACTGCTGGCCCCACTTTATGGCGGGCAACGACCCCGCCCAAGAGCCGGGGGTGCGTCTGGAGATCCGCAACGACGACGGTTCGCCGGACTGGGCCGATCTCTACGCCCGCTTGCAGAAGGGGCCTGTACGGGATTGGCGCGCTTCGGCCTAAATATACTGGGAGCGCCGCCATCCCTGGCGGCCAGTGCTGACAGTTGCCGCCAGGGATGGCGGCGCTCCCAGAGGGATGGCGGCGCTCCTATCGAAAATCAATGGACACTTACAACGAAACCGATCTGCTGGAGTGGTGTGAGGCTGTGCTGGGAGCGGTGGAAGTACTCGCCGACCACAGCCGGGAGCATCCGGGCGAGCGCACGGGGGCACACCAGCTGCGCACTGACGCCGGTCTCTGCTACCTGAAAACCCACAACGACCCGGCCCACTGGCACAACGAAGTCCACGGCTACCGGGCCTGGGCCGGCGTCTTTGGGCCGAATGCGCCCCGTCTGCTGGCGGCGCGGGACGAAGCACCCTTGGCGCTGGTGGTCACCGCCCTGCCGGGGCAGATTTTGGATGAGGTGAAGCTGACCCCGGCCCAGGAACAGGCGGTCTGGCGGCAGGCTGGCACGGCCCTGGCCGCCCTGCACCAGAGCGAAAACGGCCCGTTCTTTGGCCCCTGTCGGCACGACGGCACACCGGCAGGCCCCCCCATCACCAGCGCCGAGGAATTTATCGCGGCAGAGTTGGATGGGTGGCAGAAACGGGGGCTGGCCACTGGCTGCTTGAGCCGGGAAGAAGTCGCCACCGCAGAGGCTGCCCGGGGTCTGCTGCCCGCCTTTGCCGGTGAGAAGCCCGTCCCCTGTCATCGGGATTACGGCCCGGCCAACTGGCTGGTGACGGCAGAGGGCCTCTGGTCGGGGGTCATCGACTTTGAGTTCGCCCAGTGGGACGTGCGCATGGCCGACTTTACCCGTTACCCCAACTGGGAATGGATCGACCGGCCCGATCTGATCGAGGCATTCCAGGCGGGCTACGGGCGTGCCCTTACCCCTGCCGAAGAAAATCAGCGGCTGGTCTGCCACACCCTCTACGCCCTGGCCGCGGTCGTCTGGGGTCGGGAGAACGCCTACTACGGCTTTGCCGCGGAGGGGCGCAGGGCGTTGGCGCTGCTGGGCTGACCGCGGACGGCGAATGAATCAACCGCGGTCTGCGGTCTGCCGTCCGCTGTTCTCAACGCAGACCGGCCAGCACAAAGAGGGCAAAGCCCAGCAGAATCAGCGCCGAGAAACGGTTGACCCAACGCAGCCAGCGTTGGGTCAACCGCCCCCGCAACAGATTGACGCCGTTGCTCAGCACCACCCACCACAGCCCGGAACCGACCAGCACCCCCAGCACCAGAAAAGCCGTGGCGTCGTAGCGCCCCGCGGCGCTGGTTGTGCCCAGCCCGGCGAAGATGGCGGCAAAGAGAAGGATTGTGCCTGGGCTGGTAATGTCCACCAGAAAGCTGGAAAAATAGGTTGCCAGCAACCCCCGTCCCCGGCCCCTGGCTGGTCGAATAACGGGTTCAGAACGGGCGATACGCAGGGCCAGATAGGCCAGATAGCCGCTGCCCACAAGACGCAAGGCTACCTGCCCGCCGGTGAGGGTGTTGCCCATTGCGGCAAAGCCAAAACCGGCGATGGCCGCGTAGATGCCGTGGGCGGTGGTGGAGCCGAAGCCGGTCACGATCCCGCGCCACACCCCGTCGGCCAGGCTGCGCTGGATGCAGAGAACACCAATCGGGCCGATGGGGATGGCGATTGCCAGCCCCACAAGAATTCCGCGCCAAAAGAGGGAACTATCCATTTTTCAACTCCGCCAGAATTTTCTCTGTGTGTGCGCCCACTGTGGGAATCGGGTCAAAGCGGGGGGTGACACCCCGGATCTCGGCTGCGGGGTGTAGTGCGGGCAGGGGGGTGTGGGCCTGGCTTTCCACCGTCGCCACCCGTCCCCGTTCGGTCAGTTGGGGGTGCTGCCAGAACTCCGTCACATCCCGCACCTCACCGTTGGCAATCTGGGCCGTGTCCAGCCGTTCGACTGCCTGGGCCAGTGTCAGTTGGGTGAAGACACGCTCGATTCTTTCGTGTAGCGAAGGCCGGTTGGCGATGCGGTCGGCGTTGGTGGCAAAGTCGGGGTGGAAGGCCATCGCCGGCTGCTCCATCACCAGCCCACAGAAGCGCTCCCACTCCGGCTGGTTCTGGATGCTGAAAAGGATCACCCGCCCGTCGCCGGTGGGGAAGGGGCCGTAGGGGGCGATGGCCGCGTGGCTGGCCCCGGCCCGGGGCAGGCGGGCATCCCCAAGCGCGTAATAGGCGGGGAAACCCATCCATTCGCACAGTGAGTCAAACAACGAGACATCGACGACTGTGCCCTGACCGGTCTGTTCCCGCATCAACAGCGCGGTCTGGATTCCGGCAAAGGCGTACATCCCGCCTGCCAGGTCTGCTACGGGGATGCCCGCTTTGGAGGGGGTCTCCTCTGTGCCCGTCACCGACAGCACCCCCGTCTCGGCCTGGATGAGCAGGTCGTAGGCTTTCTTCTCCCGATAGGGGCCGTCCTGCCCATAGCCGCTGATGTTGCAGACGATCAGCCGGGGATAGGCGGCGCGCAGCCGTTGGCTGGCAAAGCCCAGCCGCTCCACCGCGCCCGGCGCCAGATTCTGGATAAAGATATCGGCCCGGCTGATCAGCTTCTCCAGAATCTCCTTGCCCTCGTCGCTCTTGACATCCAGGGCAAGCGACTCCTTCGAGCGGTTGACCCAGACGAAGTGGCTGCATAGTCCGTAGCTGGCTGTGTCGTAGTGGCGGGAGAAATCCCCCACTTCCGGGCGCTCGATTTTGATCACCCGGGCCCCCAGATCGGCCAACTGGCGGGTGGCAAAGGGGGCGGCAATGGCCTGTTCCAGGGCGACGACGGTGAGATGGGATAAGGGAAGCATTGGGGATTCCTGTAGGGAGGGTAACTATCCAGGCGGAATTTGTTTTCTGACCACGGAAAACACAGAATACACGGAATAGGAGTAACTGCTCACCCCCACCCAACCTCCCCCACAGTGGGGGAGGAGTCGAGCCAGTTCCCTCCCGGGAATGGGGAGGGGTAGGCTGGGGTGGCTGAACAGGTACGAATAGGGAGACAACGACTCAAAGTTTCCGTCTGTTTTGTGTTTTCTGTGGTCCAATTTCTCTGTTAGCGCGAATAAGTGGTGGGACAAGTTGAAAAGCAACGAGAGATTGGATAAAGTAAAGCAAGTAGGACAGGAGAGATACCCCTCAAAACCAAAGAG
>JAANMX010001748.1_pt1 | contig 23782 bp, 21 predicted proteins | sample 7279681 | NCBI WGS metagenome assembly JAANMX01 (sample SAMN14094542, study PRJNA606508) | bioreactor metagenome | isolation source: A lab-scale SPAN reactor treating ammonium-rich wastewater day 351 | place: Ireland: Galway | collected 2018-01-01
GAAAGCCGTATGAGGGAAAACCTCACGTACGGTTTGACGAGAAGATGCTGGAAATAGGGTATGGTTGTGATCGTGTGACACTCTCAGAGGAAACGGAGAAAAACGGGGAAGACAAACCTCAGCCTGTAGCCACTACGCCAGTGTTTTACTCTACAACCCGCAAGAGTAGTTTGTTCCCAAACCATGTCCTCATGTAAATGAGGAAGAGTTTGGGAACAAGCCAGGTAGCGGTTAGGTTGATGCATATGGGGCTGCTGCCGCGGGATTCTTAGCCCATTTAAAGTTTGTCTCCACAGAAGATTGCCCCCTTGTATACCTTTTAGAATCTCTGTATCAGTCACCAGAATAAATTTATTCAGCTTTTGTCTCCTTTGTGAGAGACTCTCTGGGTCTTCTTCAAAACACCAGCGCCAGTATACCTTTTTCCTTTCTTTTCTGAATGCTTTTACCGGGTAAATCACTCTATCCTCCGGAAAAATCAATTAAATTTTACCTCTCCTCATAAAAACTTCCTGAATGTCAATTGTAAGGCTTTTTGTTTTTATAAAAATAATTACTCAAAAGAAGGTACAAAATTGATAGATATGGCTAAGTATTTGCGTAAATTACTGAGGGTGTATGCTTGTTTTGTAATTGGTAACTGCTTATCCTCTGTAAACACTACCAATATAATCCAACATTCATTTTGAATAACGTATCCTAATTTTTTAATAAAAAGCTTAGAGAAAGAAAGGTAAATGTATGAGAAAGGTACTTTTTAGCTTTGCCAAATCAGGTTTTTACATATTTTTAAATAGAATAGTTTTACTTTCACTGTTTGTTGCATGTACCTCTTATGGTACATCAGTATGGGTTGCCTCACAAATTTCAATGGAGAGTTCTTATAATCTTCCGGTAAAGTCAGAGGATTGTGTGGGGGAAGTTAATAGTGATGAACAATTGAGAGATAATGTAGCTGTTTGTAGTAAAAATATCCCCATACACGTTAAACATCTGAATTTATATAATAATGCGATATTACTACGGGCATTAGCACAAGTACACTCTCCTCCGTCTCCACCAACACCGCCGCCTTTGCCTTTGCCTATACCAAAACCCAATCCCTTATTCGTATCCTATAGTGTCTTATTATTGCAATATATTGAAGAAAATATTAGAATCATATGAAAATTTTTGCAAATAACAGGAAGATACATCGTGCAGCAAAGCTGCAACCAAAAAGAGTTTAACCACAAAGCACACAAGGTTTTACACAAAGGATACAAAGAAAAACTTACAAAAAAAGAAGTTTTTACAGGTTACTACTACAGAAGGGGATTAAGAGTTAGATTCGATGGTGGAAAAGTATAAAGGATATGGTGATTTGGAAGGAAAAAATATCATGATAACTTCCGGACCGATGAGAGGCTATATAGATGCTGTAAGATATATTAGTAATAAATCTACCGGTAAGTTGGGAGCGGTTATTGCAACCGAAGCTCTCAAGAGGAATGCTTTAGTTACCTTTATTTATGGAACGGGAAGTATAATCCCCGATAGCGCATTATTGAGTAAAGAATATGCTCGCCGTCTTACCCTTATTGAGATTGAGACAATTGAAGATCTGATAATGACGATTCAGGAAAGCTTAAAAGGAGTGTCATTTGATGCTATTATACATGCTATGGCGGTGCTGGATTATATTCCTGAAAAGCATAGTGAGGGTAAACTATCTTCTCGCAGGGATAAACTAACAATACATTTAACAAAAACACCAAAGGTGATAAAACTCATACGATCAGTATGGCCAGATACTCTTTTAATAGGGTTTAAGTTAGAAGTAGGTCTATCGGGAGATGAGCTTATTGAAAGGGCATATGCCTCAATGAGAGAGAGTGGTACGGACTTTGTTGTAGCTAATAATCAGGATGAGATTGAAGGGGATAAGCATCGTGCTTATTTGATTAACTCTCATAAAGAAATTAAAGCTGAGTGTGAGACCAAACAAGACATATCAAAAAATCTCATAGATGTGATATCGAAACGGTTGAATATCAATACCTGATTTTTGAATTCTCCATTCTCAAACAGCCAGGCAAGCACACGCTTCTTCTCCGATATATGCCGTTCGGTTTCAATCATTAATTACGATACTTCAAGCCCGAAGGGCTGACATGATTGTAGATATGAACAACCCCGAAGGGGTCAAATGATTAGGGAATCTTTTTGTATCTTATTACATTATATACATTTATAGGCTTGATAATGCCCTTGAGTTTTACATTTTTTATTTCCTCTGTTTCTACCAGATTTTCTATTCCCGCGAGTGTACGTGCTGTGATCAAGATTTGCCCTGCTTTCGCTTCTAATTGGAGTCTGTGGGCAATATTAACCCTGTGGCCTATAACGGTGTAGTTCATTTGGATTGATGATCCGACATTTCCAACCGTGACATATCCGGTATTTATACCGAAGCATATATCAATATTGCAGCCATTCTTAAGCCAATTTTTCCGCAACTCCTGTACTTTATCGCGCATATCGATGGCCATTCTGACTGCCTTTTCATCATGATCGTCACAGTAGATGGGATCACCAAAAAAAATAAGGATACCATCTCCCATGAATTTATCAAGTGTACCTCCGTACCGGAAAATGATAGTGGTCATCTCTGCGAAATATTCATTTAATAAGTTTACCGTATCCTCTGGTTCCATGCTTTCGCTGGCTTCGGTAAAACCTTTTAGATCGGCAAAACAGATTGTCAGCAATTTTCGGGCGCTAATCAGATATTTATCGCTTCCGTTCGAGATGATAGTGTCAGCAATTTGCGGAGAGACATACCTTTTCAGGCGGCTTGTTCTTTGAATTTCTTCCACTTGCCTTTTTACCTTATCTTCCAGGGAACGGTTGAATTCCTCAATTAATGCGTTTCGCTCCTTAAGGGCATTATTTAAGGTAACATTTTCCAGGATATTCTTGTACGATTCGACAGCGCCAGCGACGGTATCGAGTAATTGCTCCGGGTCGCTCCCCTTAACCACATAAGCATGTGGCCGAAAATGTTTACGGATATCAGTTCTTTTTTCTTTCTCACCATAACCTGTATGAAAAATGATGGGTAGGTATTGGTTTCTCGATTTCATGATCTCAAAAACTTCCAGGCCGGACATATCCGGCATATTGATGTCGAGTATTACCGTAAAGATCGTATCATTCAATTTATCGATAGCCTCTTTTCCTCCACAGCAAGTTACAATAGTATAGCCTTCTTCTTCTAAAATTATTGCAGTTGTTTGCAGGACGGAGAGGTCATCATCCACCAGCATGATACAAATTTTATTCAATACTTCGTATGCCATATCAGGTATCTGTGTATTAAGTTTTAAGAAAAGCCATAGTTGCCATCGATTTTTAGGTAGCGTATGTTGTTGTCTGGATTTTTGTTCTACTATCCTTTTCTGTAGGTAATGTAACAATAAAACTGGCGCCTTCCCCTTCTTTACTCTTTAAGTCAATATTTCCACCATGTCTTTGTATAATATTGAAGCTGATAGCCAACCCTAATCCCATCCCTTTCGGCTTTGTAGTAAAAAGAGGGTCAAATATCTTATTTTTAATAGTATCGGGAATGCCATATCCGGTATCGGTAAAGGTAACGGTTAAAGAACCGTTTTCTTTTTGTGCATGAATAGTTAAGAGGCCGCCCATAGGCATAGCGTCACACGCATTTTGAATCAGGTTGATAAATACCTGTTCGATTTGAGTTGCATCAACCGCTATTAATGGTAGAGGTTCTTCTATACGCACAGTTCGTTTAATTTTTTCAGGGATAGTAAGTCTTGAAAGAGAAGATTCAATAAGAGAATGAATATTTGTAGGGGACACGGTAGGTTTTGTAGTTCTTGAAAATTCTAGTAAATCATTCACAATTTTTATACTTCGTTCAGTCTCTTTTTCAACAACTTCTATTAATTGGTTTATTCTTTGGTTATCAGGATCAGGCAACATCCCGGTAGGTAGGGTTTTCTTTCTTATAACGAAAAGTGCATTTTTAATGCAACCGAGCGGATTTCGCAGTTCATGTCCAATGCCCGATGCTAATTTACCGATGGCAGCCAATTTCTCTGAACGCACCAAACGTTCCTGTGCATCGTTTAATTGTTCATTTATTTTCGTTAACTCTTTGTTTGTTTGAAATAAATTAGTAATATGTTCCCGTAGTTGTACCATAATTTTTTCTTTTTCATCGTAGGAAGTATTCAGGGCCTTGGTCATTTGATTAAAATTTATAGATAATTGACCAATTTCGTCTTTAGAACGAATATCTACCGTGCGGGTAAGATTCCCTTTCGCGATGTCGAGTGTGATATTTGCCATGTGTTTTATTGGAGAAATAATATATTTGGTGAGAAAGAAGGTAATACACACTCCTCCCGCAATGATTGTTATCCCCATGGGAATAATGCTTCTTCGAACGATTGCATGAATCCTTTCATGTAACTTATGCCGTGATAATCCGATTTGTACAAATCCCAGAATATGCCTATCTTCTTTAACGGCATCAGCTTCACCTAAGATCTGTGCAGCAAATTCTTCCTCTGAAAATGTATGTTTCTCAATGATAGGAAGTGAAAAATCGTAAAATTCATGTATTGAAGAGATAACGATGTTATTCGTGATCAATATATCGGGGTTCCGGGAAGAATCAATATGCCGTATGCCGCCTCTTGTCCACATCCGATTAGTAAACGATACGTCAGGGTTTTGAATAGTATCACCTGTAGGAATTTTTTCCATATCAGCAGTAATCCAGGGGGCTTTTTCTTCAACCATAATTTTTTGAGTATTTGATATACGCAAATAACCAATTTCCCCTTCGGTATCAAGCGCCTTTATTCTTTTAATAGGGGCGTCTAAGAATGCAGGTTGTGTGTAACTCAACGCGTGTTTGACCTCGTCATCCTGGGCAAACAGCATAATAAGAGAGATACCGAACCTTCTTAGCGCATCTTCCTGCTGCTTTTTCGAATTGACGAGGAAGAAGAGACAACTGAGCGCTCCGATAATGATTATCAGCGTGCTTATAAAGAGGATAAGTTTTGTACGGATACTCATTATGCATTTCCAACCGAAAAACGATTATGGATAAAAGACTACATCCGGATCCATTTGGATAGATGCAAGGTCTATCCCGATTTTTTCTGCCGTTTGGGTATTTAAGGTTAACTTTAACTTGTCCGGCGGTTGAACACCCAATGAAAGAACCTCCGGGCTGTTTAATAATGTTTGCGCCATCTTCGCTGCCTGGATACCTGTATGGATATAATCTGTCGAGACAGAGATTAATGCTCCTGCCTTTACAATTGCGCTGGATGTGCAGAAGGTAGGAAGATGCTGTTTCTGTGCCCCTTTCAACAGGGCTTCGAGCGATTCTTTGGTAATTACGGTACCATCAGGGATTATCCATAACGCATCAATTTTTTTCAACATCGTGTTTAATGCGAAAGCTACTTCTCTGTCTGACCTGATTTGTGCTGTAATAAGATTAAATTCAAACTTTTTTGCAATACGGCTTGCCTCCGAAACAATCTCTTCCGTTTTCATTGGATCGTAAATAACCCCTATATTCTTATGGGCGCCGAGAAATTCCTTAAGAACAGTAAATTGGTTTTCTACCGATGCTTCAGAAGAGATGCCGGTAATATTGGCTCCCTGTAAATTAAAGCGTTCATGGTTGATAACCATACAAAATATGATCGGTATATCCGTAAATTGATCTTTTACAATGGTTGCAGCAAGGATACCTACAGCCAGGATAAGATCGGGTTTCGTCTTATTCTCTTTCAGATCCCGAATAACTTTCTTGCCCTCCTCTAAATTTCCCTTCAAATCATACAGCGCTTGTATAGAGATATTCTTCCCTTTGCATCCTTCTTCAAAACCTTTAATTGCTTCATTGTAGGCTGCAATTGATTGACTTCGAATAACAAGAACCGTATTTTCTGCGGCAATCGTTTTGGGTATGTGGCATAAGATTTGAGAGGGAAGTGAAAGGATGAACCAAAGTACTACCGTGAAATTTCGATATCGAAACGTGTTACGGTATTTGTGTACCATAATGATTTATTTTCCCTTTTTTTGCTTGATTTGATCAAGTAATTGATAGCACACTACATATAGTATCATATTTTGAGTTATTTTCAAGCTTACCAGGTTTTGAATAAAAAATTTGTTATTTGACAAAAAATACACATGTGATATACTTCCCGTGTGGTATCAGATTTATCAGATGTACATGCAGCGTCAGTGTTAAACATCATTATTTCAGGAGACTGTCTATGTCAGGTCGGTGGAAACGCTATATCGTCTTTATTCTTCTTACCACTTTTTTCTTATACGGCTGCTATACACCGCCTACGTTCAAACCAGTAACTCCTATGAGGCCTCTCCCAAAGAAAGAACCATATATTATCACACAGCTAGATCGCTATTTTGTGCGGGACTGGAAGTATATCGTTATCCATCATAGCGCTTCAGCATCTGGTTGTGCCGCCGAATTTGATAGATTCCACAGAGAAACAAGGGGTTGGGAAAACGGTCTGGGTTACCATTTTGTGATAGGGAATGGATGTGGTTCGTGTGATGGACAAATCGAGATTGGTAACAGATGGGTAAATCAGATCGATGGCGCTCATGCCGGTGTTAAGGAATACAATCATTATGGAATTGGAATATGCCTGGTTGGAAATTTCAACGAATCTTCTCCAACGCCGGCACAAATGGCTTCTCTTTCAGCGCTGGTAGAATATCTTCAGGACAGGTGCCATATTCCTTCAAAAAACATTATTACCCATAAGCATATTAAAGATACGGACTGTCCCGGAAGAAATTTTCCTTATTATAAAGTACTTGCTCAAAGTGCTAAGTGGTAACGCCGAATTTTGTTTTAGATGTGGATTACAACGGCTTGTGTAGCTTTGTCTGGTCCGGGAAGGATTTAGCCGATGTAACCAAGTTCCTTCTATTCGCTCCAAGATTCCATGATACCCATTCGTGACCGAAATCCTTCAGGCGTATTTCCTTTTATCACCACCAGTATTATTTCCTTAAATGTGATAGTTTTTCTCTTTGAACTCTCATTGGGTCATCAATTAGAATCCTTCCTTTTTCAATTTGGTGTTATTCCTGCTAAATTATCCTACCGCGATGAAATTCCTGATATGAGTATGGCAGAGGCATATTTTCCCTTTTTTAGCTATATGTTTCTCCATGGGGGCTTTATTCATCTCATCGGAAATATGTGGTATTTGTGGATTTTCGGCGATAATATCGAAGCTATGCTGGGGCGATTCAAATTTATCCTCTTTTATCTTATTTGTGGAATTGGGTCTGCCATTGTGCATGTTTACTTCAATTATCAGTCCGGAGTCCCCTGTATAGGAGCAAGTGGCGCAATTGCCGGTGTATTAGGAGCTTATATGATTAGCTTTCCAAAAGCAAGGGTGCTCGTTATTCTACCGTTGTTCATTATTTGGCAGCTTATTGAATTACCCGCCGTAATTGTATTGGGTTTTTGGTTCTTTATTCAGTTTTTCAGTGGAACAGCAGCAATTTCTTCAGTCGAAAGTGGAGGAGTTGCATGGTGGGCGCATATTGGCGGGTTTATTTTAGGCATTATTCTTATAAAATTGTTTCCAAAATCCCGTTAACACGAATTCTCTGTATTCTTTCATTCTTAACAGATGTCTTTTTTAAGGTTCGTTTTTTGAGGTAAGTTTCCAATCTTCCAATTCGGGATATTTTTTTTGTAAGGAGCTGATTTCTTTCATTAACTGTTCTCTGTCTTGCGCCAATATCACGCGTATATGTAAAAGTTCCTGGTTTATGATCGTTAATTCACGTATCTTTTCCTCAAGTTCTCTTACCTTATTGCTCTGAATCTCAGTTTCTGTTTTTTGATATTCATACTTTGATGCCGTATTGATGGCAAAAAAAAGACACATAAAGCAAAATAACACAGCGCCTATTTTGATAAATTTTGATATATGAGGATTGAGAATCATGATGCAATTATTCCACAAGGCATTTTTGAAGTCAACGGTAAAATTTTGACAAGTGTGGTTGCTATAGAGCATAAGAGCACATAAATAATTTTCTCAATTTATTACCATTTATCTTGACTGAAATATATAAAAAATATATAAATTTGATATAAAAAAGAAGCTATTTATTGACTTTATCAATCAAAAAGGATAAAAATCCATGACCGAATTCATTAATAAGCTTGAAATAAAAAAAATCAGTCGGGTAGTACAAAAGGTTCAACAGATAGCATCAAGGATAGATATATTCTGCTCTGCGCTCTTATTTCAGGTATGGAGGCGGTTTTATTATGTCTTCAATAAACGTGAAATTTATCACTCTCTGGAGAAAAGAAAGGGGAACTGCCTGCGGTGCGGCCGATGCTGCCATGCATCTTTTAAATGTCAATATCTCGAGTACGATGAGAACGGACTTTCTCTCTGTAAGGTATACGACCGGAAACCGCATATGTGTTCACTGTATCCTTATAATAGTGAAGATTATTTTGATCATATCAAATCTACGTGTGGTTACAAATATGATGAATAAACAGTATCTCTATACTTTATGAAAAAGACCTCACTCTACGATACTCACCTTAAACTCAATGGAACGATGGTATCTTTCCATGACTATTCCATGCCTCTCCACTATAGCAGCATTATTAATGAACACCTTTGTGTTAGGGAAAATGCCGGTCTTTTCGATGTGTCTCATATGGGAAGATTCGAGATTTCAGGAGATAAAGCGCTTCCCTTTATTCAACACGTTATCACAAATAATGTAGTTCGGCTGGCAGATAAACAAGCTCTCTACACGCCTATATGCAACGAGCAAGGTGGAATTATCGATGATATCCTTGTTTACAAATGGCATGATAAAAGCTTCATGCTTGTAGTAAACTGCGGGAATAGAGAAAAGGACTTTTTGTGGTTACAAAAACAAGCAACAAACTACCAACCATTAGAAATGAAGGATGTTACTGATCGTGTATCCCTTATCTCATTCCAGGGCCCTTTATCGGGTCGCATGCTTGAAGCTACCTTATCTTACAAACTTGATCATCTCAGAAGATTTTCCTTTGATAATTTTCTATGGGATGATACACAAATAGTAATTTCCAGAACGGGGTACACCGGAGAAGATGGTTTTGAGATATTTGTGGATGCGAAACAAGCTGTGAGACTATGGGATCTGCTTTTGGAAAAAAATAAGCAGAATGGGTTGAATCCAATAGGCCTTGGCGCAAGGGATACGCTTCGCTTAGAGGCGTGTCTTTTGTTATATGGGAATGATATGGATGAAACAATAACCCCTCTTGAAACGATTATCGACTGGACGGTAAAGTTTGACAAAGGTGATTTTATCGGCAGAGAGGCCCTGTCAAGACAGAAGGAGAAGGGGACCGTCAGAAAAATGGTGGGATTTGAGATGACAGACCTCGGCATTCCACGTCATGGTTATCCGGTATTAAAAGGGAATGAGAGTATTGGTAAGGTTACCAGTGGATCCTTCAGCCCCTCCACACACAAGAATGTTGGCCTGTGTTTTGTAAAAACTCAGTATGCCAAAACAGGAGAGGAGTTTCAAATTCAGATCAGAAATAATAACTATAATGCACGTGTTGTGAAGATCCCGTTTTACCGCAGTATTAAAAAAGAAAGATAAGTTTAGAAAAGAAGGAACGAGGGATTTCCCCTTTTCTAAAGGGAGACTTCTTTTTTTTCCGCTTTTCTAAAACATTCACCATTTCCCCCTTTTTTAAAGGGGGATCAAGGGGGATTACGGGTGGTTTGTTATTCTTCACCGTTTCCACATTTTAGTTTGATGCATATGGAGTTCTGCTCTCACCATTTACAAAAAGGAAGTTTAAATCAATGAATATACCAAATGAATTATTTTATACCAAGACACATGAGTGGGCGAAGAAGATAGGCCCCCGTGAAGCAGTTGTTGGTATTACTGACTATGCGCAGAAGCAATTGAAAGATATCGTCTTCGTTGAATTACCATCGATAGGAAAAGAAGTGAAGATGGGCGCGCCCTGCGCAGTTGTAGAGTCTGTGAAGGCTGCTTATGATATTTATTCTCCTCTGTCAGGTAAAGTTACTAAAATTAATCAAAAAGTCCAGGAAGAGCCACAGCTTGTGAATGAAGACCCTTATGGTGAAGGGTGGTTTTTTCATATGGAGATATCAGACCCAAATGAGTTCAATAAACTGTTAAACTCAGGCCAATACGAGACTGTTGCCGGATTTGGGCATTAATATTAATAATGAAATATTTTGTATGAATAAACTGTATTTTCCTACAAAGCAATTCTTCACCTCTTTATTCTTTATATACAGTTTTTTTATTCCTCAAACCACTACCTATTCTTCTCAACTTCAATCTGAAAATGTAAATTCTCCAATTGTTGATGTACCATCAGTTAAGACAACTGCAACACCACACAGAATACCCGGTAATATGAGATTCCGCCACGAAATGGCCGAATTTCTGGAAGAGAAGGTTGGAGCGGATGATTCAGGGGACGTCTATAAGACAGGTGGTCTTGCAAGCTACTATACTGGTCCGGGAGAACTCTTTCCGGGGAAGGGAAGATTAGGGCATCTCTATAAATTTCTCCCTGTAATACGATGGTATGACCCTGCATATTATTTTAATAGTGATGTCTTTCATCCCGGTAGTACGGTAACCGGTGAATATACTCATGAGCAATGTGTCACCTGTCATAGGGGAGAAAGTCAGGGCATTGTGACCCAATGGAAGCAAAGCAAGCATGGAACGCCATCTGAAGGTAAGGAGGTTGTTGGTTGTGACCGGTGGTCATGGGAAGAATCATGAGAGGCTTGTAATGCCTTCATATACTATCTGTGGCGAATGTCATGAGAAACAACTCAAAGGGCATCGTGATGGTGGTAGAGGCTCGCACGCCCACGCCTATCATCTTGAGCTTATAGACCAGGGATGTCAAATGGAGAAACCCGCCGAAGAGACAACTGCCTGTTTGGCCTGCCATGCCATTGCCGAGAACCGGTGTGATGGCTGTCATACACGGCACCGTTTTTCTACGGCTGAAGCAAGAAAACCTACCAGTTGCGCGGTGTGTCATTCCGGCCCCGAGCAATATGAATATGAGATGTATATGCAGTCGTATCATGGCATGATATATCAGGGTGAAGGGCAAACCTGGGATTGGACAAAACCTCTCAATGCCAAAAATTATGTGACTCCAACGTGTGCGTATTGCCATATGCCCGAAGGAGAACATAATGTTACCAGGATGTCTACTGTTTATACCTATATGGGTACTTCTCTTGCAGATCGGGGTGCCTATCGTTACAAGGCAACTCGTGATGCATGGATAAATGCCTGTAAAGGCTGTCATTCACCCAGATTTGCTAAGGACCACTTAGAGGCTATGGATGAGGCAGTAAAATTAAGTTTTACGAAATATCGTGAAGCAATGGGTATTGTAATGAACTTATACAAGGATAATCTCATTGATCCCATGCCTGACGATCTTGCCCCCGATTCCAGAGGCCATACGATATTTAGCCTTTTACCGGGGAAAGGAGAGATGCGGAAGTATAATATCTCCAATATCGAAAGGTTAACCTATGAGATGTTAGTTGATATTGTCGGCGCTATTTACAAGGCCAAATCCCACAATGCCTATTACAGTCCAATCTATGGTTATTGGGAGTGGGCTCAGGATCGATGGCTTATTCAGATCAAGGATGAAGCCAGTAAGCTTAAACGTTTTGCAGAAATTGAAGAGAAACTTGGCATAAAGCATACCGCTTATCCATTCTGGAAGCATGGAGAATATACCGATATGTTGCTGGGATGGAAGCGGAAAGAATGGGGGAAATGAGGCTGTTATAAAGATAAATGAGGAAAGGGGATTAACAATTCCTGTATTTCTCCTTTGATAAGGCTTCCCAGGTTTCTCCTTTTTCAAAACACTTACGTATTACGAATATCATTGAACGAAGTGTTATATTTGAATTTTACTACAACGGAATTATTCCGTATAATATAATCATTTTAGAAAGTAATACTTAAATTGGGTATACTTTTTTCTGTGCAATAGTGCAGACATTTTTAATGAGTATAGAATAGTGAAAAATCAGCACAAAACCCGGTTCCTAAAACACTCCAAGTATACATTCCAAAAACATTACCATCTTATAAGGTTTTTAAAATGAATCCATTTCGATCAATAAAGGGTAAATTAATTGTATTCGGCCTTTCTATCTCTCTCATACCTATTGCTATCATTACCTCGATATACTGCCTTCACGTAAAAAGTATTCTCACGTATCAAGTTACCGAGAAGTTGAAGGCCGTTGCAGAATCAAAAGAGCAGCACGTCCTTGCTTTTATGGAAAGAGTAAAGATACGTGTAGCAGATTTTAGCACTGATGGGTATATAAGAACGAAGGTTAAGACAATTGTTCATGGAGGAGATGCTGATCGAAGAATGACACTTGGTTTAGATAGACATCTCTCTGAGAATAAAATGCCCCTGCACAGGCGTTTTGTCGCAGTAGTTATTGTGGATAGGTATGGCAAGGTTATCTCATCCACGAATGAAAAATTACTTGGTAAGGATATGTCTGGCCAGGACGCCTTTGTGCAAGGGATGAAGCAAGGATATGGAGAATCATACGTTGGTCAGCCCACATCACCCTACCTACCTACCTACCTACCTACCTACCTATTGCTTCTTTGTCTCTGCGCCCATTTACCATAAACATCATGATGCACCTCTTGGTGTCTTGATCCTTGCCTATCCCCTTTCAACCCTAAACGAGATTACAGTCAACCATGTTGGATTAGGAAAAACTGGCGAGGTATACCTGGTTACCAGGGATAAGACAATGCTTACTGAATCAAGGTTTATGGAGAATGCATCACTTAAACAGATAGTAGATACAGAGCCTATTCATAGGAGTATGAAAAGTGGTGAGGAGATGGTTGGTATTTATAAAAACTATCAGGGGAAATCTGTTTTGGGCGCTTCGATGTTTATGCCTGAATATGGCTGGACGCTTTTGGCAGAGATGGATACATCAGAGGCATTTGCACCAATAAAAACGATCAGTATCATTGTATCAATTCTCTGGATAGGTATGGCTGGTACAGTGACTATCTTGGGAATCATCTATGCTGTTTCGATGACCAGGCCTATTGAGGAGTTAACACACGCAACAGAGAGATTTTCACAAGGAGGGTTAGAGTATCGAATAAAGGTAACGGGTAAGGATGAAGTTGGTACCCTGGCAAGCAGGTTTAATATCATGGCTGAGAACCTTGAGAATGAAATAAAAAGACAAAAATCTCTATCAGATACGCTGAGAAAAAGTGAGGCAAGTCTTGCAAATGCACAAAGGATTGCCCATGTGGGAAGCTGGGATTGGGATATAGTAAAAAATAAAATACACTGGTCTGATGAGCATTATCGTATCTTTGGTTTAACACCACAGTCATTTAATGCAACCAATGAGGCCGTTCTGGATCGAATTCATCCCGATGATAGAGAATTCTTTAAAAAATCTGTTAACGAGGCCTTTTATGAGGGGAAGCCTTACAGTATTGATGTACGCATAATTCAACCAGATGGCTCTGAACGTAGTATTCATACACAGGCTGAGGTCGTTTTTGATCATACTGGCAAGCCGATTCAGATGAACGGAACAATTCAGGAGATCACTGAGCGGAAGATGCTAAAAAAGAAACTTATCGAAACCCAATCCCGGTTGGAATACCTCCTTACGAATAGCCCTGCGGTTATCTATAGTTGCAAACCATCGGGTAATTGTGAAACCATATTTGTTAGTAGTAATATTAAAAGGTTGATGGGATATGAGCCGAATGAATTTATTGAAAATCCTTCACTTTGGATTAAGTACATACATCCAGAGGATATCCCTCGTGCCCTGAATGAAATGAAGTATGGTATTGAAAAAGGGTCGCACATCCTTATATACCGTGTTAAACACAAAGATGGAACATATCGCTGGATACATGATGAAATGAGGGTAATGCATGATTCCCATGGCAAACCACAGGAAATTGTTGGATTTGTCATTGACATTACCCAACAAAAGCGTATAGAGGATGAAATAAAAAGTGTATCAAGGTTTTCTTCGGAGAATCCAAATCCTGTATTACGTATTGCAAAAGAGGGCACTGTCCTTTATGCAAATCTATCGGGTAGTTCTTTTCTGCGTGATTGGAAATGTGAAATGGGCAAACAGGTACCGGATTTTATATTTCAAATAATCAAAGAAGCTTTGAATACGAGATCAATAATAAGGCGTGTTGAAATCGGGCAGAGAGGCAAAATATTTTCTTTTACCATTGTGCCTGTAACTACTACTACTGATTATGTGAACTTATACGGGACGGATATTACTAAGCTGAAACAAATAGAACAGGAGCTAAGAACGCTCAATGAATCTCTTGAAGAGCGTATAGCAGAGAGGACATTAGACCTGGCAAAAGTAAACAGAGAACTACAGACTGAGATCGATAAGCATAAACAAACAGCAGATACACTTATGAAATCTGAAAGTAAATACCGTCTACTTCTTGAGAACCTTCCTCAGAGGGTATTTTATAAAGATAAAAACTCAATCTATATATCCTGCAACGAAAATTTTGCCAAAGATCTTCATATTAAAGCAGAGGAAATCTCTGGAAAGACCGATTACAACTTCTTTCCGAAAGAACTTGCTGATAAATATCGGGATAATGATAGAAGAGTTATAGAATCGGGGCAAAAAATAGATAGAGATCAAGAATATCTCATGAATGGTAAAGAATCCTTCATACATATGATTAAAGTTCCCGTAAAGGATGAAGAAGGCCATACTATTGGCATATTAAGCTCTTACTTAGATATTACTGAGAAGATAGTTTTGCAGAAGGAAGCAGAGCGTTCTAAATATCTGGCATCATTAGGCGAACTGGCGGCAGGCATCGCCCATGAGATCAATAACCCCGTCACAGGTATTATTAACTGTGCACAGATTTTGTTTAATAAAAGTCAGGAGAAAAGCAGAGAAAGAGACCTTGCTACCCGTATTCTGAAGGAGGGTGATCGGATAGCGAAGATCGTCCACAGCCTTCTCTTCTTTGCAAGACCTGGTAGTAAAGAGGAAAAGAACATTGCTAACATACAGGAAATACTATCTGATACGCTAGCACTGACAGGTGCACAATTGCGAAAGGAAGGTATCAAGCTAACGCTGGGTGTGTCCCAAAAACTGCCAGAAATTGTTGCGAACCGGCAACTCATTCAACAGGTATTCGTGAATGCTATTAACAATGCACGGTATGCCCTGAATCAGAAGTATCCTAGCACCCATAGTAATAAAATCCTTGAGATTTCAGGAGAAGAGATAACAATAGATCATTATCCATACATAAAGATCACCATCTGCGATCACGGCACTGGTATACCGGCTCGCATACGGGATAAAGTAATGAACCCCTTTTTTACCACAAAACCTACAGGTAAAGGGACTGGATTAGGCTTGAGTATCAGTCATGGTATTGTGAAAGATCACGGTGGTAAGCTCTTCATTAAGAGTGTTGAAGGAGAATATACCAAGCTTATTATTATCCTGCCGGCACAATCAAAAACAGCATGAGGACACAAAAATAAAAAATTGGCACGGTGTGCACTATATCCCAAAACAACACAAAATAAATTAAAAATGAATACTATCTTGTAAGGCATGAAATGCCAGCATGAACATAGCTGCGTTCCAGGATTGACCCGCCATGCCCATAGGTTCGCCCGTCTTTCCGTGAAACCATTCATTGAACTCCCAGTTATTGATTTTATTTGCCTCGGCAAGACATCCCAGTTCATTCCATGCAAGCCCTTTTCTTCCCAGCTTCATAAGCAGTATTATCCAGAAGCCACCGGCGAACGGCCATATACCACCGTTGTGGTACTGATACGGAAGATTCTGCTTGTGCCGTTGCATGTAAGGGCGCCATAACTGACTTTTTTCCTGTATGGGGGTATGAGTTACTCTTATGGGATAGGGCCTGTGAGCCTTTAAACTAAGGATAGTATCCGCTATGCGTGATGCCTTGGAGGCGTAAGCCAGTCCAAAGATGGCGCTCAGGATATTACCGAATACATCTATCTCTTCTCCCCAAAAGGAGAAGTTTACAAAACTGAGATAAAAATTGCTGCATTTTGCCTTGTTCCTGATATAGTGAGCCAGGATGCGTGCCCGCCGGTGTTCCGGAACCGCTTTATCAAAGGGGAAGAATACGGTTTTAAAGTAATGTTTTGTTTTATCAGCAGTAGAGATCTTGTAGAGTTTTTTCACATGGTACCACAAGGCATTCGAGTAAAGTACAAAGCCAGATCTTGGCATAATATCAGCCCAGTCACTTGCTTCATTCTGTTGCAACAGAAATAGTCCCTGATGTTCCTGGCAAAAAAGCCAATTGAGGGCATGATCTATTGTCGTGCGCAGATGTTCTGTAAACCGCTCTTCCGGGAAAGTGCGGGCGTAAAAGTTTACCGCAATGAGCCACCAGAGCGTGGCATCAATGCATCCTGAATACCAGAAATCTACCTCTTTGAGTTCAGGTTTTACATACTTTGGAATTTGTCCGTTAGGCGCCTGGTACTGCGCCAGGGTAAGGATGCTTATCTTCGCGTTATGTACAAGCTCCGGGTCTTTTGATGCAATCATACCCAGAGAGCAGATAGCTGCATCACGCCCAAAGATGCTGGCATATGACCTGTCCACGGCCTTCCTGGATTTTGCACAGGCAATAATACCAGCAGAGGTTGAATTGCCTTTTAGTAACTGCAGTGAACGAGAATAGCATTCCTGAATAAGATTCTCTTCAAAAGCTGTAAGGGATGCCTGGTTATTCATCTTATTCTACAAGATTCATATATGTTAACAGAAAGAAATTTCAATTACGTATCCGGGATTCTATGTTCCTATACATTAAGCTCTACCAACTCAATAGCATTCATATCATAAACGCCTAACCCTATTCTGCCTGCAGTAGCAATATGTTTAGCCTTTTGAGATACCGGCATATAATTATTTGCTTTACGTTTTTTATCTATAATCTCAAGGCCTACTCTATCGATTGCTACCGGGTCGGTTCCAAAGAAGAGCCGTTCCTCATTCCACATCGTCCATGTCTTCATACTTGCCGGACCTCCCTCAAAACAAGCCTGTAATGCATCGACGATATGCAGACGTATCTTATCTTTCAGCGCCGGATGTGCGCAGACCTCTGCTGAAGCGGGGTCGCAGAAATAGGGTGACGGATGAAACCTTGGGGTATTATTAATAGCGCCGAAGGCCAAATTCTTAAGACATACGGTTACCCCTGCAATTCCATGATCCTTCATGACCGGAACATTAATAATGGCGGTAACATGCTGAGTAACGATTGTACTGAAGAGTGATCGTGCTCCATCATCCTGGCGTAATTTGTAATCATCATCAAATGATTCATAATATATCTCCTTATCATACCCGGCTGTTGGCTCAGTGCCATAGCAGCGAACCCCGCTGCTTCCCTTGTTCAGGGGATAACCTGCCGTGATCAGATGGTAGCTAAAGCGATCCCATATAATGATATTATTTTCCTTTACTCCGGCAGCTTTGAGACCAGGAATGATTGCATTTACAACCTCAGGTCGTGTAGAGAGCTTTATTCCGCCGATCGGATTAATCTTGATGCCTACAACATCGTCGGGAGTAAAGAATGCTCGCCACGCTTCGGCAGTCGTTTTTTTGCCCGTAAGCGTAAACATCCCTTCATCCATCATCCTTTGGACAGCCTCTGGTTCGGGCTTTCCATTCCTCATAATTCCACCGCTTTTGATTGCAATTACCTTACTTTTATCGCCAGGAGATGCCTGATTATCCGCTCCGATTGCCCATTGCAGACCCTCAAAACCTTTAAGTCCCAGTCCAAACCCGGCGATACCAAGAGCAGAATGTTTCAAGAAATTTCTTCGTGAAAAGTGAATATCTTTTGTATTAATAATCTTTCTCCCTGAAAAACAAATTATCCGGAGTTTCGGCTCATCATCGCCCAAAATTTTTCTTACCAAACTATTGTAAGATCAAGCAAACGGCCAATGCAAGGATAAAATGCTGCAGATTATTCTTTACATAAGAATGAATGGAATGCACAAATTACTGTTCCTGTATGTTTTAAGCAGGAATCAGGTATCCGTTATATTATGCATTACAGGGATAAAAATTACCCGCCGCAATATTACTTAACATATTGACACTACAAGGAACTTATTTTATATTAGATATAATAAAAAGATGCTTTTTTAGACGCCTAAGAGGTGGGATAGTGTCATGTAAAAGTTGAAGGAGAACAGATGCATCGGGACAATCTGCAGAGAAAAGGTATGCTATGCTTAAAGTTATGACGTTCAATATTAATTCTTATAGTACCAAACACGGTCCCTGGTCTACTCGTAAAATACTTATCCGAAACGCCATTCAGGACGCAAGTCCGGATATAATCGCCCTCCAGGCAGTTCGGAAAGAGTTTGGTGTGAATAATGGTGCGGATCAGGCTACACAGATTGCCGAATTGCTTCCTGAATACCGATATATCATTTTTCAACCAGCAATGCATGATGAGAATGGAAATTCAGGAGGGTCAGCTTTTCTCTCCCGTCTTAATATAATCGAGGCAAGTTGTCTCAAATTAACCTTGCGTCCGGGTCTTGAAGATGTCAATCAACGTGTAGTGCTTACATCCGTACTGAATTTAAAAACGGGCCCATTTTACCTCTTTAATGCACATTTCTCATGGGTTTATCAACAAGCGTCCGATAATGTGCACGAGACTCTTCCTTACATAAATTCTTTTACCGGATATGCCCTTTTGGTAGGTGATTTCAATACAACGCCAGATACGGATATAATCAATCGGTTTCGTAAAGAAGGTTGGGCTGATACCTGGGCAGAACTCTGTCCTCAGGATAATGGCTATACTTTCGAATCTGACCATCTAACAAAACGCATTGATTATGCATGGGCTAATGATAGTTTAAAGCAGCGGATTACGGCTGTTGAGATTGTTGCGAATAATTATGATACCGGTGGGAAGAGACCTTCAGATCATATTGGCTTGCTTGTAACATTGGCTGTTTAACACAGGATGTTAATTAGGCGTTTTTTTGATAGATATAGATGACAAAATAAATCAGGTCTTCGATGCCTTCTCTATCGTATCTGCAAAGTTTTCTATACATATGTGGTTTTTAGAGGATTGCAGGAAGAGGTAATTCTGTATGCATCAAGCTAAGGATAGTGTTCCATGAAAAAGGAGATATCCCCCTGGAAAAAGAGCCATGTGTGTCCATGTTTCCCTCTAATCCCCCTACCCCCCTTTAAAAAAGGGGGAAAGAAGGATAAGTTTAGAAAAGAGGAAACGAGGGATTTCCCTCTTTTGTAGGGGCGGGTTTGAAACCCGCCCCTACGGGGGACCAAGGGGGGATTATGAGGTTACAAAAGATACTTTTATTTATTTTTATCCTTCTCTTTGTTGTAGATTGTGAAAACAATCCTGGAAAGAAAATTTCAATCAAGCCTGTACTTGATAAGCGTTTAAAAGAAATTCATTCACTTCCTTTCCATGCAGGGCTCTTTATTGAACCATCATTACGTTATCTCAATCAGGAAGAGTGGCAAACAAGTATGATTGTAGGGAGACATCATTATATATTCCCTATCGGTGAACCATTTGCCAGGAGTGTAGAAGACATGATGATGAGGGTGTTTGATAAAGTTACTGTTTTGGATGAGCTACCGAATCATGAACACATGGAAAGGATCGGACTGGCAGCTGTTTTGATGTTGCAGTTAAAGGCATCTGAGTTGGAATTGATCGTTGAAGAATCAGTTTGGCGAGCTATCGGGAATCATTATCTATCGATTCAGGCATCATTCTTCGATAAAGATTTACAGGAAATATTTCATGAAGAGTTACGTGCAGAAGGGAAATATTTAGATTTAATTGATTATGAGACGGAGGGGGGATGGTGGAAAACCGACGGACCAAAGTACGGACCTGCCGTGGAGGATGCGATAGAAAAGATTGTCTTTAAACTTGCCCAGAAGTTAATTACATCCGGGGAACAGATCGTGAGTAATTAGTAACGGTAAAAGTACAGAGTTGGATATTTTTTTTGACAGTTTTGGAGAATTTTATTACATTATGAGCATGAAAATGGAAACTTTAACAAAAGAAAATTACTTGTATGAGTTACTCAAAAAAAAGTACCACACCTCGGAGATTATACGTTCTCAGATAGCTAAAATTAAAGAGAAAATAACAGAAAAGGTAGTTCAGGAACCGGTAAAATCTTTTGCCGTCAAATTTAAAGGGCGGGTTATTGATAGCTCTTTTGAAAAGACCCTTAGGATTGTTTCTAAACGTTTGTTCGGTAAAGGAAAAATTGATAGCCTTTATACCCTGAGAGAACATGACCTCGTGGAAGCGAATATGACTGCCACGGTAAGTGAGGTTGAAGCGCTGATACAGTACCTGATGAAACCTCATATTGTGTTGCACTGTAAAAAAGGGATTGCCAGGGGCGCAAGCAATCTCTTGATTATCGATGAGACAGAACAAAATCAGCTTGATAACTTTACGCCGGATTATATTCACTATAACTACATCACGTATGCCGAGTCCTATGAGAAATATACCGGCAGATTAAATGATTATTTAATTTTAAACGGATTACCTCTAACATCTGAAAAAATAGGACATGAGCTTCGGTTCAATAAAATTGAAACGAAAAACAGGGTCTTTACCACCACAGGTCTTAAAGAGATTTATACAAACCTTTCTTTTCTCTCTTTAATCCTCAAATTAGATTTGGAACAGCATTATTTAAAGCTGAGGATCTTTAACTCGCAGGAGAATGATCTTAGGGTAGTAGAAGAAAAGATTGATGAATTGGGTTTTTTTGCCGATATTTTTAATTACATAGCGTCGGCAGATAATCCATTGTTATCGAATGAGAGTTTATTCTTAGACTTAATGAGGCTGGAGCATATCATAGAGAATAACAACTGGAAAGCGATTCCGGCATATGCTGGTTATATCTATTCCGCAGCCCAGAAATTAAACAGCCAATTTAAATTTTTGGAAGAATACAATCTTTTTTTAACCTATGCCCAATGTATTGAAAAGTTTATTGCGAAATTAACAAAAAAATTATTCAAGCATAAATCGGATTTCCGCAGCGAACAGTATGATTTAACGGCAAATTATAACGAATTAAAAAAGCTTCCTGCCGTTGCTAACCATCCGAAGTTACAGCATGATTACCAGGAGTTATTGAATTCCTTCAGCAAGCTGCTGGCGTATTTAGACTTTTTAACCATAGGGAATACCCATGCCCATGATGATGGCGCTCAGAATGTGATTGATATTGCAGGAAGATCGTCAAAGAAGTTTGCTGCCAGGATAAAAAAATATGTTGAGTCAATTTTTTCCATACAGATCGATATCTCCAAAAAACCTGTTTTTCGCCAGGATCAGGGTTTTAAGACCCAGCAGGAAGAAGATATTCGAAAACTTATCATGAAATTTCATGAGGATTTGGGAAAGATATCGAAATTAAAAACGAGTAATGGCGAAGATGCCTTTTTAGAAGCGCGTAAAAGAGTGCCACAATTAACGAATTTATCGGATACCCTGGATCGATTAAAAGAGCTTATTAAGAATATAGAAAATAAAAAGGATATACAAGACCCCTTTAAGGCTATCTTCTCTAAATCCAATAAATTTGAAATCCTTTGTAAAGATTTAAATACGCTGGGGATTTTAGAGTCTGTACAGAAACAAGAATTGATTTCTGGAATACTCATGGATTTACAAAAGCTTCTTTTTGATAAGCCGCTTAAAGAAAATACCTATCTTGAAATTTTACATAAGATACAATCTCTGGAAGATGGTATTATCAATAAAAGTAAATGGAACACGGAAAAGGACACTACTGTCTATACCGTTCTATCGAAACTGAATCAAAATCCTACTTTTAAAACTATTATCGATATCAAAATGGGTATCCAAAATATTATCGAAAAGGAGTCCCAAATTAAAAAGATCGATACCTTTAAAAATGAAGCAGAATTCTTTTCTTATAGTACAAAAGAACTGGACGAATTTCTCCTGCAGATCGTAAAGTTTCATGAAAAATTGAAAGATACCTGCTACTATAAGAACATATCAGAATTTAAGATGTTAGAAAAAGATTTTGATTGTTTGATCGATGAGGCAAAAGAGATTGATTCCCATATTTCGTCCTATAATAGAAATAGTGGCAAAAAGGTATCGAAAGAGCCTGATATTCATATCAATTATTTAAAAAATTCTCAACTGATACGAAAAAATCTGGAAAAGGCCATCCTTCTCCTGCAGAACCAAATTACCCAAATGTACGGATTTATGCATGATATTGAAAGTAATTTACACCGGCATTCGTTTATTCAATCAGGTGTAGCAACCAGTGTCTTGTTTGATCAGATAACGTATTTACTCAGTAATATTGACGTAAGGTTAATAGATATGGATAAATCGACAGAACGCATGTTTCAGGAAAGTGTCGATACGATATTTCATTATCAGGTAGGTGAAGCATTCAAAGAGCCGAAAAAAGAGGATATTGAAGATTTAATAAAAGAAATTGAAAAGAAGACTATTGTCAGAAAATATCAAAACCAGGAAAAGGGTTTACCCCTCTCTCAAACCTAAAAGAAACAATTTTTATGCAATTTCTGCTTTTCAATTTTCGGAGATAAGAAGGTAATGACTATAGTATATGAGTATGAGAAGCTTCCTCTGGCAGACTCCACCGCGCCAAAAGCGCTGAATCAAAGAACCAGATCAGGGAGCAGCATATCGGGAGAAAACGTTTTGCAGGATCTGGAAGATGCGATGATGATGCTTGAGTTTGCCGGTGTAAAGGTAGATTTCTGTCCGGAAAATATCATTGAAGCGAAAGAGAAGTATATGATTGAAACGCAGCCCATGAATGCGGCGGTATCGCAATCTCCTGAAGCTTTACGTTCCGGTATGAGACAAAAAGGTTTCCGAAAGCCACACTACACGAAACTTTTAATATCTGACAATTGCTTCATTTTTCAAGCGGCCTGTTGTTTACCGTTAAAAATCATTGCTGCCAGCTTTGACGGAGAATCTGTTTCAGGAAGAACTCTGTTTTCCAGTCATTCAGAGGAAAAAGGAGGAAAATTGGTGTATGAATTTACCGGCAGCGGCAGGGAAATCATTGTAGATCTAAAACGCGGAGAAAGCACAAGGGCACAACGCCTTATTTTTCGTCTGAACTGTACATCATAGCCAGAGAAACTATGCCATAAGGTGTAAAGTTGAGGAAATAATTTTTGAGATACATGAGCATTAATGTTTTTTGTATGGACGGAAATAAAAAAATTCCCCGGATAGGTATTCTTCTCCAGGGAATTTTTTATTGTATTCCTGCACGGTTTAAAAAAACTTTTAAATCCATTCTTCGGATAAGATATTCCCTTCCAGGCCGACAACAACCTGTTTAACGGGAATCTTACGGGAAGCTTTTTCGGCTCCTTCCTTCGCAATTTGAGCAAGTCCGAAACAACAGGGCACCTGCATAATGATAACGGTC
>JAANMX010001750.1_pt1 | contig 23772 bp, 14 predicted proteins | sample 7279681 | NCBI WGS metagenome assembly JAANMX01 (sample SAMN14094542, study PRJNA606508) | bioreactor metagenome | isolation source: A lab-scale SPAN reactor treating ammonium-rich wastewater day 351 | place: Ireland: Galway | collected 2018-01-01
GCCAGGTGCAGACGGGGCTGGCAGTGTCCCGTAGGTTTGCCGGGCCCGCCGCCGCCGGGAGAGGTGCCAAGACACAATGGGTTCGTTTTGGTCTTCTGTGGCTTGGGACGTTCGCGCGGGTGGTCACGGCGACCTCGCCGCTCCAGGCGGCCGAGGCCGATCGGCCCAACATGATCCTCATCCTGATGGACGATCTCGGATTCAACGATCTGGGTGTTCAGACCTACCCCAGCCCGAGCAATTACTACCCGGACGCCGGCCCCGCCCCCCAGGTCAACTTGGGCACGCCGGACCCGGACATCCCCGAACCGAACCGCGCCCGCCTGTTGACGCCCGCGCTCGACTCGCTCGCGGCATCCGGCCTTCGGATGACGGCCTTTCACTCCTCCCACAAATGCTCCCCGTCGCGGGCCTCGTTGCTCACCGGTCGCTACGACCGGCGCGTCGGCATCAACATGGTATTCAATCCGACGATCAACGGCGGGCTGAGCACGCGCGAGGTGACCCTGCCGGAACTGCTGCGCGAGCGGGGCTACGCCACGGGCATGATCGGCAAATGGCACCTCGGTTTCTACGCGAGCGCGGCAAATCCCTTTCAAATGATGCCGCTGAGGCACGGCTTCGGGGCCTTCTTCGGCGTGCCGCACAGCAATGACATGGCCGATTTCTGGCTCGTTGAGAACGAGATCGTACTCGACAGCGACTTCAGCAGCGCGTCGGAGCAGGCGCAGTTGACCTGGCTCTACACGGAGAAGGCGCTCGACTTCATCCAGAGGTGCTCCGCTTCACCGGACCCCTTCTTTCTCTACCTCGCCCACACCATGCCGCACCGGCCGGTCTACCCCTCCGACCACGTGTTCACGAACGCGGATGGAACGCGCTGGCCCAAATTTCAGGGCGCCAGCGGCATCAGCCATTACTACGACATCGTGATGGAGGTGGACCACGGAATCGGGCGGATCCTGCAGAAGCTGGAGGACCTGGGCATCCGTGACCGGACGATCGTGATGTTCACCTCCGACAACGGCCCCTGGCTAAGGCTCGCGAGCATCGACTTGGCGTCGCAGTCGGTCGGCTGCGCCTACCCCCTGCGCGATAGCAAGCTGACGACTTGGGAGGGCGGCTGCCGCGTGCCATTCCTCGCGAGTTGGCCGGGGCGGATTCCCGCCGGCGCGGTTTCGGGCGAGACGGCCGGGCTGGTCGATTTACTGCCGACCCTCGTCAGGCTCGGCGGCGGCGCGCCGCCGCAGGACCGGACCATCGACGGCATCGATCTGTGGCCCCTGTGGTCCAGCCAGCCCGGCTGGACATCGCCGCGCGCCTCCTACGCGCTGTTTGAGGGCAGCGGCGCCTTGGGCGCGATATTGAAAGGGGATTGGAAGCTGCGGGATGGCAAGCTCTACAACCTCGCCAACGACATCCAGGAGAGCGTCGATGAGGCGACAAACGATCCGGCTGTCGCCAGCGACCTCGACGCCGAGGGTGCGGCGCTTCTCGGCTCGATCGCGGCCGACAACCAACCATGGGGCACATTTACCGCCTTCGAGGTCGTGCTGACCGCGGATGAACTTACGGTGCCGGAAGGCGGCGCGGCAGATTTTGGCGTGCGGCTGTCTGCAGATCCGGGGACGAACGTGGCGGTCGCGGTCACGCGGTGGAGCGGCGACGCGGACCTGGGCGTGAGTGGCGGTGGCGTGCTCAGCTTTGACGCGTCCAACTGGTCGGTCACCCAGATCGTGACGCTGGCGGCGGCTCCGGATGCCGACGACGAGGCGGGCGGCGCGACCTTTCGTGTGACCTCGCCGCAGATCGATGCCGTGCGCGAGGTGTTTGTGCGCGAGGCGGACACTCAGGCGCCACCGCAGGTCGACGCCTCTTTGATCTGGCCGGCGGCAGAGCGCGCCGTTTTGCGAGGTTGCGGGACCAAGCTGGCCATGGAAGGGCGGGCGCTGCTCGGGGGCGCGACGAATCCGGCGGAGACGGCGTATCGTTGGTTGAAGGTGTCGGGGCCTGGCGACGTGGGCTTTGCGCGTCCGGATGCCCGGGAGAGCGGGGCTAGCTTTGCGACAGGCGGCGTGTACACGATCCGTTTTCGGGCGGACCACCCGGCGAGCGGTGGCTATGGTTCGGCCGACGTGCGCGCGTACGTGGGCGTGGTGCCCGGCATCACAGGAGAGTTCCGTTACGCGCCGCCGCTGGCGTACGATGCCACGCTGGACGAGGACGGCGACGCGACATGGGAGAACCTGATATCGCCGGGTGTGCGCGACTGGGCGCTGGCGGCACGCGTCAGCCGCACGACCTCCGACCCGGCGCCGTCCCTGCCGCTGATCGGCGCGGCGTGGCAGTTCGCCGGCGGTGGCCTTCCCGCGGGCGGCGTGTCCTACCACATGGACAACGCCAGCACGGGGGATGCATCCATCGAGGTCTGGTTCAAGCCGGAGGTATTTCCGGTGCCCGCGCACCAGGTGCTGTGGGAAACCGGGGGCGACATCGGCGCCAGCCTCACGCTGAACAGCAACGGGCTGTTTTTCGCGGTCGATGACGGGGGGTCGAACGCCGTGATGGGCGACGTGGCCCAGGCCACGCTTGCGCCGGATGCCGCGCAGGACGGATTCGTGCACGCCGTCGGCGCGATCGACCTTGGCGCCCGGCAGATCCGGCTGTACGTGGACGGCGCGTTGGCAGACGAGCGTGATGTGCCGCTCGTCGCCGACTGGTGCGGCACCAGTTACTCGGGGCTCGGGACGATCGCGGACACCGCGGGCGCCGAGACGGCCAACATGGGAAACCTGGGCGGGAACGACCTGTTGCCAGCTCCCGTGAGCCCCTTTGCCGGACTCATCGCGAGCGTGCGATTTTACAATCGGGCGCTGACGGCCGAGCAGGTCGGGGAGTTGCGCGCGGTGCCTGCTTGCAATCTGGCGCCAGAGGTTGTGGCGGGGACGGATCGCGATGTCGCCTATACCGAACCGGTGATCCTGGGGGGTTGGGCGGACGATGACGGGGCGCCGGATGGTGCCGCGCTGACCGCCCGATGGTCGCAGGAAACGGGTCCGGCGGGCGCGGCGTTCGACGACGCGTCGGCGACAAACACGTCGTGCGCGTTTGATCTGCCGGGCGAATATTGGCTCAGGCTGGAGGCGGACGATACGGAGGTGAAGGTCTGCGATCAGGTGACCATTCGCGTGGCCCCGCTGACTTACGCGGAGTGGGCGGGGGGAATCGGCTTCCCGCCGGGTGAGGAGGGTCCGCGGGCCAACCCCGATGGCGACGGGCTGCCCAACATCTGGGAGTGGGCCTTGGCTCTGGACCCGCTATCGCCGAATTCGTTGGCGGTGGCCGGTGCGCCGCGCGTGACCGTCACAGACGGTCGCGCCCGCTTCACGTTCGATTTCGACGTGCCGCGCAACCGGAGGCCGTCGCTGTTGCTCGAGGGAAGCGACGACCTTTTGATCTGGAGTCCGATCCCCGATGCAACGCCGGAGGTCAGCCCGCTCGATGCCGTGACCGAGCGCTGGCGCTACACGCTCGAGAGAGACCCCGCGGCCCAGCCGCGCTACTTCGTGCGCCCGGCTGTCTCCGAATAGTGGCTCGCTCCAAGCGCGGGGTCGGACGCGCCCAAGCGCCCGTGCGTCAATTGAGTAGGCTCCAAGTGATGGCGCAATCCAGGCTTAGAGTCATCCCGTTCTTCGAGACAAAACCTGCACTATGAGGCGCCAAGGCGAATGCGATTTCCGGCGGGCATCGCGATCGCCAGGCAGGTCTGCAGGTCCGACTAGGAAAATCACCGAAGCAGGTCCTGCCTGCTCACCGAGCGCAACAGGGGCGAGACATCGGAAAGGTCGCATACCGAGAGGCAACGTCGGCACCACCGGGGCAGGGCATTGAACTGGGATTCGTCCGTCCATCGGTACAAGCGCATCGCCACCTTCCATTTGAGGTAGAGGGAATCTGCGTCATCGGTATGGATGTTCCCCAGCGAGAGTTCGTTCTGCCAGTCATTGCAGCACAGGCACCAGTTTCCGTAATGGTCGATGACCACCTCAAATCCCAGGCCGCGATGACAGCAACCCGGGCCTTGGTAGTTGCCGTCTCCCGATTCGGCCTTCATCCGGTCATCCAGCAAATGTAACCCGCCATCCTTCCCATATTGGGTCCTCAGCACCTGATCCGCGTCATCAAATGGCTTGTTTGAATTGGTGATGATCAGAAATCGTTGGCCGGGGTGTCGCGAGCGCATGGCCGCCATGCAGGTCCGGATGGCATCGATAGCCAGCGACGGCTCGTTGTAGAGATTCCAGTTCACGACCCCATCGAAGTGCTTGGTGAATCTGGCCCACTCCCAAAACCGGATGATGAGATCCGGATGGATCGGTCGCCGTTCGACCGAGCGTCTGTACCGCATGGGGTGCCGTATCGGACACTTCGAGCAATGCGCATCGGCCAGATTGCAGGTGTTGTTGACCTCGAATGACAGATAGGCGACGTGTCGCATGATTCCCCAATCGAGGGAAGCGTAAGGGAGGGCCGCGGACCGGGTCAAGGGGTCGGCGGGGCCGTCTTTGCGCGGGCATCCGCCGGCCGCACGGTCTGGAGGTCGTCCACCTGCTGGCCCGACCGGGCGCGACCCCCGCCGCCAAAGAAAGGCGACGCGAACCACTCCTCGCCGATGATGCGTCCGAGCAGGAAGAACTTCCGATCCGGGTACCAGAGGACGGGTTTCCCATCGCGGACGGTGAAGCTGGAGTATAGCGACAGGTCCATGCGGCCGCTGGTGCCGGGTTTGCCTAGGCTGGTGTTGTCGTGGTCCATGAAGAACTGGAGCTCATCGAACCAGACGGGCTGGTCGGCGCCGGGCTGGAAGCGTCCCGCGACGAGGTAGACGGGCCGGCGGTTGAAGCCGGTGACGGTGGGCTTTGGCCGGTAGCCCTTGAAGTTCCCGTCGTTGTCGTGGATGAAGAGCACGTAGCGCCCGCTGCCGGCCTCGTTGCCGCCGACGTCGTAGATCGGGCAGGGGGAGACCGGGTGCCGCAGGGGCTCGCCGCCGTCTTTGCGCAGCAGGCGGCGCGGCTCGGCCCATGTCTCTCCCGCGTCGGCGCTGACGCTCCAGAAGGGGCTACCCGCCGCAGTCCGCATGACGCAGAAGAGCCGCCCGTCCGGCAGCCTCACGATAGAGGGCTCCTGGCAGACGCTGTTTTCGGGAAAGGCCGAGCAGGGCACCGCCAGCGCCTTCTCATCCGACATGAACCAGCGGATCTTGAGGTCGCGCGGCTCGGGGTTGTCATCGACGTTCTCGAAGCGCATGAACTCGACTCGGGAGTCGGCCGTTCCCAGAGATTTCGGCGATGGTTTGCGCACGGCGAAGCTCGTCCAACGCGTGAAGCCGGCGAGGTATTTGCCGTCCTTGCCGAGGCGGAGGGGCTTCTGCCAGCAGAGCATGTTGGGCGGCATGGTGGGATCCGGGTTGTCGTTGATGCTGCGCGCGACCGGGACATTTTGCGGTTCTGACCAGCTGGCGCCGTTGTCGTCGCTGTAGATGCCGTGCAACCACGCGGTGTGGTGGATGAAGGAGTCGTGCCTGCCAATGCTCTGGCTGTAGAGCACGTAGATGCGGCCTTTTTTACTCACGAGGGGATACGCCCAGCTCGCCATGTGGCCATCGCCCGCCTTTTTAGGCCCGGCGATGATGCGGGGTTTCGACCACGTCTTCCCCTCGTCCGCACCGTTCGCGAAGGCGATGTGCTGGTCCGGCGGGGTGTCCGGGGAGAAGTTCTCCACGGAACTCTGGGTCCATACCGCCATCAGCGATCCATCCGGCCCGTCGAAAACCAGGAAGTGCTCGTTGCCGGTGTCGCTGGCGCCCCCCTCGGCGACCTCGGGGACGAAGACGACGTAGTCGGGCCTCGTGATGTGGAGCTGCTTTGCGATGCGAGCCTTGAGTTCCCCGGCCGTGGCGATGAAGTGCGCGTTGGTGGTGGATGGTTCGGCGGCTTGGGGTTGGGCGGTCAGCCCAAGCGCGCCGGCGCAGAGCATCAGGGTGACAAGTGTGCGACTCATGGGATTCATGGCGACTGCTCTCCTCGCGTCATGGTTCTTGGGTTTCTTCATGGACCTGATCCCCCGGTGCGCCTTGGTGGCGTCGATACTGCCCCCGCGTTCCAATAACCCCGGAACACCTGGAGCGGGTCGGCGGTTTTTGGATCGGTGCCTTTGGGCGCCGATTTCCAGTGCCAGTGATCCTCGAACAGCGCCGCCGGATCGGGGGCGGGGCGGTCCTTCCAATAGGCGCGGTCGTGCTCGAGGATGGCCGCGCGGGATTCGCGCCAGTCGGAGATGACGTCGCCGAACCAGGCGTCGTAGGCGCGCGAGAGTTCCGCGGCCAATGCCGGGCGCTCGCCCGCGAGGTCGTGGCGCTCGGCGGGGTCGTCGGAGAGATTGAAGAGGCGGGGCTTCCCCGTTTCCATTTCGGCGAAATCGGCCAACTCCGTGTCCAGCGGCATCTCCCAATGGGGGTTCAGGATCCCGCGCTCGTAGGAGGGATTGTCGCGCGCGGAGTCCTTCTTCATCGTGGCGGGGATGCCGGGCCAGAGCAGTTTCCAGTCCCCGCGTCGGATCGCGGCATCGCTGTGGGCGACCGGCATGTAGCGGTTCTTCTGGAAGGGCAGGGCGCGGGATCCGAGCGACGGCGCGGGCTCCCCGAGGAGCAGGGGCATGATATCCACGCCATCGAACGGTTTGGCGCCGTCGGGCGGCGGGGCGCCGGTCAGGCCGTACAGCGTTGGGAGCCAGTCGCAGCCGTGGATTGGCGTGGCGTTGGTGCGGCCGGGCGGGATGTGGCCCGGCCACGCGACGATGGCGGGCACGCGGATGCCCTGTTCGCCCACGTCGCCCTTGTTGCCGGAGAAATCGGCGTGGTAGCGCATCGTCGATCCGCCGCTGCCGTCCGGCCCGAGCTGGGCGCCGTTATCGCTGCTGAAGACGATCGCCGTCTTCTCCCAGAGGCGCTCGTCCTTGAGCGCTTGAAAGACGCGTCCCAGGCCGGCGTCCATCGCCTCGATCATGGCGTAGATCACCGCGACGGTCTCGCTTCCCTCCTTGCCCATTCGTTCCCGGTACTTCCGGACCAGCGCCTCGGGCGCCTGGAAGGGGGAGTGCGGCGCGTGGTGGGCGAGAAATAGGGCGAAGGGCCGGTCCCGGTTCGTGCGGATGAAGGCGATCGCCTCGTCATTGAGCGCGTCCGTGAGGTATCGGCCGTCGTGTTTCTCGATCGCGTCATTGCGCGTCAGGTGCCAGCGCCAGTAATCCTGGCCGCCGTTGGGGAACCCGTAGAACAGGTCGAAGCCGCGCCGGTGCGGCAGGTAATCTCGGCAGTAGAGCCCGTTGTGCCACTTGCCGATCAGCGCGGTCGCATAGCCCGCGCGCCGGAAATAGTCGCCAAATGTCTTCTCCGATAACGCGATGCGGTCGAGGCCGCGGTTGCTCGGGACATCCACGGCGCCGGTGCGGTGGTTGAAGCGCCCGGTCAGAAAGCCCGCCCGCGAGGGGGCGCACAGCGGCGACGGGGCATAGTGGTCCGTCAGCCGGATCCCGTCCCTCGCCAGCGAATCAATCACCGGCGTCTCGACATGGGGGTTCCCGTAGCATGCGAGATCCCCGATGCCGAGGTCGTCGGCGAGAATGAATAGCACGTTGGGGCGTCCGGCCCCTGACGCCCTGGCCGCTGACGGGGATGCCGGGGAAAACCACTCCTCCCCGATCGTGCGCCCCAGCAGAAAGAACTTCCGGTCCGGATACCAGAGCACGGCCTTGCCGTTGCGGACGGTGAAGCTGGAGTAGAGCGCCAGATCCGTCCGGCCGCGCGTGCCGGGCTTGCCGAGGCTCACCCCGTCGTGGTCCATGAAAAACTTCGGTTCGTCGAACCAGACGGGCTGATCGGCGCCAGGCTGGAACTGGCCTGGCACGATATAGACGGGGCGACGATGGAAGCTCGTGTCGGTCGGCTTGAAACTCTTGTAGTGCCCATCGTGGTTGTGGGTGAACAGCACGTAGCGACCGCTGCCGGACTCGTTGCCGCCGACGTCGTAGATCGGGCACGGCGAGAGCGGGTGGAGCAACGGTGCGCCGCCGTCCTTCCGCAGCAGGCGCCGCGCGGCCGCCCACGTCTGCCCGTCGTCGGCGCTGACCGTCCAGTATGGGCTCCCCGCGCTGGTCCGCATGACACAGAACAACCGCCCATCGGGAAGTTTCACGATGGAGGGTTCCTGGCACGCGCTGACCTCGGGATGGCCGGGGAACGGTACCGTGATCGCGTCCCTGTCGAAGGCGAACCAGCGGATCTGGATCTCCTCGATCCCCGGGTTGTCGTCGATGTTGTCGAAGCGCATGAACTCCACGACCGAGTCATGCGAGATCCACGACTTGGTTGGGTTCTTTTTGACGGCCTTGCTGGTCCAGCGCGTGATGCCGGCGTAGTAACGCCCGTCCTTTGTCAGTCGCAGGGGCTTTTGCCAGCAGATCCAGTTGCCGGGGAAACTCGCGTCCGGGTTGTCGCGGCCCGTCCGCGGCATCGGGATGGTCTCCGGCTCCGACCAGGTCTGGCCGTTGTCGTCGCTGTAGATGCCATCCATGCGGCCGGCCGTGTGCGGGAACGTGTCGAACTTGCCGACGTGCTGGCTGTAGAGGACGTAGATGCGCCCCCGCTTGCTGACGAGCGGGAACGCCCAGCTCGCGATCTCGCCCTGGCCGGGGATCTTTGGCCCCGCGATGATGCGGGGCTTGGTCCACGTGGCGCCCTCGTCGGTGCTTCGGGCGAAGGCGATGTGCTGGTCCGGCGGCGTGTCCGGAGAGAAGTTCTCCACGGAACTCTGCGTCCAGACCGCCATCAGCGATCCGTCCGGCCCATCGAACACCAGGAAGTGCTCGTTGCCGGTGTCGTTGACCCCCGCGTCGGTGACCTCTGGCACGAACACGACGTGGTCGGGCCTCGTGATGCGAAGCTGCGACGGGATGCTCGCCTTGAGTGCGGCGGGCGTGGCGATGAAGTTTGGTTCCGGTCTGGATGGCGCAGTCGTCTGCGCTCTGAGTTGGCCGGCCAGCGGGGAGAGCGGCAGGGCCGCGAGGGCGACGAGCTTGAGGACGGTGCGGAGACGGTCAACGGAGTTCATGGTCTTGGCGCCTTCTTTCGCGCAAACATGATATTATCACCAGATTCAAAATGCCTTCGTATCATGGCCGCTCTCATCCATCGTCAGGGAGATAGACGCCGATGTGACCCTCCGTCGATCTGAGACGGAAGGTGCGTCCCTGATGGACGATCTCGTGTTGGATCTGCTTCTTGTTCGACCATCGGAGCGAGATGATCGCGTCCGGCCGGAAGCCGCGGAAGCGCGGCAACTCATATTTCGTCTTCGAGTGGTCCGCCACATTCACGCTCAAGAAGCGCACTTCCGGATGGTCCTCTCTGAGAAGGACCATCATAGGGTATTCCCAATCCGCGCCGTCGAAGCCGACTTCCCTCAGCTGTCGGTTCCTCAGGAACTGTTGCGCGTTGGTGAACGGTTCCTTGCGGTGAGGGAACCAGAAGTAGCGCTCGTTTCGCGTTTTCGGCAGCATCGAGTGCTCGCCAAGCAGCGGCCTCTCGCAGGAACAGAGTAGCGCGGGTACAGCCATCCCCGTCAAGACGATCATGCTCAATGCCCGAACGACGGCGCCGATGCGGCTCTCCCTTGCGTCGAACAGGGCGGCCGCGACGAAGGGCGCGGACGCAACGAAGAAGGTCATGTGGAGCCGACTATGGAACGGTTGCCACTTGAGGTACCCGCAGAACAGGAAAAAGCCCGCCGCGCAGCAGATGGCATGAGCGAGCAGCCCCTCTCGATTCCGCAGGTTCTTCCGCGCGAGGACCATGACCAAGGAGAGGATCACCATCAGGAAGTGGATGGGGTTCGAGACGCCCTCGTCGCTCCGGAAGCGACGGCGCTCGCCGGGGTCCTTGGGGACGATCTTGTTGGCGTCACCGGGCGCGCGAAACTTCGTGGTGGCCCACGTCGTGCGCCGATCATTGACATCCATCCCGAAGAATTTGTGGAGCCGGGCGACCGAGTCTTCGACCGCCAGGTTGACCGTCACTGACGGGGTCACGTGAAAATGGGTCGCCGTGTTTCGGATCAGGTTGGACAGGATGGCCTTGGGCGCGAAGGTCTCGTTGACGACGCTGCCGTTGATGTTCTTCTCGCGATCCACGATCGCCTCGGTGATGCCCAGAGGATTCCCGCACAGTTCGTGGCACCGCGCATAGTATGCGACGTTCAGGAGCAGGGTGAGCGCGGCGCAAGCGGCGAGCGGAGTCGCGGCGCCGAACCGGCGGCGTCGGATCTCCAGAAGCACAAACCGCACCAAGAAAGGGGCCGCATAGAGATAGGCGGTCGCCTTCGTGAGGATGGCCAGGCCCAGGGTCAGGCCGGGCAGCAATAGAGGCATCGCGCCCGCGCGGTCGGGGTCTTCGGGACGAAACGTGAAGCACGCGAAACCCATGATCCAGAAGGTCACGACATAATCCACATACGTGCTGGAGGCCTCGAGGATGCCCATCGGAATCGTCGCGACGAAGAGCGCCGAACAGAGCGCCGCGGTCCGGCCAAGCCCGAAACGCGAGCAGAGGAACGCCGAAGCGACCATGCAGCCGATGAACGCATACCATTGCACGAAATTTGCCAGCCGATCGGAGCCGCTCAGGAGCTGGAGGTGCAGCACGACGTATCCTGCGCCAGGAGCCAGTTGGTTCTGGCTGGGAAAATGTGTCGGATAGAAATCCACCGTGCGGTTCTGGATCCAGTGCAGGACTCGCGGCATGTGGTAATCCATCGAGTCCCAGGTGTTCGGCGGCCCGATTAAGGCGACCGCGCCGATCGTGGCCGTGATCGCGAGAATCATTGCCAGCAGCAGCAATTGCCCGGGGGTATATGGCGGCCGGGGTTGTCCCGGTTGGGGCGGATGATTCCTTCGCGCCGCGGCATAGAGCGCCGCGGACGCGATGGCGGCCGCCGTCCAGAAGACCAGCAGGCACGGGAAGGTCAGCGCCTCGAATAGGCTCAGGGTCTCCGTCCCGGTGACCAAGAGCGCGCCCCACAAAGCCGAGCCGCCCAGGAATGCGTAAGGGCCGCTGCTCGGATCGCCGGTGGCCGCGCGCCGCCGATACATGGTGAGGCAGATGAACAGCAGACTAAGCAATGGCAGCAAGCCGACAATGGTCATGGGTTCTCCTGATTTCCCGGCATTCCTCACTCCCGGTGGGTCGATACGTCGGTTTTGGGCGCGTTCTTCGCGCGGCGCTCGGCCAGGATCCGCCTGGCGTACTCGATGGCCTCCTGGTGCTCCGGGCCTCCCTCGGAGCGGGTGGTGAGGAAGGGCACCGTTGCCCGTTGCTCTCGGGGCCGGGGGCCGACGGTTTCGAATGAGCAGGGTCGCATGCCGTGACGGGTGTAGATGGAGCCAGGCGTTATCGCCATGGGCCAGCCCTCGGGGCCCGGGAAGGGTCCCGGCAGCACGGTGTCGTTGGAACCATTTCCGGTGCTGGTGCACCATTCGGCGTAAGGGATCATGCGGTCGTGCGCGCCGTAACTGCCATCGACGCCGACCTCCAGGTGGCTGGTGGTGCTGGCGATGAGATTCCCCCGCGGGAAAAACCCCGTGTTGGTGGGCGAGGTGCCGGTTTGGAAATGGAAGAGGGCGCCGTTGGTCGTGATGAGCAGGTTGCCCTCGATGTGGGCCATGTCGTTCTCGTAGGGCTTGCCCGAGGCGCGGCGCGCCAGGCTGCGCCCGCAGGGGCCGAGGATATTGTTCCGGATCTGGCTGCGTCGCCCCTTGATGTTGAAGGCATCCATGGTATCGCGCACCAGGTTGTCCTCGATGCGCAGGTAGGAGGCGCAATCGTCGATGTAGATGCCGTTGCCGCCATACACGCTGCATTGCGCGTTGCTCACGACGTTGCCGCGGATCACGCAGCCGATCATGTTGCCGTGGACGTAGATGCCCCCCAGGTCGTTGGAGCAGGGCATCGACGCCTGGCCGATGTCATGGATGTGGTTATTGGCGATGAGGGTATCGAACGCGCGGAAGAGGTCTTCGTTGTCCATCGAGCCGCCGCTGCAATTGATGGCGGTAAAGTAGCCATCGGTGATGCGGTTGTGGGCGAGCACCGAGCGCGCGGCCATTTCCACGATGAGCGCCACCGAACCGGGGAACACCCGGCCGTAGCCCGAGATGTCGTTGTCGGTCACCCGGAGCTCCATGAGGCGCCCCAGCTCGTTCTCCTCGGGGGTCTTCTCCCGCCAGGTGCCGACGGCCTTGATGGCGCCGCTGCCCAAGTCGCGGAAGCGATTGCCACTGAGCTCCACCTCCGCGTTTCCGTAAGCGAGGTCAATGCCGCATTCGCCCAGGCTCTCGAAGACGCAATCCCGCACGACGACCTTTCGGGTGCCTGAGAAAATCAGCAGGCTGGAGCCGTAGTTGCCCCACCAATTTCCGGTGCCGCGATGTGCCTGATGGTCGATTTCGGAATGGCGGAAGGAGATCCCTTCGATGGTGAGGCCCGTAAGGTAGGCGCCTTTGCGCCAGTCTCCCTGAAAACTGAAGTAATTGGTGAGGCGGGGAGCCCAAGCCTCCAGGGAAGCGGCGCTCTCTCCGGGGAGAGGGATGTAGTAGAGCTTGCCGGCGGGGCGGTCGAGGTACCACTGGCCCGGCTCGCGGAGTTCCTCGAACACGTTATCCATGAAGTAGGAGGCGCCGAGGTACCAGGTCTGGTGGGGGTACGGAGTCTGCTGCTTGATCCAATCCGCCACGCCGTGTGAGGGGTGGGAATGCACCAGGGGCATGACAGTGCCCCACCTAAAATATGCCGTGCGGGCTGATAGGTCGACGTTGGTGAGCGGGAGCCAGGCATGCTGCCAATAGTGCAGCACCATGGCGTTCACGTCGGCCTGGTTCGTCCAGGCCCGGATATCGCCCTCGCGGAAGACGAAGCGATCCTTGTATGCGGTGGCGAGGATGCGGCCCTCCTCGGAGGGGATGAGTTGCTCCACGCGGCTGTAGCCCTCGCGCGGGAAACGCGGCCGCTGCGCCCGGCGCCCGTTGACGAACAGTTGCCGGAAATACCAGGAACCGCTGCGCACCTCGGGCAGTTCGGTCACCAGGCACGGGGCCCCGGTGTTGGGCACCTTACCCGCGACCCAATCGCCCAGCCGACGGGCCCCCGTGACCACGGGTTTCGCCCCGGGCGCCGCCTTGATCGAAAGGGGCCACGCGTTGGTGAGCGTGAGAGTCACCAGTTCGTCCAAAACGTGAATGCCATCCATCAGGATGATGCTTACAGGTTTCGAGAGCGGCCCCGGGCCGAGGGAACGAGTGGACAGCGCGATTGCGAGGGGGATGCTGCGCAGCGGCAACTCCGCGGTGAGCCCCGAGTTCGTGTCGGATCCCCCGGGGGAGACATGCCAGGTCTGCGCGTGCACCGCAGCCAGCGGCGCGAGCGGGAGGACGGTCAGGACGCCGTGTTTCAATGCGGTATGCACATGTTCGACTGAGATCATGGCTTGGTTGTTTCTTTTCTAGGCGATGGTTGGCGGAGCAATCCCATTTGCTTCACGTCCAGTTGCGGGAAGCCCAACTTGTGTAGGGCTGGCGATTCGGGTTTGAGCAGGTAGTTCCCGTTGCGAGCGTCAACAAAGAGGGGGTCTTCATAAAGGCTGTGCCGCTCGTAACCCTCCGCCCTCCATGGTTCCAGCAGTGCCAGGCCTCCCGCCGGTTCGGCGGTGAAATAGAAGAGGTTGTAGTCGATCTGAGAGCGCAGCGTGTCGTTGGCGGGGTAAGTCGAAAGCGTTGGCCGGCTCGCCTTATCCCCGTAAATGATGTTGCGCTGGATGACACCGTCGGGAAAACCGCCGGAACTGGCGCAGTAATGCGAGCCGGCGTGCTTGAAGTTGCCGTCGGCATCCTGGCCGTTGCGCGTGAAGGCAATGATATTGTGATAGGCTTGGTTGTTGTTGTAGCAGGCGATCCCGCCGCCGCAGTGGGCCACGATGTTCCCATAGATGACGGTGTCGCGTTGATGGGCGTCGGTCCGTATGGCCGAGTTGGCGATGTGGTGAAAGTGGTTGTGGCGAATGACCGTGCCGGGGCCGGTGTCGGACACATAGAGGCCGTTGCCGTCGCCGAGCACCTGCATCGCGTGGTGAATCTCGTTGTTCTCGACGACGTTCATCCGCGAATGGATGTAAGGCTGCAACAGGTTGAAGACCTCGTCGTAGCCCGTTTCGAAGCGGTCGAGTTTGAAGTCGTGCAGGTGGCCGATCTCGTCCCACCGGATGGAGGAGATTTCCCGCAATCCGAGCGCCTCGGTGTTTCCGTAGAAGTAGGCCCAGGAATAGTCCGTCCCCTCCAGCGTGCCCCGCCGGCAAGCGTCGCGAAAAGCGTTGTGAAAGAAATAGGGCCGATAGCCGGTGATCGCCATCCCGTTATAGGGGACGTCGTGAATCAGGTTGTGGGCGATCCGATTCTCGCCGCTCTGCGAGACGATGATGCCGTGGCACATCCAGTAGAGCTGGCCGATGTCATGGATGTGATTGTTGAGGACCTGGTTCTGGCGATGAACGTCCTTCCGGCCAGCCCCGTAGCCGAGCAGCGCGATGCCGGTGCCGCCGAGGTGGTGAAGGTGATTGCCACGAACGATGTTGCGCTGGGCGTGCAGGTCGAGCCGGACTCCACCGCCGCCGCCGTTCCGGAACTCGCAACTCTCGATCACGCAGCCCTCCGCGCCCCGCAGGCGCAGGTAGGCGTTGTCCTTGTCGTAGAGCTCCCAGTCGTGCTGGCAACCGCGGTCGCGGGACGTCCACGTGTCGCGTTCGCCCTGCGTGAAGACAAGTCCCTTGAATGCGAGGTTGCGCACCGGAACATCGGCCGGTCCTTGCGGATCGATGTCGCCCTGAACCAGGATGTATTCCTTCAGCGTTGGGACAACGATGCCATCCCCCGGCTGGCCCGAGGCGGGCCAATAATAAACCTTGCGCTCCTGGGTGTTGACGCACCAGTTGCCCGGGCGCGTCATGCCATCGGGCGTGTTCTCAACCCAGACCGATTCGTCGGTCAGACGGTTGTAACGCTCCCGCGTGAGAAAGTAGGTGCCGGGAATGGCGGTGGTGGCCGTGCGGTTGGTCTCGTCCACGGCGGCCAGCGGGAGGATGTTCATCACCCACAATGCCCACGGGCGGATGACGATTTCGATATCCGCCAGATTGGGATAGCTCCTGATCGGGGCGCCTGCGGGGTAATGCATCACGGTGCGGGAACGGAGATGGCCATTCTTGTCACGCCCGAAGGCGTCAATCTCGGGGATGAATCCGGTGGCGCGGGCGCGCGGGAGCATGGTTTCCCCGTCAAACAGCGTGCGAAGCAGGCCGAGCTTTTCGGGCAGCGGAGCCACCCACACCTTGCCCCGGGCCGCCGCGGGAAGCGACGGCAGATCCGCGGCCAGCTGCCAGCCCCCGAGGCGCACGGCGGAGGAGAAGACCGGTGTCTCGCCTGGCGCCGCCGCGTAGCGGATCATCTGCGCATCGCCGCCGGAGTCGGCCACGCCGAACACCACCGTGGCGGCAAGCGGATACTGGCCGCCGCGCACCTGCACAAGGATGTCATCGCGCTTCACCTTCTTGAGTTCGCGCACCGCGTCGCGCGCGCGCGCGAGAGTGCGAAACGGTCGCGCGATGGTGCCGGGGCCGGCGTCTTCGCCGGTCGCGGCGACGACGAAATCCGGCGACACGTCGCCTGACGGTTGTCTATTGGCGGCGTGCAGCGCGTCCAACGGCGCGAGCAGCACGGCGGCGAAGAAGCCGAATTTCAGGCCAGTATGGACACGTCCGATTGAGTTCATGGTTTCGATGGCTCCTCTGTTGCAATTGCCCATCCGCGGCCGGACGGAGGACCGGATTGCGGTTTGGCGTTGCGTTTGGCGCCGGCGATGGGCGGCGGGAGACTTTGTTCCCAACGAGTGAACATCGCCCTCAGCGCCGCGATCTTGTCGGGATTCTCCGATGCGAGATCCTTCGTCTCGCCGGGATCGCTGGCGAGATTGTAGAGTTGGTCGGTCTTGCCGAGCCGCAGACGCCACGGCCCCGAGCGCACCGCGCGAAGCGGGTCCTGCGAAAAATCGAGCCACCGCCAGAACAGTGCCTCGTGCGGATCGCCGCTCTTCTGGCCGAGCAGAAATGGAAGAATGTCCACACCATCCAAGTTCGCCGCGCGCCTGGCACCGGCGGCGACCGCTGCCGTCGCATAGATGTCCAACGTCGAGACGAGGCCGGCGAACTCCTTCCCCGCCGGAAGCGTGCCAGTCCAGCGGACGATGTAGGGTTCATGGACCGCGCCGTTCCAGTTGGTAGCCTTGCCGCCGCGCCATGGGTCATTTCGGGCTCCATCGCGCTCCCAGCCGCCGTTGTCGCCGACGAGGAAGATCAGCGTGTTGTTATCGAGACCGGACTTCCGCAATTGCGCGAGGCATTTCCCAATCGCGTCATCCAACGCGATCAGCGTGCCGGCCAAGAATTTTCTCGGGCCGCCTATCGAAGCCGGCACGCGCTCCAGATACTGCGCCGGCACATCCTCCACCGGTGAATGCACGGCGAGCGGCGCGAAGTAGAGGAAGAACCGTTCCCGCTGATGCCGTTCGATGAAATCAGCCAGTTCGCCACCTTGAATCTCGGTCCAGTAAGTTCCATCCTTGCCGAGATAGGTCGGGCCGCCCCCGGCTCTGGGTTTTCCGGGCGGGCGCTTGGCAACTTCACAAAACCCGCGATCCAACGGCCCTTGCTGCGCATCGCCCAAGTCCCAGCGGCCAACCATGCCGGTTATATACCCGGCATCGCGCAGACACTCAGCCAACGTCGGATGATCGCTGGGAATCGGTTCACCGCGGTTGAGATTGCCGTTGACCCGGAATCGTTGCGGGTAAAGCCCCGTCATCAGCCCGGCGCGGCTTGGGCTGCACACTGGCATCAGCGTGTAGCCGTTCAGGCACCGCACCCCATCGCGCGCGAGGGTGTCAATGTGCGGCGTCGGGATGTCGGGGCACCCGAAGGCGCCAACATCGCCGTAGCCAAGGTCGTCGATCAACATGACGATGATGTTCGGCCGCCGGGCTTCGGGCGCGCCAGCGGCCAGGCAAGGCGTTGCCATCATGAGAACGGCTGCCAGCGCCCGCACCTTCCGAGTTGTCATCGCAGCGGGTTCTCCCAGCGCAGCCCCGGGAAGCGGGCGAAATCGCCGTCGGTGCTGCACAGCGTGAGGCCATGGCCGATCGCCAGTGCCGCGAGATGAGCGTCCTGGACCAGCTCCGGTCGCGAGACGTGGGGGAGAAGGCCTTTTAGGATCTGCGGGTGGCGCTCCACGGGCGAGGGAATCCAGGTGGAATCCACGGATAGCCACTCCTCGATTTGATCCCAGAGGGATAGGATCGATTCGGGATTCGTGACCGCCCTCGGGTTGGAGAGGATTCTCATGAAGGCTAGGAGGCTCGGCCAGGGGAGAGCCACGCGCTCGCGATCGGTCAGCCTGGCATCCAGCCAGTCGCGCGCCGCCCCATGCTGCGGGAAAGAGGCCGAGTGTGCATATATCAGGATATTGGCATCGATCAGGATCATCGGTGGAAACTCCCCTCCAGATGCTCCAGCACGCCTCCGACGTCATCCACGTTGGGGATCAGGGCCCTGCCGTGGGAGACCGCGCGAGTCTTGAACGGTTTCCGGCGCCGCGGGGCCTCCAATTCGGCACGAAGGCCGCGACGAAGTGCCTCGTTCACCGCTTCCTTCAAGCCCAGCCGGTGCCGGCGCCGGTGCGCCTCCAGCATGGCCTCCACGTCCGGATCCAGGGTCAGGGTCGTTCTCATGACATTAAAGCATAAAAGATGTGATGCGTTGATGTCAAACCGCCTTGGGGTTCCCGGTGGGCCGATTGACGGGCGAGGTCGGCTCGCGGCCCTGCAGGACGAGGGCGACGTTCTCCGCGCAGAGCTTCCGTGCGGCGAGGCGGCTTTCGCGGGTGCCGCCGCCGACGTGTGGGGCGAGCAGGACATTGGGCATCTGGCGCAGGGCGGGGGGCACCTCGGGCTCCTTCGCGAAAACATCCAACCCGGCGCCGCCAAGGTGGTTACTTTCAAGCGCGGCGACCAGCGCGCCCTCGTCCACGACGCTGCCGCGCGACGTGTTCAGGAATATGGCGCCGCGCTTCATGAGGGCGAACTCCCGAGCGCCGATGAACTGCCGCGTCTCCGAGGTGAGCGGGATATGGAGGGACACGACGTCCGAACGGGCGAGCAGATCCTCCAACGGGGTGCCGCTGCCATCGGCGCAGGCGCTGCGGCTGTGGCCGAGGACATTCATCCCGAAGGCGCGGGCCCGCTGGGCGACGGCGCGGCCAATCTTGCCGAGGCCGACGATGCCGAGTGTCTTTCCGGAGAGCAGCATCCCATCCCAGATTCCCGGCTGGAACCCTCGCCATTGGCCGGCCCGCACGTAAGCGTCGGCCTCGTGGATGCGGCGCGCGACGCCCAGCAGCAGCCCCAGCGTGAAATCCGCGGTGGCATCGACGAACGCGTCCGCGGCGTTGGTGGCCCAGACCCCGTGGCGCGCCATGCGATCGAGGTCCATGTTGTCGGTGCCGAGCGCGACGTTGGCGATGATCTTGAGCCGCGGCGCGGCGTCGAGCAGTTCGGCGTCCACGCGCAACTCCGCCTGGTTCACGATGGCGTCGGCATCGGGCGCCAGGCGCAGCACCTCCTCGCGCGTCATGAGGTCGCCCCCGCCGGGGCCTAGGATGACCTCGGCGATGCCCGAGAGCGGCGCGAGGACGTCCCCCCCCACGCGGTTGGTCCAGATGACCTTTCTCATCTCAGATGTAAAACGCCCGGTCCTTCGGCGGCACGCGCACGCCCGGGTGGGCCTTGAGGGTCGATTCGTCCACGTCGAAGCCGAGGCCCGGCCGATCCGGTAGGACAAAGAAGCCGTTCTCGATCGGCAGCGGGTGGGAGAGGCAGCCGTCGCGCCACGGGACATCCTTGAGCATGAACTCCTGGCGGAAAAAGTTAGGCACGGTCGCCATCGTGTGGGCGGAGGCGATCGTCGAGATCGGGCCGTTGGGATTGTGCGGGGCGATGGGGACATTGTACGTCTCGGCGAGGGTGGCCATCTTTCGCATCTCGCTGATGCCGCCGCAGCGCGTGATGTCGGGCATGACGACGTCGGCGGCCTGGCGTTCCAGGATTCCCTTCAACATGAATCGGCTGTGGAGGCGCTCGCCCACGCAGACGGGCAGGGGGATCTTGCGGCGGATGTCGGCGATGGCGTCGGGAAACTCGGGCAGGGCAGGTTCCTCGTACCACATGCAGTTGAACCGCAGCGCGGCGAGCCGGTGCGCCATCTCGACCGCGGTGGGGCCGTTGAGGAAGGCGTGGGTCTCGATGGCGAGGGCGACCTCTGGGCCCGCCGCCTCGGCCACCGCCCGGACGACGTCGAGCGCGAGCTGTTTCTGCTTTTCGGTCAGGCCGTTGTTGTCGTTCAGGTCATCGCCATACCAGTAGCTGACGTGCGCGAAGGGATCGAATTTCAGCGCCGTGAATCCCTGGGCCACGGTCTCCCGCGCCTGCCGCGCGTACTCCTCCGGCGTGTGCCCGCCGCCGATGAACCAATAGTTGGCATACAGTTGGACCCTCTTCCGGTAGGCGCCGCCCAGCAGGTCGTAAACCGGCGCTCCGAGCGCCTTGCCCCGGATGTCCCAGAGAGCGATGTCCATCGCGCTGATCGCCGAGAGCAGCGGCCCGGCCTGGCCCAGCCAGTTCATGTCGCGATAGACCTTGGTCCACAGGTAATCGATGCGGCGGGCGTCTTGGCCAACGATGAAATCGCCGACGTGGCGACAGGCCGCCTCGACCAGGGGCGAGCCGGGCCAGTTTGTCGCCTCGCCCCATCCGTGGATGCCGGCGTCGGTCTCGACCTTGAATAGGGTCCAGTTGTACTTGATCCCCTCGACGAGATAGCTATCGCAGCGCGTGATCCTCATGGCTTCCTCGCATCCATCGTGCTGACGGTTTCGGCGTAGGCCAGTTTGCCGGTGTAGGCATCGTGCCAGCGGACGATGACCTGTGGCTCGGCGTAGGCGACCCACTGGTAGCCGGGGCCGTCGGGCCTCCCCACCCGCGACACGTTATTGATCTGCACGATGGCGTAATACGCGTTGCGGATGCGCTGGTACGGCAGGTTGTTCGGGAAGGCCGAGAGCCAGCGGATCTGGACCTGGCGGCCCTGGCTGTCCCACGTGCCGCCGAGCGGCGGGTTCCCGAGCGTCGCGAGCGGATGGCCCGTCGAGCTGAGCGGGCCGCACAGCATCTCCCAGACGTTGTGGGTCACGCGAACGGAAGCCGAGTGGTGGACGTCGCCGGTGAATATGAGGACCGGCTTGCCCAGTGCGTCGAGGGCCGCGATCAACTGTTCGCGCTCGTGGACGAAGGACGGAAAGCCGTCGCCCTTGTCGTCGCGGTCGGCGCCCGGCTTGTCGCTCACGTGCGCCGCGGTGTGGTAGATCACCCACGGGTCGGGCGAGATCAGGAAGATGAACTGCGCGTCGGTGCTCTTCACGCCCTCCAGCAGCCAGCGGCGCTGGGCCTCCCCGAGGATGAAGGTCTTCGGGTCCGTGCGATCCTTCGCGTTGTAGCGCGTGCGCTCGCCGCGGGTGTCCAGCGCGAAGAAATGGCAGTTGGCGATCTTCCAATCGTAGTAGTGGCGCGTCCCGATGCTGTAATCGACGACCGCGTCCCTCTTGAACGCCGGGCGGACGCGCAACCGTTGCCGATCCAAGATCTCGACCAGTCCGTACACCCCGGCATTGGGCGGCGCGTCGGCGCGCTTGTGCGCCTTGCCGTCCTTGGTGTACGGCTCCACATGGATCGTGCTGACCGCCCCGGGACGCAGGCCGGAGAAATCCGCGCCCGCGTCGAAAAGGATGTCGTCGCCCGCCTTCACCTCGGCCCTGCCGAGGCGCACCGCCCCGCTCTGCGGCCCGGTGTAATTCGCCCAGCCCGCGTACTCCTGATACGCCGCAAGCCCGATGTCCCGTATGAGGTGCGGCCCTTCGCCGAGCCCCACCTCGCCGCACCCGTGGATGTCCCAGCCCACGTCGTGGTCGTCGAAGGTGAAAAGGCCCGGCATCCCGCGGAATAGCGACGCGAACGAGCGGCCCCGGCTGTAGTACAATTTGTAATTCGCGCGGACGCCGTCGATCGTCCCGTCGCGGAGTTCCTCGTAGATGATGTCCCCGTTGACGATCGCGAGCATCGCCTCGTCGCCGTGCTCGCGCCGCAGGGTGTCATACGCCGGCGGGCTGGCGTAGTGACCGCCGCTGATCGGCGCGGGCTCCTGCGAGGCGCAATGGCCGATCGCGAAGCAGACATTGAACAACCCCCCAGGATTGTGCCCCGCGTCGGCGCACGTCGCCGCATCCGGCAAGGTCCGAAACGAGGGCCACGGATCGTGGAACTCGGGCCTCGTGTCGACCAGTTGCCCCGCGATCCGAACCCCGTAAAAATAGCGCGTGTCGGGCGATAGGCCAACCAGGTCGACGGAGCCGGTGTTGTCGCGACCGGCGGAGGTCTCGCCGGCGACCGCGGGTGCCTTCTCGTTGAGCGGCAACTCCGTTCCGTAGACGACCTCAAACTGCGTCGGCTGCGCCGTCCGCACCCACACCCGCATCGACGTCGCCGCCGGCCGCCCCAGCATCGGTCCGTGCGTCAGCCCCGCCACCTCGTAGGGCAGCACATCGTTTGCCACGGGATCGGGCCAGGGCGATGCCGCGAGGGGAAGGCCGCAGGCCAGAAGGAAGGGGACTGCGGCGGGCCAGGGAAGGGCCGATCCGGGCCATCGTGGGAGTCTTGCGTTTCGGGAATCCATGGTGTTAGCCCTTTTCATATACTGATATATCAGTTCTGGAACATTGATGGCAGCGGGGATGCGGGTTGTCAACACCGAAGGGGCGGCAGGGTCGTCGGATGGAACGGCCGCCGATAGCGGTGCCGGGAAGCCGTCGCATTTCTCGCCGCGTCCCTGCGCCCCTGCGGGAGTGTCCTTTGTTCGGGGGATTTGACCGGGGCGATTGCGGTCGTAGGATCTGGCGTCATGATCTCTATTTCCCCGTTTCGCGCAGTCGCTTTTCTGGCCGTCGCGCCATGGTTCGTCCCGCCGGGCGAGGCGCTCGCGAAGGACCCGCCGGAAGCGAAGGGCGTGGCCATGGCCGTGCGGAAGCATCCCGACTGGCAGAAGCGGGTCGAGGCGCTCCGCGTCGGCTGGATCTACACGTGGACGGCGGATGGTCCCGAGGGCATGCCCGCGGGCGTGGAATTCGTCCCGATGGTCTGGGGTGATCGCGGGAATCCGGAGGCCACGTGCGAGCAACTGGCCGCCCTGCAGAAGGCCGGGAGCCACAAGCACCTCCTCGGGTTCAATGAGCCCGACGGGAAAGACCAGGCCGACATGACCGTGGAGACGGCGCTCAAGATGTGGCCCTTGCTGGAGAAAACGAAGTTGCGCCTCGGCAGCCCGGCCACCGTCCACGGGGACAATGCGTGGATGACCGAGTTCATGAAAGGGGCCAAGGCGCGCTCAATGCGCGTGGATTTCATCTGCGTGCATTGGTACGGCGGCCCCAGCGTCCCCGCCCTCCTCCGGTACCTCGAGAAAGTCCACGATCTCTACGATCGCCCCATCTGGATCACGGAATTCGCGGTGGCTGACTGGCAGGCGAAATCGCGCGAGCAGAATCGCCACTCCCCGGAATCCGTCGAAGCGTTCCTGAAGGATGCACTCAAGGAACTCAAGCGCCTCAAGTACGTGGAGCGCTTCGCCTGGTTCTCCGCCGACCCCGACAGCGCCCCCCTCGGTCCCTCCGCGCTCTTCGACACCGAGGGCCGGCTCACCCCGGTCGGCGAACGGTACGCGGGGTTTTGAGGCGGCGGATTCCCCGAAATTCGAAGGCCGTTAGGTTCTGCCCGGGGTTTCCTCGGAATATCAATGGTGGATTGCCTCTTGGCGGATGACGATTGGAACAATTGCAATGGGAGGGGATCTGCGGCATGATTGGCATGTTGATAGACCATCGGCTCATCGACGAACGCAGCCTGGCGTTCGACCGGCTGACGGCCGCGAAATTGGCCGAAGACCCCTCTTTGATCGATCGGGCCCGGCGCAACATCGACCGGTGGCTGGCGTCACCGTGTCCCGCGGCGCGGGCGGCGTGGCTCGAGTGGCGCGAGATCTTGGATGGCCCCGTGGATTCGGTCTGCGCGGTGTTGCTGGCGGACGACGCGCGCGCCCGCCGGTTGCGGCAGTCGAGCCCATTCGCCGGGATCTTGAGCCGCGCGGAGAGGACCGCCATCCTGAAGGAGTTTCAGAACCGTGAATCGATGCCAGCTTGAGCACGTCATCCGTGCGGCGGCAGGAAACGCCGATGCCCCAGATATCATCATACTCGGCAGCCAGGCCATCCTGGGCTCATTCCCTGACGCGCCGGAGGAGTTGCTTGTTTCCGCCGAGGCTGACGTATTTCCGCGAGATCGGCCGGGGGATGCGATCCTGATCGACGGGGCGATCGGCGAACGGTCGCTCTTCCATGAGACCTTCGGATATTACGCGCATGGGGTCGCTGAATCGACCGCCGTCCTTCCCGTCGGCTGGAGAGGTC